>Ga0206127_1000004_pt1 | contig 328650 bp, 309 predicted proteins | sample Helgoland_Spring_6_FD_148646 | JGI IMG/M metagenome (GOLD analysis project Ga0206127, IMG submission 148646) | Pelagic subsurface seawater microbial communities from Kabeltonne, Helgoland, North Sea - Helgoland_Spring_Bloom_20160419_1 | ecosystem: Environmental > Aquatic > Marine > Epipelagic ...
CAAGCTGTCATTGTAGGATGACCAATTCGTGGTCTTATATTTGGTAGGGGTCCAACTGCTCATGCCTTCCAGTTATCACGCTGGATTCATACAGTGAATCCCATCCGAGGATTTGTGCAACAAAGCCGATATTTCCCATACGTGGCTTTGACTTACCGCTTTCTGAAAATATGACAGAAGCATTGCCATTTCAGGATCAAACCGCAAATTTTGGCATAGCCATTCTTTCCCAATTGTCAGAGCCGTGAAAAACCCGCGTTTACCAATGTAAAGCCAAGGGTGAATGCCAAATTTATGCAGAAAAACAATGGGGAAATAGGCCTATAGGCATTTCCTATATCCTTTATAAAAACTTCGATATGTCGCGAGGCGTCTTCATCGCCCTAAGGTAATCCCAAGCAAAGTGCGCATTGTTTCGTGCTGCGGATATCTCGGGAGGGGATGGTCGGTGTCTATTAAACGTTGGTTGGGTAATCTTAGCCAAGAAAAAATAGTGCTTTTGATCACGGTGACATTGTTTGTCACCTTTTCCGTTTCGCTGAACGGATTCATCGGGGCAAACAACATACTGGCATTGCTCAGGAATGTCGCTGTATTGGGTATTCTCGGGCTGGGAATGCTTATTGTTGTCCTGGGGCGCGGCATTGATCTGTCGATGGTTGCGATCATGGCAATTTCGGTCGCATGGACAATCCAGCTTGTGGGCGAAGGTACGCCGTTGGGTCTGGCCCTTGCCATGGGCTATGGATTTGCGCTGGCGATGAGCTGCATATCTGGCACCCTTGTCGCCTATGCCGAAATTCCCGCAATTTTCGCAACGCTCGCGATGGGGACCTTTGTCTATGGTTTCGGCCGGGCGCATCTGATCACCGGGACGGATGTTGTCTATCTGCCCGCCAGCTTTGGCTGGGCCAGTCAAATCGGCCAGGGGCAGCTTTGGGGCATTCCAATTCCAATCATCTTGGCGGTCTGTCTGGCCTTTGTCGTGTTCCTGTTCCTGCGCTTTTCAAAGCACGGATGGAATACCTACAACATTGGCGACAACACGCCCGCTGCCCGCGTTACCGGTATTCCGGTCCGCCCGACGATGGTGATGCAATACATGATGAGCGGAACAGCCGCCTATCTGGCAGGCTTGATCACCGCAACCGCCGTTCAGTCGATGAATACGCGGATCGTGAATTCCAACATGATCTATGACGTCATCCTGATCGTTGTCCTTGGCGGTGTGAGCCTGTCGGGGGGGCGCGGCAACGTGCGCAATGTGATCGTCGGGACGCTGCTTATCGGCGTTCTCGTCAACGGGATGACCATCATGGACATCCAGTACACGATTCAGAACGTGATCAAGAGCTTGATCCTTCTGCTTGCCATTATTTCAGACAGCATAATCAACCCGCGTGATGAACAGACCGGTCAACAGGGCGACATCTAAAGACCCGCGGCAACGTCACTAACCCAATCAAACCAACCAGGAGGAAAATACTATGGAATGGAAAGTTCTTAAACATTCAATGAAATTGGCCACATTGGCGATCGGATTTTCAGGCGCTCTGTATGCGCAGGAAACCAACGATCCTTTCCGTGGCCCGGCGCTTGATGCTCTCGAAGGCAAGTGGGTTGCGTATCTGCCCATCTCAGCCGGTTTCGACCTTGCCCAAGCATGGGGCGGTGTCGTCAAGGAGGAAGCCGAGCGTTACGGGATGAAGTTTACCATCCAGGACCCGAACTGGTCGACGGATGCGATGGCTCAGGGGATGACGTCACTGATTGCCGAAGGGCCTGATGTGATCGTGACGCAGAACCCTGACACACAATCGCTGGCGCGACTGATGGTGCAGGCGAACCGTGCAGGCATCGCTGTGGTTCAGATGAATATGCAGGGTGCCGTTCAAACGGATGCCTTTGTCGGGCCTGACTATATTGCGATGGGGCGCCAGTTGGCAAATATGGCCATCGAGAAATGCGGCGGCGAAACCGATACGTCGCACAAGGTATCGATCGTGCAAGGCGTGATCACGGGCGGCGTAAGCTATTTCCAGGTTCAGGGCATTATGGAAGTGCTGAGCGAACGGGATGACATCGAAATCGTATCTAGCCAGGCCGCCGACTGGGACGCGTCCAAGGCGCGTGCGATCACAGAAACCGTGCTTCAGCAGCACCCCGATCTCTGCGCGATCCTGGACATGTGGGATGGTCAGGCCATCGGCACGGGTGCCGCGGTCAAGCAAGCAGGCCTTGCCGATACGGTTTCCGTTATCACCTCGGGTGGTGGTGCCGCCAGCACATGTGATTTGATCCGGGACGACACGTTTGATGTGGTCGTGAACTACGACGCACCGGGCATGGGCCGCGACGCCTGGACTGCGATCATGATCGCAATGCAGAACGGTGGCGGTGGCAAGATGAAGACGCAGGTCTTCTCGCCTACCTATGTCATGTCGAAGGACAATGTCGAATCCGCGTCCTGCTGGGACCCCGAGCAATACGCCGCGCGTCTGCGTTAAGCCGCTCGCATAAAGACCAAAGCAGCGGCACAGGATGCCGCTGCTTTCCGGTCAAACCCGAACACGCCTCAACTCCCAGAAGTTTCATAAGAAAGTGACGCGCTATGTCATTGGCAAGCAGTATTAAAAAAGCCCGGTACCGCTGGCTTCCCGATCACGTTTTTGGCGAATTGCTCTCGAAGAGCTGGATCGACAACGCCATCCCATTCACAATTATGATTATTGTGGTCGGGGTTGTCGGGTCTTTGCTGCCCAATTTCTTTACTGGAAGTAATATCGGCATTCTGGCCCGCCAATATGGGGAACTTGCCCTTGTCGTTCTGGCGATGACCACTGTGATACTGGTCGGGGGGATCGACCTTTCGGTCGGGTCGAACTTTGCGCTCGGCAACTTCTTGATGCTGTACTTTCTCAACCTTGCGGATCTTCCGGTCGGGCTGGCTGCTGGCCTTGTTGTGCTCATCTGCGGATCGGTGGGATTGGTGAATGGCGTATTGATCGGCTATCTGAGGTTGCGGGCATTTCTTACAACGCTTGTGACGCTGATCATTGTGCGCGCCATCGTAGACCTTTTGCTGCTTGAATACGCCCAAGACATGTCGATGTCTTTTTACTCGTCTCCTCTTTGGGATCTGATGGGGCTGGGCAACGTTTCAATCTTTCCGTTCAGCTTTGTGATCCTGGTGATCGTCGCGGTCATCGCACATGTCATCTTTAGCCGGTCGGGGCCGGGCTGGCGTCTTCTGGCGATTGGTGGATCACGCCGGTCGGCCTATAATATGGGCCTGCCTGTGAAACGGATCGTTTGTCTGGCTTATGTCGTTTCGGGGATGTTGGTCGGTATGGCCGGCATTCTATACGCCGCCCGCCTGAGCGGTGCCGGCACAGACACCGGTCTTGGTCTCGAGGTCCTCGTGCTGACGGCAGCGATACTTGGGGGCAATTCCCTTGGCGGCGGTCGCGGTTCGGTGACCAAGGCCATGATGGGGGCGGTCACGGTGCTGGTGCTAACCAACGGTGTTCTGCGTCTTGGCCTTAACAGTGGTTCGGGGCCAATGGTGCTGGGGCTGGCATTGCTTTTCGCCGTGTTCGTCGACGTGCGCTGGATGAAAAACCGTCACAAGCTTTTGAACACGGTCTATGTGTCGCCCACTTTGATGGAGATGCCAGAGCCACGCACAACCGATGAGGGTCCGTTCAAGGTGAATGACCGCTTGTCCAAAGTCGACGTGATCGGTCTGGGAGACGTGGAAAGCCCCGAGGACGTTATCCTTGATGACGAGGATTACCTGTATTGCGGCAACCGCCACGGGGATATCGTCCGGTTTACACCGCCTGAATACAAGACCTACGAAATCTACGCCCATATCGGCGGTGCCCCCTTGGGTATGAGCTTTGATAAAGACGGGAACCTGTTGGTCTGCGTCGGTGGCATGGGGCTTTATATGGTCGCAAAGAAAGACAGAGCGGTCACCTTGGTGACAGACGAAACCAACCGGTCTTTCTTTTCCATCATCGACGACAGCCGCCTGCGTCTTGCGGATGATCTGGATGTTGCCCCAGACGGCAAGATCTATTTCTCTGAGGCGACGGTGCGCTACGAGATGCACGACTGGCCTGTCGATGCTTTGGAAAGCCGCGGCAATGGTCGTATCGTTTGCTATGATCCCAAAACCAAAAAGACACGGACTGTCGTGCGCAACTTGGTATTTCCCAACGGGGTTTGCACATCCCATGACGGTAAATCGATCTTGTTTGCGGAAAGCTGGGGCTGCCGGATCAACCGCTACTGGCTTGAGGGGCCCAAGAAAGGCACGGTTGAGGTGCTTGCCGACAAACTTCCCGGGTATCCCGATAACATCAACCGCGCGTCTGACGGCACCTATTGGGTCGCGATCATGGGGATGCGTTCGCCCGCGCTGGATCTGGCGCTTCGGATGCCCGATTTCAGACGTCGGATGGCGCGCCGCATGGCCGCTGATCAATGGCTGTTCCCCAACCTCAATATCGGTTGCGTTGCGCGCTTTGATGACGACGGAGAGATCATTGAATCCCTATGGGATCGCAAAGCTGCCAATCACCCGATGATTACATCCATGCGCGAGCACAAAGGCTGGCTGTATCTGGGGGGCATCACCAACAACCGTATCGGCCGTATTCGCCTTGAGGGGCAGAATAATCGCTGGACCGGATGGTCAAGCTATTGGGGCAAGAAATCGGGGGAAAACGCGTGAAACACTCTATGATTTCCCGTATCTTTGACAACCTCCTTGGGCGTGGATCCGCTGCGGTCACCGTCCCGCCGATGGATGGCGCGCTCAAGCCGAACAACCAGCTAGAGAATCTCCAACCCGGAATCCCGGCCGCTCAGGTGGATGATATCGTTGAGTGGAAAGGGGAGCCTCTTTGGTCAGACGGTGCCACGCTGGTTTCACGCTCGGGTGTTCAGGCAGAGCTGCCGTCGGTGATCACCGCCCTTGCCGCGCTGGATGATACATTGGTTGTGGCAACCCTTGACGATGGCCTCATTTTGCTTGGCGGTGATTACCAGAGGGCCGAAATCGCGTGGGCCACTCCGATCACAAATGTGACGGCAATATCGGTGGACCAAAGCGGCGTTATTCTATTTTGCACCGGTTCACAGACAAATGCGCCCAACGAATGGCGGCGCGATCTGATGGAGACAAACCAATCGGGCATGATCGGTCGGGCCAATCCCAAGACCGGCGAGGTGCGCATCTTGGCGAAAAACCTTCGGTACCCGTCCGGGATCGCAACCACTGCCAGTGGGTCAATTGTTTACAGCGAAGCATGGGCATCTCACATCGTTGAAATGTCGGCAGACGGATCAAACGCGCAGATCATTTTTGACGAAATCCCAGGCTATCCCGGCCGCCTTTGCCGGCAGGAAAATGGCACCTTCTGGCTAAGTGTTTTTGCACCACGAAACCCCCTGATCGAATTCGTCTTGCGCGAACCGGCCTACCGCAAGGCAATGTTGCAAGAAGTCGCGCCCGAGTTCTGGATCGCACCGCATTTCTATAGCGGGAGATATTTCAACGAACCCATGCAGGGCGGGGCGCTCAAACAAATGGGGATCCTCAAGCCATGGGCACCGACCCGTTCATATGGCTTGGTCATAGAGTTGAGCAGCACCTTCATTCCTTTGCGCAGCTTTCACAGCCGAACAGGCGGGTCCCGCCACGGAATTACATCCGCATTGCAATCGGGGAACACACTTTGGATGGCCTGCCGCGGGAACGGCGAGATTCTGGAGATGCAACTGGTGGAAAAAGGAAAAGCGCTATGACCGTCCCTGTTGTAGAAATGTTGGACGTAACAAAAGAATTCCACGGAAATCCGGCGATCCGAAATGTCTCTTTTGATTTGCGCCCCGGTGAAATCCACTCTCTTTTGGGGGAAAACGGTGCAGGCAAGTCGACGCTGACAAAAATGATTGCAGGCGTACACGAGCCAACCAAAGGGCAGGTGCAATACCTTGGCAAGCCGGTCTCTTTCAGCAGTCCCCAAGAGGCGCTGGAGAATGGCATCGCGATGGTGTTTCAGGAAACCAATCTGGTGCCGTCTTTGACCGTGGCGCAGAACCTAGAACTGGGCAATGAAAAGCTGCTGAACCGGTTGCGCGGGCTTTACATATCGGCCCAACAATTCCTGCAATCCCTCAGCTTCGAAGTCGACCCAACGGCGCTTGTGTCCCAGCTTGGGGCGGCACAAAAACAAATGGTCGAAATCGCACGCGCCGTGCGCCACAACGCACGCGTTATCATTTTCGACGAACCCACCGCGACGCTTACCCCCGAAGAAAAGCACCACTTTTTCAATTTGGTCGAGCGTCTTAAAAACGATGGCGTATCCATCATCTTCATCAGCCACGCCCTTGAAGAGGCGTTGAATATTTCCGACCGGATTACGATTCTGCGCGACGGGATGCATGTGATCACGGATGATGCGTCAAATTTCGATCGCGACACGATCATTCAGCACATGGTCGGGCGAAACCTTACGGACGAGCTTTATGGCAAGGACAAGGTCAAAAGGCAGACGCGCCCCTTGGGAAAACGTGTGCTTTCGGTCCAAAACCTGTCGATGGGTTCTATGGTCAGGAATACGTCGTTTTCGGTTTTTGAGGGGCAGGTTACTGGGGTCTTTGGGTTGATCGGGTCCGGACGAACCGAAACATTCAAGATCGTCGCAGGCGTGAACAAACGCAATTTGTTCCATGGCGGAGAAGTGCGCCTTGATGGCAAGCCCGTGCGCTACCGCGTCCCGAGGCAGGCGATCCTTGACGGGATCGTCTACGTTACCGAAGACCGCAAGATCGAAGGCTTCTTTGAAACCAAGTCGATTGCCGAAAACATCTATTCGGGGCTGATCGGGGCTGATCTGAACCAGAAATCTGTGGTCAGCTATTCGGAAATGGCTGCGCTTGCCAAAACCTGGACGGATCGCCTGAACGTCAAAGCGATCGACAACAAATCGAAAGTGATCGAGCTTTCGGGCGGGAACCAGCAAAAGGTCGTTTTGGCCAAGGCCTTGGTTCAAAAACCCAAGTTGATTATTCTGGATGAACCCACGCGCGGCGTCGACGTTGGCGCAATCGCCGAAATTCACGAGCTGATCCATGAACTGGCCACATCCGGTTTGCCCGTGGTGGTGATCTCATCCTATTTGCCGGAAATCCTGAGCCTTTCCGACCGGATTCTGGTTTCCCGCCAAGGCCGCATCGTCGAGGAATTCTCGATTGACGACGCGACTGAAGAGCGGATCATGTATGCTGCTGTCCATTAGGGCCGCCGTGTCGATGTGACCCGGCAAGTGATGGATCAACGGACGCAGCAGGCATGATACCTTCTGCGTCCGGATGCCCGCCTTGAAATGCAGTCAGCTTTTACAAAGCGCAAAGACCTTATTTCTTGCCTACGTTTTCTTCAAAGGCGACCTTGAACGCTTCTTGCTTTTCGGGAGTGGCATCCGTCTGATAGTTGGCTTTCCATTCATCCATCGTCATGCCGTAATACAGCTCGCGGGCCTCTTCTTTGCCCATCTCGATGCCGCGCTCGTTCGCGGCTTCTTGGTACCAGCGCGACAGGCAGTTGCGGCAAAATCCTGTGAGGTTCATCATGTCGATGTTCTGCACATCGGTGCGGTCTTGCATCAGGTGTTGTTGCAGGCGGCGAAAGGCGGCGGCTTGCAGTTCGATCTCGGTTTGTGTGGGCATGGTGTCTCTCCTGTTCGAGATCAAAGTTGGGTCTGGGCGAGCGTGGTTTCAAGGATGGGCGCCAAAAGCTCGGCCCAGGCCTGCTGGCCTTTGGCATCGGCAATCAGATCACTGCGCAGTTCAATCAGCACATTGGGCCGCCCCTGTTGAAGCGCGTGCCGGTCGATCGTGTCGCCGGGCAAATGGCCGCTATAGGGTTCATTGTCGCCCACTGTCAGGCCGGCTTCCTGCCGCAGCCGGTCCATCAGCGGGACGGCAAGGCGCGCGTCACGGGCGTATAGCACACCGATTTCCCACGGGCGCTTTGGCTTGCCGCGCAGTTGCGGGGTAAAGCTGTGGATTGAAACGATGACGGTCGCAGGGCGTGCGGCCAGTTTGGCCAGCGCATCGTGATAGGGGCGGTAGCAGGTGTTCAGCCGGTGTTCGCGTTCGCCATGGTCAGCGTTCCGGTTGGCTGGAATGATGGTCCCATCATAGAGCTTCATCAAAAGCGTCGGGTCGTCTTCGCCGCGGTTGGGGTCAATGACCAGACGCGAGAAATTGCTGAATATCGCGGGCCCGTTCAGCCGTTCGGCCAAGGCATGTGACACACCTGCCGCCCCGATATCATAGGCGATGTGGCGCTCCATGTCTGCGCCGTCCAGCCCCAGCGTCCCGCCCGCAATGCAGTCCGGAACCGTATTGGCGGCATGGTCGCAGATCACCAACCAGCGGCCGGGGCGATCCGCGCCATCAATCGAAAATGGGGTATAAGTCATATTGCTGAAACCTCTTGCGAGATATCTGTAGGCGAGGGACATGTGAATGAAAATCCGGCAGAACGCAGAAATTCGATGTTATCGCTAACACATTTGCTATCCACTCTGGGCTACACCCATGCTAGACAGGAAATAACAGGGATAAACTGCGGCCAAGAACCGGCCCAATCTGACGAAGGATGACGCACAAGATGAGACGCACACGCAATGTAAAAGTAGTCGCCACTTTGGGGCCAGCCTCGGACACACACGAGATGATATCGGCTTTGCATGCGGCGGGTGCGGATGTGTTTCGCCTGAACATGAGCCACGGCAGCCATAACGAAATCCGGATCAAGCACAAGATCATCCGCCAGATCGAAAAAGAAACCGGATCGACAATCGGGATTCTTGCCGACCTTCAGGGGCCAAAGCTGCGCGTTGGTGTGTTTTCGGGCGACAGTGAGCAGTTGGTCGAAGGTGCCTCCTTCCGCTTGGATTTGGACGAAGCCGAAGGCAACGCCAGCCGCGTTTGTCTGCCCCACCCCGAGATTTTCCAGGCGTTGGAGCCCGGCGCAAGTCTTTTGGTCAATGACGGTAAAATCCGTCTCAAGGTCAAGGACTGCGGTTCCGACTTTGCCGATTGCGAGGTGGTTATCGGTGGTGTGATTTCCAACCGCAAAGGCGTGAACGTGCCTGATGTGGTGCTGCCGCTTGCCGCGCTGTCAGACAAGGACCGGGCGGATCTGGAATTTGTCTGCGACTTGGGTGTCGACTGGCTGGCGCTCAGCTTTGTGCAGCGTCCCGAAGATGTGCTTGAGGCGCGCGAGCTGTCAAAAGGGCGCGCCGCGTTGTTGTCCAAGATCGAAAAACCGTCCGCCGTTGCGCGGTTCGATGATATCCTTGCGGTCAGCGATGGCATTATGGTCGCGCGTGGCGATCTGGGGGTTGAACTGCCCATCCAGAATGTTCCGCCGATCCAGAAACGGCTGGTGCGTAAATGTCGTGCGGCAGCCAAGCCGGTGATCGTTGCCACGCAGATGCTGGAATCGATGATCGAAAGCCCGATGCCAACCCGCGCAGAGGTCTCTGATGTTGCGACAGCGATTTACGAGGGGGCCGATGCGGTCATGTTGTCCGCTGAATCCGCCGCCGGAGCCTATCCGATCGAAGCGGTACGGACGATGAACAATGTCGCCACCGAAGTCGAGATGGACCCGACCTATACCCAGATCATCGAAGCGTCGCGTACCGCTGACCGGATGACCGTGGCTGATGGTATCGTTGCCGCCGCACGGGAAATTGCCGAAACCACAAACATCAAAGCGATCTGTTGTTTCACCCAAAGCGGCACCACGGCCCTGCTGATTGCCCGCGAACGGCCACGGGTGCCGATCATCGCGCTGACCCCGCTGGCCAAGACCGCAGGGCGTCTGACACTAAGCTGGGGCACCAATTGCGTTCTGACCGAACGGCTGGAGCGGTTCAAGATGGCCGTGGTCAGTGCGGCACGTGCCGCCCGCGAGGAAGGCTATGCCGAACCCGAAGATATGGTGGTGGTCGTGGCCGGTGTGCCGTTCAACGTGGAAGGCAGCACGAATATCTTGCGCGTGGCCCCTTGCGACGAACGTTTGATTTTTAGTGCCGATCCGGAGTAGCGTTACCTAACGGAAATGAATTCTTCTTAGGGATGTGTGGAATATGGACTCTGATCTTGCTCTGGTTCTCGGTCTTGCCCTCGCTGCGTTGTCTGTTCCATCCATCGTTTCGGCGTTTTCCGACAGCCGCGCACCGCGTGCGTCTGTCTTGACCGTGCTGATTGCCGGGGGGTTGATTGTGTACGCGATCCGCAGCCATCCCGGCGGCTATGCGCTGGAGGATATTCCAGATGCCATCTTGCATGTGATCGCGCGCTACAGGTTCTGGTAGCGCTTTTACGCTTGCGATATTTTTCTGTCCGACCTATACGCCAGCTTCGTTCCGCGCGTCCGGCCCACGTGGCATGCCGAGTCGCGCATCTACCGAACTCAAGTCAAGGAGACGGAAATGCCCAAGATGAAGACCAAGTCGAGCGCTAAAAAGCGCTTTAAAGTATCGGCGACCGGTAAGGTCATCGGCAGTCAGGCCGGCAAGCAGCACGGCATGATCAAGCGGAGCAACAAGTTCCTGCGCAACGCACGCGGCACGACAGCATTGTCTGCGCCAGATGCAAAGATCATCAAGGGCTTCATGCCCTACGACCGCTAAGATAGGAGAGCCGATATGTCCCGTACAAAAGGTGGTGTCGTCACCCACGCCCGTCACAAAAAGGTAATTAAAGCAGCCAAAGGTTACTATGGCCGCCGCAAGAATACCTTTAAAGTCGCGCGTCAAGCCGTCGACAAAGCAAACCAATATGCAACCCGTGACCGCAAGAATCGCAAGCGCAACTTCCGCGCATTGTGGATCCAGCGGATCAACGCTGCCGTGCGCAGCCATGACGAAGCGCTGACATACAGCCGTTTCATCAATGGTCTGTCCCTTGCAGGCATCGAAGTAGACCGCAAAGTTCTGGCCGATCTGGCCGTGAACGAACCTGCGTCGTTCGGTGCGATTGTTAAGCAAGCACAAGACGCACTGGCCGCATAAGCGCCCTAGGCTTCTTAGAAGTTCGAAACGCCGCTCTGATATCAGGGCGGCGTTTTGCGTTTAAGGGTCCAGCGGCTTTTGGAATGCAGCCAGAAATGCACCGGTCAGCAGGATCGCCGCAGCCACCAGCAGGCCTGACCCGATATCGCCGGTCGCATCCCCGATGGCTCCGGCGGCAAAGGGGCCAACCGTCTGCGCAACCGCAAACACCACAGTGAACAGGCTCATCGTGGCGGCCCAGCTTTCAGGGGGCAGGTTCTGGCGAATGAAATTGGTGATCGCGCCGGGTGCCATGAACACGCACAACCCAAAGACAACGGCCGAGATCACGACGGCACCCCCAGCAGGCAGCACGACGGGCAGGGCGGACCCGATGGCGATACCCGTCAGGATCATCGCCAGTGGTCGCCCTGATTTATGCCGCGCAAAGACACCGCGCCAGACAAAGGGCGATAGGATAAGGGCCACGCCCAGGATGATCCAAACCCCGGCGATCAAACCAGCCGAGGCCTGTTGATCCGTCATCCAGGCCCCCAGAAACGTCAGATACACGATGTAGCCCATGGCAAATCCCGCATAGCCGGCCAATTCGCGCCAGATACGGCGCAGCGCCAGCCCACCCGCCGCAGTGTTGCGCGATGCAGGCACATGCAACGCGCGGGCCGACCACAAGCCAAGCGGTGCTGCAATCACGCTGAGAATGCCAATGATGTACCAGCCAAAGCGCCAGGAGGACGGCCCCCAAGTCTCGAGCATCAGGGGCAGGGATGCGCCAGCCAGCATGATGCCAAGCCCGCCACCGGTGCCAAACAGGATCGCAATCGCAAGGGCGTTGCGCTTGGCGTCACCCGGAAACAGCCGTGCGGTCAAAACGCTGGCGGTGGAAAAGGACATCGCCCCGAATACCCCCGCCGCAATACGCCAGAACGTCTGCCAGCCCATCGTCGCCTCGTAACCTGTTGCCAGCAGGCTTAGCGTGGTGGCCACCAGCCCGAAACTGAACAGCCGCGACGGGGCGACCCGCCCGATCAACAGCAGCGTCAGCACCGCCCCCACAACATATCCCAACGCATTGGCCGTGTTCAGCCATCCGGCCTGCGCATAGGTCCAGCCCAATTCGGATTTCATCGCGGGCAGGATCAGACCGTAGGCAAACCGCGCAAAGCCGTTGGTGATCATCACACCCAGGGTCAGACCGGCCAATGCCAGCCACGGGCGATCAACGGGTCGGGGCAAGCCGGGGCTGTTTGGGGTGTCCGTCATCTGTGTCCTCCGACCTGTCGGGGTCACTATGTGCGCAGGGATCGGGCTGCACAAGCACGGCATCGGGTGGCGCTGCGACTTGTATTCGGGCATAATTCTGCTAGCACCAGCCAGAACAAAAGACATGAGGCAGATATGGACGACCTGAAAGCGAAATATCTGGGCCAGATCGCTGGTGCCGCCGACGAAGCCGCGTTGGAAGACATCCGTTTGACCGCCGTGGGTAAAAAAGGCGAAGTCGCGCTGAAAATGCGCGAGCTGGGCAAGATGACCCCCGAAGAACGCCAGACCGCCGGCCCCGCGCTGAACGCGCTCAAGGACGAGATCAATTCGGCGCTTGCCGCCAAGAAGGCCGCGTTGGGCGATGCCGCGCTGGATGAACGCCTGCGCAGTGAATGGCTGGACGTTACCCTGCCGACCCGCCCGACCCGTCAGGGCACGATCCACCCGGTCAGCCAGGTGACCGAAGAGGTTACCGCGATCTTTGCCGAGCTTGGGTTTTCCGTTGCCGAAGGGCCGCGTATCGACACCGACTGGTATAACTTTGACGCGCTGAACATCCCCGGCCACCACCCCGCCCGCGCCGAGATGGACACGTTTTACATGGCCCGCGCCGAAGGCGACGACCGCCCGCCGCATGTCTTGCGCACCCATACCTCGCCCGTGCAAATCCGCACGATGGAAGCACAAGGCGCGCCGCTGCGCATCATTTGTCCCGGCGGTGTGTACCGCGCCGATTACGACCAGACCCACACGCCGATGTTCCATCAGGTCGAAGGTCTGGCGATCGACAAAGACATCTCGATGGCGAACCTGAAATGGACGCTGGAAGAATTCTTTGCCGCGTTCTTTGAGGTCGACGGCATCAAAACCCGTTTCCGCGCCTCGCATTTCCCGTTCACCGAACCATCGGCCGAGGTCGACATCCAGTGTTCTTGGGTCGACGGCCAGTTGCGCATCGGCGAAGGCGACGGTTGGATGGAAGTCCTTGGGTCCGGCATGGTTCACCCCAAGGTACTGCAAGCGGGCGGGATCGACCCGAACGAATGGCAGGGCTTTGCCTTTGGCATGGGGATCGACCGGATCGCGATGCTGAAATACGGCATCCCCGATCTGCGCGCCTTCTTTGATTCAGACCTGCGCTGGCTGCGCCACTATGGGTTTGCCAGCCTGGATCAGCCGAATTTGCATAGCGGTTTGAGTCGGTGAGGGAGATTATTTCAGGGCTTTGGGAAGTCTTGGAGCCTTTCCAAGATTTTCTTTCTGCATTGATCCTGTCACTTTTGACCGCTGCTGTATTAGCTGCATTCAGACCCCGTGTTAAACTCACTTGGGGCTCTACGAGTCTAAGTCACCACAGTTTTAAGGTGCGTGAAGACGGTGAACCAATAAGCGTATCAACCGAAAAACTATATGTTCAAAATATCGGTAGAAGAGCTGCTTATGACGTTGAGTTAATACTTTCCGCAAAGCCAACCAGTTACACGCTTTGGCAACCGAGAGATCACCAAGCTAAGTCTTTAAGCAACGGCGCATTTTCTATTCTTGTTCCATCATTGGCACCCAAGGAGTTGTTGATCATCGACATGATTGACATCGACCTCCTTCAGCCAAAGTTAATCGGCGTAAACTGCCCTGATACAATCGCAGAGGAAGTTAGTTTTCTTGCTCAGAGGCAATTTGGGGCTGTAATGAATGCAATTGTTTTTTACCTGATGTTTGCAGGCCTAGTAGGAACTCTCTATTTTGCTATTGCTTTGTTCTTTAGGTAACTCGCCATCAAGTAGTTAGCCTTGTTTTTCAGGCGATGGGTTTAGATTAATGAAACAACTGCACTTCCTTGTCATTGCATTGCATTTTTTCGCAGCAGGTACAGTTGAAGCAGCCTGCGGCGGAGACATCCCTTGCGAACTCGGCGACCGCGAGTACAACATCCTGCTGCCCGATGACTGGGACGGGGTAACTCCTCTGCCAGTGATGATGCATTTTCACGCCTTCCTGCGGCGCGGGAAGACGGTGGTGAACCATCCGCGTATCGGGGTTGAGACGAAACCCCGTGGGGTCATGTTGATCGGCCCTTCAGCGCAGAACAGGGCGTGGCGGTTCTGGCAGGACGATCCGGCGGATATTGATTTTGCCGATGCGGTGCTGGCCGATGTGGCGAAACGCTATCCGGTGGATCAAAGCCAGATTTACATCTCGGGGTTTTCGTTCGGGGCGGCGATGGCGTGGCGCTATGCCTGTGCGCGCGGCGACAAGGTTGCGGGGCTGATGACCATGTCAGGTACGATCCCGCAGGCAACAACCTGCCCCAATCCGCCAAAGCAGGTGCGCCATGTGCACGGCCTGCAAGACATCTGGATGAGCCTGCCGCGCGGCCAGGGCCATGACGCGACCAATGCCGTTGCCCTGTGGCGCAAGGCGTTTCGCTGTGGCCAAGGGCGCATTTCCGAACATTGGCTGATCCGCGCGAATACCCCCGCCACCAACATCGTTTGGGATAATTGCACTGCCGGTCGCAAAGTGACGCTGGATGTGCATTCAGGCGGGCATTTTATTCCGAAACGCTGGCTGGGTATCCAGCTGGATGATCTGATGGGGCGTGAATGACGCGCTAACCGCATTGAACCCGCGCAGATTAAGCGCTACGCCCTAGCCCAAGCATTTGCACGAGGATTGACCCGATGAAATTCACACTCTCTTGGCTAAAGGATCATCTCGACACCACGGCGTCGATTGATGAAATCACCTATGCGTTGACCGATCTGGGTCTTGAGGTTGAAGGCGTTGAAGATCGCGGTGCCAAGCTGGCGGATTTCACCCTAGGCTATGTCAAATCAGCCGAGAAGCACCCGGATGCCGACCGTCTGCGCGTCTGTCAGGTGGACACGGACGAGGGCGTTCAGCAGATTATTTGCGGTGCCCCCAATGCCCGCGAAGGGATCACGGTGGTTGTTGCCAAGCCGGGCGTCTATGTGCCGGGCATCGACACGACGATTGGTGTCGGCAAAATCCGTGGCATCGAAAGCTTTGGCATGATGGCCTCCGAGCGCGAGCTGGAACTGTCCGAAGAGCATGACGGCATCATCGAGCTGCCATCGGGCAATGTCGGTGATCGCTTCATCGACTGGCTTGCCGAAAATGATCCTGCCAAGGTCGATCCGGTGATCGAGATCGCGATTACCCCCAACCGCCCCGATGCGTTGGGCGTGCGCGGTATTGCGCGTGATCTGGCGGCCCGTGGTCTGGGCACATTGAAAAAACGCGACACGCCTGCGGTCGAGGGCATGTTCCCTTGCCCGATCAGCGTTTCCATCGACGAAGACACGCTGGATCAATGCCCGGTGTTTTACGGTCGCGTGATCCGTGGCGTGAAAAACGGCCCGTCGCCCGTCTGGTTGCAAGATGCATTGCGGGCCATCGGGTTGCGCCCGATTTCGTTCCTCGTCGATGTGACCAACTTCTTTACCTATGACCGCAACCGTCCTTTGCACGTCTTTGATGCAGACAAGGTTGCCGGAAACATGCTGCGCGTTCATCGTGCCAAAGGCGGCGAGACCCTGATGGGTCTGGACGACAAGGAATACACATTTACCGAAGGCATGACGTTGATCTCGGACGCTGAAAAGGTCGAAAGCATCGCGGGTGTCATGGGCGGAGCCGAGACCGGCTGTTCCATGGATACCGTGAATGTCTTTGTCGAAGCGGCGTATTTCGATCCGGTGCGCACCGCCTATACCGGTCGCGCGCTCAAGATCAATTCGGATGCACGGTATCGTTTCGAGCGCGGTATCGACCCTGAATGGACGCCTTACGCGATTGAACATGCCACGCGGATGATCCTTGATAATGCAGGCGGCGAAGCGTCCGAAGTTGTGGTCGCTGGCAAGGTGCCTGATTTCTCGCGGGCATATAAGCTGGATGCAGCGCGGGTGCAGTCGCTTGTTGGCATGACCATTTCCGAAGCCGACCAGCGCAAGACATTGACATCGCTTGGCTTCCGCCTTGAAGGCAATATGGCGCATGTGCCCAGCTGGCGCCCCGATGTGCAGGGCGAGGCCGATCTGGTCGAAGAAGTCGCGCGCATTGCATCCCTGACCAAGCTGGAAGGGCGTCCCTTGCCGCGTCTGACGGCGGGTATTCCCAAGCCGGTTCTGTCACCGATGCAGCGCCGCGAGGCCGCAGCCCGCAGGGCTTGTGCCGCCTTGGGGTATAATGAATGCGTTTCCTATAGCTTTATCGATCAGCCTTCTGCTGCGTTGTTCGGTGGCGGCACCGATGAAACCCGTCTGGAAAACCCGATCAGCAATGACATGAGCCACATGCGCCCGGCCTTGCTGCCCGCGTTGTTGCAGGCGGCTGCACGCAATCAGGCACGCGGTTTCCCTGACATGGCCCTGTTCGAGGTCGGTCCGGTGTTCACCGGTGGCGAACCCGGCGAGCAGCACATGCAGATCAGTGGCGTATTGGTCGGGCGTACCGGTCCGAAGGATGTGCATGGCGCGTCCCGCCCTGTCGATGTGTTCGACATCAAAGCCGATATCGAAGCGGTGCTTTCTGCCATCGGCGCACCCGCCAAGGTGCAGATCAACCGCAACGGTGCCGAATGGTGGCATCCGGGTCGTCATGGTCAGATCTGTCTCGGCCCGAAAAAGGTGCTGGGTGTGTTTGGTGAAATTCACCCTCGCGTATTGGCCGCACTGGATGTCAAAGGCCCTGCCATGGGCTTTACCATCTGGCCCGCCGAGGTGCCTTTGCCGCGCAAGTCCGGTGCGACGCGTCCTGCGTTGAAAACCAGCAGCTTGCAGGCGGTTGAGCGCGATTTCGCATTCGTCGTGGATGCCGACATTGACGCGATCACCTTGGTGAACGCGGCGATGGGTGCGGATAAGGCGTTGATCGACGATGTCCGCGTGTTCGATGAATTCATCGGCGGCGCGTTAGGCGAGGGCAAGAAATCCCTGGGCCTGACCGTGCGGATGCAGCCAACCGATAAAACGCTGAAAGATGCCGATATCGAAGCGGTCGGGGCCAAGGTCATCGAGAAAGTCACCAAAGCCACAGGCGGTGTTCTGCGCGGCTAAAGGGAGTAATTCGATATGACGTTGAATGTATATCTGTCCGGTGAAATCCACACGGATTGGCGCGAACAGATCATCGACGGCGCGTCCGGTCTGGATGTCAGCTTTGACGGGCCTGTTACCGATCACGCTGCCAGTGATGATTGCGGCGTTGCCATCATGGGGGCCGAAGCGGACAAGTTTTGGCATGACCGCAAAGGCGCGCAGCTGAACGCGATCCGCACGCGCAAGGGCATCGAAATGGCCGACGTGGTCGTTGTCCGGTTCGGGGATCAGTACAAACAGTGGAACGCCGCTTTTGATGCGGGCTATGCGGCTGCACTGGGCAAATCGCTGGTTATTCTGCATGGCCCCGATCATGCTCACGCCCTCAAGGAAGTGGATGCCGCAGCGCTGGCTGTTGCCCAAGAACCCGCTCAGGTTGTTCAGATCTTGCGCTATGTCTTGACCGGAAAGCTGCCCGAATAGCCCCTATTAGGGGTTGAAACGGGAGAATGGGCAATTTTACCCTCGATTTTGCACGTTTGGTGAATATTATGCTCGCTATTAGCACAACCTGTGCTAACGGGCTGCAATGAAGCGCTCACAATGTAAGGGCGCAAATAAAACAACGAGGGACACGCTATGCTTCAAGAATTTAAGGACTTCATTGCCAAGGGCAATGTTATGGATCTGGCCGTTGGTATCATCATCGGTGCCGCGTTCACTGCGATCGTAAGCTCGCTGGTAAGCGACCTGATCAACCCAATCATCGGCCTGGTCTTGGGCGGCGCTGACTTTACCAGCCTCTATGTTGCTCTGTCCGGTGATGTGCCGGCTGGCGTTGGCCTTGATGCCGCACGCGAAACAGGTGCAGCGATCTTTGCTTACGGCGCGTTCATCACTGCCTGCATCAACTTCCTGATCATCGCATTTGTTGTGTTCATGCTGGTTAAGGCCGTGAACAAACTGAAATCCGCAGCAGAGAGCCCACAGGAAGTCGCGCCAGAAGTCGATACCGGCCCATCCGAGCTGGACGTTCTTCTGCAAATCCGCGACTCGCTCGCCAAGAAGTAATTTCGTCAACTTCGGACGGAAACAAAAAAGGCTCGCAGTCACCTGCGGGCCTTTTGCGTTCCAGTGCCGATGGATTAACCGGCAATCGCCTCGTCGGCCGTGATGTAGCTCATGCCAAGCGCTTCGCCGACGGCCGCATAGGTCAGCTGGCCCTCATGCACGTTCAGGCCCGCCTTGAGATGCGCATCGTCTGAACAGGCTTTCTTCCAGCCCTTATTGGCCAGCGACAGCATGAAGGGCATCGTCGCATTGCCAAGGGCAATCGTTGACGTGCGTGCAACCGCACCCGGCATGTTGGCAACGCAATAGTGCATAATGCCGTCGACGTCGTAAATCGGGTCATGGTGTGTGGTGGCTTTGGATGTTTCAAAGCAGCCACCCTGGTCAATGGCCACATCGACCAGCACCGCGCCGGGCTTGAGCTCGGACAGTTGTGCGCGGCTGATCAGTTTCGGGGCAGCTGCACCCGGGATCAGCACGGCACCGACGATCATGTCGGCTTCGCGGGCCAGTTCGATTGTGTTGCCCGCAGACGCATAAGACGTTTTGAACACGCCGCCAAAGACATCGTCCAGATAGCGCAAACGCGGCAGGGAACGGTCAAGCACGGTAACATCCGCACCCATGCCCGCGGCAATCCGCGCGGCATGTGTACCAACAACGCCGCCGCCAATCACAACAACCCGCGCAGGACCAACGCCAGGAACTCCGCCCATCAATACGCCGCGTCCGCCATTCGCCTTTTGCAGGGTCCATGCGCCAACCTGTGGGGCCAAGCGGCCCGCAACTTCGGACATCGGGGCCAGCAAGGGCAGGCCACCACTGCGGTCTGTGACGGTTTCATAAGCAATGCAGGTCGCACCGGAAGCCAGCAGGTCTTTGGTCTGCTCAGGGTCGGGGGCAAGGTGCAGGTAGGTGAACAGGATTTGCCCTTTGCGCAGCATCTTCCGCTCGACGGCTTGGGGTTCCTTGACCTTAACGATCATGTCGGCGGTTTCGAATACTTCAGCGGCGGTGGCGATGATCGTGGCACCTGCGTCGATATAGGCGGCATCGTCAAAACCGGCACCAACACCGGCACCTGTTTCAATGATAACTTCGTGGCCGTGGTTTGCGGCCTCGAAGGCGGCATTCGGCGTCATACCGACGCGAAATTCCTGTGGCTTGATCTCTTTTGGGCAACCGATTTTCATGGGGTATTTCCTAGGTTATGGGCTCTTGCAAATAATATAATCCGAAAAAAATGAAATTTGGCACCGAATATGGGTCGCATTTTGATGATAAGTTAGAATAAAACGCGGTAAATCAGACAAATAGCGAGAGAGTATTGCGCAGATGGCCCTTGATGACATTGACCGCCGCATTCTGACTGCCCTTCAACGCAAAGGGCGGATGTCGAATTCAGATCTTTCAGAGCAGGTGCATTTGTCGCCTTCCGCATGCCACAGGCGCGTGCAACAGCTTGAAACAGAAGGATATATTCAGGGGTATGTCGCCCTGCTGAACGCCCGAAAGATGGGGGTTCCGACCACAGTTTTCGTCGAGATCACGTTGCAGGGGCAAGCCGATGAAGTCCTCGATTCGTTCGAAAAAGCGGTGTCGCTGATACCAGCCGTGCTTGAGTGCCATTTGATGGCTGGTTCTGCGGATTATTTGTTGAAAGTGGTCGCCGAAGACACCGAAGATTTCGCGCGTATACACCGTCAATTTCTGGCCCGTCTGCCAGGTGTGGGGCAGATGCAATCCAGCTTTGCCTTGCGCACGGTCCGCAACACCACCGCCTTGCCGGTCTGACCGGCGGCGTGTTGATCTGCGTCAATGCGTGGAATCTCTAAAGGCTTAACATGATTGTATAATCCTAAAGGAGAATCGACAATGATCGACGTCAAATCTGGAACGCAGGAAGGCCTGCTAGAGGTGCATATGTCAGCACCCATCACCGACAAAGACTATGCCGATGTGCTGATGCCAGCCATTGATGCGGCCCTCGCCAAAGGGGAAAAATTGCGCATGTTGGTGGTCATGAATGCGGACCTGACCGACTTTACCATGGGGGCGTTGTGGGACGACGCAAAGCTGGGAATCGGTAACTGGCGTGGATTCGAGCGAATCGCCATCGTGACAGCCAACAAAGCGATGACCCGACTGGTGCGCGCCTTCTCTATTTTGATGCCTTGTCCGGTGTCGGTGTTCGGAAAATGGCACGAAGACGAGGCCCGACTGTGGCTTTTCGAGTCACTTGGGGCGATTCACCAGACCGATTTGGGTGCCGGTGCGCTGCATCTTGAAATGTTGGGCAAGATCGACGCCGATGTTTACGCATCGGAGACCGAAGATCTGAACGCGTTTGTGCGCAAGAACGACCGCTTTCGCCTGCTGTTGGACATCAGACGCTTTGACGGCTGGCAGGGTTTGGGCGCAATGGCGTCGCATTTCAAGCTTGTGCGCGACCACGTAGGCCAGTTGGACCGCGCCGCAATCGTCGGAGAATCGAAGTGGGAGGCGATGGTTGTTCAGGTGGTCAAACGTCTGGTCGGCAAAGAGGCGCGGTATTTCGACAAGAACGACTTTGAGGCGGCCAAGGCCTGGATCACCGCCGACTGAAACCGGTAGATAGAAAATCCGTCAGACAAAATAAAACCCCCGGCACCTGATGGTATCGGGGGTTCGTATTCTTATGCGTCGCTTGGAATGATTTACATCATACCTTCGCGCTGCAATTTTTTCCGCGCCAGTTTCCGGGAACGGCGGATCGCTTCGGCTTTCTCGCGTGCTTTTTTGACGGAAGGTTTCTCGAAATGCTGCTTAAGCTTCATTTCACGAAACACACCTTCGCGCTGAAGTTTTTTCTTCAGGGCGCGCAGCGCTTGATCGACGTTGTTATCGCGAACACTAACCTGCATGTGGTTTTCACCACCTTTCTAGTTTGAAGTTGCAAGGATTTGCAGGAACTGGCCATATAGCAACGAAGACCTATATTGTCTAGTGCAAAGCCATTGACCGCTAAGGAGGCCCGCCATGACCGAAACCACCCAAAACCCCAAGGATCAACTGCTGGAAGCCGCATTAATGCATGTTCCTTTTGATGGTTGGTCAGAGGCGACATTTCAGGCCGCCATCGCGGATACAGGTGTTGATTCGACCATTGCCCGCGCCGTTTGCCCCCGTGGGTCGGTTGATCTGGCTGTCGCCTTTCACAAGCAGGGCGATGCCAAGATGCTTGAGCGGATGAAATCCGAAGATCTGAGCGAGATGAAATTCCGCGACAAGATCGCTGCAATGGTCAGGTTCCGCCTTGAGGTGGTGACGGACAAGGAAGTCGTGCGGCGTGGGACGACCCTGTTTGCCTTGCCCCAACATGCCCCCGATGGTGCCAAGCTGGTTTGGGGCACATGCGATGCCATATGGGATGCCTTGGGCGATACGTCAGATGATGTAAACTGGTATACGAAACGGGCAACGCTTAGTGCGGTCTATTCCGCTAGCGTGTTGTTCTGGTTGGGCGACACCAGCGACGGCCATCAAGCAACATGGGAATTCCTCGACCGTCGCATTGAAAACGTGATGCAGATCGAAAAGCTAAAGGCGCAGGTGAACAACAGCCCGACATTGAGCAGGCTTATGGCGGGCCCGAACTGGCTGCTGTCCCATGTAAAAGCGCCGAACCGGTTGCCCAAAATGAATCTGCCGGGCAGTTGGACCAGCCCGCGGCGCTAGGCTGGCTTCACACTGACTTTCAGACCTGATAGCCCCCGACGGGTTCGCATTTTCCGCTTACCTGAAATGTTGGTGTCTGGGTATAATGTCCATTCCTTTGATTGATCTGAATGCTGTGTCCTTTGCCCCCGGCGGCGTTGCGGTGTTGCATGATGTAACCTTGCAGGCGAACGAGCGGCGGATCGGTGTCGTTGGTCGAAACGGATCAGGCAAGACCTCGCTGGCGCGGGTTTTGGCCGGGTTGGTTTCCCCCGCAGCAGGGCAGGTGCGCATTGCAGGCGTGGATGTCGCAAAAGACCGCAAGGCCGCTTTGCGCACCGTCGGCATTCTGTTTCAAAACCCCGATCATCAGATCATCTTTCCCACGGTCGAAGAAGAAATCAGCTTTGGCCTGACCCAGCTTGGCCAATCCGGCACTGACGCCGCGCAAAACACGACTGCGATGCTGGCCCAATTTGACCGGACCCATTGGGCCAAAGCGGCGATCCACCAATTGTCGCAGGGCCAACGCCAACTGGTGTGTCTGATGTCAATCTTGGCGATGCGACCCAAACTGATCATTCTGGACGAACCCTTTGCGGGCCTCGATATTCCGACAACGCTGCACCTGACCCGCGTGTTGTCACAGCTTGATGCGCATCTGGTGCACATCACCCATGACCCGCAACATCTGGCTGGCTACGACCGCGTCATCTGGATCGACGAAGGGCGCGTCGCCCGGGACGGTGCCGGCCAAACAGTGATACCAGCCTTTATGACCCGGATGCAGCAGTTGGGAGAGCAGGATGATTTCACTCACCTCTCCGGTTAAAACCCGCGCCCATGGTTGGCCGGCCGGGGCCAAGCTGGCGGCACTTTGCACGGCAACGCTGATCTTGTTCAGCTTCACCGCGCTTTGGTTTCAGATCGCGACGCTCACGGCGACACTGACACTCTATGCGCTGCCGGGATGGGCGTTTCTCAAGACAGGCATGGCACGGCTGCGAATCCTTTGGCCCTTTATGGCGCTGATCCTGATATGGCATGTGGCGACCGATGACCTTGGAAACGGTGCGGTGATCGCTTTGCGCATGGTCAGCGCTGTTGGAATTGCCAATCTGGTGACAATGACGACCAAGCTGTCGCAGATGGTCGATGTGGTGACATGGCTGACCACACCGCTGCGCAAGATCGGCCTCAAGACCCGTAACCTTGAACTGGGGATCGCCCTGGTCATCCGCTTTATTCCGGTGCTGGTGGAAAAGGGCCAGATGCTGGCACAGTCATGGCGGGCAAGATCGGCCAAACGGCTGGGCTGGCGGACGATTATTCCCTTTGCCGTGCTTGCCCTTGATGATGCGGAACATGTGGCCGAGGCCCTGCGCGCCCGTGGCGGTCTTTAGCAAGCTCCTGACGTTTATCAGTTCGCTCTGTACGTCCCCTTTGGTTGGCCTATGTTGAACGCAACACAGACACCCGAGGAGGCACCACATCATGTCAGACGTCATGCGCGCGATTGAAATCACCAAACCCGGCGGGCCCGAAGTCCTGCAACCGGTTGAACGCCCGATTCCACAACCTGCCCACGGTCAGGTCGTGATCAAGGTTGCCTATGCCGGTGTGAACCGCCCCGACGCCTTGCAACGCGCCGGCATGTACGCCCCACCCCCGACAGCCAGCGATCTGCCGGGCCTCGAGGCGTCAGGCGAAATCTTCGCGATCGGCGAAGGCGTTTCGGGCATGTCCATCGGCGACAAAGTCTGCGCCTTGCTGCCCGGTGGCGGCTATGCCGAATATGTGGCCACACCTGCGGCGCATTGCCTGCCGGTGCCCAACGGAATGGGCATGAAGGAAGCGGCCTGCCTGCCCGAAACATTCTTTACGGTCTGGTCCAACGTTTTCATGCGCGGTGGCCTGAAGGCCGGCGAACGGTTTCTGGTCCACGGCGGGTCGTCGGGCATCGGGACGACAGCCATCCAGCTTGCCCGCGAATTTGGCGCACGTGTCTTTGCAACAGCAGGGACCGACAGCAAATGCGCAGCCTGTGCCAAATTGGGGGCCGAAGCCGCGATCAACTATCGTGACACGGATTTTGTGGATGTGCTGAAAGCCGAAGGCGGCGCTGACCTGATCCTCGATATGGTGGGCGGCGATTACATCCCGCGCAACCTGCAAGCGCTGGCCGAAGATGGCCGTCTTGTGCAAATCGCCTTCCTCAGCGGCCCCAAGGTCGAGGTGAATTTTGCCACGTTGATGACCCGCCGGTTGACCATGACAGGCAGCACCCTGCGCCCGCAAAGCGATCTGGCCAAAGCCCGGATCGCAGACCAGTTGCGTGAACATGTCTGGCCGCTGCTGGACGCTGGCAAAATCGCACCCGTGATGGACAGCGAATATGAATTCGAACAGGCCAGCGATGCCCATGCCCGCATGGAGACCAGTGGCCATATCGGAAAAATTGTACTCAAGGTAAATGGATAGGAAACCGTCATGGCACTAACAGCAATAATCGAGGCCCACGGCGGCCCCGAGCAATTCAAGCTTGTGGATATCGAGGTCGGCGAACCCGGCCCCAATGAAGTCCGTATCGCCCATAAGGCCATTGGACTTAACTTTATCGACGTCTACCAGCGCACCGGCCTGTACCCGATGAAACTGCCCCATGCGATGGGGATGGAAGCCGCAGGCATCATCGAAGCGGTTGGCGAAGGGGTGACCCACCTCAAGGTCGGCGACCGCGCGGCCTATGCCTCGCAACCCCCCGGTGCCTATACCGAAGCGCGCGTGATGCCCGCAGCTCAAGTATGCCCGCTGCCCGACGGCATATCGTTCGAAGAAGGTGCCGCAATGATGCTCAAGGGCATGACGGTAGAATATCTTTTCCACCGCACCACGCCGCTCAAGCGGGGCGATACGGTTCTGTTTCATGCCGCGGCCGGTGGCGTCGGCCTGATTGCCTGCCAATGGGCAAAGTCCGAAGGGATCACCCTGATCGGCACAGCAGGAACAGACGAGAAATGCCAACTGGCCCTGGATCACGGGGCCGCCCATTGCATCAATTACCGGACGACGGACTGGGTCGCGCGCGTGGCTGAACTGACAGGTGGCGTGGGCGTTGATGCGGTGATGGATGCAGTGGGCGCTGACACATTCGAAGGGTCGCTTGACAGCCTGAAACCATTGGGAATGATGATCTCATTCGGAAACGCATCCGGCCCGGTACCCCCCTTCAGCGTTGGCATTCTGGGGGCGAAAGGGTCGCTGAAAATCACGCGCCCTACGATCTTTACGCATATTGGCGATCACGCAACCTGTCAGGCAATGGCCAAGCATTTGGCAGACAAGGTGATGTCCGGTGACGTGAAAATAAACATCGGCCAGCGTTTTGCGTTGCAAGATGTCGCCAAGGCCCATGTCGCACTTGAAGCGCGCGAGACGACTGGCAGCACGATCCTCGAGATCTAAGACAAAGCGCCGCTATCGCGTCGCTGCCTCCGGCGGGGATATTTAGAAAGCCAGAGAAGGGGAAGGACGCCCCTGTCTTCTCTGGCTCTTAAATATCCTCGCCGAAGGCCATCGCTCATTGAGCGATCGTGCTATTTTATCGGCGCGAAAAGCGCGTTGTTAAGTGTGCAGTCCTTGATCACATCACGCCCGCACGGTACGGGCGCAAGGGTTTTGGAGAGGCAGATGCGGACCTCTTGAATGTAGCCGTTTTTGCATGTGACTGTGACGCCGTCTGCCGACATTTCAGGATTTGATTTTAGAAATGCCGCCTCAACCACCGAGGCGGGGAGTGTGATGCCTTTGGTAAGTTTCCGGAAGACGGCCGGGCGTTGGACTGTGGCATAGGCCTCTCGCGAGGTTTCGAAGTAGGTTGCGGCAGAAAGCCCTGTGCAACTGCCGTGCTTTTTCCATTGATGCCATGCGAGGCCCGGGGTGCCCATAATATCGGCCATCGTAGCGGTCATTCCGCGGGACGGGGGCCGTTCAACGGTGTGGCAAAACGATGGGTAGCCGCGATGGAACTGCGGCCACAGCCCATGCATGATCCAGCCGTGGTCTTGGGACGCGTCGCATTGGGGCGAGCGGCGCGCATCCCCTTCAAGGGCGCACCAGTTCGGCGACCAGCTGAGGGACAGAACATAATAGTCGAACTCTCCGGCTATTTCGCCTTCGGCGGCGGCCCCGCGGGGGGAAACCGCAAGAAGTGTCACAAGGCACAGGATCAGCAAACGCATTGGGGTCTTTCCTTATTCAGCTTGGATCACTATATAAGCTGTAAGTTCCCCCACAATGGAAACCGTTCTGCCCCGGCAGGACAGCCAATTTCAGGCGACGGGGAAGGTGTGTTTTAAGGAGAGACCGATATGGCAAAACCAATTATGGCCCGTGCGACTGCCGTTTGGCTGGTGGACAACACGACCCTTAGCTTTAAGCAGATCGCGGATTTCGTCGGGATGCACGAGTTGGAAGTTCAAGGCATCGCTGACGGCGATGTGGCGCAGGGGGTCAAGGGGTTTGATCCGATTGCCAACAACCAATTGACCGAAGAAGAGATCGAAAAGGCGCAGGCAAATCCACTGCACAAGCTGGCGCTGAAGTACAACGCCGCTGCCGAAGGCGAAGAGAAACGCCGTGGTCCGCGCTATACGCCATTGTCCAAGCGTCAGGACCGGCCCGCGTCGATCTATTGGCTGGTCAAGTTCCACCCCGAATTGTCCGATGGTCAGATCAGCAAGCTGGTTGGCACAACCAAGCCGACCATTCAGGCGATCCGCGAGCGGACGCATTGGAACATCTCTAACATCCAGCCGATTGATCCGGTTGCTTTGGGTCTGTGCAAGCAGTCCGAACTGGATGCCGCCGTTCAGAAAGCCGCAGCCAAGAAAGCCGCTGAAGGGGGCTTGATGACTGACGACGAACGTCGCCGTCTGGTCAGCACCGAGCAATCGCTGGGCATGGATACGGAATCCAGAATGCCATCGGCCATTGAGGGCCTTGAGACATTCACATTGTCTGGCAACCCTGCGGATGATGATGATCGCGATCGCGGCGACTATTCCGATGCGGACAGCTTCTTTAAGCTGCCCGAGAATGGCGCGGATGATGACGACGAAGACGATAACAAATAAACTGCTTGGCCTTTCATCAGGCCAAAGCGGAACCAAAGCGGCCAGCGGATCGTTGGTCATCGGGTGGAGGGGTCATGCCCTTCACCCGTTGTTGTTTTGACGGATCGAAAAGGATCAATTCCGGATGCCGTTGCTACACTATTTATTCTGGTTCGGTGTCGCGTTTTTGTTTCTGGCAAGTGTGCTGCCTTTTAGCCGGATTGCACATGGGGCCATTCGTGGCCTTGCCTTTCCGCGCCAGCAGTTTTTTGTCCTGACCCTAGCCATGATCCCCGTGGCGCTTGTTGGTACGGCACCGCAGACGGGGGTATTTGCCATTGCCGTATTGGTTATCTCTGCGGCGGTGCACGTCGGATATATCGTGAAATTCACACCTGTCTGGTCGCAGCAATCGATGGCTGCCAACTTGGCCGAGCTTGGGGATACTGACACCCACATCACCTTGATCGCTGCAAATGTGAAGCAATCAAACCGTGATTATCAGAAACTGATTGATCTGATTATCAGCGAAAAGCCGGATATCGCCACGGCCCTTGAGGTAGACCAGGCGTGGATGGACGCCATTTATGCCGGATTGAAAGACCATTACGCCCATTGGGTCAAAGTACCCAAAAGCAATTCCTACGGCATTGTGCTGATGTCGAACCTGCCCCTGTCAGAGACGCAAGTGCGCGAGTTGCTGGTCGAGGATGTGCCGTCAATACGGACGCGGGTGCAAACCAGATCAGGCCGCGACTGGCGGTTGTACATCATCCATCCCGAACCGCCCGTGCCAAACCATGATACCAAAGGGCGCGATGGCGAAATTGCATTGACCGGGATCGAGGCAGGTCAAGACGAGCTGCCCGTTGTCGTCACCGGAGATTTGAATGATGTCGCCTGGTCTGCGCCGACCCGGCGATTTCAGCGGTTGTCCGGTCTGCTTGATCCGCGCGTTGGTCGGGGTTTGTACAATACGTTTCATGCCGGCATTCCGTTTTTGCGCTGGCCCTTGGATCATCTCTTTCACAGTGCCGATTTCCGCCTGATCCGTATGGATCGCTTGCGCCATATCGGGTCCGACCATTTTCCTATCCTGTTTACTTTGGCGCTAACACGCACCAAGCTTGCCAATTCGACACCCGGCCCGAGTGACGCCGCAGAGCGTGATGAGGTCAGGGAAATCGTACAAGAAGAACTGCAAAATGAAAGACAAGCGATCGGGACTGACTGGGAAAAGGACTGATGCGCGCCCTTTCGATAGAGACGGCCAGACCACGTGATAAACTATTCTGTGCAATGTCATAATTGGCTCTTGTACGAATCTCAAAACACGCTAAATGCGCCTTCACAGACGCCAACGCACGCGCCTCTGGCCGGTCAGATTTCTTGCTGATTGACCCGCGTTTATGCAGCGACGGTAACGTCTCTTAAAACGACACGTTGGGGTGCTCCCGCCCCGCCCTGCTCTTTGGAGATGACCCATGAACGCCACGAAAACCACCGGCCTTAATACGTCCGCCAAATCCAATTTTGACGAGGCTGCAGACTATATCTGGAACAACAGCTTTGATAAACCGACCCTTGTGATCAGTCGCGAGCGTGTCGGCATCCAATACGATGCGCTGAGCGCGGGTCTGGGGGATGCGAATATCCACTATGCTGTCAAAGCAAACCCTGCGCCGGAAATTATCCGTCTGCTGGTTGAGCGTGGCTCGGGCTTTGATGCGGCATCGCGTCAGGAAATCGAACTGTGTCTGTCCCAGGGGGCTGATCCTGCAAAGATCTCGTTCGGCAACACCATCAAGCGCGGCGTTGACATTGCATTTGCCCATTCCATCGGCGTGACCCTTTTTGCTGCCGATTGCGAGGCCGAGCTGGACAAGATTGCCGCCCATGCCCCCGGCGCGCGCGTCTATATCCGCCTGATCGTTGAAAATTCGCTGGCCGACTGGCCGTTGACCCGAAAATTCGGCTGCGCAGATACGTTGCTGCCGTCCTTGCTAGATTACGCCAAATCGCTTGGTCTTGTGCCTTATGGTCTGTCGTTCCATGTCGGGTCGCAAACCCGCAAGGCGGAATACTGGAACCCTGTTCTGGATCAGGTGGCCCCCCTGTGGCACGCCGCCAATGCTGCGGGTCACGACCTGCAATTGCTCAACATCGGGGGCGGTTTCCCCGCCTATCACGGCGATCCGGTTGATGCGCCACGGGGCTATGCCGCCGCCGTTATGGCTGCCGTCAAAGACCGCTTCGGGCACATCCCCTATGTGATGGCAGAACCGGGGCGCGGTATGGTGGCTGAGGCTGGTCATATCGCCGCCGAAGTCCTGCTGGTGTCGCGCAAATCAACCGAGGCGCTGCGCCGCTGGGTTTATTTGGACATTGGCCGTTTTTCCGGTCTGGCCGAAACCGAAGGCGAGGCGATCCGCTACGAGTTTGTGACTGCGCGTGACGGTAGCCCCACAGGCCCTTGCGTTCTGGCAGGCCCGTCTTGCGATTCCGCAGATATCCTGTATGAGAAGAACCCAGTTGATCTGCCGCTTGACCTTCGCGATGGTGACAAGATCATGATCAAGAATTGTGGTGCCTATACCAGCTCTTACAGCTCGGTTGGGTTCAACGGATTTCCGCCGCTTGATGTGTTGGTTCTGTAAAGAACCGAAAACGTCGCGCGGGAAGGACCGCCTGCTTTGGGAGGAGCAGGCGGTCTAATTTTTTCCAACCAGCCAAAACGGCCAAGAATGGCGCTATTTTACGGGAAAGTCTTGACTTCCCCGGCCCCAAACGGTGTACCTGCGACGAGCAAATTCAGCCCTAGGAAGGGACCCGTCATGCACGCATATCGCAGCCACACATGCGCCGATCTGAGCAAATCAAACGTAGGCGACAAGGTCCGCCTGTCCGGTTGGGTACACCGCGTGCGCGATCACGGCGGTATCCTGTTCATCGACTTGCGCGATCACTACGGCATGACCCAAGTGCTGTGCGACCCTGATTCAGCAGCTTTTGCCGATGTTGAAAAGGTCCGTTCGGAATGGTGCATTCGCATCGACGGCGAGGTCAAAGCCCGTGCCGATGATCTGGTGAACGCAAAAATCCCGACCGGCGAAATCGAAGTCTTCGTGCGCGATATCGAAGTTTTGGGAGCCTCCAAAGAGCTGCCTTTACAAGTGTTCGGCGATCAGGAATACCCCGAAGAAACGCGCCTGCGCTATCGCTACCTTGATCTGCGTCGCGAAAAGATGCAGGCGAACATGATCCTGCGCTCTGATGTGGTGTCGTCGATCCGCCGCCGCATGTGGGACCGCAAGTTCAAAGAATTCCAGACGCCGATCATCACCGCATCTTCCCCCGAAGGCGCGCGCGATTTCTTGGTGCCATCGCGATTGCACCCCGGCAAATTCTACGCGCTGCCCCAGGCACCGCAGCAGTTCAAACAACTGTTGATGGTGTCCGGCTTTGACAAGTATTTCCAGATTGCCCCGTGTTTCCGTGACGAAGACCCGCGCGCCGACCGGTCGCCCACGGATTTCTACCAGCTCGACCTCGAGATGTCCTTTGTTGAGCAGCAAGACGTGTTCGACACGATCCAGCCCGTTCTGACCGGTATCTTCGAAGAATTCGGTGGCGGTAAAGCCGTCGATCAGGAATGGCCGCAGATTTCCTACAAGGACGCGGCGCTGTGGTATGGTTCGGACAAGCCCGACCTGCGCAACCCGATCAAGATGCAGGTTGTCTCCGAACATTTCGCGGGCTCCGGCTTTGCGATCTTCGCCAAGCTGCTGGAGCAGGAAGGCACGCAAATCCGCGCCATCCCGGCCCCGACCGGTGGCTCGCGCAAGTTCTGTGACCGCATGAACGCCTTTGCGCAAAAAGAAGGCCTGCCCGGCATGGGGTATATCTTCTGGCGCGAAAAGACTGCCGACAGCGTCGCGCAAGAACTGGGTATTCCGGTGAAGGAAGCCCAGTCAAAGTTGAAATCCGGCGAAGTCGAAGGCGGCATGGAAGCGGCAGGCCCATTGGCCAAGAACATCGGACCAGAGCGTACCGAAGCGATCCGCCAGCAGCTTGGCCTGACGGTCGGCGATGCGGCGTTCTTCCTTGGTGGCAAGCCCAAGGCGTTTGAAGGCGTCGCAGGACGTGCCCGCAATGTGATCGGTTCCGAACTGGGCCTGACGGATGAAAACCGCTTTGCCTTTGCATGGATCGTCGATTTCCCGATCTACGAAAAAGACGCGGAATCCGGCAAGATCGACTTTGAACACAACCCGTTCTCCATGCCTCAGGGCGGGATGGACGCGCTGATGGGCGACCCGCTCGAGGTGCTGGGCTATCAGTACGACCTTGCCTGCAACGGCTATGAATTGGTGTCCGGTGCGATCCGGAACCACAAGCCAGAGATCATGTTCAAGGCGTTTGAAATCGCGGGATACGGCAAGGAAGAAGTCGAGAAGCGTTTCGGCGGTATGGTTAATGCCTTCCAATACGGTGCCCCGCCCCACGGTGGTTGTGCCGCCGGTATCGACCGCATCGTGATGCTGTTGGCCGAAGAGGCGAACATTCGCGAAGTCATCCTGTTCCCGATGAACCAGCGCGCCGAAGACCTGATGATGAACGCGCCGAATGATCCGATGCCGGACCAGTTGATGGAACTTGGCCTGCGGGTGATCCCGCAAGACTAAGCCGCCCGAATGGAATTGAAAAAGCCCGCCACCGATGATCCGGGGGCGGGCTTTTTGCTGTCTTCAAAGCGATTGTCTGAGGCGTCATTGTGTTCCCCCTTCACGTTTCGAAAGGAAAACGCCGGACATCAAACCTGGTTCCCCGTCAGGGGGCGGGCCGGGTCGGACGGGGCGCGTTAAAACAGTGCCGTGGCAATCTGAATCCCGACCCCGGGTGCCTGATCCGCGATCCGTGCGTTTGCGAATGCCAAGGCGACAATCGCCACGCCCACAGCATCGGCGGCCAAAATGACCCAGTCGATCCGGGCCTCGTCGCGATATATCAGGCGCGCTGCTTTAAGCTTGGCCAGCATATGTCGGGATCCTTTGACGCATGAGGGGTTTCATATCGATCAGATTGCCAAGGGTTTGTGTCCAAAGTTTGGTCAAACTAAGAGCTGTCTTAGACACGCCAGACGCGTTTTACAGGCTTGGCGTTGGTGCCGGTTGGTCGTAACGTAATGCTTATGAAAGAAAATGCGCCCTCATCACCGCCCCTTGGCTTTGCTGTTCCGGATTTTGTCCAGCCCCCCTTGCCCCCGCGCGACGGCTTGTCGGGGACATATGCCAAATTGGAACCGTTAACGGCACAGGCCCATGCGGCATTGCTGTTCGGCGCGTTCGAAGGGCAGGACGATCTGTGGCACTATATGTATGACGGGCCATTCTCCTCGTCCTCGCAGTTCCATCGTTGGGTGCGCGAAACGGAAACCCGCGATGATCCGCTGTTCTATGCGATCAAGAACCTTGAGACAGGGCATTGGGAAGGCGTCGCAAGCTATATGCGCATTGCCCCCGCTGCCGGTTCAATCGAGGTGGGGTCGATTGCTTTCAGCCCCGCATTGCAACGCACGCGCGCCGCGACAGAGGCGATGTATCTGATGATGGCTTGGGCGTTTGAGGCGGGGTACCGGCGCTATGAATGGAAATGCAATGCGCTGAACATGCCATCGCGCCGGGCGGCACAGCGGCTTGGGTTCAGCTACGAGGGTGTTTTTCGTCAGGCAGCGGTTGTGAAAGGGCGCAACCGCGACACGGCATGGTTTGCGGCCATCGATTCCGAATGGTCCAGCTTGAAAGAGGCGTTTGAAGCGTGGCTTGCCCCCAGTAATTTTGACGACCAAGGCCAGCAGCGAGAGAGCCTTTCCGATCTGACAAGACTGGTGCGCGTGGCCAGCGACCCGCTGGTCTAGGGGCGGTTGATCTAAATCGCGATGCGTTGCGCCAGCCGGGTTTGCACCAACCCCGCGATTGCGGCTTTTTCCGTTTCTGTCGGTTGGCCCAATGCGCGTTTATGCGCCAGTGCCAGCGCGGCTTTTTCCAGCGCGGTATCACAGACGCCACGCGCAACGCCCCCTAGAAACTGTGCGATATAATCCAGCGTAACCGTGTCTGCGGTATCGTCCAGAATATCCGCGATATGTGCCATGTCGTCCTGAAAGGCGATTTCATCGGGCTGCACCGTTTCATCGGTCAAGACCCGCACCCCCTGGGGTTGTCGGTCGGCGGGCAAAGCGGCCAGCACGGCCTGTTGAAAGTGGCAGAGCGAGTTCAGCGGTTTTTCAATAAACCCGTCGGCACCTGCCGCCAAGGCATCGCCGGCAAGATGGGTATCGCCCGAAATCGCCAGCAGGGCGTCAACACGCGGCTGCGCGCGCGCCAGTTCCTGTATCAGGTCGATGCCGTTGCCGTCCGGCAGCCCCAGATCGGCAATCACCACCGAGGGGCGGTAAACCTGCAAATGCCGTCGCGCCGCGCGCATGCAATCGGCCCGTCTGATCCGCGCACCTGACCGCAGGCACAACAGGCGCATCGCCTCGCAGGCGTAACGGCTGTCTTCGATCACCAAAACCGTCAGGCCCAGCAAAGGCCGGTCGGCCGTGGGGCTTGGAAGGGTATCTGTCTGTACGCCCAGCTTGTCCATTTTAGCCTTCTCCAAAAGATTCCGATGACTCAATGGTTAGGCGTGCTTGGCTAATAGGACGTTAACGTGACGCATTGCTCTTGCGTCAAACCCGGCCCATAACCTGACAAAGTTTAAGAAACGCAGGAGAAATATGATGATCGGTCGTCTTAACCACGTAGCCATTGCTGTGCCAGATTTGGAAGCCGCCGCGAACCAGTACCGCAACGCCCTTGGTGCCAATGTCGGCCCGGCGCAGGATGAACCCGATCACGGTGTGACGGTGATCTTTATCGAACTGCCGAACACAAAGATCGAACTGCTGTATCCGCTGGGCGATGACAGCCCGATCAACGGCTTTCTGGAAAAGAACCCCGCGGGTGGTATCCACCATATCTGCTACGAGGTCGACGACATCATCGCGGCGCGGGATCACCTTAAATCCACCGGTGCCCGCGTTCTGGGCAACGGAGAGCCCAAGATAGGGGCCCACGGCAAACCGGTAATCTTCCTGCACCCCAAAGACTTTAACGGTGCGCTGGTCGAACTGGAGCAGGTGTAATCATGGGCGTTACATCAGCCCTGGTTCTGTTTGCCGTGATCTGGTCAATGACCTTTCTGATCGCGCTGCCTATCCGGGTGAAAACCCAAGGGGATCTGGGAGAGATCGTTGAAGGCACACATGCCGGCGCACCAGAGCATCATCACCTCAAGACAAAGGCGTGGTGGACAACGGGCATTACGATCGTGCTTTGGGCGTTTACTGTCTGGTTCATCCTGTCGGGGTTGGTCACCGTGGCGGATATTGAATATTGGCTGCACGGGGATCTGACACCAATTGGTGGAACAGGTGGGTAAAGGTCGCCGCCCCTAAAATCGGAATAACAAGGTTTAGCAGGGGGATCGACAATGGCATCGCCATCAGCACCCCTGCGACCCAGATTGTGCCCATGTGACGGCGTCTAAGCTTTTTCGCCTCGACCCTGCCGACACGCCTGATCGCTGCCAGTGTGAAATATTCACGGCCCAGTAAGAACCCGTTCACCGTCCAAAAGATCAGCGGCGCAAGCGGCGCGAACAGGATGTACAGGATCAGTGCCAACAGGTTGACGCCAATCAGCACCCCCATGAAATTCACCGTATCGCGCACCGCATCGCCAAAAGGCACGCGGTTTGCTGCGGGCAGATGGGGGTAATGCTCCGCCTCGACCGCATCGGCCACGTCATCCAGAAACATCGACGTGATCGCGGACGCGACCGGGATCATCAAAAAGACCGACAGCACCATCAGCAACAGCCCCGCCCCCCAGCTGAACAGGTCGTCGACCCACGTCACCTCGCCCACCCAGGGGATCGATGTGGCGTCACCCGCCAACCAGCCAACAAGCCAGACAAAGGCCGCCGCAATGCCGATCAGCAGAACCAGCGCCAGCCCGATGCCCATAAAGAACACCTTGCGAAACCGCGGGTCGCTGAGCTGTCCAACGGCAAGGCCGATCGCCTTGAAAATCTCGGTCACAGCCATGTGGTCAGTGCCGCGATGTCAGGACGAGGACGTTCTGGCGGGGCAGAGGTTTCAGTGCCGATGTGGATGATGCCCGCGATCCGTTCGTTGTCGGCCAATCCGAACCCTTTTTTCATAAATTCGCGGTCGTGGCTGACCCAGCCGCTCAGCCAGTTTGCCCCCCAACCCGCAGCAAGGGCGGCATTGGTCAGCGCAAGGCACACGGCCCCGGCAGAGTAGGTCTGTTCAATCGCGGGGATCTTGGGCGACGGTTTTTGCACCTCGACCACGACCACGGCCAGATGGCCCTGATCAAACTGGCCGCGGCCTTTCTGGACCTGTTCGTCGTCAAGGCCCAAGGCTTCGCCACGGGCCTGCGCAATGTCCGCCAAACGACCCATCGCGGGCTTGTCGATCACGATAAAACGCCACGGTTCCAGCTTGCCATGATCCGGCGTGCGCGCAGCGGCCGTAAGCAGGGGCAGCAGCGTGTCGCGGTCCGGCACGGGGGTGGTCAGCGTCTTGGCAGGCCGGGACCGGCGTGTTTGCAGGAAATGCAGTGCGTCTGGGTTTGGTGTCGGCATTGGGTCTCTCTTACAGGTTCAGCTCTTGCGCCATCTCATCAATGGAGCAGCGCAGGAAGGCGTCAAATTTGGGGCTGGGCTGGCGGATGTGATAGTTCTCCGCGTGCGGATCTGGCGCGATGATATCACTGTCTGCGAGGGCTGCGATGGTGGCGTGGCCACAGAACGGGACATAGGCCTCTGAATAGCCGCCTTCGTGGACAAGCACCAGCTTGCCATCGCAAAGTTTTTGCGCAGTCGCTTTGATTTTGCGGGTCATGGCGGCAAAGGTTTTGGCCGTGGCCTGCATCCGCGCCAGCGGGTCCACGATTGCGGCGTCAAAGCCACAGGCGACAATGATCATATCGGGCTGGAACGCCTCAAGCGCGGGGATCACGATGCGGTCCAGCGCGTGCAGATAGGCCGTATGCCCCGATCCGGCATGGAGCGGCAGGTTGATGTTATACCCTTCGCCCGCACCCTTGCCCCGATCCGCCAGCGCGCCTGTATCCAGCGGATAGTTGCCTTCCTGATGCAGGGAAATGGTCAGCACGTCGTCGCGGTCGTAGAATATCGCCTCGGTGCCGTTGCCATGGTGCACATCCCAGTCCAGCACAGCAACGCGGTTTACCAGCCCCTTGGCCTTGGCGGCTTCGATCGCGATGGCGATGTTTGCCAGCAGGCAGAACCCGTTGGGGAAATCAGGCAGGGCGTGGTGACCGGGGGGGCGGGAAAGCGCATAGGCGTTTTGCAGATCACCCGATGCAACCGCTTCGACAGCGGCGATGGACAATCCGGCAGACAGGGCAGCGATCTCGAACCCGCCAGCAGCAAAGGGGGTGCGCAGGCCCAGTTCACCACCGCCCGTGTCAGAGAGACGTTTGAAGTCGTCCAGATAGGCAGCAGGGTGAACACGCAACAGATCGTCGCGTGTGGCTTGCTGCGCGCTGCGCACGTCCAACTCGGCCATCAGGCCGGTAACTTCCATCAAATTGCGCAGCCGCCGCTTGGTTTCGGGGTTTTCGGGCAACCCGCCTGACGCCAAGGGCTGCACCAGCCCGCCGATGGGCATGGTAAAGGCATAGTTGCCCCCCGCATGCCAGAAACAGCGTTCATCCATGAAAAAGCCGGTGGTCATCCTGTCATTCCCCTTGTTGTCTGTCTGGAAACTGACGCGACACGGCGGGATTGTCCATGATCCTTAGGCGGGGGCCTCGGCCAGCAGGGCGTTCAGATCAAGCGGGGCATTTACCATCTTGAGCCCGCCATGCGCGTCACGGGGCCAATCCTGCTCGGCGCGGTCGCGGTATATCTCGACCCCGTTATTGTCAGGATCACGCAGGTATATCGCCTCGCTCACGCCATGATCGGCAGCCCCGTCCAGCGGAATGCCCGCAGCAACAATGCGTTTCAGAACGGCGGCCAAGGCGGGGCGGTCGGGGTACAGAAACGCCGAATGATACAGCCCGGTGTGACCTTCGGGCGGGGGCGTCGCGCCGGCGCTTTCCCATGTATTCAGACCGATGTGGTGGTGATACCCGCCCGCACCAAGAAAGGCGGCCTGCGTGCCGAATTTCTGGTTCAGATCGAACCCGAGAATGTCGCGGTAAAACGTGATCGCCCGCTCAAGATCCGCGACCTTGAGGTGAACGTGACCGACTGAGGCATGAGCCATGAGATGCGCCTTTCTTCTTGCGATGACTGCAAGATGGCGACATCGCGCCCGCAAAGCCAGAGCGGCTGGCGCGCGCCGCCTGTGCAAAAATGCGCAGCCCCATCGGCGCGGGTATGATCGGGTGGCGTGCTGCCTTAGCCAACCATCCCGACAATATCATAGGTTTTTCTCAGGATCGGCGCAGTGATCTCGCGGGCCTGGGTGGCACCGTTTGCAAGGATGCGGTCAATCTCGGCTGTGTCGGCCATCAGTTCGGCCATGCGCGTGCTGATCGGCGACATTTTGGCGACGGCCAGATCGGCCAACAGCGGCTTGAAGGTGCCGAATTGCTGACCACCGACTTCGGCCAGCACCTGTTCAACGGTCTGGTCGTTGAGCGCGGCATAGATGTTCACCAGATTGCGCGCCTCGGGGCGGTCCTTCAGGCCTTCGATCTCGGAGGGCAAGGCGTCGGGATCGGTCTTGGCCTTGCGGATCTTTTTGGCGATTGTGTCGGCATCGTCGGTCAGGTTGATCCGGCTGGCATCCGATGGATCGGACTTCGACATCTTTTTCGACCCGTCGCGCAAGGACATCACGCGGGTTGCGGCACCTTCGATCACCGGTTCGGTCAGCGGAAAGAAATCAACGCCGTAGTCATGGTTGAACTTGGCCGCGATGTCGCGGGTCAGTTCCAGATGCTGCTTTTGGTCTTCGCCCACGGGCACATGGGTGGCGTGGTAAATCAGAATGTCGGCGGCCATCAGCGCGGGATAGGCAAACAGGCCCAAGGAAGCGGTCTCGGCGTTTTTGCCAGCCTTGTCTTTCCACTGGGTCATGCGGCCCATCCAGCCCATGCGGGCAACACAGTTAAAGATCCACGCAAGCTGTGCATGCTCGGGAACCTGGGATTGATTGATCAGGATGGATTTCTGCGGATCAACGCCAGCTGCAATAAATCCGGCGGCCAGTTCGCGTGTGTTATGGCGCAAGGTGGCCGGGTCTTGAAGCTTGGCCGTGATCGCGTGCAGGTCCACCATGCAATAGATGGTCTGATATGACCCTTCATCCTGCATGTCGACGAAACGCTTCATCGCGCCCAGATAATTGCCAAGGGTCAGGCCGCCGGACGGCTGAATGCCCGAGAACACGCGCGGGGTGAATTGGGTGTCGGTCATGGCAACGCTCCGATAAGGCTGGAAAAGACGGCACGATGGGCTTACCCATGCGCACCAACCCCGTCAAGGAGCCGCTATGGAAGACCCTGATTTTCAACCACCCGTAAACCCGATGCCTGCCGTGGTTACAGTGGTGTTTCTGGCCATCGCCGGTATCGAGGCAGGGCTGTCCCTGGCCGAGGCGGGTATTATCGGCGGCCCCGGTGCCATCGGCTGGCGACTGGCATTGATCCGCGATTACGGATTTTCGAACGACATCTTTGACTGGATGATCGCCAACTGGCGCTTCCCTGTGTCGGAGACATTGCGCGCCGTGAGCTATTCATTTGTGCATCTGGGGTTCACCCATGCGCTTTTTGCCATGGTGCTATTGTTGGCCCTTGGCAAAATGGTGGCCGAGGCCTTGGGGCAGCTGGCGTTTCTGGCGATATTCTTTGTCTCGGGGATCATCGGGGCGGTTCTCTATGCGCTGGCCCTGAATGATCCGGTTTGGCTGGTCGGGGCCTATCCGAATGTTTACGGGCTGATTGGGGCCTATTCCTTTGTCATGTGGCGCAGATTGTCAGGGCTGGGCGCGCAGCAATTGCGTGCGTTTTCGCTGATTGCGGTGTTGATGGGGATACAGCTTTTGTGGGGCGTGTTCTTTGAGGCGGGCACCCAATGGCTGGCGGACCTTTTCGGGTTCTTCGTGGGCTTTGGATTGTGCTTTGTCCTGGCTCCCGGTGAATGGTTGAAATTGCGCAACCGTGTCCGGCATCGTTGATTTCATGCGCAAGGCAGGGGGGCCAGCCCCCCTGACCCCCCGGGATTTTGAACCATTTGGAAATCAGGTCAGCCGCGTTTCAATGCGCGTTTGAATTCGCCCAGTTTGAAGGCTCCGATGATCTGGCCAGAGCCGAAGTAGCTGATGGCCGCGATCAGGATTAGCAGCAGAAGCCCGATGCCGCGCCACCAGGACTGACCCAGCAGCGGTTGCATCGCGACATTGCCGATCCACAAGGCAACCCCCATGATTGCGGAGGCCGCAAGGATACGCCAAATGCGTTTGTGAAAGCGGGCATCGAATTTCGCGGCCAGGCCAAAGCCGCGTGCGCCATAGGCCAGCAGCCCGAACATGGCCCAACCGGCGAGGGTCGTCGCGATCGCCGGGGCGAACCAGCCGATAAAGGGGCTGAGGCCCACGGCCAGCACCACATTCACGATCATTGCCACAACGGCAAAATAGAACGGGCGTTTGGTGTCTTCGCGGGCATAATACAGCGGTTGCAGGATTTTTTGCAGGACAAAGGCGGGCAGGCCGAGGCCGTAGATCGCCACCGCAATGGCAATCGCCGCCGCATCGTCGACGGTTGTGGCACCACGTTGAAACAGGACCGATGCCAGAGTGAAGGGGATTACCATCAAGGCCACGGCAGAGGGGATTGTCAGGGCAAGGGAGACTTCGGCGGCGCGGCTGATCTGGGTGCGCGATCCCTGTTCATCCCCGGCCTTGAGGCGGCGCGACAGATCGGGAAGCAGGACCACGCCGATGGCAATGCCCACCACGCCAAGCGGCAGTTGGTACAAGCGATCGGCGTAGTTGAGCCAGGCCACGGCCCCTTCGTAAAAGCTGGCCACCTGACGACCGACCAGCAGGTTGATCTGCATCACACCGCCCGCCAGTGCGGCCGGGGCTGCGATGATGGCCAGGCGTTTCAATTCCGGCGTCATGCGGGGTCTGCGGTTGAAGCCCAAGGTGAAGCCCGCGCGTTTGGCGGCCCACCACACCAGCGCCAGTTGCGCAATGCCCGCAATCGGCACGGACAGGGCCAGTGTGTTGCCGATATGCAGGCCGAGGGCCTTGTCGATGCCGAGGCCCAACGCCTCTGATCCGTCGCGGCCAAGGGCGGCCCCAACGAGCACGGCAATGATAAAGATGATGTTCAGCACGACAGGCGCAGCCGCAGCAGCCATAAAGCGCCCCGTGGCATTCAATACCCCCGATACCAGTGCCGCGAGCGAGATGAAAAGGATATAGGGAAAGGCAAGCCGCCCGTATTCAACGGCCAGATCAAAGCGTTCGTCCCCTTTGAACCCCGACGCCATCAGCAACACCAGACCGGGCATGGCGATGATGCCGATGAGGGTGAACAGGGTCAGGATAAACGCCATACCGACAAAGGCATCCTGGGCGAACTCCTCGGGGCCGTCGCCGCTTTCGAGCTTTTTCGAGAACATCGGCACAAAGGCCATGTTGAACGCGCCTTCGGCAAAGAAGCGGCGAAACATGTTGGGCAGGGAAAACGCCACCAAGAAGGCTTCGGCTGCGGGGCCGGAGCCGAGATATCCAGCAACCATCACATCGCGAATGAACCCCATGACGCGGCTGAGAAGGGTCCATATTCCGACGGTGAAAAAGCCGGACATCAGGCGGATTGGTTTCATTGGAATGCTTGCCCTGTGAGTGCGATGCAAATGGCCTACCGTTTGGCGTGCCATAGCGCAATTGTTGATGTGCGGCGGGCAATGGCCGGCAACGGGAAGCCGCCGGCCCTGTTTTCGCCTGCTGGCTGAGGCGGGCGCGCGTGGTCCGGCGTTAATCGGCGGCCCGCTCGACCCCTTCGGCAATCGCAAGGCGGAGACGTTTTTCAAGGGTCCGCTGCTTGCTTTCGGTGTAATATTTCAGCCCGAACATATCTTTGACATAGAAGGTATCGACCACCTGTTCGCCATAGGTCGCGATGACTGCATTGGCGATATAGACGTTCGATTCGGCCAGGCTGCGCGCCAGATCGTATAGCAAACCGGGGCGATCGCGGGTGTCGACTTCGATGATGGTATAGATTTCAGAGCCATCATTATCAAAGGTGATGTGGGTCGGGACCTTGAATGCCCTTTCGCGTTTTTTGACCTTGTCGCGGGATTTCAGGGCCTCGCGGGCCAGGATCTCTCCCTTGAGGGTTTTCGAGATCATCTGCCTGAGGCGGGGCAGGCGGGCAGCGTCATAGGGGTTGCCTTCGGCATCCTGTATCCAGAACGCATCGGTCACATAGCCGTCTTTGGTCGTGTAGCTGCGGGCGTCGACCACATTGGCACCCACCAGCGCCAGCGCCCCTGCAAGACGTGCAAAGATACCGGGGTGATCTGCCATGACAAAACACGCACGGGTGGCATCGCGGTCCTCGTCTGGGTGCAGGTCGATGCGAATTTCGCCATCCTTGATATCACGCAGCAACTGGGCAAACACGACATGGGCCGTGATGTGCAGCCCTTGCCAATAGGGCGGATAGTGGCGTGCGGTTTCGGTCTGCAAATCCTTGCGCGGCCAATCGGCAAGGGCTGCACGCAAGGTCTTTTTCGCCTCGTCGCCGCGGTTCGCACGGTTCAGATCCTCAAGCCCTGTTTCAAGGGCTTTCTTGGTTTGGCGGTACAGGCCACGGATTAGCACGGCCTTCCAGTTGTTCCAGGTGTTCGGCCCGACGCCGCGAATATCGCAAACGGTCAACACACACAGCAGATCAAGCCGCTTGACCGTCTGTACCGCTTTGGCGAAGTCACGCACGGTGCGCGGGTCGGCAATATCGCGTTTCTGGGCCATGTCCGACATCAGCAGGTGATAGCGCACCAGCCATTCGACAGTATCGACTTCGGTCTTGTTCAGCCCCAGCCGTGGCGCGATCTTGCGGGCCATTTGGGCCCCAAGGATCGAATGGTCTTCGGGGCGCCCCTTGGCGATATCGTGCAAAAGCAGGGCCACATAAATGACTTTGCGGTTCACGCCGCGTTTCAGGATATTCGACGCGACCGGCAGGTCTTCCTCAAGCTCGCCCTTTTCAATGAGGGCAAGGTTGGTGATGCACTGGATCGTATGTTCGTCGACGGTGTAGCTGTGATACATATTGAACTGCATCATCGCGACGATGTTTTCGAATTCGGGAATAAAGGCAGACAGAACGCCCAGTTCGTTCATCCGGCGCAGGCCGCGTTCGGGGTTGCCGTGTTTGAGCATCAGATCAAGGAAAATGCGCTGCGCTTCGGCATTGTTGCGCATGTCGTCGTCGATCAGGTTCAGGTTGCGTTTCACCAGCCGCATGGCGTCCGGGTGGATCAACATGCCGGTCCGCAACGCTTCCTCGAAGATGCGCAACAGGTTCAGCTTGTCCGAAACGAACGCAGCATCATCGACAATCGCAAGCCGGCCCACGACGACTTCGTAGCCGTCGCGCATCTTGGGGCGGCGGCGGAATATGCGTTCCAGCAGGGGTTCTGCCTTGATGTGGATGCTTTCCAGCTTGGTCAGGAAGATGCGGGTCAGCTCGCCCACTTGGGTGGCGTGGCGGAAATAGGCCTGCATGAACACTTCGACACCGCGTCTGCCGCCCGTATCCGTATAGCCCATCGCCTCGGCGACGGCGACCTGCATGTCAAAGGTCAGCTGTTCGGTTGCGCGCCCAGACAACAAATGCAGGTGCCCGCGTACCGCCCAAAGAAAATCCTCGGCGGCGACGAAGGTTTTGAATTCTTCTTCCAGAAAGATGCCGCGCTCCACCAGATCGGCAGCGTTTTCGACGTTGTAAATATGCTTGGCAATCCAGAACAGGGACTGCAAATCGCGTAGGCCCCCCTTGGCTTCCTTGACGTTCGGTTCAACCTGATAGCGCAGACCCTGTTTGCGGTGGCGCAGGGCGCGCTCTTCCAGCTTGGCCTCGATGAAACTACGGCCCGAACCGGAAAAAAGATCGGTCTTCAGCGTCTTGTCCAGCTCGGCGGTCAGTTCAAGGTCGCCCGCGATAAACCGGTGTTCGAGCAAGGCGGTCTGGATGGTGAAATCCTCGGCCCCAAGGCGCACGCAATCACGGATCGTGCGGGTGGAATGGCCAACCTTCAGCTTCAAATCCCACAGCATATACAGCATGGATTCGATCACGCTTTCGGTCCAGGCGGTCGCTTTGTAGGGGATCAAAAACAGCAGATCAACGTCCGAGAACGGGGCCATTTCGCCCCTGCCATACCCGCCGACGCCGATCACCGCCAAGCGTTCGCCCGACGTCGGGTTGGGCTTGGGATGCAATTTCTGCACCGCAATCTGCAACGTGCTGCGGACCAGCTGATCTGTCAAAAAACAATAGGCGGAGGTCATTGCGCGCGCGTCAAACGGTGTCGCGGCAAAGGCGCGGGCGATTTCAGCGCGGCCTGCTTTCTGGGCGTTCCCAAGAATACGCACAGCCGCTGCACGGACCTGGCTGCTATCCGATGCTTCTTCGAATGCCACAGTCAGGGCGTCGGCGATGGCGTCTTCGTCAAAGATCAACTCGGGGGCGCTGATCAGGTGAAGCGCTGTAGCTTCACCTGTCTCTGCTTGTGCAGCTAATGGTTTTACCACTTAGTGTCCTTTAGAAACCAGCGCCGCCGAAACCTTGGGGGGCGGGATCAATAATCACAACGGAGTTGTTGCGCACGGTTGCGATGGCCAGGCCGTGCTCGGTTGTGCCATCCGTTTTTAAACGGAACACACCGTTGGCCCCGCGGAAACCTGCGCCTTGTGTCAGATTCGCAGTCGACAGTGCATTCGATTTACCCGATCGCGCCAATGCGCCCACAGCGGCAATGCCATCAAACGCAAGGCCGGCAATAGGACCAGGTGTCTTGCCATAAGCCGCTGAATAGCGTTGCGAGAACGCGGCGGTTGCGGAGGGGTCAGGCATCGCAAACCAGCCGCCTTGAACGCCGGGCAGTGCCAGTGTCTGGGCTGGAATGTCCCAGCGGGTCAGGCCGATATATTGCGTTGATGTGGTAAGCACGCCTGCTTCTGGCAATAGTTGCGCAAACAGGGGCAGGGCGCTGGCCGATGATGTTGTCAAAAAGATCGCGTTGGCACCATTGGCTTCTACGGCCGCTTTCACGCGCGGAACGGCGGCGATGACCGATTCCTGGCTCAGGGAATAGTCGACGGCACCAGCAGAGGTCGCACCATTTTGCGCAATCGCGTTCATGATGGCATTGCGGCCCAACTGGCCTGCAACATCATTGCTGTGCAGGACCAGAATTTTGTCTTTACCCGTGGCTTTTGCATAGCGCACCAGACGGCTTGACGTGTCGTCAAAGCCTTGGCCCATGACAAAGACGTTGCCGCCGGCAATGCTGGCATTATTCGAGAAGGACAGCACATTGACGCCTTGCGCGGCCACGGCATTGCCTGCGGCATTTGCAGCCTCGCCATAAAGCGGGCCGACGATGATCTGCGCGCCTTCGTTCACGGCTTGGGATGCAGCTGTGGCGGCCAGGGCAGCACTGCCGCCTGTGCCATAGACCCGCAGGTCGATTTGCACGCCTGCAAGGTCACGGATCGCCAGACGGGCCGCGTTCTCGAGCTCTTGCGCAAGCAGGTTGTCACTGGCAGAACCGCCGCGTGGCACCAAAAGAGCCACGGGAATGGGCTTGCTGGTATCCACCTTGGGGCCTTTGCTAGACCCTGTATTGGTCATCAATCCCGGCTCGCAGGCGGCCAGTGCAAACGCCACAAAGGGCAGAATCAAAAGCCGCAGTGGCTTGCGAAGGGTGTCGAAAACGGCGAACATAGCAGTGTCACTCCATAAGTGGCAGGTCGGCGGCAATAGCCCATGAACAGATGCACCGATCATAGAGGGTGCGAAAGGCGGGTCCAGCTTGAATTATCAAAAGGTACCGCTCTCTGCGGGGCTTTACTTTGTCGGCGTCCCGATTGGAACCGCCCGTGACATTACCTTGCGTGCGCTTGACGTCTTGGCTTCGGCTGATGTTTTGGCGGCCGAAGATACGCGAAGCTTACGTAGATTAATGGAAATTCACGGCGTGCCGCTGGACGGTCGCAGGGTGCTTGCGCTGCATGACCATTCGGGCGCGGGCGTGCAGGACAAGCTGTTGGCGGCCATTCGCGATGGGCGATCGGTCGCCTATGCCTCCGAAGCGGGGATGCCGCTGATTGCCGATCCGGGTTTCGAATTGTCCCGTGCGGTATCGCAGGCGGGCCTGATGCTGACCTGCGCACCGGGGCCATCGGCGGTGCTGACGGCGCTTGCTTTGGGCGGGTTGCCGACAGACGCATTTTTCTTTGCCGGGTTCCTGCCAAATGCGACATCGGCGCGTCTGACGGCCCTGCAAAAGCTCAAAGACATCCAAGGCACGCTGGTTTTTTACGAATCGCCCAAGCGTGTGGCGGCGATGTTGCGCGATGCGGCCAAAGCGTTGGGCGAAGAACGCCCCGCCGCTGTCTGCCGCGAGCTGACGAAGAAATTCGAGGAAATCCGCCGGGGGACCTTGGCAGAGCTGCAAGAATATTATGCCGACAAATCCCCCAAGGGCGAGATCGTCGTGCTGATTGACCGTGGCCGTTTACAGTCGGTTAGCGAAAGTGACCTAACCTCTGATCTGGCATCGGCGCTGGAAACCATGTCGATGCGCGATGCCGTCGATATGGTGGCGCAGGCGCATAACCTGCCGCGCAGGCAGGTGTATCAGGCCGCATTGGAGCAGGGCAAAGGGAACGGGTAATCATGTCTGTGGCAAAGCAAATTCAGGGCTCGGTCAGCTATCACGCCGGTCAGGCCGCTGAAAATGCTGTGGCCCGGGATTATATCCGCCGCGGGTTCACCCTGGCCCGCGAAAGATGGCGGGGCAAACGCGGCGAAATCGACCTGATCATGCGCGACGGCCCTGATCTGGTATTTGTCGAGGTCAAGAAAAGCACAAGCTTTGAGCAGGCCGCCTTGCGGATCACCCGCCGCCAGATCGACAGGATCTTGGGATCAGCCGAAGAATTCATCGCCAATGAACCAAATGGCAGCCTTACCAACCTGCGTTTTGACGTGGCTTTGGTTGATGAAACAGGCCAGTTACGCATCGTCGAAAACGCGTTTGGCCACGACTGACCCATTGCACCCCGCGCCGTGCTGCGTCATCTAATGAGCAACAGCACGGAGATCTGGTATGAAAATCGCCTTTCAAATGGACCCGATCAGGGCCGTCAATATCAACGCCGACAGCACCTTTCGCATCGCCGAAGAGGCGCAAGCCCGCGGTCACACGCTTTTCTACTACACGCCTGACCATCTGGCCTATCAAGAGGGCCGGATTACCGCGCGCGGTCACGATCTGACAGTGCAGCGCGTGCAGGGTGATCACGCCACGCTGGGCCCCGTTCGCGAGGTTGATCTGGCAGATTTTGACGTGGTCTGGCTGCGGCAGGACCCGCCATTTGACATGCATTACATCACATCGACGCATCTTCTCGACCGCCTCAAGAAAACAACGCTTGTTGTGAATGACCCGTTCTGGGTGCGCAATTTTCCCGAAAAACTGATGTGTCTGGATTTCCCTGACCTGATCCCGCCGACGACCATCGCGCGTGACCTTTCAACGATCAAAGCCTTTAAGGCCAAATATGGTGACGTGATCCTGAAGCCGCTTTATGGCAACGGCGGCGCGGGGGTTTTCCGGCTTGATGACAACGACCGCAACCTTGGGTCGCTTTATGAGCTGTTTACCGGTTTCTCGCGCGAGCCGCTGATCGTTCAGCAATTCCTGCCCGCGGTGTCCAAGGGTGACAAACGTGTGATTCTGGTCGATGGCGAAGCCGTCGGTGCGATCAACCGCGTCCCTGCCGCAGGCGAGACCCGTTCGAATATGCATGTAGGCGGACGCCCCGAAAAGGTCGGCCTGACCGAGCGTGATCTTGAGATCTGCGCGACGATTGGCCCTGTCCTGAAGGAAAAAGGCCAGGTCTTTGTCGGTATCGACGTGATCGGGGATTATCTGACGGAAATCAACGTAACCTCGCCCACCGGTATTCAGGAACTTGAACGGTTCGACGGCACCAATATAGCGGCCAAAATCTGGGAAGCAATCGAAGCCCGCCGCGCATGAGCCTGATCCGTCCGGTTCTGAATACCTATTTACGGCTCGTCGAAAAACGCCGGATGCGCCGCACGAAAGAGCCGGCTAACCTGCGCCGGCACCTTGAGCAAAACGCGCGGCTGTTTTTCCGCGCGCCGCGCGGCACGACAATGGCCAAGATCACCCTTGCGGGGGGTGTTGAGGTGCTGACGGTCACGCCAAAGCGCCTGCACTCTGATATCGTGATCTTCTACATTCACGGGGGTGGCTTTGTTTTCGGCAGCCCGGAAACCCATGCCGCAATGCTGGGCCAGCTGGCAGCGCGGTCGGGGGCACGGGTGGTCATGCCGCGATACCGCCTTGCGCCGGAATTTACGTTTCCTGCGGCAGCGGATGATGTGGAAAGCGCCTATCGCGACCTGATCGCATCGGGCGTTGCTGCGCAGAATATCGTGATCGGTGGCGATAGCGCGGGGGGCGGGCTGGCCTTTGGATTATTATCCGAAATTCTGGCCAAAAAACTGCCCGCGCCACGCGGTGTTTTCGGTTTCTCGCCTTTCGTTGATTTCAAACGCCAGGGGGCAAGCCTTGTCGAGAACGCACAGCGCGAAGCGATGCTGCCGCCGGAACGTGCAGAGGACATGTTGGATATGTATCTGGCCGATGCCGACCGCGATGATCCCAGATTGAACACGCTGACTGTCGATTTTGCCGGTGCCCCGCCTGTTTGGATTTGCGTGGGCGATACGGAAATTCTGCGCGATGATGCCCGCGCGCTTTTCCAGCATCTGAAAGGCTGTGATGTGCCCGTCATGTTCCACGAGGAACATGATCTGCCACATGTCTGGCCGATCTTTCACAATGTCCTGCCCGAAGGGCGGCAGACCTTGGACGACCTTGCGGGGTGGATCAAAGAATTGCCGACGCCGGTATCCGGAAACTAAGCGCTTCTGCCAGATGGTGCTTTTGCACCGTCTTTTCCCTGTCAAGATCGGCAATCGTGCGCGCGACCCGCAAAACCCGGTGATAACCGCGGGCAGAAAGATGAAACCGCTCTGCTGCGCGGATCAGCAACGCACGCGCGTCCGGGGCAGGCGTGGCGATGCTTTCCAGCAGGTCGCCTTCGGCATCCGCATTCAAATGCGCATCGGGGGTTTGGGCAAAACGGGCTTCTTGGGTCAGGCGCGCATCGGCCACCCGTGCGGCGACCTGCGATGATCCTTCGCCGTCGCAAGGCAGGTCCAGATCGGTAAAGGCAACCGGGGGGACATCGACGCGCAAATCAAACCGGTCCATCAAAGGCCCCGAAATGCGGGCCATATAGTCTTCGCCGCAGGCGGGCGCACGGCTGCAGGCGCGCGCCGGATCGCTTAGATACCCGCATTTGCACGGGTTCGCGGCAGCAACCAGCATGAACTGGCAAGGATATTTCACATGGGCATTCGCGCGGGCGATCATGACTTCGCCGGTTTCGACGGGCTGGCGCAGCGTTTCAAGAACCATGCGGGGAAATTCGGGGAATTCATCCATGAACAACACGCCGTTATGGGCCAGACTGACCTCGCCGGGTTTGGCCTGTCGTCCGCCACCAATGATCGCGGCCATTGATGCGGTGTGATGGGGTTCGCGAAAGGGGCGGGTGCGCGATATGCCGCCTTCGACCAGCAGCCCGGCAAGGGAATGGATCATCGACGTGCTCAACGCCTCGCGCGGGGTCAGCGGCGGGAGGATCGACGGCAGCCGTGCCGCGAGCATGGATTTTCCCGACCCCGGTGTGCCCACAAACATCAGATGGTGCCGGCCTGCCGCCGCAATCTCCAATGCACGTTTTGCCCGCTCCTGCCCTTTGACGTCACGCAGGTCCTTGGTTTGCCGGGGGGCCGATACTTCGCCCGGATCCGCGGGGCTGATCGGGACTTGGCCCGTGTAATGGCGCACGACAGCGCCGAGGGAGCTTGCCGCGATCACCTGCGTGTTGCCGACCCAGGCCGCCTCGGCACCGGACGCTTCGGGACATAACAGGCCACGGTTCTGTTCCGCCGCCGACATCGCAGCGGGCAACGCGCCGATGACCGGGATCAATGTACCATCCAAGGATAATTCGCCCAAAGCGACGACAGACTGGATCGCATCATCGGGCAGGATATCAATCGCACATAGCAGGGCCAAAGCGATCGGCAGGTCGAAATGGCTGCCCTCCTTGGGCAGGTCGGCTGGGCTGAGATTGATGGTGATCCGTTTGCTGGGCAATGCAATCGCCATGGAAGAAAGTGCGGCCCGCACCCGGTCGCGCGCTTCCGAGACCGCCTTGTCAGGGAGGCCGACAATTGAGAAGGCAGGCAGCCCCGCCGAAACCGCGCATTGCACTTCGACAATGCGGGCTTCGACGCCCTGAAATGCAACTGTATATGCGCGCGCAACCATAGGGGCCCTTTGCAAGCCAAGATGGTTAATGCGTAGGTCCGGGGTGTTTAAGAAGCGTTAACGCGCGTTGCGATGGCGGGATTTGAGTTTATTTTGCAAAATGAAACGGGTGGAGGGTCAGGCCACGGGCCAGGGTGATGTGGGGCAACCCATGTCATAGGGGAAGGGGTCATAGGTGACTTTGAGACCCTCTGCGCGCCAGGTTTTGAAGGCGGGATCGCTCAGGGTTGCCTGACAATACTCGCGAGCTGATTGGGACACCGGTAGATCATATCCGACGATCCGCGCGCAGACGGGGGCGTAGAACACATCCGCAAGGCTATAGCTGCCGAAAAGCCAGGGGCCTTTGCCGTCGGAGGCGTCCTTCGCATAGTCCCACAGTTCTTGCAGGCGGGCGAGATCATTGGCCAAGGCTTCGGAAACTGGGAACCCTTTGTTCACATGTTGAAGCTGCATGGGGCATTCGCCGCGCAGGGTTGAGAACCCGGCCGTCATTGCCGCACAGAGCCAGCGCGCGCGGGCGCGGGTGGACGGGTCTGTCGGCCAAAGTGCTTTGTCTGGGTGCCGTTCTGCCAGGGTTTCGGCCATGGCAAGGGTTTCGCCAATGATGTCGCCTTGGGGCGTTTTCAGGGCCGGCACCAGTTTGGCGGGGGCAAGATCAGCCATATCCTGCGCCATGGTGCCGCCATAGAGGCCCACCATATGGCTGCGATATGGCAGACCGAATTTTTCAAGCATCAGCCAGCCGCGTAGTGACCAGCTGGAGAAGGTTTTATCGCCGATATAAAGTTCATATGTCATGCGGGATTTCTAGCCAGCCAATGAGGGACTGTGCAAATTCTATTTTGTGGCGCGCGCCATCACGGAGAATGATTGATGTGGGTCACATCCCACCGCGCAGGCGACACCGTGATCTGGGTGGCTGACAGATTGTCAATTTTATGGTTGAATGCGGCTTTTGCGCTGATGTTCAAGGCGCGCTGGACCTGCGTGAGGATGACGCCAAAATGGGCAACCGCAATGATATGCTCATTCGGATACATCACGTTCAGGCGATCCACAGCGGCATTGATACGCCGGGCTGCCATGTTCCAGCTTTCACCGTCCGGGGCGGCAATGTCGCCGGGGGTGGTCCAATAAGCTTTGCTGAGCTCTGGATGATGCTTTGACACGTCGCTTGCATGCATGCCGTCCCACAGGCCGAAATCCAGCTCTCGTAATTCTGGCTTGTGAGGCAGGCGCTGGCGTTCGGGGTGCCCCAGCACATCTGCCGTTGCAGTCGCACGGACCAGATCGGAGGACACAAGAATGGCACGCTGCGGTAGATGTGCATTCAGGCGGGCGATTTGGGCTGTGTCCGACAGATCGGCGGGAACATCGCGCCATCCGACGAGGGTTTCTTCATGGGTGGGCCCATGCCTGATCCAGTGCCATGTTGTCATGCGATTTCCCCCCCCTTAGCCCCGAATTATTTCACCTGATCCTAGCGCCGGGTTCCTAGTCCTCAAGGTTTTGTGAACAGAAATCGAAAAAAGTTTTGAACCAAAGCGCCGCCCGAAGCGTTGCTAAAATAAAGAACCAAAATTTCGTTTATCAGGGGGTGATAACTGTGGCACTAACTCAAGCGCGTGAATTTTCGTTGACCCGTACCGCCATGAAGGCCGAGCTTTTGGATGCGGAAACCGAATTGAAGCTGGCCTATGCCTGGCGCGACCAGCGGGACGAGGAGGCACTGCATCGGTTGATCACCGCCTACATGCGGCTGGCGATCTCGATGGCGAGTAAATTCAAGCGCTACGGCGCGCCGATGAACGACCTTATTCAAGAAGCAAGCCTTGGCCTGATGAAGGCCGCTGACAAATTCGACCCGGACCGCGGTGTGCGGTTTTCGACCTATGCGGTTTGGTGGATCAAGGCGAGCATTCAGGACCACGTGATGCGCAACTGGTCGATGGTGCGCACGGGGTCCACGTCATCGCAGAAGTCGCTGTTTTTCAACATGCGCCGCGTGCAGGCCCGTCTTGAGCGTGAAGCCCAGGTTGCGGGCGAGGCACTGGACAAGCACCAGCTGCGGCAAATGATCTCGACCGAGATTGGCGTGCCGATGCATGACGTTGAAATGATGGAAGGACGTTTGTCCGGTTCTGATTATTCGTTGAACGCGACCCAATCTTCGGAAGACGAGGGGCGCGAGTGGATTGATGCGTTGGTCGATGACAGTGCGCAGGCCGCCGAAAAGGTGGAGGAAAGTCACGACATCACCACGCTTCGCAACTGGTTGCTGGGCGCGATGCATGCCTTGAGCGAACGCGAGCAGTTTATTGTGCGCGAGCGCAAGCTGCGCGACCAGCCCCGCACATTGGAAAGCCTTGGCGAGGAATTGAACCTGTCCAAAGAACGGGTGCGCCAGCTTGAGGCTGCGGCCTTTGGCAAGATGCGCAAAACGCTTGAGACGCAGTCCTCCGAAGTTCATCACTTCTTGATGTGATCAGGTTTTTAGCGGCCTTTATACTGTTCCCGATCATCGCCATGGCGCAACCCCTTGGCGATGATGGATTTGCGCGGCTCGCTGCTGCGCAAATTGTCGTTCTGGGGGAAAGCCATGATAACCCGGCCCACCATCAGACGCAGGCAGATATCATTGCGCGTATGTCCCCCACAGCTGTGGTTTACGAGATGCTGACCACCGATCAAGCTGCCGTGGTGCGGGTGGATCTGGTTAGTGATCAAAGCGCGTTGGAACAGGCGCTGGGCTGGAACGGAACGGGCTGGCCGGATTTTTCGATGTATTACCCGATATTTGCGGCGTCCCCCTTGGCTGCGGTCTATGGGGCGGCTGTCCCACGAGAGACGGCGCGCCAAGCCATGAAAGACGGCATTTTTGCTGCGTTCGGGGCGGATGCCGGCACCTACGGGCTGGACGTTCCGTTGACCGATAAGCAGCAAGCCACACGCGAGGCTTTGCAGATGGCGGCCCATTGCGATGCCCTGCCACCCGAGCTGTTGCCTGCGATGGTCGATGTGCAGCGCCTGCGCGATGCGCGGTTGGCGCAAACCGCGCTGCGGGCGCTGAACGAAACTGGCGGTCCGGTTGTGGTGATCACCGGCAATGGCCATGCGCGTGCCGATTGGGGTGTTCCGGCGGCAATCAAGACGGCCCGGCCTGATGTGACCACTGTGTCTGTGGGGCAGGGCGAAGACGGGGCCGCACCCCGAGGGGCGTTTCGATCTTGTCTTGCAGTCCCCGTCTGTCGCGCGCGAAGACCCTTGTCTGGGATTTACCAAGCAGTGATGGGGCTGGCAGAACCGGCGCTTGCAGCTTATGGTTCAGCCTGATTGCGTTAAAAAGGGCTGAACATGCTGGCTGGCAAACATATTCTGCTGATTATCGGTGGCGGTATCGCGGCGTTCAAATCACTGGATCTGATCCGCCGTTTGCGCGAACGCGGCGCAACCGTGACCCCCGTTCTGACCCGCGCAGGCGAAGAGTTTGTGACCCCCTTGTCCGTGTCCGCATTGGCGGGGCAAAGGCTTTATCGCGACCTGTTCGATCTGGGGGACGAAGCCGAGATGGGGCATATCCAGCTGAGCCGTGTTGCGGATTTGGTGGTCGTGGCACCGGCAACGGCTGATTTGATGGCCAAGATGGCGGGCGGATTGGCAAACGATCTTGCATCGACCTTGTTGCTTGCCACGGATACGCCGGTGATGATTGCACCTGCGATGAACGTGCGCATGTGGGAACACGCGGCCACGCAGCGCAACCTTGCCACGTTGCGCGGTGACGGGATTACCGTTGTCGGCCCCAATGACGGTGACATGGCCTGTGGTGAATTCGGCCCCGGCCGGATGTCGGAACCGCTCGAGATCGTGGCGGCGATTGAAGCCCGGCTGAACGATGGCCCGCTGAACGGGCGGCGTATTCTGGTCACGTCAGGCCCGACCCATGAACCGATTGATCCCGTGCGCTATATCGCGAACCGGTCTTCCGGTGCGCAAGGAACGGCGATTGCCAGCGCCCTGGCGGCGTTGGGGGCCGATGTTGTGTTCGTCACCGGCCCCGCCGATGTGCCGCCGCCAAGCGGTGTGCAGGTCGTGCGCGTCGAGACGGCGCTCCAGATGCAGGAAGCCGTGAATGCGGCGTTGCCCGTCGATGCGGGGGTCTTTGCCGCCGCGGTGGCCGATTGGCGGGTGACATCGGCCAGCGACCGTAAATTGAAGAAATCCAAAGACGGTTTGCCAATGCTCGAGTTTGCGGAAAACCCGGACATCCTGAAGTCGGTCAGCCAGATGACGCAAGGACGGCCCAAACTGGTTGTCGGCTTTGCCGCCGAAACGAATGACGTGATTGAAAACGCCACGGCGAAACGTCTGCGCAAGGGATGTGACTGGATCGTGGCAAATGATGTGTCACCCGCCACAGGGATCATGGGCGGCGGTGAAAATGCAGTGACCCTGATCAGTGACGACGGGGCAGAAGACTGGCCGCGTATGGGCAAGGATCAGGTGGCCAAGCAGTTGGCCGCACGCATTGCCGAGGCGTTGAAGTAAAAGATTCTATGCCTTCGGCGAGGATTTGGAACCATTTGGAAGCATTTGCTGCGTCACGGTTTGTGAGGAATGAATATGTCTGAAATCAAGTTTATGCGGGTTGCCGGGAATGCGGATTTGCCGTTACCCGGATATGAAACCGCTGGCGCGGCGGGGATGGATCTGCGGGCGTTTCTGCCTGAGGGGCCGATGGTGTTTGCAAAGGGCGATATCAAGCTGATTTCGACCGGGTTTCATGTTGAGCTGCCCCGCGGCACGGAAATGCAGATACGGCCACGTTCTGGCCTGGCGCTAAAGCACGGGTTTTTGATCCCCAATGCCCCCGGCACGGTAGACGAGGATTATCGCGGCGTGGTGATGGTGGGGCTGTACTATGTTGGCGATGCACCGTTCGAGATACAGCATGGCGACCGGATTGCGCAGGCGGTGATTGCCCAAGTTACGCGCTATGCCACGGCCGAGGTGACAGAATTGTCGGATAGTGAACGTGGGGCAGGCGGGTTCGGATCGACCGGCCTGAAATAGCAAGGGCCGGGCTTTTTGGGTTGGTGTCGGCGGAAAAATGCTTAGGTTGCGGATCTGTTGCAGCCACATAATCAGATGAATTCGGGGCCAGATGTTACTTGTTGTTATTCTTGCGGCCGTGATCTGGGGCGTCGGTGCCGCGATGGGCCGGTCGCGTGAGAGCCGGCTGAAACTGTTGGGCGTCTTGCTGGGTGCCGTGATTGGCGTGAATCTATTGCTGCCGGACGGGCATCCTTTGCGTGAAGCGACAGGTGCAACTGCGGCACCCTGGTTGCTTTTGACCGGATTCGTCTTGCTGGTTTTCGGCTATGGCTGGGGGGTGAAATATCTGCGTGGCCGGAGCGCAGCGGTTCAAGACACCCCGATCCCGCAATCGGGAAGTTTCTCGGAGACCGAACTGAACCGATATGCCCGCCATATCGTGCTGCGCGAGGTCGGCGGTGCCGGTCAAAAGGCGCTGAAAAACGCCAAGGTTCTGGTTGTCGGTGCCGGTGGTCTGGGCGCGCCGGTTTTGCAATATCTTGCCGCGGCTGGTGTCGGTACGATCGGGGTGATTGACGACGATGTGGTCGACAATGCGAACCTGCAACGTCAGGTCATTCACAAAGACCGCAACATCGGCATGCCCAAGGTGTTCTCGGCGCAGGCCGAGCTGGAGGCGCAGAACCCTTTCGTCACTGTGCACCCCTATAACCGCCGGTTGGACGATGACATCGCCGCCACCTTGATCGCTGAATACGATATCGTTCTGGACGGAACCGATAATTTCGACACCCGCTATCTGGTAAACCGTGCCTGCGTCGCTGCCGGTGTTCCGTTGGTCTCGGGCGCGCTGAGCCAATGGGAGGGTCAGCTGAGCGTCTTTGACCCTGCCAAGGGTGCGCCATGTTATCAATGTGTGTTTCCCCAAGCCCCCGCCGCCCATCTGGCACCGTCTTGTGCGCAGGCCGGGGTGATCGGGCCCTTGCCCGGCGTCATCGGGTCTATGATGGCGGTCGAGGCGATCAAGGTGATCACAGGGGCCGGTGCGCCGTTGCGTGGCCAGATGGTGATGTATGATGCGCTTTATGGGGAAAACCGCGTGATCGGTGTCAGCAAGCGCGATGATTGCCCGGTGTGTGGTACCCCATCTTAAATGCGGCACGGATCAAAAACAGCGCTACACTGATCACAGTCCAAATGAGGAGGAATTCATGAAACGATTCGCACTTGCCGCCGTTGTGGCCTTTGCTCCGCTTGCGGTATTCGCCGAAGGTGTGGCGCATAAGGTTGCCATTCACGTCGACCAAAATGACCCACAGGTGATGAACATGGCGCTGAATAACGCTGCAAACGTCGCCAGCTATTATGAAAGCCAAGGCGATACAGTCACCATTGAAATGGTGACCTATGGCCCCGGTCTGAACATGTTGATCGCTGACAAAAGCCCGGTCGCGCAACGTATTTCCGCGATGTCCCTGGAAATGGACAACATCAGTTTTTCGGCCTGTGCAAATACGATGGCCGGCATGAAGAAAAAGACAGGTCACGATGTTGTTTTGCTATCTGAGGCAACCGTTGTGCCCTCAGGTGTGGTTCGGTTGATCGAATTGCAAGAAGACGGGTTCGCATACGTGCGCCCATGAATAGTGACCGGCCCCAGGGTGTATCCATGTGCCCGGGGTCGGGTTTTCTACACGCCTAGACCCTTGTTATTTCGGTTTCGGAACGGGTTCCTGCATCCGCAACATGATAAGTCCCCTGACACTGCTGGATACGGCGGGTCATTTTTGCCCCCATTTTGCCTTTGGTCATGTCTGCGTATCCACGCAGACGATTGCAACCTTCCGCCCCGAACCCTACCTTGTTCGGCAAAGGAGAATACCATGACAAACCCCTTGCTTCAGGACTGGGATACGCCGTTTGAACTGGCCCCGTTTGACAAGATTTCAGACAGCAATTTCGAGCCCGCGCTGGATGAGGCGCTGACCACGCACCGCATGGAGATTGATGCGATCGCCAGCTGCGATGTCGCGCCGACATTCGGCAACACGATTGAGGCGCTGGAAGAGGCGGGCAGCCAGCTTGACCGCGTGCTGGGGGTGTTTTTCACCGTGGCGGGCGCAGACAGCAATCCGCTTCGCGAAGAATTGCAGCGCAGGTTTTCCCCGCTTCTGGCGGCGCATTTTTCCGAGATATCAAGCAACAAGGCATTGTTCGCCCGTGTGGCCGAGGTGTGGGCCAAGCGCGACAGCTTTGATTTGACCCCAGAGCAAGCCCGCGTGCTGATGCTGACCCATCGCGGGTTTGTACGCTCTGGTGCCGCCTTGGAAGGTGCCGAGGATGCGCGAATGAAGGAAATCAAGGGCCGGTTGGCGGTGCTTGGTACGCAATTCACCCAGAACCTTTTGGCAGATGAACGGTCATGGTTCATGAAGCTTGAGGAAGCCGACCTTGAGGGGTTGCCCGAGTTCGTCATTGACGCCGCGCGCAATGCGGGCGCGGAAAAAGACGCAGGCGGCCCGGTCATTACGCTGTCTCGGTCACTGATCGTGCCGTTCCTGCAATTCTCGCCCCGCCGCGACCTGCGCGAAAAGGCGTTTCTGGCGTGGCAGGCACGTGGAGCCAACGAGGGCGATACGGATAACCGCGCCATCGCCGCTGAAACACTGGCATTGCGCGAAGAACGCGCCAAGCTGCTGGGCTATAAGAATTTCGCAGCCTTCAAGTTGGAAACCGAAATGGCAAAGACGCCGGATGCCGTCCGGCAGTTGTTGATGGATGTGTGGGCCCCGGCCAAGGCGCAGGCCGAGGCGGATGGTGCCGTGCTGACTGAGATGATGCATGCGGATGGCGTGAACGCGGATCTGGCCCCCTGGGATTGGCGGTATTACGCGGAAAAACGGCGCATGGCCGAACATGACCTCGATGAAGCCGCGTTGAAACCGTATTTCCAGTTGGACCGTATGATTGACGCGGCCTTTAGCTGCGCCACGCGTTTGTTCTCTCTCGAATTCGCGCCCCTTGATGTGCCGCTCTATCATCCGGATTGTCGCGCCTGGGAAGTGACGCGGAACGGGAAGCATGTTGCCGTGTTCATCGGTGACTATTTCGCCCGCGGATCAAAGCGGTCGGGTGCGTGGTGTTCCGCCATGCGCGCTCAGGCCAAGTTCCCGGCCGAGCAATCGCCGATCGTGATCAACGTTTGCAACTTTGCCAAAGGGTCACCCGCACTTTTGTCCTATGACGATGCGCGGACCTTGTTTCACGAGTTCGGCCACGCATTGCATCAGATGTTGTCGAATGTAACCTATGAATCCGTGAGCGGGACATCGGTCGCCCGCGACTTTGTGGAGCTGCCAAGCCAGCTGTACGAGCACTGGCTGGAAGTGCCCGAGGTGCTGGGCGAATTTGCGGTCCACGCCAAAACCGGCGAAGCCATGCCCAAAGATATGCTGGACAAAGTTCTGGGTGCAGCCAACTTTGACATGGGATTTTCGACTGTAGAATATGTCGCGTCCGCCCTGGTTGACCTGGAGTTTCATGATGCGCCACCACCTGGCGATCCGATGGTCAAGCAGGCGGAAATTCTGGCGGGTTTGGGCATGCCACCCGCGATCACCATGCGCCATGCGACACCGCAATTCGCGCATGTCTTTTCCGGGGACGGATATTCCAGCGGATATTATAGCTATATGTGGTCCGAAGTGATGGATGCAGATGCGTTCCAGGCGTTCGAAGAAAAGGGAAATGCATTTGACCCCGAAAGGGCCAAGGCGCTCGAAGAGCATATCCTTTCCACAGGCGGCAGTCGCGACGCGGCAGAGCTCTATACGGCGTTTAGAGGGCGGTTGCCGGGTGTTGAGGCATTGCTGAAAGGGCGCGGGTTAATCGCGGCTTGAAAAAGAACTTTTTGCCTTCGGCGAGAGTTTAAGGGCAAAATGAAAAACGGGGCAGACCGCTCTGATTTCATTTTGCCAAATAAACTCAAATTCCACCCGCAAGGCAGGGGCCATCAATAGCCTAAAGTGCGATCGACCAGATGCAGGAAACCTTGGCCGGTTTCTCCGCGTTGGATGTTTTCGACGATCACCTGTGAGGCTGTCACGGCGCGGGTTTCTGCGGCGATATGGGGGGTCACGGTGACATGTGGATGTGCCCAGTAGGGATGCTCTGCGGGTAAGGGTTCGATACGGAACACGTCTAGGGTGGCATGTGCAATCTTGCCGCTATCAAGTGCGCCGATGAGCGCATCATCGTCGATCAAGGGTCCGCGGCCGGGGTTGATGATGAAGGCCCCATCCGGCATCGCTGCCAATGCGGCCTTGTTGATTATGTTTTCGGTCGCGGGCGTGTCGGGCAGCAAAAGCACCAGTATTTCGCTGCGTGCAAGGACGTCTTGCAGGCCCTGATCCCCGTGAAAGCATTTTACACCCGGTTCGGACTTGGCGCTGCGTGACCAGCCGGCCACATCGAACCCCAGATTGACGAGCGTTCTGGCGGTCTCGGCACCCAGTGCCCCCATGCCCAGAATGCCGACTTTGCGTTCCTGTGCGAGCGGCGGCGTGCGCGGTGTCCAGTCGGTGCCTGTGTGCAGAATGTCGATATCCAGCCCAAGGTGATAGCGCATGACGTGCCCGGTCACCCATTCGACCATCCCTTTGGTGAGGCCCGGGTCCACCATGCGGGCCAGCGGGATATGCAGCGTCGTGTTGCCGGTGATCTTTTCGACGCCTGCCCACAGGTTCAACACAGCTTTGGCGCGGGTGTAGGGGGTGAAATCCTGCAAGGTGCTGTTTGGGGCATAGACGATATAGTCGACTTCGGAAGGGGGGATATCCAGCTTTAGCTTCGCGGTAATCCCTGCTGCACGCAGCGCATCGCGCAAGGGTTTTTCATAGACCGTCCAGCGTTCGGGGCGTGCGGCGAATAGGATGTTCAGGGACATTCAGACCTACCTTGGGCGATGGACATGTGCGGATTGGACCAGCCCGAAGGCAAGCAAGAGAACAAGCATCGCCGAGCCGCCGTAGCTGACCAGTGGCAGTGGCACGCCCACGACGGGGGCCATGCCCATCACCATCGACATGTTGACCGCAAAGAACAAAAAGAAGTTCAGAGCAATGCCCAAGGTGAGCAGGGAGGAAAAGCGATCCTTGTTGATCACCGCAGCGGCGATGCAGAAAATGATGATCAGGGCATAGAGGCCCAGCAATGAAAAGCCACCGATGAACCCGAATTCTTCGGCCAAGGTGGTAAAGATGAAATCGGTGTGTTTCTCGGGCAGGAAGTTTAGGCGCGATTGCGTCCCTTGCATAAAGCCGCGCCCTGTCCAGCCACCTGATCCCAGGGCAATCTTGGATTGGGTGATGTGATACCCTGCGCCCAACGGGTCTGTGCTGGGGTCAATAAAGGTGTCGATCCGGCGGAACTGATAATCCTTGAGCAATTGCCACGGCGTTCCGCGCGACTGAAATACGGCGGTGACCAAGCCGATACCTGCCGTGATGACGACGGCAAAATAGGCCCAATGCACGCCGGCTAGAAACATGAGCCCGCCGCCTGCGAACATCAGCAAAAGCGCGGTGCCAAGATCGGGCTGCTTGAGCACCAGGGCCGTGGGGACAAGGATCATGACGATCGGAATGAATACCCAGATCGGGCGCGATGTCCGCTTGGCGGGCAGCCAGTCGTAATAGGCGGCCAGCATCATCACCAAGGTGATCTTCATCAGTTCCGAGGGTTGCAGCCGGAACGACCCCAATTCGATCCAGCGCTGTGCGCCCATTCCGACAGACCCGAAAAGTTCAACCCCGATGAGCAGCACCACCGTCCCGAGATAGGCAACGCCAGCAAGGTTGCGCCACATCCAGATGGGCACCATGCCAACCGCGATCATCAAGCTAAGCCCGAGGGCAAAGCGTTTCATCTGCGGTTCGGCCCAAGGTGTGAAGGTGCCCCCCGCGACGGAATAGAGCATCAGGAAACCGACACAGGACACGGCGATCAGCAAGATCGTCAGCGGCCAGTTCAGGTGCAGTATTTTCCGCAATCCCGTGGGGACGTGTTTGACGGTATATTCAAGATAACTCATGCCTGATCTTTACCCTTAATCGTGGCCTGAGGCTGCACGTCACGCAGTTCCTTTTGTTGCGCGGCAATTCTGCCCCTATCGGCTGTAGGGTAAGCATCCAGGGGCGGCTCTCCGTCATAGAGCGCTTGCAACAGGACGTCGCGGGCAATGGGTGCGGCGGCGGTCGATCCGCCCCCGCCATGTTCGACCAGAACAGAGACGGCATAGCGCGGTTTGTCTGAGGGGGCAAAGGCCACGAAAAGCGCGTGGTCGCGGCGTTCCCATGGCAGGTCCTCGTTTCGGCTTACACCGCGTGCGCGTTCGGCCGTGGTAATATTTCGCACCTGACTTGTACCGGTCTTGCCGGCCATCCGCATGCCTTCGGCAATGATGCGGGACCGGTACCCGGTCCCCCTGCGATCATTGACGACCACATGCATCCCCTTGCGAATTTTGCGCAGGTTGTTTTCGTTCATCCCCAGCGGTTCGCCCCCGCCCGAGGGTTGTTCAATGCCGTCGATGGATTTGATGAGGCGCGGCGTAACCATGCGGTTTGTGGCCATCCGCGCCGTCATCACCGCCAATTGCAACGGCGAGCTGAGGGTAAACCCCTGACCGATCGAGGCGTTGACGGTGTCGCCGATCACCCAGTCCGCGCCGCGGGTTGTGGCTTTCCATTCTTTGGTGGGCGCAAGGCCGGCCGCCACTGAGGACAGGGGCAGGTCGTGACGGATGCCCAGACCGAACCGCTTGGCGATTTCCGATATCTTCTCGATCCCGACTTTGAGCGCCAGATCATAGTAATAAACGTCACACGACTGCTTGAGCGAGTTTTCAAGATCGACCCACCCATGACCGGCACGCTTCCAGCAATGGAACTTGCGGCCCCCGACCTCGAGGTGACCGGGGCAATAGACGGTTTCGTCTGGCCCGATGATACCTTCCTCCAAGGCCGCCATCGCGACGACCATTTTATAGGTCGAACCGGGCGGATAGGTGCCTTGGACAGTTTTGTTCACCAGCGGGCGGTACTTCGATTCAAGCATCGGATTGTAATCGGCCGATGAAATGCCGCCGATGAACAGGTTCGGATCATAGCTGGGCGAGGACGCGTTCGCCACCAGATCACCGTTTTCGCAATCAATGATAACGACCGCAGCGCTTTCGTTGCCAAGCCGTGCCTGAACATAGTTTTGCAGCTTGGAATCGATGGTCAGCTGGATGTCGGCACCTGATTGGCCTTCGCGCCGGGACAGTTCGCGCATCACACGGCCTGTTGCGTTCACCTCGACCTGCTTTGTGCCAGCGACCCCGCGCAGCAACCCTTCCTCGCGGGCTTCGACATTAATGCGGCCGATTTGAAAGCGGGGGATGCGCAGCACGGCATCGGGTATTTCCTGAGCATCCAGATCGGATTGGCTCACGCGGCCGACGCGCCCGACGATATGGGCAAAATCCGACCCGCGCGGATAGACCCGTGTCAGGCCGACCTCTGGGCTGACACCGGGCAATGCGGGGGCATTCACGGAAACGCGGCTCAGGTCATCCCAGCTGACGTTATCGGCCACGGTGACCGGCAAGAACCGTTCGGCGGCTTTTACCTCGGCAATGGCGCGGTCCCGCGCTTCGGGGTCCAGCCGGAGGACTTTGGCCAGCCGGTGCATCACCTCTTCGACATCGCCGACTTCCTCGCGGACCATGACAATGCGGTAGGACGGGACGTTCTGGGCCAGTTGCACACCATTGCGGTCGAAAATTTCGCCGCGTGTCGGAGGGATCAGGCGGATGTTGATCCGGTTTTCTTCGGCCAGCAGCAAATATTGATCGGCCTGATCGACCTGGAGATAGTTCATGCGTGCAGCAAGGCCGCCCATGAACAGCAATTGCACGCCGCCCAACAGTGCGGCACGGCGGCTCAGCTTGGCTTGGCTGGCGTCTGATTCTGCTCTGCTGCGTCTCATTCCAGTCTCCTCACGCGCGGCCGCCGATGCTGTCGAAATCGCCCGGCGTCGCTTTGCGCACGCCCATGAAAACATGGGTGATCAAAACCACAACGGGATAGATCAAAACCGTCAATGCCAGCTCGATCAGGCTTAGCTTCAGGTCGGGCCGCGGGACCAGTACCAATGATAGCACTATGCGGTTCAACAGCAAAATCGCGAAAAGCCAAATTGTCACTGCCACCCATTCAGGCCCAAAGCTGCTGTCGCGCAATGTTCGCCCGCGCAGCTTCAGGTTCTCGCACGCGATCAACGCCAGCAAGGCCCAAAGCCCCGGGGGGCGTTGAAGCAGCAGATCGGTCAGCAAAAATATGGCACACAGCAAGACCGCAGGCACATAATCAGGCCGCCGCACGGACCATGCAAAGGCAAAGGCGATCAGAAAATCAGGCGCAATAAGGTACCGCGCGCCGCTTTGGTTCAGCAAATCGCGCAACCGCGCCTCGGCGGGGTCGATGCTGGCCAGCGGCGGCAGCAGATCAACCTGAAACAAGGCCACAGGTTGGGTTTCAATCGGCAAAAGGTGGAAAAACAACAAGATCAACGCAAGCAGCAAGAACACCGCGCGCATCATCCACAGGCGAAGAGGCGACAGCGTATCCATTATTCGCCAGGGGGCACGGGGATAGCCGGAGCCACGGCGGGCAAACGACCATCCAGAATGACAGAGCCCCCTTCGGTCACCGTTTCGGCACCGTGATCGCGCAACACCCGCAAGAATTCCAGCCGCTCAAAGTCGGCAGCAAGCCGCACGCGCAACCGCCCGCCGGGGTCAGCCGCAACTTGGCCGATCAACAGACCCGCGGGAAAAACACCCCCGTCGCCCGAGCTGATTACACGGTCGCCGGGACGCACAAGATCGGGGTTTTCCAGAAAATCAATCGGCGGTGCCGAGGAGTTATCGCCCGCAATGATCGCGCGTTGGCCCGAAGGCTGGATCGTTGCGGGGATACGGCTGGACGTGTCGGTTACCAGAATGACCCGTGCGGTGTCTTGCCCGACCCCCGATATCCGCCCGACAAGGCCGATGCCATCAACAGTGGCCCAGCCTTCGACGATGCCGTCCCGTGCGCCGACGTTCAGCAATACCGATTGCCGGAAAGGCGAGCCGGAATCGGCCAGCACCACGCCGGTGATATAGGTCAAACGCGGATCAAGCCGCACCTTGTTCAGGTCCAGCAAGCGCGCGTTTTCCTGTTCAAGCTGAAGGGCGGCTTCCTTCCAAGTCTGCATCTTGCGCAGTTCGGACCGCAGTTCCTGGTTTTGCACAGTCAGCCGCTGATAGCTTTGATAGTCGCGCAGCAGGTTCACGGCACCGGTTACCGGGGCCATGGCCCAATCCAGATTGGGCACGATCCTGTCAGTGATTTGTGCGCGAAACCGCTCAACACGCGGGCTGTCTATCCGCCACAAAAGGAACACGCCAAACAGAAGCAAAATCAGCACAGCCATCATGATCCGGCGCAAGGGCCGGCCAAAATCGTTGGAGGATGATCTGTCTATGGCCATGTCGTGACGTGTATCCTGCCTGTTGGGCAGGGCCGTCCTGCCGCTGGTCGGGCTTTGGTAAACTGTGCCTGATTAGCTGTCGTAGTCGATGGCATGGCGCAGTTGTTTTTCGTACTCCAGCGCTTTGCCGGTGCCCAAGGCCACACAATTTAGCGGCTCGTCAGCGACCGAGATCGCCAGACCGGTCTGCTCGCGCAGCGCCAGATCCAGATCGCCCAGCAACGCGCCACCACCGGTCAGCATCACGCCCCGGTCAACGATATCGGCGGCAAGGTCGGGTGGTGTTGTCTCAAGCGCGGTCATGACGGCTTCGCAGATTTGCTGCACGGGTTCGGCCAGCGCCTCGGCGATTTGCGCTTGGGTCACTTCGATTTCCTTGGGGACACCGTTCAACAGGTCGCGCCCGCGAATTTGCATCGATGTGCCGCGCCCGTCGTCGGGCATGCGGGCTGTACCGATAGATGTCTTGATGCGTTCGGCGGTAATTTCACCCACCAGCAGGTTTTGCTGACGGCGCAGGTAGCTGATGATCGCCTCGTCCATGCGGTCACCACCGACGCGAACGGAACGCGCGTAAACGATGTCGCCCAGCGACAGAACCGCAACTTCGGTCGTACCACCACCGATATCGACAACCATGTTACCGGTTGGGTCGGTGATCGGCATGCCCGCACCAATCGCAGCAGCAATCGGTTCGGCAATCAAACCGGCGCGGCGCGCACCAGCCGACAGAACCGACTGACGGATCGCGCGCTTTTCAACGGGTGTAGCACCATGCGGCACGCACACGATGATCTTGGGCTTGGAGAAGGTCGAGCGTTTGTGCACCTTGCGGATGAAGTGCTTGATCATTTCCTCGGCGGTATCAAAGTCGGCAATCACGCCTTCGCGCATCGGACGTATCGCTTCGATGCTGCCCGGTGTCCGGCCCAGCATCAGCTTGGCGTCTTCGCCCACGGCCAGTACTTTTTTAACGCCGTCCTTGACGTGATAGGCCACAACGGAAGGTTCAGACAAAACGATGCCCTTGCCTTTGACGTAGACCAGCGTGTTCGCCGTCCCAAGGTCAATCGCCATATCGGATGAAAACAAACCACGGAATTGATCAAATATGGACATGAGCAGTAGAACCTTGCAAAAAATCTTATTGGCCCGGCGACTCTGATCAGAGGCGGGCTGTTTGGTGTATAGGACGATGCGCCCCAAGACGAAAGGGGGGTTGACTATCCGGGTGGCATGATGCCGCCACTGCGCTAGTATTTCAGGGAATAGGTCAAATCAGGGGAAAGAAAATGCAGAAAATCCAAGTACTCGGGGTCCATCACATCACGTTGATGGGGGCGGACCGTCAGACAAGCATTGATTTCTGGGAAGGGCTGCTGGGGATGCCGTTCATCTTTGACCAACCCAATCTGGACAACCCCGAAGAGGGGCATTTGTATTTCGATCCCGGCGACGGGCGCTTGATCACGATCTTCAGCAATGAAAACCGCAAGCCTGTTCACAGCCGCACCCCCACCGATGCGGGTTGCGTGCATCACGTTGCATTCGAGGTGGACCGCGCCATGTTCGATCAAGTGCTGGAGCGGCTCAAAGAACGCGGCATCGGCAATTCAGGCATCAAGGATCGCGGCTTTATGCATTCGATCTATTTCAAAGACCCGCTTGGGTTCCTGATCGAACTGGCCTGCTATACCTTCATCCCGCCGCGCGGATCGTCCCACGCCGAGGTGATGCTGGAGGCGCATAAACTGCGCGTTGCCCGTGGGGACCACCACATCGAACGCCAGCATCTGGCCGATGCAACGGTGATGATCGTGGAGCGGTCGCAACGGTCGCTGTCGGACGACCGGACGCCAAAAAACCCGTACTAAAAGAAAAAGGCAGGGTCGAAACCCTGCCTGATCTTATCAACCAGCGTCTTTATAGCTGATTTCGCGTTTGTCGGTGCCGCCTCTTTCGCGGCGCACCAGCAAACGGTTGAGCGCGTGAATATAGGCTTGGGCTGAACTGACGACTGTATCCGTGTTGGCGGCCTGCCCGGTCACGATGCGCCCGTCTTCCTCAAGCCGGACGGACACGGTCGCCTGCGCATCGGTGCCTTCGGTGACGGCGTGCACTTGATACAGTTGCAGGCGGGCGTTGTGATCAACCAAGGCTTTGATGCATTTGAACGACGCATCAACGGGGCCATCGCCGGTCTGTTCGGTGCTGAGTTCGGCCCCATCCACGGTCAGGGTCATCTTGGCCACGTTCGGCCCCTCGGTGCCGCAGACAACATGCATCGACTTCAGCTTGATCCGGTCGCTTTCAGGGTCTGCCGCTGTGCGCATCAAGGCAATCAGGTCTTCGTCATAGATTTCCTTTTTGCGATCGGCGAGTTCCTTGAACCGTACAAAGACGTCCTTGAGCTGGTTGTCGCCCAATTCGTAGCCAAGGTTTTCGAGCTTGGAGCGCAACGCGGCGCGGCCCGAATGTTTGCCCATGACGATATTGGTTTCGGTCAGGCCCACATCTTCGGGGCGCATGATCTCGAATGTTTCGGCGTTTTTCAGCATCCCGTCCTGGTGGATGCCGCTTTCGTGGGCAAAGGCGTTCTTGCCGACGATGGCCTTGTTGAACTGCACGGCAAAGCCCGACACGGTCGCAACACGGCGCGAGATGTTCATCAGCTTGGTGCTGTCCACGCCCGTCTGATAGGGCATGATGTCGTTGCGCACCTTCATGGCCATCACGACTTCTTCCAGCGCGGTGTTGCCAGCGCGTTCGCCAAGCCCGTTGATGGTACATTCGATCTGACGGGCACCCGCCTCGACGGCGGCAAGGCTGTTGGCGGTCGCCATACCAAGGTCGTTGTGGCAATGGGTAGCAAAGATGATCTCGTCCGCGCCGGGCACGTTTTCCAGCAGCTTGCGGATCAACTCGGCGCTTTCGCGCGGCGCGGTATAGCCGACGGTGTCGGGGATGTTGATCGTGGTCGCCCCCGCCTTGATCGCGATTTCGACGGTGCGGTACAGATAATCCAGCTCTGTCCGGGTGGCATCCATCGGGGACCATTGCACGTTGTCACACAGATTGCGCGCATGGGTGACGGTCTCGTGAATCCGCTCGGCCATTTCATCCATGGTGAGGTTCGGAATGGCGCGGTGCAGCGGCGAGGTGCCGATAAATGTGTGAATGCGTGGTTGGGCTGCGTGCTTCACGGCATCCCAGCAGCGGTCGATATCGCCAAGCTGCGCACGGGCCAGACCGCAGATCACCGAATTCTTCGACAGTTTTGCAATCTCGCTGACGGCGGCAAAGTCACCCTCGGAAGCGATGGGGAAGCCGGCTTCGATGATATCGACGCCCATTTCGTCCAGCAGGCCGGCGATTTCGATCTTTTCGGCATGGGTCATGGTTGCACCGGGCGATTGTTCGCCATCGCGCAACGTCGTGTCAAAGATCAAGACGCGGTCTTGTTTGGTCGTATCGGTCATGTTTTGGGTTCTTTCATTCTGCTTTTCAAATCCTTGGCGCGCTGCACATCCCTCTGAGCGGGCGCGCCGGATGGCACGCTCAGAGGCGGATTAGCAGGAGTAGGTTTGCACACAGCGACGGCGCGCTGGCGCGCGTCAGGGTCGGTGTATGATCAGCATAAGTCATGGGGCACGTTATACTGCTGCGAACCCAAATGGGAAGAGTTTTTTGGCTCGTTTCGATTGGCGATATTGAAGGGCGCAGTTTGCCTGCTACTTGAGGTCTATGAAACAGATTTTGATTATTGGCGCGTCAGGCGGGGTCGGATCGGCTCTGGCGGCTGCATATACGGCACGTGGTGATCAGGTGACGGGCCTGTCGCGGTCGGTTGACGGATTGGACCTGACGGACGAGGCGAGCGTCGAGGCGCATATCGGCGCGCTGGATGGCCCCTTTGATGTGGTCATCGTCACGTCTGGCGCGCTTGAGATTGACGGGGCAGAGCCGGAAAAGACCATCAAATCCATCACTCAAAAGGCGATGATGGACCAGTTTGCGCTGAACGCGGTTGGCCCTGCGCTGGTCTTGCGCCATGCGCCCGACCTTTTGCGCCGCGACGGGCGTGGCGTTTTTGCGGTGCTGTCGGCACGGGTTGGGTCGATTGGCGACAACAGGATCGGTGGTTGGATCAGCTATCGCAGCGCCAAGGCGGCGGTGAACCAGATTGTGCATACCAGCGCCATCGAACTGGCGCGGTCGCACAAGCAAAGCATTTGCGTGGCGCTGCATCCCGGAACGGTCAAGACGCCATTCACCGAAAAATATCTTGCCCGCCATCCTGCGGTCGCAGCATCGGAGGCGGCGGAAAACCTAATGTCGGTGATCGACGGTTTGACGCCTGAACAGACGGGTCAGTTCTTTGACTGGGCCGGAAAGGTAGTGCCATGGTAGCGCGGCTGGTTCTGGTCCTTGGTGACCAACTGTCGGAAGGGCTGAGCGCGCTGCGCGCGGCAGATAAGGCGCGCGACACCATCGTCATGGCCGAGGTCACGGACGAGGCCAGCTATGTCAAACACCACCCCAAAAAGATCGCGCTGATCTTTGCCGCGATGCGCAAATTCGCCCGCGCGCTGGAGGAGGACGGCTGGACCGTTGCCTATACGCAGCTGGATGATACGGAAAATGCAGGCTCTATCGTGGGGGAATTGCTGCGCCGTGCCGAACAGACCGGCGCGACCGAGGTGCTGGCAACAGAGCCGGGCGAATGGCGGCTCATCGACAAGCTGAAATACGCGCCCCTGAAGGTCGAGGTTCTGCCCGACGATCATTTTTTGGCATCACATTCGGAATTCGAAGGATGGGCAGACGGGCGCAAAGCGCTGCGGATGGAATATTTCTACCGCGAGATGCGGCGCAAGACCGGCCTTTTGATGGAGGGCGACAAGCCCGCTGGCGACAAGTGGAATTTCGACCACGACAACCGCAAGGCCGCGCCGGATGATGTTACCGTCGATGGCCCCCTGCAATTTGAACCTGACGCCATCACCCGCGAGGTGCTGGATCTGGTGGCGGCGCGTTTCGGCGATCACTTTGGCGATCTGGAGCCGTTCTGGTTTGCCACAACGCGGGCCGAGGCATTGCAGGTGCTGGATCATTTCATCGAACACGCGTTGCCCCGGTTCGGCGACTATCAAGACGCGATGCTGAACGAGAACCAGTTTCTGTACCATGCCGTCATTTCGCCCTACCTGAACATCGGCCTGCTTGGCCCGTTCGAGGTGTGCGAGGCGGCAGCGGCAGCCTATGCAAAGGGCAACGCGCCGATCAACGCCGTCGAAGGGTTCATCCGGCAGATCATCGGCTGGCGCGAGTATGTGCGCGGCATCTATTTCCTTGAGGGGCCTGACTACACGCAGCGCAATGTGCTGGGCCACACGCGCGACTTGCCGTGGTTCTATTGGGGCGGCGAAACGCGCATGAACTGTGTTTCAAAGGCTGTGGCACAGACCAAAAGCCAAGCCTATGCGCATCATATCCAGCGGCTGATGGTGACCGGCAATTTTGCCTTGCTGGCGGGGATTGATCCGCATCAGGTGCATGAATGGTATCTGGCGGTCTATGCCGATGCGTTTGAATGGGTCGAGGCCCCCAATACCGTGGGGATGAGCCAGTTCGCCGATGGCGGTGTCATCGCGTCAAAGCCCTATGTGTCGTCGGGGGCCTACATCAACCGGATGTCAGACCACTGCAAGACGTGCCACTATTCTGTCAGCGCCAAGACAGGGGAAAAGGCCTGTCCGTTCAACCTGCTTTACTGGCATTTTCTGGACCGGCACAGGGACCGGTTTTCGGGCAATGCGCGGATGGGGAATATGTACCGGACGTGGGACCGGATGGCTGCCGAAAAGCGCGAGACGGTTCTGGCGGAAGGGGATGCGCTGTTGAAGCGGCTGGACGCGGGCGAGGTGATCTAGGCCGATGGTGTTCCGGAAGAGATTTTTGCGCTCCGCGCAGGGGATATTTAAGAGCCAGAGAAGGGGGACCGGTACGGTTCAGGCAGGGTCGTGGAGAGCGCGGCTGTCTGTGGGGGCCTCGTCGCGGTCGAACATGCCGTAGTCGCGCATGACATGGGCGATGCGAATGCGGTAGTCTTTGAAAATGGTGTCGCGGCCCGCTTTTTGTGCGCCACGATGTGCCGTGAGTTCGCGCCATTCATCAAGTGAAGCCTCGTCGCGGAAGAAGGATATCGACAGCAACTTGTCTGGGTTGGTGAGCGACTGGAAGCGTTCGACGGAGATGAAGCCGTCGATCCTGTCCACCAAGGGCCGCATCTTGGCGGCCATATCAAGGTAGTCGGCGCGTTTGTCGGCGTGGGGCGAAACCTCGAAGATGACGGCAATCATTCGGACAAGGCCCCGTTGACCCAGTTGCCGGTTGCCTCTTCGCCCGTGTGATAGCGCATGGTGCCGGTGCCTTGGCGTTTGCCGTCCAGGAACGTGCCTTGGTAGACATCGCCATTGGCATAGGTGGCCGTGCCCTGACCCGAGATCACACCGCCGGCCCATTCCCCCTCGTAGGTGAAGCCGTCGGCCATGGTGATCTTGCCCATACCTTCGCGTTTGCCATTGGCAAAGCTGCCCTCATAGACGGTGCCATCGGGGTAGGTCGCCGTGCCTGCGCCGTGGCGCTGGCCGTCTTTCCAGCCGCCTTCATAGCGGTAGCCGTCGGCATAGGTCATTGTGCCCATCCCGTCGTTGCGCGCGTTTTTGAAGTCACCCTCGTAGACGATCCCGTTGGGATAGGTCGCAATGCCGCGTCCTTCGATAACGCCGACGGCCCATGACCCTTCGTAGCTGGAGCTGTCGGGATAGGTGATCTTGCCCTGACCATCTGCCAGATCATCGCGGAAGCTGCCCGTATAGACGGACCCGTCAGGATAGGTCACCTGACCTTCGCCTTCGATTTGGCCGGCCACCCAGGACCCTGTGTAGGTATAGCCGTCGGTGCCGGTAAATGTTCCCTGGCCGTCGCGGCGGTCATCCTTGAATTGACCATCATAGACATCGCCATTGGCATAGGTCACCTTGCCCTTGCCCTGACGTTGGCCCGCAACCAGATCACCCTCGTAAATGTCGCCATTGGGTTGGGTCAATCTGCCTGTGCCATCAATCTGCCCGTCTTTCCAAAGCCCGACATAGGTGAGCCCGTCGGGCATTGTCAGCGTGCCCGTGCCGTTGCGTTCGCCATTCTGGATTTGGCCATCATAGACGGCACCATCGGGATAGGTGATCTTGCCCACGCCCTGCTTGACCCCGTCGACCCAATCGCCCTGATATTCATATCCGCCGGGGGATTGCATCACCCCTTTGCCGTGGTGTTTGGCATTGCGAAACGCCCCTTCGTAGCGGACACCATTGGCATAGATGGCGATGCCCTGGCCCATGATCGCGCCGCCCTGCCACTCACCTTCAAAGGTGCCGCCATCGGCAAAGGTGATCTTGCCAACACCGTCAGGTTTGCCTTTGGCGAAACTGCCTTCGTATATGGACCCGTTGGGAAAACGTGCGATACCTGTGCCTTTGATTTCGCCATCGGCCCATTCGCCGGAATATTCATAGCCATTGGGCAGGGTGTAGGTGCCCGTGCCATGCTGGACCCCGCCGCGGAATGTCCCTTCGTAGATGCCGCCATCGTCATATTGCTTGCTCAGCACCGATCCGTCTTGGGCCAGCGCAGAGAACGGCAGCAGGCTTAGGCACAGGATCAGGGGGGTAACGGTTAACCGGGACATATTACTGCTTTCGACTAAAAGGGGCACCGGATCGGGGTTGGCGCTTTTTGTTACGTCCAAGACTAAGCAATGGGCACCAAGGGGGCAATCGTCTTTTGCGAGACGGGCAAGACCCTTTCCCTTGGCGCATGATCTGCTACATCCAACGCGGACAATATCGAAGGATCGCCATATGACATCGCGTTTTCGCATCACGCTGGGACAGTTGAACCCGACCGTCGGGGATTTGGCCGGGAATGCCGACCTTGCCCGCGATGCATGGGCCAAGGGCAAAGCTGCAGGTGCCGATCTGGTCGCGCTGCCCGAGATGTTTATTACCGGCTATAATGCGCAGGACCTGGTGATGAAGCGCGCCTTCCAGCTGGATGCGATGACCCATATCGACGCGCTGGCGGCAGATTGTGCCGATGGCCCCGCATTGGCAATCGGCGCACCCTGGGTCGAGGGGGCAGAGCTGTATAACGCCTATCTGATCCTTAAGGACGGTAAAATCGCCAGCCGCGTTCTAAAGCACAATCTGCCGAACGAGACGGTGTTTGACGAAGTCCGCATTTTTGACAGCGGCCCGTTGGGCGGGCCGTATTCCGTCGGAAATACCCGCATCGGCAGCCCGATCTGCGAAGATGCCTGGCATCCTGATGTAGCTGAAACCTTGGCGGAAACCGGGGCTGAATTCTTGTTGGTGCCCAATGGATCGCCTTACTATCGCGGCAAGTTCGATACGCGGCTGAACAATATGGTCGCCCGCGTGATCGAGACCGAACTGCCGTTGATTTACCTGAACATGGTCGGCGGTCAGGATGACCAGGTGTTCGACGGGGCCAGCTTTGGCCTGAACCCAAGTGGCAAGCTGGCGTTCCAGATGCCGACATTCGATAGCGAAATCGCACATGTCGATCTGCAAAAGGGGCCTGATGGCTGGCGTATTGTGGATGGCCCCAAGGTACGTCTGCCGTCGGAATACGAGCAAGATTACCGCGTCATGGTTCTGGGTCTGCGCGATTACATGCGCAAGACCGGCTTTAAAAAGGTGCTGCTGGGCCTGTCGGGCGGGATCGATTCGGCGATTGTCGCGGCGATTGCCGTGGATGCGCTGGGCGCAGACAACGTGCGCTGTGTGATGCTGCCCTCTGAATACACCTCGCAGGCGTCGCTGGATGATGCCGAGGCCGTCGCAGAGGCGTTGGGCTGTCGCTATGACTATGTGCCGATCAAGCAGGGGCGCGCGGCGATCACCGACACGCTGGCACCGCTGTTCGAGGGCACAAAGCCCGACCTGACAGAGGAAAACATCCAGTCGCGTCTGCGCGGTTTGCTGCTGATGGCGATGAGCAACAAATTCGGCGAGATGCTGCTGACCACGGGCAATAAATCCGAGGTCGCCGTGGGCTATGCCACGATCTATGGCGATATGGCGGGCGGGTATAACCCGATCAAGGACCTGTATAAAACCCGCGTGTTTGAAACCTGCCGCTGGCGCAATGACAATCACCGCGACTGGATGATGGGGCCTGCGGGCGAAGTCATCACGCCGCGTATCATCGACAAGCCACCCACGGCGGAACTGCGCGAAGACCAGAAAGACAGCGACAGCCTGCCCGATTACCCCGATCTGGACGCGATGCTGGACATTCTGGTGGATCAAGACGGATCAATCGCCGACTGCGTCAAGGCGGGCTTTGACCGCGATGTGGCCAAGAAGGTCGAGCACCTGATCTATATCAGCGAATATAAACGGTTCCAGTCTGCCCCGGGGCCGCGCCTGACCAAGGGCGCGTTCTGGCTGGACCGGCGCTATCCTATCGTGAACCGCTGGCGCGATCCCAGCTGAACGCCGCCTCATTTTCTGGACAATCTGGCCGTGCTGTGACAAGCCAGCGGCCAACAGGAGAACCCAATGACCATCACCCGCTTTGCCCCATCCCCCACCGGTTATATCCACGTCGGCAACCTGCGCACGGCGCTGATGAACTATATGATTGCCCGCAAGAATGGCGGCACCTTCATCCTGCGCATCGACGACACAGATCCGATCCGCAGCAAGGAAGAATATGTCGAAGGCCTGAAAGAAGACCTGACATGGCTGGGCCTGAAATGGGACCGGGTTGAGCGTCAGTCCGAACGGTTGGACAAATACCGCGCTGCGGCCGACAAGCTGCGCGAGATGGGCCGTTTCTATGAAGCCTGGGAAACGCCCACAGAGCTGGACCTGAAGCGCAAGAAACAGCTGAACATGGGCAAGCCGCCGGTCTACGACCGTGCGGCACTGAACCTGACCGAAGCCGAAAAGAACAAACTGCGCGAAGAGCGTGGCCCCGGTGTCTGGCGCTTTAAGCTGGATCAGGAACGCATCGAATGGAATGACGGCATTCTTGGCGATATCTCGATTGATGCGGCGTCGGTTTCCGACCCTGTGCTGATCCGTGCTGACGGGCAGATTTTGTACACGTTGGCGTCGGTCGTCGATGATACCGAAATGGGCGTAACCAATGTGGTGCGCGGATCGGATCACGTGACCAACACGGCGACGCAAATCCAGATCATGCAGGCGCTTGGCGGGGCTGTCCCCGAGTTTGCGCACCATTCGCTGCTGACCGGCCCGCAAGGCGAAGCGCTGTCCAAACGCCTTGGCGTTTTGGCCCTGCGCGATCTGCGTGCGCGCGGTGTTCAGCCCTTTGCGTTGCTGAGTGTGCTGGCACGGATCGGGTCGTCTGACCCGGTAGAGCTGCGCACGACCATGGAAGAACTGATCGAAGGATTCGACATCAGCCACTTCAGCTCAGCCCCGACCAAGTTCGACGTCGAGGACCTGTTCCCGATGACCGCCCGCTATTTGCAGACCTTGCCGCTTGAGGCTGTCGCGGAAGACATCGCAGCGATCGGGGTGCCCGACGACAAGGCGGCACTGTTCTGGCAGGTCACGCGTGAAAACATCACCACGCTGCAAGACCTCAAAGGCTGGTGGGACATGTTCAGTCAGGGGGCGGAGCCTGTGATCGCCGACGAGGACAAAGAATTCATCGCCGAGGCCATGGCAATGCTGCCCGAGGGCGCGTTCGACGAGACGACATGGAGCACCTGGACAACGGCGGTCAAGGAAAAGACCGGACGCAAAGGCAAAACCCTGTTCATGCCGCTGCGTCTGGCGCTGACCGGACAGGCGCGCGGCCCCGAGATGGCCGCGGTGCTGCCGCTTTTGCAAGTTGTGAAGGCGCGCGGATGATCGGGCGGGGGCATCCGGGCGCAAGTTCGGGAGCCTTCGGCGAAAGTTTATTTGGCAAAATGAATAGAGGGCGCGCGTGTCATGGCTGACGGGCGCGCCAAATTTTTGTCGGGCAACCTTTTTGGTCATGTGGCGACCATGTCGCTGATGGCGTCAGTCGGACTGGTTGCGGTTTTTCTGGTCGATTTTGTCGACATGATTTTCATCTCGATGTTGGGCAAGGCCGAGCTGGCGGCGGCTGTTGGCTATGCCGGTGCGATCTTGTTTTTCACCACGTCCTTTGGAATTGGTCTGGGGATTGCGGCGGGGGCTTTGGTCGCGCGGGCCTTGGGGCAGGATGATATGGCTTTGGCCCGCGAGCGGACCACCCATGCGCTGTGTTATGGCGCGATCTTCGGGATCGTGTTTGCGGTGTTGGTGTTTCTGGCGCTGGACTGGCTGGTGCATCTGGTCGGCGCACAGGGGGAAACGGCGGATCTGGCCGTGCATTTCTTGCAGATTGTTGTGCCATCGGTACCGTTCTTGATGTTGGGCATGATGGGCAGCGCCATTTTGCGGGCTCACGGGGATGCGCGCCGCGCGATGATGGCGACAATTGCTGGCGGGATCGTCAATGCGATCCTTGATCCGATCCTGATCTTTGGCTTTGACCTTGATCTGACCGGGGCGGCACTTGCGTCTTTTGTGGCACGGGTGGTGATTGCCTATACCGCGCTGATGCCGATCGTGCGCCATTATGGCGGGATCGCCCGGCCCAGGTTGGGCGGCATGTGGCGCGATCTGTTTCCGGTGCTTGCGATTGCGGTGCCGGCGATCTTGACCCAGGTCGCGACCCCTGTGGGGCAGGCCTATGTCACCCGCGCGATGGCGGCTTATGGCGAAGAGGCCGTGGCAGGTATGGCGATTGTCAGCCGCATGATGCCGGTGGCTTTTGCGGTGATATTCGCGTTGTCGGGGGCGGTGGGGCCGATCATCGGGCAAAACTTTGGTGCAGGGGATATCGGGCGGGTCAAGCGGACCTATAATGCGGGTATCCTGTTTGCCGCGATTGTCATCGTCACGATTTCGGTCGTTTTGTTTTTGACGCGGGGGCCGTTGGCGGCGTTGTTTGATGCGGATGGCATCACGATGACGCTGATCTTTTTGTTCTGCGGGCCGCTGTCGCTGGCGTTTTTCTTTAACGGGGTGTTGTTCGTGTCGAACGCGGCCTTCAACAATATGGGGCATCCCTATTATTCCACCTTCACCAACTGGGGGCGCAACACGGTTGGCATGGTGCCGCTGGTATGGCTGGGCAGCGTCCTGTTCGGCGCGCCGGGGGTATTGATCGGGCAGGCGGCGGCGGGCGTCTTGTTCGGCGGATTTGCATGGGTGCTGGCACTGCGGATGATCGCGAATGGCGGCCAGCCCAAGGGTCCGCGCCCCGAGGTGTTTGGCCGCGAGGGCCGGTTGATGTCGTTACTTCACCTGCGCCGCTAGACGGTACAGGTTGTCGTCAACGAGGGCTTTTTCCTGCACGGTCAGGGATTGATGGTGGGGATAGAGCGGTGCGGCGCGGTCGTTTCGCACCGGCGTGTCCCAGCCGCGGGTGGTATCGAAAAAGCGCGTGACGCCTTGGGTGCCGTATTCGCGCAGAAACCCCTGAACCACCACATCAAGATAGCTGAGCAGGATCGCGTGATCGCCGCCGTGTTTCTGGTTTTCGGGGGCGATGGAGTAATGCGCCATGTCAGGGGCGGGCAGGATATCGTGTCGCACACCATTGCCGGAGTTGATCCGGTCATAGCCGGTTTCACGGGCGTCCAGGGCCTCCCAATCCGCCCCCGGCACGGCAGCGATCAACCCGTCGACAGTGGTGTGCGGGTCCGGTTCTACGCTGAGGAAAACCAGATCGCGTTCTGCGGTGCGCACCCAGACCCGACGCCACCCCTGCAACTGCGCGGGGCGCGCATCGGGGTAGGTGTGGGTGCTGCGGTTTACGAGGCTGCCATAGCCGAAGAAATAAGGTGTCATGGCCGCGTTTTCGCCGATGCGGGTGGCGATGTCCACCGCGGCTGGCGGTTTGCCTGAACAAGAGGCATTGCGAAAAACAATCGTCACCATCGGCGTGACGTCACTTGACGCTGCGCCATCTTCCGGCATAGCAATAGCCACCGTAACGGGAGAACTGGGGAAACCCGGTGCCGAAGGAGCAACCGCCCCGGAAACTCTCAGGCAAATGGACCGTTACGTGACCGAAAAACTCTGGAGAGTGGTGCCACATGCACCCGCCGAAGGGATAACGATCTCAGGCGAAAGGACAGAGGGGGCATTTTGTTGGGCGCATTTTTGCGGCCTGCTTAGTGCCAGTTTGGTCGATGGCCTTCTGGATTTGAAAAGAAGAGGCCTGTGACCATGAGCGATCTGCACCAAACCCCGTTATACGAACTGCATTTGGAATTGGGCGGTAAAATGGTGCCCTTTGCGGGGTATTCGATGCCCGTGCAATACCCGATGGGCGTGATGAAAGAACACCTGCACACGCGCAGCCAGGCGGGCCTGTTTGACGTCAGTCATATGGGGCAGGTGATGCTGTCTGGTGCGTCCTGGGAGGCCGTTGCGGCTGCGTTTGAAACGCTGGTGCCGATGGATGTGCTGGGGCTGGCAGACGGGCGGCAACGCTATGGGTTGTTCACCAATGACACGGGCGGGATCGAGGATGACCTGATGTTCGCACGGCGTGGCGATGACCTGTTTGTCGTGGTCAATGCCGCCTGCAAGGGCGCGGATATCGCGCGGATGAAAGCCGCTCTTGAACCTGAAGTAACGGTGACACCGATCACCGATCGCGCATTGATCGCGGTGCAAGGGCCAACGGCCGCAGCGGCGGTTGCGTCGCTGGATGCGGCGGCGGCGGATATGCGGTTTATGGATTTTGGCACTTTGAACCTGGACGGGATCGAGGTCTGGGCATCGCGGTCCGGCTATACCGGCGAAGACGGGTTCGAGATTTCAGTGGCTGATGCGGAGGCCGAAACGCTTGCGCGGCGGTTGCTGGCGCTGGACGGCGTCGAGGCGATCGGATTGGGCGCGCGGGATTCCCTGCGGCTTGAGGCGGGCCTGTGCCTGTATGGCAATGACATTGACGCCCAGACCAACCCGGTCGAGGCGAGCTTGACCTGGGCGATCCAAAAGGTGCGCCGTAAGGGTGGCGACCGCGAAGGTGGCTATCCGGGGGCCGACGCGGTGCAAAAGGCGTTCGAGGGCGGTGTGGCGCGCAAGCGTGTCGGGCTGGCCCCGCAGGGCCGCGCGCCGATGCGCGAAGGCACGCAGCTATATGATGCCGAAGACGGCGGTCGGCTGGTGGGCAGTGTTACCTCGGGCAGTTTCGGACCGACTTTGGGCGGGCCTGTTGCCATGGGCTATGTCGGTGATGAATATGCCAGCGTGGACACCGCGCTGTGGGGCGAGGTGCGCGGCAAGCGGTTGCCTGTCCGTGTGGCCAAGCTGCCCTTTGTGGCGGCGAATTTTAAGCGATAATCAACAAGGGACGAAAAGATGAAATTTACCGAAGAACATGAATGGCTGCGCGTTGAAGGCGACGAAATCACCGTAGGCATCACCATTCACGCGGCCGAGCAATTGGGCGATGTAGTGTTTGTGGAACTGCCCTCGGAAGGGACCGTGGTGAGCAAGGATGACGAGGTCGTTGTGATCGAATCCGTGAAAGCGGCATCCGACATTCTGGCCCCGATTGATGGCGAGATCATCGAGGTGAACAGTGCCCTGACCGACAACCCGGCGATGGTGAATGACGACCCGCAGGGCGAGGCGTGGTTTTTCAAGATGAAAGCGTCTGATTCAAGCCAGATGGACGAATTCATGGATGAAGCCGCCTATCAAAAATTCATCGGGTAAACCGATTTGCCCCCGTCGGAGCCTCCGGCGGGGATTTTAAACCATTTGGAATGAGGGGCGTTGCGCCATGGTTTTCAAGCCAACCGAATATTTGCCGTATGATTTTGCCAATCGCAGACATATCGGACCGTCTCCGGCGGAAATGTCGGATATGCTCAAGACTGTGGGGGCGCAAAGCCTTGCGGCGTTGATTGACGATACAATGCCCGCCAAGATCCGCCAGAAACAGCCGCTGGATTTTGGCAAGCCTATGTCGGAGCGCGAAGTGCTGGAGCATATGCGCGTGGTGGCGGGCAAGAACAAGGTGCTGACCTCGTTGATCGGGCAGGGGTATCACGGGACGGTCACGCCGCCTGCGATCCAGCGCAATATCTTTGAGAACCCCGCCTGGTACACGGCCTATACGCCGTATCAGCCCGAGATCAGCCAGGGCCGGCTTGAGGCGTTGTTGAACTTTCAGACCATGATCAGTGATTTGACCGGGCTTGAGATCGCCAATGCGTCCTTGCTGGACGAGGCGACGGCTTGTGCCGAAGCGATGACCATGGCGATGCGGGTTGCGAAGTCGAAGGCCAAGGCGTTTTTCGTGGACCGCGATTGCCATCCGCAGAATATCGCCGTGATCCAGACCCGTGCAGCCCCGTTGGACATCGAAGTGATCATCGGGGACCCCGACAAGATGGATGCGAGCGCCGTCTTTGGGGCGTTGTTCCAGTATCCCGGCACTTACGGCCATGTGCGTGATTTCACATCGCATATCGCAGCGTTGCATGATGCCGGTGCGTTGGGGATTGTGACCGCTGACCCGATGGCGCTGACTTTGCTGAAGGAACCCGGCGCGATGGGGGCCGATATCGCTGTTGGATCAACCCAGCGGTTTGGTGTGCCCGAAGGCTACGGTGGCCCGCATGCGGCTTATATGGCGTGCAAGGACGCCTATAAGCGGGCGATGCCGGGGCGGATTGTGGGTGTGTCGATTGATGCCCATGGCAACCGCGCCTACCGCCTGTCGCTGCAAACCCGCGAGCAACATATCCGCCGTGAAAAGGCGACATCGAACGTATGTACGGCGCAGGCGTTGCTGGCCGTGATGGCGTCGATGTATGCGGTGTTCCACGGGCCCGAGGGGTTGAAAGCCATCGCACAGCGCATCCACCGCAAGACCGTGCGGCTGGCGAACGGGCTGGAGGAAGCCGGGTTCAAGGTTGATCCGCAGGCGTTCTTTGACACAATTACCGTTGACGTCGGCCCGTTGCAGGCGGCCGTGATGAAATCAGCGGTGGACGAAGGCATCAACCTGCGCCGCGTTGGCGAAACCCGCGTTGGTATTTCGCTGGACGAGCGGAGTGTGTCTGCGACCATCGAAGCGGTCTGGCGTGCCTTTGGCATCGTCAAAAGCGACGAGAAATTCGAGGCGCAGTACCGGTTCCCCGAAAAGATGATGCGCGAGAGCGAGTATCTGACCCACCCGATTTTCCACATGAACCGCGCCGAGACCGAGATGATGCGTTACATGCGCCGCCTTGCCGACCGTGATCTGGCCTTGGACCGCGCAATGATCCCGCTGGGGTCGTGCACAATGAAGCTGAACTCGGCTGCGGAAATGATGCCTGTCAGCTGGCGAGAATTTTCGATGATCCACCCGTTTGTGCCGCAAGATCAGGCGCTTGGGTACAAACACATGATCGACGATCTGTCGGCCAAGCTGTGCGATATCACCGGCTATGACGCGATTTCCATGCAGCCCAATTCGGGTGCGCAGGGGGAATATGCGGGCCTGCTGGCGATTGCCGCCTATCACCGCGCCAATGGCGAAGCGCACCGCAACATCTGTCTGATTCCGATGTCGGCCCATGGTACAAACCCCGCCAGCGCCAATATGGTCGGCTGGAAGGTCGTCGTGATCAAAACCGCCGCCAATGGTGATATCGATCTGGAGGACTTCCGCGAGAAGGCCGAAAAGCATAGCGAAAATCTGGCCGGTTGCATGATCACCTATCCGTCGACCCACGGGGTGTTCGAGGAAACGGTAACCGAAGTCACGCGCATCACCCATGATCATGGCGGTCAGGTCTATATCGACGGGGCCAATATGAACGCGATGGTCGGGCTTGCCCGGCCCGGTGATGTGGGCGGCGATGTCAGCCACCTGAACCTGCACAAGACGTTCTGCATTCCCCATGGCGGCGGTGGCCCCGGCATGGGCCCGATTGGTGTCAAATCGCATCTGATCCCCTATATCCCCGGCCATCCGAATGGCGGTGAGGGGGCGGTTTCTGCGGCACCTTACGGGTCGCCATCCTTGTTGCCGATTTCATGGTCGTACTGCCTGATGATGGGCGGCGACGGGCTGACGCAGGCGACGCGGGTTGCTATTTTGAACGCCAACTACATCGCCAAGCGGCTCGAAGGGGCCTATGACGTGCTGTACAAAGGGCCGACGGGGCGCGTCGCGCATGAATGTATCTTTGACGTGCGTCCGTTTGAGGAAAGTGCAGGCGTTACGGTCGATGACGTCGCCAAGCGCCTGATTGATGCGGGTTTCCACGCCCCGACGATGAGCTTCCCTGTGGCGGGCACGCTGATGGTGGAGCCGACGGAATCCGAGACCAAAGCCGAGCTGGACCGTTTCTGCGATGCGATGCTGGCGATCCGCGAGGAAATCCGTGCGATTGAAAACGGTGATATGCCGCGCGAGAATAACGCGCTGAAAAATGCGCCGCACACGGTCGAGGATCTGGTGGGCGATTGGGACCGGCCCTACACGCGCGAGCAAGGGTGTTTTCCCCCCGGTGCGTTCCGCGTCGATAAATACTGGCCGCCGGTTAACCGCGTGGACAATGTGCATGGCGACCGCAACCTGATCTGCACCTGCCCGCCGTTGTCGGATTACGCAGAAGCGGCAGAATAAATGCGAGCCTGCGCGTGGGTGACCCCCATGCGCAGGCGCTTTGCTATTCGCTAAGGCACGCGGATAGCTTTTTCAGGCGGTTCCATTCAAAGGCTCTAACGCGGGTATTATTCCCGTGCGCGCAGCACCTGTGCCGGACGGGCATTCAATGCTTTGACGGCAAACCCGAGCGATGCCAGGACAGATGCCAATGCGCCCCCGATGATGATCAGTATCGCCGAGGACCACACAACGCTGAAGTCTGTTTCCATCACAAAGCGGCTGACAGCCCAGCCCCCCAAGATACCCGCAAGCAGGGCCACTGCCCCGGCGAACAGGCCCAAAAGCGCTGCACGCAACAGGAAGCTGGTTGCGATGGCGCGGCGGGATGCGCCGAGCGTTTTCAGCAATGCGGCCTCGTAACGGCGTGCATCGGCACCCGCCGCAGCAGCACCGATCAGCACCAGAAACCCCGTCAACAGGGTCGCCGCTGCGCCGTATGATGTGGCGGCGGCCAACCCTGCCAGCACGGCGGCCACGCGATCAATGGCATCGCGCACCCGAATGGCTGTGATGTTGGGATAAGCTGTCGCGATATCGCGCAGGATCGCGGCTTCGGCCTCGGGTTCGGCATAGACAGTCGAGATAAACGTATGCGGTGCACCTTCGAGTGCCGAGGGGTTCATGGTCAGGATAAACCCGATGCCAGCGGTGGAAAAATCCACCTCTTGAAAGCTGGCGATCGTGCCGGTGACGTCGCGCCCCAGCACGTTGATGGTCAGGGTATCGCCAAGGTCCAGGCCGATTTCCTCGGCCTCTTCGGCGGCAAAGCTGATCAGGGGCGGGCCGGTGTAATCGGCTGCCCACCATTCACCGGCGGTGATGTTTGCCTCTTTGCCCGGTTCGGCGGCATAGGTCACACCACGATCACCGCGCACGACCCAATGGTCGCCTGCCACATCCTTGGCCGGGCGACCGTTAATCTGGGTCACCACGCCGCGCAGCATCGGCGCGCTATCGATGCGGCTGACAGCGGGGTCATCGGTCAAGCGCTTGGTGTAGCCGTCGATCTGGTCTTTCTGGATATCGACAAAGAAATAGGAAGGCGCGATTTCCGGCAGATTGCCCGAGATGGCCTGCCTTAAATTGCCATCAATCTGTCCGACTGCGGCCAGAACTGACAGACCAAGCCCAAGTGACAAAACCACAGCGCTGGCCCCTTCGCCATTGCCGCCAATGGCGGTGAGCGCCCAACGGACCTGCGGATACCCGCGTGCCAGATGCGCAGCACGTTGCGCCAGAAACCGCACGATCAAGGCGGCGAGGGTCAGGATCAACAGCGCGCCAGCGATGCCGCCCAGCGTCCACAGGGTCAGCATCCAGCTGCCGTTGAACCACCCCGCCAATGTGATCAGCAGCGCAACGGTCAGCGCGATGACGGCGATATAGCGCGGTGCCGGAAAACGGGCGGCTCCGTCCCAAGCATCGCGGAACAGCGTCGCGGCGCGGACGTTTTCACTGCGGGCCAACGGCCAGAGGGTAAAGGCAAAGGCGGTCAGCAGCCCGTAAATGCCCGCCTCGATCAGAGGGCCGGGATAGATGGAAAAGGCTGCGGGAATAGGCAGGCGGGCCGAAATAAGCGGCGCAAAAACCAGCGGCGCGATGGCCCCAAGGATCACACCAATCGCAACGCCAAGCAAAGACAGCAGCCCGATCTGGATAAAATAGGTCTGGAAGATGGTGGCGCGGTCCGCACCAAGGGCACGCAGGGTCGCGATGACTTCGGTCTTGCCGTTCAGATAGGACCGCACGGCCGCCGATACGCCCACGCCCCCTACGGCAAGGCCCGACAAACCCACCAGCACCAGAAACGCCGTCAGACGTTCGACAAAACGCGACACGCCGGGGGCACCGTTGCGGGCGTCGGTCCAGCGCATGCCGCTGTTTTCAAACCGCGATTGCGCGGCGTTTTTCAACTGGTCGAGTTCGGTCTCGGCTGGCAAAAGCATCCGGTATTTTGAATTGAACAACGTGCCGGCAGACAGCAGGCCCGCGTTGTCCAGACTGTCAGTGCGCAGCAAGGTGCGTGGCCCAAGGGCAAAGCCGCTGGCAGCGCTGTCGGGTTCGCGCATGATCAGGGCGGTCAGGCGAAATTCCTTGGTGCCAAGTTTGAACACGTCACCGGGGGACAGGCCCAGCCGGTCCGACAATGCGCGTTCCATCACCGCGCCGGACATGCCATCACTGTCGGCAAGTGCCTGTTCCAGGGGCATGTCAGGTTCCAGCAGCATGGTGCCGACGAGTGGGTAAAGGTTATCCACCCCCTTGATCTGGGTCAGCGCGCGGTCTGCGGCGCTGCCATCGCCAACGACTGCCATCGACCGGAATTCAACAATCTCTGACACCTTGGTCGCTTGGGCATCAATCCATGCGCGTTCGTCCGCGGTGGCAAACCGGTAGGTAAAATCAAGCTCGGCTGTGCCGCCAAGCAACGCGGCACCTTCGCGCTGCAAGCCGCCTTCGATCGCGGATCGCACGGACCCAACGGCAGCAATCGCCGCCACACCAAGGGCAAGGCAGGCCAGAAAAAGACGAAACCCCCGCAGCCCCCCACGCATTTCACGACGGGCAAAGCGGGTCGCAAGAGAAAGGCTCATACGATGCGCCCGTCGGTCAGGGTCACGACACGGTCACAGCGGGCGGCCAGTTCGTCAGAGTGGGTGACAAGCACAAGGGTCGCCCCGTGTTTTCCGCGCAGATCAAACAGTAGATCCATGATTGCGGCACCGTTGGTGCTGTCCAGATTGCCGGTCGGTTCATCGGCCAGCAAAATCGCAGGGCGCGGGGCAGAGGCGCGGGCAAGGGCGACACGCTGCTGTTCACCGCCTGACATCTGCGCAGGATAGTGGTTCAGTCGGTGCCCCAGCCCGACAGCGATCAATTCGGCCTCGGCCCGATCGAATGCATCGGCGACGCCGTTCAACTCCAGCGGGGTGGCGACATTTTCCAGCGCGGTCATGGTGGGGATCAGATGGAACGACTGAAACACGATCCCCATACGCCCGCGCCGGAACTTGGCTAGACCGTCCTCGCTCATTGCGGTCAGGTCCTGGCCCAAGGCGCACACTGTGCCGCCTGTGGCTTTTTCAAGCCCGCCCATGACCATCAGCAGCGATGACTTGCCTGAACCGGAGGGACCGGTAAGCGCGACCGTGTCGCCTTGTGCAACGTTCAAAGTGATCCCATGTAGGATATCTACTTGTCCGGCATTGCCATTCAGTTTCAGGGACGCATCTTGAAGTTGGAACACCGGGTCGGTCATTGGGCTGCCTTTTTGTTGGTAGTTCCTGTTGGATATGGAGGTTTCGCAATGATGCACAAGGTTTTAGCTGGCATTGTTCTGGTTTTTGCAGGGCCCGTCGCGGCGGAGCCTGTTGTAATAGCGGCATTGGGTGACAGTCTGACGCAGGGGTACGGTCTGCCTGCCGAGGACGGTTTGGTGCCACAACTGCAAACTTGGCTTGATCAGAACGGTGCTGAGGTCACGCTGATTAATGCGGGTGTGTCAGGCGATACGACGGCGGGCGGGCTTAGCCGTGTCGGTTGGACGCTGACGCCGGATGTCGACGGGATGATCGTGGCGCTTGGCGGGAATGACCTGCTGCGCGGGCTGGACCCTGCGGTAAGCCGCGCCAATATCGACGGTATTCTCAACGCCGCACAAGCCGCTGACGTCGAGGTGTTGCTTGTCGGGATGACCGCGCCGGGCAATTACGGGCCTGACTATAAATCATCATTCGATGCGCTCTATCCCGAACTGGCTGAACAATACGAGGCGGAATTTTTATCGAGCTTTTTCGCCGGATTGGCGGTGGATGGAAAGCTGCCCGAGCTTTCCCAGGCGCAGTCGTTTTTCCAGCCAGACGGGGTGCATCCGAACAAGGAAGGCGTGGCTAGAATCGTGATGGCGATGGGGCCAAAGGTCTTGGACCTGATCGAAGATATCAAAGCACAATAAAAAACGGGCACCTAGATGCCCGCATTTATCTTGAAACTGGTTTGCCAGATTTAGGCGAGGGCGATGTTGCCAGCGCTTTCGCGCCCGTCACGACCTGCTTCGATGTCAAAGGTCACCTTTTGGTTGTCTGCCAGACCTGTTAGGCCTGCGCGTTCAACCGCCGAGATGTGAACAAAGATGTCCTTGCCGCCGCCATCAGGCGCGATAAAGCCATAACCTTTTGTGGTATTGAACCATTTTACGGTGCCAGTTGCCATGCTCCGTTTCTCCTGTCTTTGGGCTGCCCGCATTATGCGGCAGCGTGGCTCGGTCAGAACTTGATCGCACCGTGGCCAAAGCCGAAGAGGTCGAAAGTCTTTCGCGTCGCACCAGAAATATTGGCAGCCGCCTTTTCAAAATCAAGAGTTTTTATGTCGGAACGCCTGATCGGCGGGCAGTTGCGCACGATATTTCATAACTTTGAAATAATTTTACCAGTTGATAAAAAAATCATTCCGTTGCACCGTTGGAACAACAGCAGGTGACAGCAGAGGTTTTATCAATGTCGCAGAAAATGTTTGAGCCGGGTATCACGGCAGGGCGGCTCGAGGCTTCGGCCTATGCCGATCAGTTTTCCGATCTTCATCCCCCCCTAGACCCCCACGAGGCCCTGGTCGCCGCGGACCGGTGTTATTTCTGCCATGATGCCCCCTGCATCACGGCCTGTCCGACAGACATCGATATTCCGTTGTTTATCCGGCAGATCGCAACGGGCACACCGGATGCTGCTGCGAAAACCATTCTTAGCCAGAACATCATGGGCGGCATGTGCGCCCGCGTTTGCCCGACCGAACAGCTGTGCGAACAGGCCTGCGTTCGCGAGGCCGCCGAAGGTAAGCCGGTGAAAATCGGAGAGCTTCAGCGCTTCGCCACCGATCATCTGCAACAGCAAGGCAAACATCCCTTTGAGCGAGCGACCCCGACGGGCAAGCGTGTTGCGGTAGTTGGGGCCGGTCCGGCCGGGCTGTCTTGTGCGCACCGTCTGGCGATGATGGGGCATGAAGTGGTTGTGCATGATGCACGCCCCAAACCCGGCGGGCTGAACGAATATGGCATTGCAACCTATAAGACGACCAACGGTTTCGCACAGGCCGAAGTCGACTGGCTGATGCAAATCGGCGGGATTACGTTGCAGACGGGATCAGCCTTGGGCGCCGACATTACCCTTGAGGGGCTGAAGGCGGATTATGATGCCGTGTTCCTTGGCATGGGTCTGGGCGGGGTGAACGCCTTGGGTGCGGATGGCGAGGATAAGACCGGCGTCTTGGATGCCGTCGATTTCATCGCAGACCTGCGTCAGGCCGGTGATGTGGCGCAGGTGCCGATCGGGCGTGATGTGGTTGTGATCGGTGGCGGCATGACCGCGATTGATGCGGCTGTTCAGGCCAAGCTGCTTGGCGCGTTAAATGTCACGCTGGTTTACCGTCGCGGTCGCGACCGGATGAATGCAAGTGTGTTCGAACAAGATCTGGCGGCCTCGAAAGGGGTGCGCATTGTGAACCATGCGGTGCCTGTCGCGGTTCATGGCAATGGCGCGGTGCGCGAGATCGAATTCGAATATGTCGATGCCGATATGAAAGGCACTGGCCAGATGCTGCGCCTTGCTGCGGATCAGGTGTTCAAGGCCATCGGCCAGACGCTGCAAGGTGACGCGCTGCCCGCACTGGAAGGGCGCAAGATCAAGGTGGATGGCACAGGGCGCACCAGCGTTGATGGCATCTGGGCCGGGGGCGATTGCGCCAGCGGTGGCGATGATCTGACCGTGACTGCCGTTGCCGAAGGGCGCGATGCGGCGATGGATATTCACATGACATTGGTGGGCTAAACCACCCGACGGGAGAACGCAGATGGCGGATCTAAGAAGCGAATTCGTGGGCATCAAAAGCCCAAACCCTTTCTGGCTGGCCTCTGCGCCGCCAACCGACAAGGAATACAACGTGCGCCGCGCCTTTGAGGCCGGCTGGGGCGGTGTGGTCTGGAAAACGCTGGGTATCGACCCGCCGGTGGTCAACGTCAACGGCCCGCGCTACGGCGCGATCTACGGGGCTGATCGTCGGTTGCTGGGACTGAACAACATCGAATTGATCACCGACCGTCCTTTGGCCTTGAACCTGCAAGAGATTAAATCGGTCAAGCGTGACTATCCGGACCGCGCCATGGTCGTTTCGCTGATGGTGCCTTGCGAGGAAGAGCCGTGGAAATTCATCCTGCCCTTGGTCGAAGAAACCGGCGCTGACGGGGTCGAACTGAACTTTGGCTGCCCGCACGGGATGTCGGAACGCGGTATGGGCGCGGCCGTGGGCCAGGTGCCCGAATACATTGAAATGGTCACACGTTGGGTCAAGGCCAGCACACGGATGCCGGTGATCGTCAAGCTGACGCCGAACATTGCCGACATTCGCAAACCCGCCGAGGCAGCACAGCGCGGGGGTGCCGATGCGGTTAGTCTGATCAACACGATCAATTCGATCACATCGGTTGATCTGGACCTGTTCGCTCCGGAACCCACAATTGACGGCAAAGGGGCGCATGGCGGGTATTGTGGACCTGCGGTCAAGCCGATTGCCTTGAACATGGTGGCCGAGATCGCGCGCGACCCTGGGCTGTCGCAAATCCCGATCAGCGGGATTGGCGGTGTGACAACGTGGCGTGACGCGGCCGAATTCATGGCGCTTGGCGCTGGAAACGTGCAGGTCTGTACGGCGGCCATGACCTATGGGTTCAAGATCGTTGAGGAAATGATCAGCGGCTTGTCCGAATACATGGACGGCAAAGGCATGACATCGGTCGATGAACTGGTGCGCAAGGCGGTTCCGAACGTGACCGACTGGAACCAGCTTAACCTGAACTACATCGCCAAGGCCAAGATCAACGAAGACCTGTGCATTTCCTGTGGTCGTTGTTTTGCTGCCTGCGAGGACACGTCGCACCAGGCAATCGCTATGAGCGAGGACCGCACGTTTTCGGTGATCGACGAGGAATGCGTTGCCTGCAACCTGTGCGTCAATGTGTGCCCCGTCGAAAATTGCATCACAATGGAAGCAATGACCCCCGGCACAACTGACCCGCGTACCGGCAAGGTTGTTGAAGCGGATTATGCCAATTGGACAACGCACCCGAACAATCCGGCTGCGACTGCGGCTGAATAATCGACCCTAGTAAGGCCCGCTTTTCTTGAACTTCAGCAGAATATCTGCGGTCGGGATAGGCAGCGGGCCTTCGGCTTTGCGCAGCCCATTGTCTGCGTCTGCCTGCGCGTCCGTGGGCGCATTCGCCTTATCAAGCATTTCTGACCAGGCGGAGCTCGCTCTTTCCTCCGGCACCGAAGGGGGCTCCGTTTCGATGCTTGATCGTTTTCCGGCCTCTGTTTTCGCATTGACCACAGATTGTGCGGATGCGCCGGACAGCGCCCGGCCTTTGGACCCGAACCATGCCCGAGGATCGCCGGACGACCCGCCGCCAGCCCCGGAAACGCCATCCGTGGATGAGCCGCTGTTCCCGTTTGAGGAGGCCGTCGCAACCGGCGCGATGCCAGCAGTCGGGTTGGCCGCACTCACAGCGCTTTGAAGTGGTGTTGCATGGTGCTGGGCGGGCAGTAAAGTGCTCACGAGAGAGATAGATGCCATTTTGATACTCCGATAAAACAAAGTTTAAGAAGCCCGCCACCACGCAGTTAACTGACTGTCAGCCTGTCTTAATCAGCCCTCAAAATCATCTGTTATTTGCCAAGTCGGTTAATCAACCCTTGACGGAAAGCATCGTCCCGAACAGCGCCCGCAAATGTTGGGAGGCGGCTTCGTGGGGGTCTGTGTTTTCGCCCAGCAGGACCGTCACCTGGGTTTCGAAATCCGCGTAATGCTGCGTTGTCGCCCAGATGGAAAAGATCAAATGCTGCGGATTGAGGGGCGCAATTTTGCCGGCCTTGATCCACCCTGCGATAACGGCGCATTTTTCATCGAACAAGGGTTTCAGATCACTTTCCAGATGCGGCCCCATGCGCGGCGCACCTTGCAAGATCTCTCCGGCAAATAGGCGGCTTTCACGGGGCAGATCACGCGCCATATCAAGCTTGCGCTGGACGTAATCCAGGATTTCAGTCTTGGGATCACCCTCGGGGTCCAGCTCGACCAACGGGTCCAGCCATGTCTCCATCAATTGGCTTAGCAGGGTCAGGTGGATGTCTTCCTTGCCTTGAAAATAATAAAGTATGTTGGGTTTGCTTAATCCGGCCTCGGTGGCGATTTGATCAAGGGTAGCCCCCCGATATCCGTGCTGGGAAAAAACATTTAGCGCTGCATCAAGGATAACACGGCGGTTGCGCATCTGGATCCGGCTTGGTTTTTTTTGGACACCGTCGGGCAAGGTGGACCCCTTTCTGCATCTGTGCCTGAAAAATCATCATGCAGGGTCGCATAGGTAGATTCTATTGAAAGCATTTCTTGACAGATACAAGACTAGCCGCAATCGTGGATTTACCAAATGGTAAAATTTCTGCGAGATGCAAAAGCCGAATTGAATGAAGGAGCCCCCTATGGCCGCGCCCGGTGAAAACCTGAAGATCAACCCTGACCGCTTGTGGGACAGTCTGATGGAGATGGCCCAGATCGGCCCCGGTGTGGCGGGCGGCAATAACCGCCAGACGCTCACCGACGAGGATGCCGAAGGCCGCGCCCTGTTCCAGAAATGGTGTGAGGATGCGGGCTGCACCATGGGGCTTGACCAGATGGGCAATATGTTCGCGCAGCGCGACGGCACCGATCCGGATGCCTTGCCCGTCTATGTGGGGTCGCATCTGGATACGCAGCCGACGGGCGGCAAATATGACGGTGTCCTTGGCGTGCTTGGCGGGTTGGAAATTCTGCGCACCATGAATGATCTGGGGATCAAGACCAAACATCCCGTCGTGGTGACCAACTGGACGAATGAGGAAGGCACGCGCTATGCGCCTGCAATGCTGTCTTCGGGGGTCTTTGCGGGCATTCACACCCAGGACTGGGCCTATGCCAAAACCGATGCGAAAGGTCTGGCGTTCGGGGATGAGTTGAAGCGGATCGGATGGCGCGGCGAAGAGGAAGTCGGCACACGCAAAATGCACGCATTCTTTGAGCTGCATATCGAGCAGGGCCCAATTCTTGAGGCGGAAGGCAAGGACATCGGCGTTGTGACCCACGGTCAGGGGCTGTCGTGGACCCAGGTCACTGTGACGGGCAAAGATGCGCATACCGGGTCGACCCCGATGCCGCTGCGCAAGAATGCAGGACTGGGGATGGCGCGTATTTTGGAAGCCGTGGACGAGATCGCATGGGCACATGCGCCCCACGCTGTTGGGGCCGCGGGGCATATAGACGTCTATCCCAATTCGCGAAACGTTATCCCGGGGAAGGTCGTGTTTACCGTTGATTTCAGATCACCCGACCTGCTGGTGATTGAGGAAATGGAAGCACAGCTGCGGATCAAAGGCCAGAAGATCGCAGATGATATGGGGCTGGACGTTGCGTTTGAAAAGGTCGGCGGATTTGACCCCGTCACCTTTGATGAAACATGTGTGACGGCGATACGGTCGGCCGCAGAGCGGTTGGGCTATAGCCATATGGACCTGATTTCGGGTGCGGGGCATGATGCCTGCTGGATCAACCGGGTCGCCCCCACTGCGATGGTCATGTGCCCTTGCGTGGGTGGCCTGAGCCATAACGAGGCAGAAGAGATCACCAAGGATTGGGCAAAGGCAGGGGCGGATGTTTTGCTGCATGCGGTCTTGGAGACAGCGGAGATCATCGGGTGATGCGGGATCGTTTTCTTACAAAGAAAACGGGCCGGAATTTTCGAAAATTCCGTGGCTGCATGTGATGCTGGAGCGGGATCTTTCGATTGGCGAACGTATTACGGGTATGATCCAGGCCGAATTGGATGAGGCGCTGCAAAGTCGTGATCAGGTAGTCCGGCGCACGGCGGAAGCGTTTCGGGAAACATTGCGACCGCCTCGTGAAATCACGGTGAATTTCAGCGGGGGGCTTATGCAGACCTGTTGGTCGGTCTCTCGGGGGGATGGGACGTATCGGGTCGTTTATATGCCCCGGGCGGGATATTTCTCGCTTTGTGTGGAGAGCGATTTTGGACCGTTGGACATTGGGGTACATGGTCCGGCATTGGGGTGCTTCGGGTCGGTTTGACGTGTCGCCGGGGCGTGCGTGGGGGCCAGCCCCCACACCCCCGGGATTTTGAACCATTTGGAATATGATATGGGACGGGAGTTTTGAGATGAGTAAGGTAATCAAGGGCGGCATGGTGTGCACGGCGGATCGCACGTGGAAGGCGGATGTGCTGATCGAGGGCGAGATCATCAAGCGTATCGGCGAGGATCTGGTCGGGGATGAATATATCGACGCCGAGGGGGCCTATGTCATTCCCGGCGGTATTGATCCGCACACCCATCTGGAGATGCCTTTCATGGGCACCACTGCTGCCGAGACATTCGAGAGCGGGACTTGGGCTGCGGCTGTCGGTGGGACCACGATGATTGTGGACTTCTGTCTGCCCGGGGAAGACGGGTCCATCAAGAATGCGATCAACGAGTGGCATCGCAAGTCGGCACCGCAGATTTGTTCTGACGTCGGGTATCACATGGCGATCACCGGTTGGAACGAGAATGTTTTCAACGAGATGAAAGACGCCGTGGATATGGGCGTCAATTCGTTCAAGCATTTCATGGCCTATAAGGGCGCGTTGATGATCGAGGATGACGAGATGTTTGCGTCGTTCAAGCGCTGTGCCGAGTTGGGGGCGCTTCCGATGGTGCATGCTGAAAACGGTGATTTGGTTGCCGAGTTGCAGCAAAAATATTTCGACCAGGGCATCACGGGGCCTGAGGGTCATGCCTATTCCCGGCCTCCGGAGTTGGAGGGCGAGGCGGCAAATCGTGCGATTACCATCGCGGATACTGCCGGTGTTCCGCTGTATATCGTGCATGTGTCTTGCGAGCAGACCCACGAGGCGATCCGGCGCGCGCGGCAGAAAGGAATGCGGGTTTACGGGGAGCCGTTGATCCAGTTTCTGACGCTGGATGAATCGGAATATTTCAACAAGGATTGGGACCATGCGGCGCGGCGGGTGATGTCGCCGCCCTTCCGGTCAAAGGACCATCAGGACAGTCTGTGGGCCGGTTTGCAATCTGGATCCTTGCAGGTTGTCGCAACGGACCATGCCGCATTTTCAACAGCGCAAAAGCGAGCGGGCAAGGATGATTTCCGGATCATTCCAAACGGGTCGAACGGCCTGGAGGAGCGTCTTGCGGTTTTGTGGACCGAAGGGGTTGAAACGGGGCGTTTGACGCCGAACGAATTTGTCGCCGCGACGTCGACCAATGTGGCAAAGATCCTGAACATTTATCCGCGCAAGGGGGCGATTGTTGAGGGAGCCGATGCCGATATCGTGGTTTGGGATCCCAAGATCAGCAAGACGATTTCGCCGGCGAACCACCATTCTGTTCTGGATTACAACGTATTCGAGGGTTTCAACGTCACCGCGCAAAGCCGCTATACGTTGAGCCGGGGCGAGGTGATCTGGGCCTGGGGGCAGAATTCGCAACCAAACCCCGGACGTGGCCGGTTTGTTCCGCGCCCTGCTTTCCCTTCTGCTAATGTTGCACTTAGCAAGTGGAAAGAGCTTACTGCGCCCAAGATGATCAAGCGCGATCCGTTGAATATTCCTGCCGGTATCTAAGCCAGAGACCCCGGAGCGGGACGCGGCAGGTTTTCTGCCGCGTCAAAGAAAAAGAAGAAAGAGGCCAGCCGTGATGCGAGCAAAGAATAAGACAGTCAAAGGGCGGGTTCTATGACATCCGCGCCTGTAATTTCTGCGAAAAGCCTATCCCTGACATTCGAGACCAATGACGGCCCGGTACATGCTTTAAAGGATGTCTCGCTGGATATCGAGAAGGGTGACTTTGTCAGCTTTATCGGGCCATCCGGCTGCGGCAAGACCACATTTCTGCGGTGTATGGCGGATTTGGAGCAACCCACGGGCGGGTCGATGACGGTGAACGGTGTGAGTGCCGCTGATGCAAGGATGGCGCGGGCCTATGGCTATGTGTTTCAGGCTGCGGGGCTTTATCCCTGGCGCACGATTGGCGGGAACATCCGGTTGCCGCTTGAGATCATGGGCTATTCCAAAGCCGATCAGGCAGCGCGTGTGGCGCGGGTGCTGGAGCTTGTGGAGCTATCGGGGTTTGAAAATAAATTCCCCTGGCAGCTGTCCGGTGGGATGCAGCAGCGGGCGAGCATTGCGCGGGCTTTGGCGTTTGATGCGGATATCTTGTTGATGGATGAACCCTTTGGCGCGCTGGACGAGATTGTGCGCGATCACCTGAACGAGCAGTTGTTGCGGCTATGGGCGCGGACGGAAAAGACGATTGCCTTTGTGACGCATTCTATTCCCGAAGCCGTGTATCTGAGCACAAAGATCGTTGTGATGAGCCCCAGACCGGGCCGGATTACAGATGTGATCGAGAGCACATTGCCCAAAGAGCGGCCCTTGGAAATTCGCGAAACGCCGGAGTTTCTGGAGATTGCGCACCGTGTACGCGAAGGATTGCGGGCGGGGCATGCAGATGACTGAGCGCGGGTGCAGGGCCAGCCGGCCCTTCGGGGAGGATATTTTTGGGCCAGAGAAGCGGGGGGGCGTGTTGTGAGGCAGAGCTTTTTCCCTGTTCTGACCGTTGTCGGGTTGCTGTTGGTCATCTGGTACGCGGCGGCCGTCTGGCTGAATGCGGATTGGACCTATGACAAGGCGACGCGGTCGGGGGAGGTGGTTACGACCACGTCCTTGATCCAAGATACATGGGCGCAAAAAAAGCCGAAACTGCCCGCGCCCCATCAGGTCGCCGCCGAGATCTGGAGCACCACGGTTGGAAAGAACATCACGTCAAAGCGGTCGCTGATCTATCATTCCTGGGTCACGTTGAGTGCGACATTGCTGGGGTTCGGATTGGGCACTGTTTTAGGGACATTGCTGGCTGTGGGCATCGTGTTTAACCGCACGATGGACATGTCGGTGATGCCCTGGGTGATCGCCAGTCAGACCATCCCCATTCTGGCGATTGCGCCGATGATCATTGTCGTGCTGAATGCTGTCGGGATTTCGGGGCTGTTGCCCAAGGCGATGATCAGCATGTATCTGTCGTTCTTTCCGGTCGTCGTTGGCATGGTCAAGGGCTTGCGCAGCCCTGACCAGATGCAGTTGGATCAGATGCGGACCTGGCATGCGAGCGCTGCGCAGACATTCTGGCGGCTGCGGTTGCCTGCGTCGATGCCGTATTTCTTTACCTCGCTCAAGATTGCAATGGCGGCATCCCTGGTCGGTGCCATCGTGGGGGAGCTTCCCACCGGGGCGGTTGCCGGTTTGGGTGCGCGTCTGCTGGCGGGTAGTTACTATGGTCAGACAATCCAGATCTGGAGCGCGCTGATTATGGCTGCGGCACTGGCTGCGTTGTTGGTCGGGATCATCGGATTGATCCAGCGCGCGACCTTGAAACGTATGGGGATGGCACAATGATCTGGTTGGTCTTTGCCACCGTTGCGTGGGCGTTCGGGTTCTGGGTGAATGTGCGGCTCTCGCGGTTGCGGCCTTCACGTGGCGCGGCCTTTGCGGCACCGCTGATTTTCGGCGCGACATTGATCGCCGTCTGGGAAGGCGTTGTGCGCGGGTTCGAGATTTCGCAGGTGTTGCTGCCGGCCCCGTCGGTCATTGCCGTGCGCTTTGCCACATCGCTGGACATCCTTTGGGTCGACTTTGTGCAGACCGTGCTAAAAGGGGCGCTGTCCGGCTATGTCATCGGCTGTGGGGCTGCGTTTGTGATCGCGGTGGCGATTGACCGGTTCCCATTCCTGCAACGGGGGTTGTTGCCTGTCGGTAACTTTGTGGCGGCGCTACCTGTGATCGGCATGGCCCCGATTCTGGTGATGTGGTTCGGTTTCGACTGGCAGTCAAAGGCCGCTGTTGTGGTTGTCATGGTGTTTTTCCCGATGCTGGTGAACACTGTGCAAGGGTTGCAGGCCACAGACAGCATGCAGCGCGATCTGATGCGGACCTATGGCGCGAATTACTGGGCCACGCTTTTCAAGCTGCGCTTGCCTGCTGCTATGCCTTTCGTGTTCAATGGGCTTAAAATCGGCACGACATTGGCGCTGATTGGCGCGATTGTTGCTGAATTTTTCGGCTCTCCTGTCAGGGGGATGGGGTTTCGCATCTCGACCTCGGTGGGACAGCTTGCGCTTGATCTGGTCTGGGCCGAGATTGTCGTGGCAGCCATTGCAGGATCGGCGTTCTATGGTGCCATGTCATTGATCGAACGGGCAGTGACGTTCTGGCACCCAAGCCAACGTAGATAATTAAAACCAAACCAACCAAGAGGGAGTCTATAAAATGAAAAATCTGACAAACTATATCGCCGGTGCTGCTGTCGGCCTGATGGGTACGATGGCCCATGCGGCCGATGATGTGACCTTGCAGCTGAAATGGGTCACGCAGGCCCAGTTCGCGGGCTATTATGTCGCGCTGGACAAAGGGTTCTACGGCGAAGAAGACCTGAACGTTACAATCAAACCCGGCGGCCCTGACATTGCGCCGACACAGGTTCTGGCTGGCGGCGGTGCCGATGTGACGGTTGAATGGATGCCTGCGGCTTTGGCTGCGCGCGAAAAAGGTCTGCCGATGGTGAACATCGCCCAGCCTTTCAAATCCTCCGGTATGATGCTGACCTGCCGCAAGGATGCGGGCATTGAAACCACAGACGACTTTAAGGGCAAGACCCTTGGCGTTTGGTTCTTTGGCAACGAATTCCCTTTCCTCAGCTGGATGAGCAAGCTTGAGCTGGCAACCGATGGCAGCGAAGGCGGCGTGACGGTGCTGAAGCAGGGTTTCAACGTTGACCCGCTGTTGCAGAACCAGGCGGCTTGCGTATCGACCATGACCTATAACGAATATTGGCAGGTGATTGATGCGGGTCTGACACCCGAGGATCTGACCGTCTTTAAATACGAAGACCAAGGCGTCGCGACGCTGGAAGACGGGCTGTATGTTCTGGAAGACAAGCTGGCTGACCCTGCGTTCGAAGACAAGATGGTGCGCTTTGTGCGGGCGTCGATGAAGGGTTGGAAATACGCCGAAGCAAACCCTGATGAAGCGGCCGAAATCGTTCTTGAGAATGATTCCTCCGGTGCGCAGACCGAAGAGCACCAAAAGCGTATGATGGGCGAAGTCGCCAAGCTCACAGCAGGCAGCAACGGCGCGCTGGATGAGGCGGATTATCAGCGCACAGTTGAATCGCTTTTGTCAGGTGGGTCTGATCCGGTGATCACAGCAGCACCAACAGGCGCATGGACACATGCGATCACGGACAAAGCGTTGAACTAAGTTCGAACATGCGTTGAGAATAGAAAAAGGGCCGGTGGAAACACCGGCCCTTTTTTCGTGATTGCATTAACTATCCAGAATCAGAGAACGGTTACAGTCGTGCCGATCGGCACCCGTTCGTACAGGTCTTTGACGTGTTCGTTGATCATGCGGATGCACCCGTTTGACACAGACCGCCCGATGCTGCTGGGCTGTGTGGTGCCGTGGATGCGGAAATACGTGTCTTTGCCATTCTGGAAAAGATACAAGGCGCGCGCGCCCAGAGGGTTATCCGGACCACCCGGCTGGGCTTCTGTGTTGCCGACGAAACGCGCATAGGCCTTGGGATCGCGTTCGATCATTTCGTCCGTAGGGCGCCAGGTAGGCCACTCTTTCTTCACGGAAATCGTTGCGCTACCGGTGAATTCCAAGCCTGCCTTGCCGACGCCCACGCCATAGCGCATTGCCTTGCCGGGTTCGGTAACCAGATACAAATAGTGGCTCCGCGGGAGTATGAGCATCTGACCAACGCTGTAGTGGCTCTTGATGGAGACCAATTGCGGGGTCGGATCATAGGCAGCGTTTTGGGCGAAAAGGGCTTGGGGAAATGCGAGAGCAGCCAAAGAGCCTGCAATAAAAGAACGGCGGCGCATGTGATGTTCCTAATTAGCTTCTGTTATGTCTATTTTGCTGGTTGATTGGTTTAAAGCAACCCTGAGGCCATAAAAAAACCGGCTGTCCCATATGGATCAGCCGGTCAATTCTTTGTGTAGGCCGGGGCCTAGCTTGGCTTACGCCAGTGCGATGTTCGACGCAGATTCGCGACCGTCACGGCCAGCTTCAATGTCGAATGTCACTTTCTGGTTGTCGGCCAGACCGGTCAGGCCTGCGCGCTCAACAGCGGAGATGTGTACGAATACATCTTTGCTGCCGCCATCGGGTGCGATAAAGCCGAAGCCTTTTGTTGTGTTGAACCATTTTACGGTGCCAGTGGCCATATCCGTAGTCTCCTCTAGTGTACCATCCGCATCGTGCGATGGCTTGGCGTTGTCGGTCTGGATCGAAGTCTGAACGCCGTATAAGGAGACAGTGGGTCGAAAAAGAATAACGTTTGCACCGACCGTATGCCAGAGGCGAGAGATTCGCGCAAGGGGGTCGACTTTGGCGGGATAATCATAGCGAAATGCCGCCGATATGTGCACATTCTGGCCATATTCCAAGGGGCGATTTCGCGTAACCCCCCTGCTTTATTGACTTCTACCATTGCGAGTATTTGGCGTTATGACGCGGTGCGGCACCACAAAAATGCCAGATATTCTTGCCAAGATGGGTTTCGTTAATTGGTGTGTGGGTCCTGGCCCTGTAAATTGAGCAAGAGATAGTATGAAAATTCTAGCCGTAGATGACGACCCAACAATCCTCGAAATGTTGAGCAATTGCCTGACCGCCCGACATGGGTTTGATCTGGTCTGCGCGGTGCATGCGGAACAAGCGCTTGCCTTGTTAGACGACAGTGAGACTGATTTTGACTGTTTCTTGCTGGATATCATGTTGCCGGGCATTGACGGGATCGCGCTGTGCGCCAAATTGCGCAGTCTGCAAAAACACCGGCAGACGCCGATCCTGATGATTACAGCGAGCACGACAGCTGATTTGATGAACCGGGCCTTTGAGGCCGGTGCGACCGATTTCATCTATAAACCGCTGAATGGTGTCGAACTGGGGGCCCGTATCAACACCGCGGGCTTGCTGAACGACAGCCTGCGGCGCGAACGGGTTGCGCATCATTCACTGGCAGAACTGACCGATTTGATGAAGATCAGGCCAGAGGAAAGTTTTGATCTGGGGGTTCCGGATGTCCATGATCTGAACGGGTTTGAGAACCGGCTGCTGCGGTTGCCCGAAGGGTGCTATGCAATGAACCTGATCGCGATCAAACTGCCTCAGGTCCGCAATATATTTGACACGCTGACACCGGCCGAATTTTGTCGTCAGATGGTGCGCGTCGCCGAGGCGTCGGTCGAGGCGCTGCAAGATCAACGCTGCATTCTGGGCTATGCAGGTAACGGTGTTATGGTGGCTGCCATATTTGCCCGCAGCCGGATTGATCCGCTAGGTGTTCAACGCCTTGTTCAACAAAACCTGACCCAAAGCAGACAGCCATCAGATGCCGGTGGCGATCTTGCCGAGGATGTGGCCGTGAAATCGCTGACCAATCAGCGGCTTTGGACCGCGCGATCGGCCTGCGGCAAGGTCCGCGAGTATGTCGGGCAAAATGCTCCGAGAGAGCAAGCGGCAGCCGATGACGGCGACAGTTTGTTTTCGTTTGAAATCTGAACCGAAATGAAAAACGGGGGCACCATTTGATGTCCCCGTTTTCCGTCATTCCGTCGCGTTTGTTTAGCGCGAGAACTTCTTGTGCTTCAGGCGCTTGGGTTCCAAAGCATCGGCACCAAGGCGGCGCTGCTTGTCTTCTTCATAATCCGAGAACCCGCCTTCGAACCATTCGACATGCGCGTTGCCCTCAAAGGCCAGGATATGCGTACAAATCCGGTCAAGGAAGAAACGGTCGTGCGAGATGACCACGGCGCAACCGGCGAAATCCACCAGCGCGTCTTCGAGGGCGCGCAAGGTTTCAACGTCGAGATCGTTGGTCGGTTCATCGAGCAGCAGCACGTTGCCGCCTTCTTTCAACAAGCGCGCCATGTGGACGCGGTTGCGTTCACCACCTGACAGCAACCCGACTTTCTTCTGCTGATCCCCACCCTTGAAGTTGAACGCGCCGCAATAGGCGCGGGAGTTTACTTCGGCATCGCCCAGTTTGATGATCTCGGCACCGCCGGAAATCGCCTGCCAGACGTTGTCGTCAGGGTTCAGGTCGTCACGCGACTGGTCGACATAGGACAGATCAACCGTATTGCCCAAGGTAATGGTACCGTTGTCGGGTTGTTCGTTGCCGGTGATCATCTTGAACAAGGTCGATTTACCGGCACCGTTGGGGCCGATGACGCCGACGATACCACCGGGTGGCAACGAGAATTCAAGGTTTTCGATCAAGAGCTTGTCGCCCATTGCTTTGGACAGGCCTTCGACCTCGAGCACTTTGCTGCCCAAGCGGGGACCGTTGGGAATAACGATCTGGGCACGGGTCAAGCGTTCGCGCTCTGAACTGTCGGCCATTTCGTTATAGGACTTGATCCGCGCTTTGGATTTCGCCTGACGGGCCTTGGCCCCCTGACGCATCCATTCAAGTTCGCGCGACAATGTCTTTTGCTTGGACTTGTCTTCGCGGGCTTCCTGCTCAAGCCGTTTGGCTTTCTGGTCGATCCAGTTGGAATAGTTACCCTCGTAGGGGATGCCATTGCCGCGGTCCAATTCGAGAATCCAGCTGGTGATGTTATCCAGGAAGTAACGGTCGTGGGTAACGATGAGGATCGTGCCTTTGTAGTCGATCAGGTGCTGTTGCAGCCAGGCGATGGTCTCCGCGTCCAAGTGGTTGGTCGGTTCATCGAGCAGCAGCATTTCTGGCGCTTCAAGCAGCAGTTTGCACAAAGCAACGCGGCGGGCTTCACCGCCCGAAAGGGTCGTCACGTCTGCGTCGTCGGCGGGGCAGCGCAATGCTTCCATCGACACGTCGATCTGGCTGTCGAGATCCCACAGGTTTTCCGCATCGATCTGGTCTTGCAGTGCTGCCATCTCGTCTGCGGTTTCATCCGAATAGTTCATCGCCAGTTCGTTGTAGCGATCCAGGATGTCCTTTTTCTTTTTCACACCCAGCATGACGTTTTCACGCACGGTCAGGGCAGGGTCCAGATAGGGTTCCTGCTCGAGGTAGCCAACTTTGGCACCCTCGGCGACCCATGCCTCGCCCGAGAAATCCTTGTCTTGGCCAGCCATGATCCGCATCAAGGTGGATTTACCCGATCCGTTCACACCGACCACACCGATTTTCACGCCGGGAAGGAAGTTGAGGTTGATGTTGTCGAAACACTTCTTGCCGCCCGGATAGGTCTTTGAGACACCGGACATGTGATAGACATATTGAAAGGCGGCCATTGGGAATCCTCGGATAAGCTGCATTTTTAGTTTGTTGTGCAATATCGCCCAAACCGGGCAAGATCAAACACTCAATATATGGGGTGCTGATGGCGGATTTGAAGGCATTGATTGCAGGTTATGCGCAGTCGGGGCAGGTGACGTGGATCGGCCTGCGTGCGCAAAGGCGCGTCGACATGCAGCCGGTCCCGCAGATTATGGTGCATGACAGCGGGTTAGAGGGCGACCATGCACGGCCTGGAAAACGCGCCGTGACCCTTATTCAGGCAGAGCAACTGGCGGTGATTGGCGCAATGTTGGGGCGCGACGCAGTGCCGCCTGACATTCTTCGGCGCAATCTGGTGGTGGCGGGTATCAATCTGTCCGCGCTCAAGGGACGGTTGGTGCGCGTCGGGCAGGCGGTGCTGTCTTTTGACGTAATATGTGCCCCGTGTAGCCGCATGGAAGAGGCGTTGGGTCGCGGCGGTTATTCCGCCGTTCGCGGGCATGGCGGGTGGTGTGCATCGGTGCATACGTCCGGTCTGATCCGCCTGGGCGACAGCGTTTCACCGATCTGAGTCGTTAATGCGCATCGCAATAACTGTCCGAATTGTCGTGAAATCGTAGAAAAAACGGCGAATTCGGCTTCAGTTGGCGCAATAATGAGGCGAATATTTTTCGTTTTGTCCGTTATCGTTCTTTGATCCGGGGTCAATTTCAGGCCCCGGTAACGCGACCCGCAAGAGGCCGCGCCGCAACACGAGGGACAAAACAATGACAACATCTACTATCGTCGTCGGGCTTGACGGGGGTGAGGCTGGCAATCGTGCGCTGGCTTTCGCGACCGCTCAGGCCAAGCTGATCGGGGACTGCACCCTAAAGCTAGTCTATGTGATTGAATGGTCGCCGTTCAGTTTCCAGACCCCGGAAGAAAACGAACAGCGCCATGTACGCCGCGAAGAAGAGCTTAGCTTGGCGCGTGAGCGGATCATGGAGCCGGCGCTTAAGAAAGCCGCAGAAGATGGAATATCGGTCAATGGTATCGTCAAACATGGCGATGTCGCGGATATTCTGGACGATATCGCCAAAGAGAGCAAAGCGCAGCAAATCGTGGTGGGCCGTGTCGGCTTGCGCGGTCTGAAAGAGCGGATGTTCGGTGGCGTTACAGGCCGCCTGGCCGTCGCATCCAGCGTTCCAGTCACGATCATTCCATAAGGGGCATATAATGAACAAGTTTCTTTCAACTGGGCTTGGCGCGGCTGCAATCTCTGCTTTGCCGGCCATCGCATCGGCCCAAGACGCCGTTGGCATGGATCAACGCATTAATGATATCTTCGCCGGGGCGACGGGTTGGTTCGTCAACCTGATCTTTATGTCGCTGCCGGGGACCAACTTTCCCTGGATCGTGATGTGGCTGGTTGTGGCTGCTTCGGTCTTTACGATCTATTTCGGCTTCGTGCAGTTCAAGGCCTTCGGCCATGCGATTTCTTTGGTCAAAGGGGATTACTCCGACCCCAATGACGCAGGCGAGGTCAGCCACTTCCAGGCCTTGACGACAGCGCTGTCCGGTACCGTCGGTTTGGGCAATATCGCGGGTGTTGCTGTTGCTGTTGGCATCGGTGGCCCCGGCGCGACATTCTGGATGATCCTTGCGGGTCTGTTGGGGATGGCGTCAAAGTTCACCGAATGTACGCTGGGTGTGAAATATCGCAACGAATACCCAGATGGCACGGTTTCCGGTGGTCCGATGTATTACATGACCAAAGGCTTTAAGGAACGTGGCCTGCCGATGGGCGGTTTTCTGGCTGTTGTATTCTCCATCTTTACGATCGGTGGTGCATTGGGCGGCGGGAACATGTTCCAGGCCAACCAGGCGCATGCGCAGATTTCCGGTATCGTTGGGGATTACCCCGGCTGGATCACGGGCATCATCTTTGCCGCTGTAGTGTTCGCGGTTATCGTGGGCGGGATCAAATCCATCGCGCAGGTGACGGAAAAGGTCGTGCCATTTATGGGCATCCTTTATGTTGCTGCGGCACTGGTCATTCTGATCGTCGAATATGACAAAATCGGTTGGGCTTTCGGTCAGATCTTTGATGGTGCCTTTACCGGTCTTGGGGTTGCGGGCGGCTTTGTCGGCGCGTTGATCCAGGGCTTCAAACGCGCTGCATTCTCGAACGAAGCGGGCGTCGGGTCGGCTGCGATTGCACACTCTGCCGTGCGCACCAAGGAACCGGTAACCGAAGGTATTGTGTCGCTGCTTGAGCCGTTTATCGACACGGTTGTGATCTGTACGATGACGGCTTTGGTCATCACGATCTCGGGCGTTTTGGTGATGGACCCTGCAACAGGTCAGTTCGTTCTGAACGAGGCAGGTACGTCGATCAAAACCATCGACGGTTCCAGCGGTGTTCAACTGACGTCGGCGGCCTTCGCCACCGGCTTTAGCTGGTTCCCCTATGTACTGGCAGTCGCAGTGATCCTGTTCGCTTTCTCGACGATGATCAGCTGGTCCTACTACGGTCTGAAGGCGTGGACCTATCTGGTTGGCGAAGGCAAAAACAAAGAGATCGTGTTCAAGGTCATCTTCTGCTTCTTCATCATTGTGGGGGCTGCGGCCAATCTGGGCGCTGTCATCGATTTCTCTGATGCGATGATCTTTGCCATGGCAGTTGTGAACATCACGGCGCTGTATTTCCTGATGCCTATCGTCAAGCGCGAGATGAACAGCTATTTCAGCCGCCTGAAATCCGGCGAGTTGAAGAAGTTCATCAAGTAATCAACGCTTAACGCGATTGACAAAGAGAGCATGCTGCTCTCCTTTCGGCCCCTGATGCAATTCGGGGGCCGTTTTTGTGGGCTATCCATTTCCTTATGCGGCACCGGGTCAGGTGATAGGGCTTTTGGGCGGATCATTTGATCCCGCCCATCAAGGGCATGCACATATCACACGCGAGGCGCTCAAGCGGTTCGGGCTGGATCGTGTCTGGTGGATGGTCAGCCCGGGTAATCCGCTCAAGAACCATGGGCCAGCGCCCCTTGCGCAGCGGATGGCGCATGCCCGCGAAGTGATGCAGCACCCGAATGTGCAAATCACGGATATCGAGACCCATCTTGGCACGCGCTATACGGCCCAGACCCTGGCGGCACTGCGCGCGTGCAACCCTGGTGTCCGGTTCGTGTGGTTGATGGGGGCGGATAATCTGGCGCAGTTTCATCTGTGGCAAGACTGGCGGCAGATCATGGAAACGGTGCCGATCGGCGTTCTGGCGCGGCCGGGGCAGCGCATTTCGGCGCGGATGAGCAAGGCTGCCGCACTTTATGCCCGCTACCGCATCCCCGCGCGGCAAAGCCAGCTTTTGGGGCATGCGGATGCGCCTGCATGGTGTTTCGTGAATGTCCCGATGATGGATGTCAGTTCAAGCGCGATCCGTGCGGCCGGCAAGTGGTCAGCGCAACCTGGTTGAGGCGATGCCCGCGCTTAGGATCACGGCAAGGCCGACCCAGGTCATCAGATCGGGCAAGGCATCAAACAACAGCCAGCCCAAAGCGACAGCCGACAGCAGCTGGAAATAGATCATCGGCGCGATCTTGGTCGCGGGGGCGATCCTGTAGGCATAGAGCATCAGAAGGTTGCCCAGCATCGAACAGGCCGCGCTGGTGACTGTCAGTGCCGCGATGGGGGCTGTGAATTCGGGAAGATGCATCAGGCCAAAGGGCAACAGTAATCCTGTGCTGATGACCAGTTGCGAAAACGAAAGCTGCAAAGGCGATGCCAGCCCGGACAGCCAGCGCGACATGGTCAGAAACACGCCATAGAAAGTGCCTGCCGCCAGCGCCCAGAGCAGCCCAATGCTGACATCGACGCCGGGGCGCACCACCACGATAACACCAGCAAATCCGATCAGGATCAATGTGGTACGCAAAAGCGTGATCGGTTCGCGAAGGAAAATCGCGGCAAGAAGGTAGCTGAGCAAAGGGCCGATAAAAAAGGCGGCAAAGACATTTGCAACGTCTTCGGTCTGGAGGGCTGTCTGGATACATGTGATGCCGCCACAGATCATCGCTGCGCGTATCCAGATGCGCCAATTGCCAAACAGCGCGCGCGTATTGGCGGGGATGAGCGGGATCAGGAGCAAAGTGCCGATTGCGAAGCGGGACCATGCAACAAATACCGGAGCGGCCCCAAGCTGTGATGTCAAAATCTTGCCTGCACTGTCCCCGGCGGGGATCAGGGACATGGCGATAAACATGATGAAGATTGCCCGCTGCATGGGCAAACGGGTAGCACGGGTGTTTACCCATGAAAATGTGAAAGAGAGATGCTTGAATAGCGGCGCATCGTCGGCTTTAACGTTTCATTATGACACAGCAATTTTCACGACGGTTCTTTCTGGGGTCGGTTGCGGCAGGCGTGGTTGCACCCGCAGCATTTGCCGCACCGCCTGACACATCACTGCGCCCCGTTCTGCGGGGGGACGACCTGTTCCGTCAGGCCATCCCGACCGCCAAGGAACTTATCGAAAAGGCCAACCTGAAAGGGCAGGTCGCGTTCATCGTTGCGGATGCCAAGACGGGGACCGTGCTTGAGGAAATGGCACCCACGATGGGGCTGTTGCCCGCAAGCGTGACCAAGGCCATTACGGCGCTTTATGCGCTTGATACCTTGGGTGGGGACCATCGGTTCGAGACACGGATCGCAGTGACGGGCGAGGTGGTCGAAGGCGAGGTTCAAGGCGATCTGATCCTGGTCGGTGGCGGCGACCCTACGCTGGACACCAATATGCTTGCCGCGATGGCGGGACAGCTCCAGGACGCGGGCATTCGCAGCATAAAGGGCGGCTTTAAGGTCTATCAGGGGCATCTGCCGGTCCTAAGCCGGATCGACCCGGACCAGCCCGACCATGTGAGCTATAACCCTGGTATCAGTGGCGTGGCGTTGAACTTTAACCGTGTTCATTTCGAATGGAAGCGCGGCAATAACGGCTATGCTGTGACGATGGATGGCAGGTCTGACAAATACCGCCCCGAAGTTGCAATGGCGGTGATGCAGGTTCAGGACCGCGCAAGCCCTTTGTACACGTATCGCGAAGAAACTAAGCGCGACAACTGGACGGTCGCAAAGCCCGCATTGGGGCGTGGCGGATCGCGGTGGTTGCCGGTGCGCAAGCCCGGCCTTTATGCCGGTGATGTGTTTGCGACGATGGCGGGGGCAAACGGGATCAGGTTGCGCGGGCTTGAGGTTATCACGGAGATGCCCGCGCACACAAAGGTGGTGGTTGCCCAGCAAAGTGCGCCGCTGCGCGATATTTTGCGCGACATGCTGAAATTTTCGACCAACCTGACGGCAGAAATGACCGGTTTGGCGGCCACGATGGCGCGGGGCAAGACGCCTGCAACGCTGCAAGAGTCAGCGGCAGAGATGAACTTGTGGGCCATAGCCAAGCTGGGTTTGAAGAATCCTGCGCTGGTTGATCACTCGGGTCTGGGAGAAGCCAGCAGGATTTCTGCAAGTGACATGTTGAAGGCTTTGGTCAGCGTCAACGGGACCGAGGGCTTGAAGCCCATTCTGAAAAAAATCACGCTGCGGGACAGTAAGGGCAAGCCCTTGCCGGATCACCCGATCAAGGTTGATGCGAAAACCGGAACTTTGAATTTTGTCTCGACGCTGGCCGGGTTTATGCAGGCCCCGAACGGGCGTGAAATGGCGTTTGTGGTGTTTTCGGCGGATGAACCCCGCAGGTCAAAGCTGAGCAGGGCGCAACGCGAACGCCCCGACGGCGGCAGCGCATGGAACGCGCGTGCGAAACGCTTGCAGCAGGGATTGATCGAACGCTGGGGCGCGTATCACGTCAGCTGAGGGGCCGTTTTATTCGGGGAAATTCCCGCGGATTACGTGAGGTGGCGGGCCCTTGCACCCCGTTCGATTGCGGCGGCGTGAAGGCGGTCGAGATCCAGTTCGTAGCGGATTTCTTCAAGGAGACGCAGTTCCGCCTCTTCCAGCGTTCCATCGGCAGCCGCGACATCGCAGGCCAGCGCATAGGCAGTTTCGTTTAGCCGGTCCGGCAACGCGCCTTTGATGAGCCCGAACAGGGCATCCAATCCGTCTTCTTGCTCAAACAGGTCAAACACCATCTGGCTGACGGTGCTGATGCGATCATTGTCGTAGTTCGAAAAAATCGGCAGAATATTGACGGAGGTCTGAATTTTGATCAGCTCAGTCGTGCGAATGTCTTCGTCTGACGCGGAGACTGCAATCATCAGCGCGACAAGGCAATCTTGTGCGCTTAGTGTCAGGGACGTGTCTTCGGTCATTGGAATATCCTATATGACAAGCTCATGAAGGCCAGATTATTGACGCCCCGTGGGGGACGCAATAGGAACAGCCTGCTTGTGTACATAGGGTGACAGGCAAAATTGATGGATTTTAAAGATGTCGCAGATGCGTGAAGCCGCCTTAACCAGCAAAGCATGGCCTTTTGAAGAGGCGCGCCGGGTGTTGAAACGCTATGCAAACAAGGCCCCCGAGAAGGGGTATGTCTTGTTCGAGACCGGATATGGCCCATCAGGTTTGCCGCATATCGGGACCTTCGGCGAAGTTGCGCGCACCACGATGATCCGGCGCGCTTTTGAACTGATTAGTGACATTCCTACCCGCTTGATCTGCTTTTCAGATGATTTGGACGGCATGCGCAAGGTGCCCGGCAATGTTCCGAACCCCGAAGCGCTGGCAGAGCACTTGCAGCGTCCGCTGACGTCTGTGCCTGATCCGTTCGGGACGCACGACAGTTTTGGTGCCCATAACAACGCCATGTTGCGCCGGTTTCTGGATACATTCGGGTTTGAGTACGAATTTATCTCGGCCACGGAGTTTTACAGATCGGGGCAATTCGACGAGATACTTTTACGCGCTGCCGAAAAATACGACGAGATCATGGCTGTGATGCTGAAATCCTTGCGCGAAGAGCGTCGCCAGACCTATTCGATCTTTTTGCCGATCCACCCCGAAACCGGCCGTATTTTGTATGTGCCGATGAAAGAAGTGAACGTCAAAGAGGGTACAGTTACTTTCGACGATGAAGATGGCACCGAGATGACCCTGCCGTTGACCGGCGGCAATGTGAAATTGCAGTGGAAGCCCGATTTCGGCGCGCGTTGGGCGGCCTTGGGGGTCGATTTCGAGATGTATGGCAAGGACCATTCAACCAATACGCCGATCTACGATTCGATCTGCCGGATTCTGGGCGCGCGTGCGCCTGAGCATTTCACCTATGAATTGTTCCTTGATCAGGACGGCCACAAGATTTCGAAGTCATCGGGCAATGGCCTGACGATTGATGAATGGTTGACCTATGCCAGCGCTGAATCGCTGTCGTATTTCATGTATCTCAAGCCCAAGACGGCAAAGCGGATGTATTTCGACGTGATCCCGAAGGCTGTGGATGAATATCACCAGCAGTTGCGTGCCTATGAGACACAGGATGACAAGGGCAAGTTGAACAACCCGGTCTGGCATATTCACGGCGGCGATGTGCCCAAGTCGGATATGATCGTGCCCTATTCGATGTTGCTGAACCTTGCGTCTGTTTCCTCGGCCGAGGAAAAATCCCAGCTGTGGGGTTTCATCCAGCGCTATGCGCCGGATGCGACGCCCGAGGGTAACCCCGGTATGGACGCGGCGGCCGATCATGCGGTGCGGTATTACAACGACTTTGTGAAGCCGACCAAAGTGTTCCGCGCACCCAGCGATCTGGAGCGCGAGGCATTGGAAGATCTGCGCGATCAATTGAAAGCATGGGATGGCGGGCTGGATGCCGAGGCGCTTCAGACGATGGTTTTCGCTGTTGGCAAAGAGCGTTTCGATCCGTTGCGCGATTGGTTCACGGCGCTTTACGAGGTGCTGTTGGGGGCCAGCCAGGGCCCACGTTTCGGCGGGTTCATCGCGCTGTACGGTGTGGATGAAACCATCGCGTTGATTGATGATGCTTTGGCAGGGAAACTGGTCGCAGCCTAAAGCGTTTGCCTTGCAGCGACGGTAACCGCGTGTGGGTCTGCTGTTCACTGTGCCAAAGAAATAATGCGCCGCTTGTCCGCCTTGGTTGGTGTGGCAAGCGGCGCATTTTTGTTTTCAGCGTTCGGTCCCCTTAGCGCCGGTTAACGACCCGTAACTATCCAGATGCGCATGCCGGCAATTCGCCGGGGTTTCGCAACAGATGGGCCGTGGGGCATATGCCGCGGTTTCCGAAAGGGGATAGTGATGAACAAGGCGATTACGGACGGGCTTGTCCTGACACCAGCAATCTTTGCCAACGGGTTGGATGTGTATTCAAGCGGCGATGGAACCGCCGGATCGGATACCTATGCCAATGCGATCAACGCAGCATTCATCCCCGCAGATCAGGATTTCGGCGGCGCGCTGGAGCTGATCAAGACCCAAAGCACGCAAAAGCTGCGCTATATGGGGCAGACGCCGCTGCTGCCGGGGTGCTATTTGCGCATAACGGCCAAGGTAAAAGCGATCAGCGGCAATCTTCCCGCTGTGCGGATTGCGGGGTATCCGGCGCTTGGGAACGGCAGTCGCGCAGGAGGGCTGGTTGAATCCGGCCCATCCGTGCAACTGACCAGCTATGGCGAAGTTGTCGAGGTGAGTGCCATCGTTGGATCAGGCCAGCGCGGTGGTGTCGACATGGTATGGGGGACGGACCCGGTTTACGGGCATTTCGGTCTGGATTTGACGGGCCAGAATGGCGGCGTGGTTCGCATTGATGATCTACAGATCGAAGACATCACCAGCGCGTTTCTGGTGGATATGCTGGCCCAGATTGATGTGCGTGATTTCGGTGCGGTTGGGGACGGGGTCACTGATGATACCGCTGCATTTAATGCGGCAAATGCGGCGGCTGACGGTCGACGGGTCCTGATCTCGAAGGGGACGTATCTGCTGAACGGTGATGTCACGTTTGATACCGAAACCCTGTTTGAGGGCAAAGTGACCATGCCCGCGACAGCGATCCTGCAACTGCGTCACAACTTTGATCTGCCAAATTATATTGATGCCTTCGAGACCGAGGAACTCGCCTTTCGCAAGGCGTTTCAGGCGTTGTTGAACAATGCCGATCACGAGTCGCTAGATATGGGCGGGCGCAAAGTCTATGTCACCGGGCCGATTGATATGCAGGCCGCCACGCCAGAGCGGACAAGCTATGCCACCCGCAGGATCATTCGCAACGGTCAGTTTGAAGCTGCCAGCAATGGCGATTGGGATACGGTCACGGTTACCTCGCAAGGCACGTATTCCCCGTCCAATGCGCGCAAGCTGACCAATGTCACCAACATTGCCAATATTCCGGTTGGTGCCCATGTATCGGGTACCGGGGTCGGGCGGGAAATCTATGTTCGGGACAAGAATGTCGCGACCCAAGAAATCACCTTGAACGCGCCGTTATATGACGCGGCTGGCACGCAGAATTTCAGCTTTTCGCGGTTCCAATACATGCTGGATTTCAGCAACTTCGCATCGCTTAGCAAGTTCGTGCTGTCCGACATCGAGATCCAGTGCAACAACGTGGCAAGCGGTGTGAACCTTGCCCCGTCGGGAGTAACCTTTCACATGCGCGACTGCTTTGTCTCGCGCCCCAAAGATCGCGGGATCACGTCTATTGGTGGCGGATGTCAGGGCATGTTTATCGACCGCTGTCAGTTTCTGTCGTCAGAGGATGGTTTGAATGTCGCGGATCGCACCAGCATTGCCATCAACTGCAACGCCAATGATGTGAAAATTCGTGACAACCGCGCGACACGTTTCCGGCATTTCGCGCTGGTTGCGGGGCAGAATAATATCATAACCGGCAACCACTTTTTCCAGGGGGATACGGTGCCCAATGGGATACGTTCTGCCGGTTTGATCATTGCTGCGCAGCACACGGGGTCAGTGGTGCAGGGGAATTACATCGACAATTGTTTTATCGAGTGGACGAACGAGCAGGATCAGGCCCCCGATTACAGCAGCGAATATTCGTTCAGTTCATTGTCGATTACCGGCAATATCTTCCTGTCGGGGGAAGTTGCCCCCTGGTTCAGCTATATCGTGATCAAGCCTCATGGCAGTGGTCACGTGATTAACGGTTTAACCATTAATGATAACCGGTTTCGCAGCCTGAACGGCCCGATTGATCGTGTGGAACGGATTGATACCAGTTTTGCCGATATGGATTTTTCGCGGATGCGCAATATCGAGATGACGGGGAATTCGTTTCATGGCGTGAACTTTCCCGTTGCGAACCCGGTGCAGGTTGAACATTCGCAATCCAGCCTTGCGCAAACCTGGATCGTGGATATTTCGGAACGCCTACCTTTTCAGGGCTGGGCAATCGCGGTGGACAGCATTGCGATGGACGGGCCTGTGCGGAATACATCGAATGTTGCGCAATTCACGGTGCCTTATGTGCTGACGGATCAAGGGCCGGATCGCGATTTGTTTCATCTGGTCTGGAGCACGAGCGTGAAGGGCTCCATCTTTATGCAGGCGCGTATGGACAAGCGTTAACGATGCTAGGGGCCTTTTGCCAGATGCGCTTGCGAAAGGCCCTAAAATTCCCGCCAGAATGATATCTTGAACGCTGGGTTCTTCGCTTTTCCCAGTTCCGTTTCCCCGCCGATTTGCAGCCTGATATTCGGTTTGCTTTTGATCGGTTTGACAAGGAATGAAGGGGCGATTGAGGTGGCGGTGCTATTGGCGGTATGCGCGTGAAAAACCTGTATCATGCCGGAAAACCGGTCGTTGAAATTCAGCCCAACGGTGCTGTCGATCTTGAGCGTATGGCTTGCGTCATACACATCAAGCTTGATTGCCCCGTCAACGGCCATCCACCCGTTCAATTGTTTAAGCTGGTAGCCACGGCCCCATGAAAGGGCAGCCCGAACATTGGCGCGCACGGCAGCGTCGGACCAATCAGCACCGATGCCCAACTCATAGGCCCAAACGCTTGGTCGGTCTTTTTTCCCAATGGGGCGGCGCAAAAAGACCATGCCCGACCCTGACTGGGCACCGGACGCAAAGGTGAAAAAGGCGGCTTCCACGCCCAGCGTCAGGTCGTCCCGAACGCCATATTCCCAGTATGTGGTTTCGGAGAAATCCCGCGAAAGGGTGCCTTTGGTCGTAACCGACGAAAAACCGGTACCCTTTTCGCGCAGCCACGCGCCTGCTGTGGCGGTGCTAACATCAAGCAGAAAAAACAAGATCGCCAATCTAGGAAGCATGTCCAATATACCGCCCTTTCGCGGAAAACATGCTTAATGAAACTTAATAAAACGCTTACGGTTTGAAATGAAATTTCCGCAAAAAAAAGGACCGGCAGAGTGATCTGCCAGCCCTTTGTCTGTCGTAAGACCGATTTAGACGCGCACTGTGCCGCCACGTGGGCCAGCCAGCAGCCACACGATAAAACCAACAACCGGGAATGCCAGGATGCCCACGACCCACAGAATTTTCGCAAGAGTTGATGCGCCGGAGCCGATGACTTTGACGATAGCGTAGATGTCGGCGATCAAGATAATTAGTCCAAGAATACCATATTCCATTGTCGTTCTCCTAATGAGTTGTTCTGGGAGATCAACTTGCCAATGTGCGATTTTGTTCCCACTCCCGTGAGAGGATCTTCAATTTTTTGCGAGGAGGGGCGGTCAAGGGGGGCTGTTGGCGCAGGGATAAAGCGTGAATACCCCTGCGCGAAGTTTGACTGCCTAGCGCTTTTTCCCGCCATAACGCGACTTGCCGCCACGCATGCCGCCACGCCCGCCGGTAGACCGGCCCGATGCCTTATGCGCGTCATCGACGGCTTTCTCGACCGCGTATTGCCGCGCCATCGGGTCGTCTGCGATTGCCAGATCGACGGCCTCAAGCCGCTTCACCTCGTCACGCAAACGCGCGGCTTCTTCGAATTCAAGGTTCTCAGCCGCCTTGCGCATATCGGTGCGCAGTCCTTCCAGAACGGTCTGAAGATTGCCGCCTGCCAGTGGATTGTCGATCTTGGCGGTGACGCGGTTCATGTCCACATCGCCCTTGTAGAGCCCGGCAAGAATATCATCGACGTTCTTTTTCACCGTCGTTGGCGTGATGCCGTGCAACTCGTTATAGGCGACCTGCTTGGCGCGGCGGCGGTCGGTCTCGCCCATCGCGCGTTCCATCGAACCGGTGACGCGGTCGGCATACATGATCACGCGGCCTTCGGCGTTACGCGCGGCGCGGCCAATCGTCTGGATCAGGGATGTCTCAGAGCGCAGGAAGCCTTCTTTGTCGGCATCAAGAATGGCCACCAGCCCGCATTCGGGGATGTCCAAACCCTCGCGCAGAAGGTTAATGCCGATCAGCACGTCGAATGCTCCCAAACGCAGATCGCGCAGGATTTCGATCCGTTCGATGGTGTCGATATCACTGTGCATATAGCGCACGCGGATGCCCTGTTCGTGCATGTATTCGGTCAGGTCTTCGGCCATGCGTTTGGTCAATACGGTGCAGAGCGTCCGGAAACCGTCGGCGGCGACCTTGCGGACCTCGTCCAGCAGATCGTCGACCTGCATTTCAACGGGGCGGATTTCGATCATCGGGTCGATCAGACCGGTCGGCCGAATGATCTGTTCCGTAAACACCCCGCCGGTTTGTTCGATTTCCCACGCAGCAGGGGTGGCAGATACGAACACCGATTGCGGGCGCATGGCGTCCCATTCCTCGAACTTCAGCGGGCGGTTATCCATGCAGGACGGCAGTCGGAACCCATGTTCGGCCAGCGTGAATTTGCGCCGATAGTCGCCTTTGTACATCCCGCCGATCTGCGGCACGGAAACGTGGCTTTCATCTGCGAAAACAATCGCATTATCAGGAATGAATTCGAAAAGGGTGGGGGGCGGTTCGCCCGGCGCACGCCCCGTCAGATAGCGTGAATAGTTTTCAATACCGTTGCAAACGCCCGTGGCTTCCAGCATTTCAATGTCAAAATTGCAGCGTTGCTCGAGCCGTTGCGCCTCAAGCAGTTTGCCTTCGGAAACAAGCTGGTCCAGCCGCATCCGCAGCTCTTTCTTGATGCCGATCACTGCCTGATTCATCGTCGGTTTCGGCGTGACATAGTGACTGTTGGCGTAAACGCGAATCTGGTCGAACGTGCCGGTTTTTTCTCCGGTCAGCGGGTCGAACTCGGTGATGCTTTCCAGTTCCTCGCCAAAGAACGACAGTCTCCATGCGCGGTCTTCAAGGTGGGCGGGGAAAATCTCGAGCGAATCGCCGCGCACCCGGAACGTACCGCGCTGGAACGCGGCATCGTTGCGTTTATACGCCTGCGCGATCAGATCGGCGATGACTTTGCGCTGGTCATAGGATGTGCCGACTTTAATATCCTGCGTCATCGCGCCATAGGTTTCGACCGAACCGATACCATAGATGCATGACACGGATGCGATGATGATCACATCATCACGTTCCAGCAGAGATCGGGTGGCAGAGTGGCGCATCCGGTCGATCTGTTCGTTGATCTGCGATTCTTTTTCGATGAAGGTGTCAGACCGTGCGACATAGGCTTCGGGCTGGTAATAGTCATAATAGCTGACGAAATATTCGACAGCGTTGTCGGGAAAAAAACCTTTGAATTCGCCATAAAGCTGGGCCGCCAATGTCTTGTTCGGGGCCAGAATGATGGCGGGGCGCTGTGTTTCCTCAATGACCTTGGCCATCGTGAATGTCTTGCCCGTGCCTGTCGCGCCCAACAGCACCTGATCGCGTTCACCTGCGCGCACGCCTTCGGATAGCTCTTTGATTGCAGTCGGCTGATCGCCCGCAGGTTCAAATTCTGTTGACAAAACAAACCGTTGACCACCTTCAAGCTTGGGGCGGCTGCGCACATCGGGTGCCGGATTTGATAGGAACGCTTCCTTGCGTTCTGGCAAACTGTCAGAGTGGGCGTAGGCCATGGCAAAGTCCTTTGGGGGGGTCGCCCCTTAAGGTGTCATGTTTTGGCGCAGGTTCAAGGGGTAGGCGGGCAAACGACTGCCCAGCCGCCTATTTCGTAAGCCGCTTGCGGTTGGCGCGTACTCTCTTGCTGACCGGAGCCATCGCCGCAGTCATGATCTGGTCGGGGCTGCCGCCGGACAGCGCAGCATGGGTCGCCGCCTTATAGGCTCGGGCCATTGCCGGCCCTTTTTCCTTAAACATGCGTGAGTTTTCACCGCTGGCATGTGGCAACGCGCCCGCCATCCCCAGCATGCGCAGGGTCATAACGGCTTGGGTATCAATCATCAGGGAGGTGAATTGGGCGTTTAAGGCCAATAATTTCAGGGGATTCATGGCAATGCTCCAGTGGGGTTCCCCAAAGTGATGCTGCGCCGCAGCATTTGCAAGCTGTTTTATCTACAAATGCCTGTGATAGCTTGATACCTTGGTTCAAATGCCCGATATATACGCCACCACAGCGGAGAATGACCCATGCGCGCTCGCATTTACCAACCGGCACGAACAGCAATGTCATCTGGCACAGCCAAAACGCACGTCTGGCTGCTTGAGTTCGATCAAGAAAGCGCACGCGAGGTTGACCCTTTGATGGGCTGGACGTCATCCAGCGACACGCAAACGCAGGTCAAGCTTCGGTTCGAGACCAAGGAAGACGCTGTCGAATATGCCCGCGATCACGGCATTGATGCGATGGTCCAAGAGCCGCACAAACGCCGTGCGAACATCCGCCCCGGCGGCTACGGCGAGAATTTCGCGACGGCGCGGCGCGGGTCGTGGACCCACTAAGCCTGTGTAAATCGGGTTAAAGTTGTCTCGGAATCGGGGCAAAGATCCCGCGAAGATAAGCTTTGATCAAGATATGGGGTGCCTAATGGGCGCCCGTACTATTTGTTGTTTTTGGCTGGTGAATCAGGAAGCGTGACGAAAAGCGGTTATCTCTCAGGGATCAGCCGAGGCCGGAGATGTGCTTGGGGGCGGTGCTGGAGTGTCGTCCACATTGGTAGCGGCCTTAGAGTTATGCCGCCATGCACTGTATGCTTGCCTGTTGAATTTTACGAGGAATTGACCCGGTTTTCTGAAACGCCGTGACCCACCGATATCAACAATCCCGCCTAGTTTTCATGAGATTGTCACGTTTCAGATGGTTCAGCACCAAATGAAGAAATGGGTCAATCCCATGCGAAAATCAACAGGCTCAGATGCAATTCAAGCATTGTCTGCAATGCTCCAGAGAGGACCTTTCCCTCCGGCATTGGAGGCGTGCTTGGGTATCTTCGGGAAGGAAATCAGCCGCGAGCTGAGTGCGTTCGGCTTGATCGGAACCGGGCCGCGGTGCGCCCTATACCTTTGTGACAATGGATGAGTTTCTGGTGGCGTTCGGAATGGAGAGCCTCCGCGATCTGCCCGATCAGGAGCAAATGGAAGATGCGGGGGTTTAACTTGAGCCTTCTCAGACAGACATCTATTGAACTTTTGTTCAAAGCGCCGATCGCACTGGTACCGACGTCACCCCATCAAGATCACTTGGAAAGCTGAATTCTTCTGAACCTCTCAAATAACACAGGCCGACCCAAAGGCCAGAAAAGAGCATGGGAGGATTCAAATCGCCAGACCGATGGCGATGGCCACTGGATTTAGGGGACATCACGTTTGAGTTGCAGGCTCCTTAAGATCTAGCGCCCTGACTTGCGTTGCCAGACAAGCCAATAACATGACGATGCCTGCAGAGCACAAGTCCGCTTTGTTTAATGCGAAGAGGTGAAGCGTGTCTGCGGAAATTGAACAACGTCGGGGTCACCCCCCTGGCAAGGTGAAGGGCGCGATTCTCTGCTGAATGAAATCTTGCATCTGCTCCCGGATGTCTGCGGCTGGATGATCCCTGGACGAGATCATCACGGTCTCGTGCAGGATGAGCGGGGCAAAGGGACGCCAGATCACGCCATCGCTCAGGTCTGCCTTCGCATTGATCGGATCAATGATCGCCAGCCCCCCGCCGACGGCCACCATGTTGCGCGCGATGGCATAATAATAGCTGAACGCACGATAATGCAGCGGCAAGCCGGCCTCAAACATCATCTGGTTCAACTGGCGGTCCAGCGCATGGTCGCCGTTGATTCCGATCATCTCGCGGTCGGCCAGGCAAGCGGGAGTGATGACATCGCGGCTGGCCAGTTTATCGTCCTGGCGCATGATGCACACACATTCCATCGCGAAGGTTGAGGACTTCAACCCGGCGACCGGTACAGGGGAGTCGATCAGGCCGATGTCGATCTGGCCACTGGCTGTCCAATCTGCGATCTGCCGCGAAGAATGAACCCGCAGTTCAATCGGCGTTCCGGGGTGCAGGACCTGAAATTCGGTGATGACGCGCGGCAGGAAATTCATCGACAGGGCACCGTTAGTCGCAAGACTGAGACCCCGGGCCGATCCGCGCCGAATTTCGTCGGCGCGCTTTTCGATCCGGCCAAGCGCCATCAAGCCCTGCGTGACCTCGCCGCGCAATTGCAGCGCCTCGCCCGTCGGGGCGAAAAACCCGCGCTTGCGGTGAAAGAGCCGAAAACCAAGTTCGTCTTCCAGATTGCCAAGCGCGATGCTGACCGCGGGCTGGGTCAGGTTCAGGCGCAGCGCGGCGTTGCTGATCGACCCGGTTTCGAACACTGCATTGAAGACTTCGAGATGTCGCAACTTCAGAGACATGGATGGAACGCCCCCTTTTTGTATAAATAAATCGAAATATATTATTACACACATTAAATTGCTAAATCCAAGAGTGCCTCCTAGTCTCGATGAAAATCTGGGTTCAACGGGAGTACGAGCCACATGAACAAGGGTGGGCGAAATGCCGAAGACCGCGATCCAAGTCTGTGGACGCAGGATTGGTCGGACACGTCCTATTGGCTGGACGGGTTGTCGCCGCCCGATGTGCCGCAGGTCGACCTGCCGCCAACGGTGGATGTCCTGATTGTCGGTTCTGGTTACACCGGTCTGAACGCGGCGATAGAAACTGCGCGCGGCGGGCGCAGCACGTTGGTGGTAGACGCCGAGACCCCTGGCTGGGGGTGCAGTTCGCGGAATGGGGGACAGGTTGGGACGGGCATCAAGCCGTCCCTGGCCAAGCTGACATCGCGCCACGGCGCGAAGAGGGCAGAGGCCATTCGTGCGGAGGGAGATGCGGCGCTTCAGTGGATCGAGGATCGTATCACTGCCGAAGACATAACCTGTGATTTCCAGCGGTCCGGGCGGGTTCACGCGGCGCATACACCGCAAGCCTATGAGGTGCTGGCCCGCGAGGCTGACCTGCTGCGGCGCACCGAGAACACCGATGTCGAAGTGATTTCCCGCGCGGAACAGCGGTCTGAACTGGGGACGGATGCCTATCATGGGGCCGCCGTCTTTGCGGCACATGGCGCGCTGGACCCGGCGCAATATATGCGGGGATTGCTGCAAACTGCGCTGAATGCCGGTGCGCAGGTTCTGGCGCAGACCCGGGTGCTGGATATTGCGTCCGGTTTGCAGGGGCACGAGGTGCGCACATCGAAAGGCTTGGTGCGGGCGCGGGAAGTGATCGTTGCGACCAACGGCTATACTGGTGGTGCGACCCCTTGGCATCAACGCAGGGTCATCCCGATCGGCAGCTATGTTATCGCGACCGAACCGCTGGACTTGGCCCTGATCGACCGTCTGTTCCCTACAGGCCGGGTTGTGACCGACACCTGCAAGGTCATTTATTACTATCGAACCTCGCCCGACCGCAGGCGCGTGCTGTTCGGCGGGCGTGTGTCCGCCGGGGAAACCGATCCTGCGGTCAGCGGCCCGCGGCTGCACAACGCGATGTGCCAGATCTTTCCCGAATTGCGCAGCGCCCGGATCAGCCATAGCTGGAGCGGCACCGTCGCCTATACCTTTGACGAGCTGGCCCACACCGGCACCCATGACGGCGTGCATTACGCGATGGGATACTGCGGGTCGGGCGTTGCGATGTCATCCTACCTTGGCATGCGCATGGGTCAGAAGGTGCTGGGACTGGCCGAGGGGCGCACGGCCTTTGACGATCTGCCTTTTCCGACGCGGCCTTTTTACACGGGACGGCCTTGGTTCCTGCCTGCGGCGGTCGCCTGGTATCGCTGGCGGGACGGCCAGCAACGCAAAAGGGCAGGGCAGGGCGCGCGGGATCGGGCGGAACCGGCACAGATATAATCAACAGGTCACCGGAAAACCGGGGCCAGCAACCAACAGAGGAGTACGATATGAACCACAAGATTACACTTACAATTGCCGCAAGCCTATTGGCCACAACAGCACTGGCACAAGACAAGTCGCTGACCGTCGCAAGCTGGGGTGGGTCCTATCAGGATGCACAGAGCAAAGCGCTCTTTGAACCATACGAAGCCGCGACCGGCGTTACAGTGAAACAGGAATCCTACGGCGGGATGTCGGATGTCCGTTTGCAGGTTACATCGGGGCAAGTAACGCTTGATGTCGTGACCAGCGGCTCGGGATCGGCGGCGCGCGCCGGCGCGGAAGGTCTGCTGGAACCGCTCGACTACGACGTGATCGACGTCAGCCGCTTTCCCGATGCCTTCTACAGTGAATATTGCGTCGGGGGAGATGTCTTTTCGGTGGTGCCCGCCTACAGCACCAAGACCTATGGCGACAACGGGCCCCGTGGTTGGGCCGATTTCTTTGACACGGAGAAGTTCCCCGGTTCGCGCGGTTATCGTGGCACGGTTGCAGGCGCGCTTGAGCCTGCGATGATGGCGCTGGGTGTCGCCCCGGAGGACGTTTATACCGAGTTGGACAGCGAAGAAGGCATTGAACGCGCCTTGGACAAGATCCGCGAGCTAAAGCCAAACATTGCGGTTTTCTGGACCTCGGGTGCGCAGCATGCGCAGCTGATGAAGGACGGCGAAGTCGACATGACCACGGGCTGGAACGGCCGTTTTGACAATGCCGCCGCAGATGGTGCCGCAGTTTCCTATAACTTCGATCAGGGGCTGCTTGACTACGATTGCTTCGCGATCCCGAAGGGCGCGCCGAACAAGGACTTGGCAATGTCGTTCATCGCTGAAATCTCCAAGGCCGAGTACCAAGATGATCTCCCCAAGTTCATCACCTACGGGCCGACCAACGGCGCGGCTTACGAGACAGGCGAAATCACCGAACAAGCGGCGGCTGGCCTCCCTTCTTCACCTGCGAACATGACGATGCAGCTTCCGATCTCGCTGGAATGGTATGCCAAGTGGGAAATCATCGCGGCGGAAATGTACCAGGAAATGCTGACGGAATAAGTCCACGCGGCCATCGGGGGCCGGTTTCTGCCGGCCTCCTGACATCTGCAGTTGAGGGAGTGAAGAATTGACAGCGAAAACCGGCGCCTTGCCAATCACCGTCCGCGACGTGACCAAGACCTATGGCTCGGTCCATGCCTTGGACAGCGTGTCGCTCAATGTGAAGAGCGGCGAGTTTCTCACCCTTCTGGGCCCGTCTGGGTCGGGTAAGACGACGTTGCTCATGGTCCTCGCCGGTTTCACGCGCCCGGATTGCGGCAGTCTCAAGTTTGGCGATGACGAGATGATCCGCACGCCGCCCCACCTGCGCGGCGTCGGCATGGTGTTCCAGAATTACGCGCTGTTTCCGCACATGACCGTGGCGGGCAATGTGGGCTATCCGCTGAAACTGCGCAATGTGCCCAAGGCTGAGGCTCGAGACCGGATCGACAGGGCGCTGGAACTTGTGCAGCTTGCCGGTTACGGAGATCGTGGGATCGACCAGCTGTCGGGGGGCCAGAAACAGCGGGTGGCCCTGGCGCGGTCCATTGTGTTCGAGCCCCGCATCCTGCTGATGGACGAACCGCTCAGCGCGCTGGACAAAAAGCTGCGCGACCGAATGCAGATCGAGCTGCGGCATTTGCATGAACAGTTGGGCATGACGACCGTCTACGTTACGCACGACCAGCGCGAGGCGCTGACGATGTCGGACAGGATCGCGGTGGTGAACCACGGCCGCATCATGCAGCTTGCCGAGCCCCAGCAATTGTACGACCGGCCCGCCAACAAGTTCGTCGCCGATTTCATCGGGGATTCGTCATTCCTTCCCGTGGCACGCGAGGGTGCGGGTGTCAGCTTTGTCGGTGCTAAGCTGCAGATGGAAGGTGCGCTGCCTGAGGGGAACGACCTGTTGTTGATGGTGCGGCCAGAACGTGTCCGGTTGCAGACTGGCGATTTGCCCGACGATACCAATATCTTCGACGCCAAGGTGACCGAGCTGGTTTATCAGGGCGAAAGCTATCTGCTATATGCGCGCCTGCCGGACGGCAGCGAAATTGCCGTGCGCGGCGCGATCCGCGAAGGGACCTTCGGCAAGCTGCCACAGGTGGGAGATGCGGTTAAACTGGGACTGCACAAGGCGGATACGGTCGTCATCGCGGATGGGGACAGGTAGATGGCCGCGACAGATCTTCATGCTGCAGACCTGCGCCGGGACGAACGGCTGGAACGGTGGAAACTGTTCGGCCTGGCATCGCCCGCAATTCTTCTGGTTCTGGTCGTTCTGGTGATCCCGGTGGGCTGGCTGTTCTACGTGTCTTTTGTCGGGGCCGACGGGAATTTCTCGCTTGAGAATTACGAGCGGATGGTGTCGCGCAAATCCTATCTGCGGATATTTGTGACCACCTTTCAGGTCAGTATCCTGACCACGGTGCTGTGCATCGTTATCGGTTATCCGCTGGCCTATTTTATATCACAGCTGCCAACACGCTGGGCCAACCTGTGTCTGGTGACGGTGCTGCTTCCCTTCTGGACCTCGCTTTTGGTACGCACCTACGCATGGCTGGTCCTGTTGCAGAAACAGGGTTTGGTGAACCAATGGGCCATCAGCCTCGGACTTTGGGACGAACCGCTGAAATTCGTACACAACATGACCGGTACGCTAATCGGCATGGTACACATCATGCTGCCTTTTCTGATCCTGCCCGTCTATGGCGCGATGCGTGCGATCGACAAGGATTACCTCAAGGCTGCGTCGAACCTTGGCGCCAGCCCGCGCCGCGCGTTTTGGACGGTCTTTTTCCCGCTGTCCACGCCGGGCCTGTTCGCGGGTTCGCTGATGGTCTTCGTGCTGTGTCTAGGCTTTTTCGTCACGCCTGCGGTCCTCGGTGGCGGGCGCGTCATCATGGTGTCGATGAAAATCGTCTCGAATATCGAGCTTTTCGTGAACTGGGGGGCCGCCAGCTCGCTCGGTGTCGTGCTTCTGGTTCTGACCGTCATCGTCTTGTGGATCGCGTCGCGGTTCACCCGGCTGGAGCAGATGGCGGGGGGAGGTCACTGATGTTGAACTGGCTTAAATCCCCGGCGTCCGAAACACAGGTGACGCATGGCCAACGCCTGTGGCTGTATGCGTTCGCCGCGATCATCATGATGCTGCTGGTCCTGCCGACGCTGATCGTGATCCCGATGTCCTTCTCGGACTCGCAATATCTCGAATTCCCCCCCGAAACCTGGTCGTTGCGATGGTACAGAAACTATTTTGGATCGGCCGAATGGATGCAGGCGACGGCGACATCGCTAAAAACGGCCGTGCTGACCATGCTGGTGGCGACACCGATCGGGGTGCTGGCCGCCTATGCGCTTCACGCCTCCAGGCTGCCCTATATCCGCGCCGCCTTTGTCTTGCTGATCACGCCGATGATGGTGCCGGTGGTGCTGATCGCGGTGGGTGCCTTCTATGCCTACGTGAAGCTTCAGATCCTTTATACGATCACCGGGCTGGTGCTGGCGCATTCGCTGTTGGCGATTCCGCTGGTGGTTATTGTGACGGGGTCTGCTTTGCAGGGGTTCGACATGAATCTTGAACAGGCGGCGCGGTCCCTTGGTGCGCCGCGATGGCGCGCCTTCCTGACGATCACACTGCCGCAAATCCGCTTCGCGGTGGTGACGTCGATGCTGCTGTCGTTCCTTGCCTCTTTCGACGAGGTGGTGATCGCAATGTTTATTTCGGGCGGCGACAATCCGACCCTGACGCGCAACATGTTCAATGCCCTGCGCGACCAGATCGACCCCACGATTGCCGCGATTTCGACGATCATGATCCTGATCACGACGCTGATGATGGTGCTGGTGGCGATATTCGGACGGGGCAAAACCTGACATCATGGAACGATATGATTACATCATCGTCGGTGCCGGCTCTGCCGGCGCCCCGCTCGCAACGCGGCTGGCCGAGGCCGGGTGGCGCGTGCTTCTGCTGGAGGCGGGCGGCGCGGGCAAACACCCTTGGGTCAATATTCCGCTGGGATATGGCAAGGTGTTCCACGACGCGCGGTTCAACTGGAAATATACGACCGAACCCGAACCGGGGCTGAACGGCCGTCAGGTCTATTGGCCGCGTGGCAAGGTTCTTGGCGGATCGTCCGCGATCAACGCGATGGTCTGGGTTCGTGGTCATCCCGCCGATTTCGACGAATGGGGCGCGCTCGCCCCCGGCTGGAGCTGGAAGGACGTGGCCCCGGTCTTCCGGCGGATCGAACGCTGGTCGGGTGCGCAAAGCCCCGAGCGCGGTGGTGACGGGCCATTATCCGTCACGGACATGAGCGCGCAGATGCACGCGCTGACCCATGCCTGTATCGCCGCTGCCGCAGAGGCGGGCATCCCCACCAACGCGGACTACAACGGTGCCGACATGAACGGCGCGGGGTTCTACCAGATCTCGACCGCAGGTGGACGTCGTGCATCGACGGCGCAGGCCTACCTGCGCCGCGCCTGCCACCTGTCAAACTTCCGGATCGAAACCGCCGCCATGACGACGCGCATCCTGCTTGAGGGGCAGCGCGCGACCGGGGTCGAATACGTGAAGAAGGGGCGCAGCGAAAAAGCCTTGGCCAGGGAGGTAATCCTGTGCGGCGGGGCGCTCAATTCACCACAGCTTCTGATGTTGTCGGGGATCGGGCCTGCGGCGCATCTGCGCGAGCATGGGATTGATGTCGTGCTGGACGCCCCGCATGTGGGGGCGAACCTGATGGACCACCTGGGCTATGATCTGCTGTACAGAACCCGCAGGCCCAGTCTGAACCAGACCTTGCGCCCCTGGTGGGGCAAAGCCTGGGCAGGGATGCAATATGTCACGATGCAGAAGGGGCCTCTGGCGATGAGCCTCAATCAGGGTGGCGGGTTCACGCGGCTGGCCAAGGGTGCAGGCGTGCCCGACACCCAGCTTTATTTTTCGCCACTCAGCTATTCGACCGCGCCCAAGGGCAAACGCCCACTGATGAGTCCGGATGCCTTTCCCGCGATGCGCATGGGCTTCAACCCCTGCAAACCCACCAGCCGGGGCAGTGTCGGCCTGACCAGTAACGACCCCTTCGCGCCGCCCGCATTGCGCGGGGGCTACCTGACCAGCGCACATGACTGCGACCTGATGGTGCGCGGAGTGCGCGAGATCCGGCGCATTGCGTCCATGCCCGCGCTAGAAGGCCTGATAGAGAGCGAGCTTGAACCCGGACCGGGCTACCAGAGCGATGCGGATATCCTTGAATTCGTGCGCGACCGGGCTGGCACCGTCTTTCACCAATGCGGCACCTGCCGGATGGGCACGGATGCAGCAATCTCTGTCGTGGACCCGCATCTGCGGGTTCACGGGATCGCCGGATTGCGCGTGGCGGATGCCGCGATCTTTCCGACCATCCCGACGGGCAACACAAACGCCGCCGCCGTCATGGTGGGCGAGCGTGCATATGACTTGATGACGCAAGGATAAAGCAGGATGAAGATCACCCGGATCGAGACTTTCGACACCAAATACGTAGGCTTCGTACGCATCACTGCCGAAGACGGCAGCATTGGTTGGGGGCAGGTGTCAACTTACAATTCTGACCTCACATGCCAGGTTCTGCACCGGCAGGTCGCGCGTTGGGTTCTGAACCGGGACACGCGCGATCTGGACGACCTGCTCGATTTCGTCACCGAACGCGAGCACAAGTTTCCGGGATCCTACCTGCGCCGCGCTATGGCCGGTTTCGACACGGCGGTCTGGGATCTGCGAGGGCGGCAGGCGGGTAAATCCGTAGCCGAACTTCTCGGCGGGACGCCCGGCCCGATCCGCGCCTATGCCAGTTCGATGAAGCGTGACATTACACCTGCAGACGAGGCGGAGCGGATGAAGCGGCTGCGGGACCAACACGGTTTTGACGCGTTTAAGGTCCGGGCAGGCGCCGAAGTGGGACGCAACCGCGATGAATGGCCGGGCCGGACCGAAGAGATCATTACCACCATGCACCGCGAGATGGGCGACACGGCCACTCTGCTGATCGACGCCAACAGTTGCTATTCCCCCGACCGTGCCATCAAGATCGGGCGGATGCTGGAACAGAACGGCTTCAGTCATTTCGAGGAGCCTTGCCCCTATTGGGATCTGGAGCAGACAAAGCAGGTGACCGACACGCTGGATATTGATGTGACCGGGGGCGAACAGGATTGCGATCTGACGATCTGGAAGCGCATGATCGACATGCGCGCCGTTGACATCGTGCAGCCTGATATTCTCTATCTTGGCGGGATCGCGCGGACCCTGCGCGTCGCCCGCATGGCGGAGGCCGCGAAGCTGCCGGTTACTCCGCATTGTGCGAACCTGTCGCTGGTCACGCTGTTCACGATGCACCTTTTGCGGGCAATTCCCAACGCCGGAAAGTACTTGGAGTTTTCGATCGAGGGGGCCGATTACTATCCCTGGCAGGGCGGGCTGTTTACAACAGACCCCTACCGCATTGACGACGGGCAAGCCATCGTGACAGACGCCCCCGGCTGGGGGATCGAAGTTTGCCCCGACTGGCTGGCCCGCGCCCACTACAGCGTATCCAGTGCCGACCAGCTTTGAGTGATAAAGGAACCATGACGATGATCGATCTGAACAGTTTTCCCAATCTTTCCGCGGTCGAGGTGGGTGACTTCGCCCCGAAACCGACCACGCTGACTCCGGGCCAGACCGAAGCGGCCGTCAATCTGTGGGCATCAGAGGACGGGCAGACCAACATCGGCGTCTGGGAATGCACGCCGGGCCAATTCACCGCAGACCGCACGGCGGCAGGCGAATATTGCCATATCATCGCCGGTCGGGCGACCGTGCAAAATCAGGACGGTTCGAACCCCCGCGAGATCGGCCCTGGCGACTTGCTGATACTCCCGAAAGGCTGGAAGGGGGAATGGACCATCCACGAACGCATGCGCAAGCTTTACGTCATCGGTGGTTAATCCTATCCAACTGTGATCCAGATAGTCGGCGGGGGTTCCAGTTTTCAGGTTCGGCGTAGAGGAAGTTGCATCAACGTGGCATGTGATAGACTTCGCCTGCGCAAGATAGCTTAGCCAACTTGGTTGCCATTAAAAGTTTGCGCGATCGTTCTGCTTGCTGTTCCGCCGTGGCTTGTAAACCAAAGTTCATTTTCGCAAGAGATCACCGAACTGTTGAATTTCACGACGAATTGACCCAGCTTTCCGAAACGCCGTGACTCATTTATATAAAGAATTCAGCTTATTTTTCAAGAGATTATTATGTTTTGGAGGGGGCAGCCCCAAATGGAAAATTGGGTCAATCCCATGCGAAAATCAACACCACTGGTCCCCGGTGCAACACGGCAGCGCCCCGCGTCCCGCGCCGATCAACGTCGCAGCCAGCATGCGAGAGATGTGGAGCTGAGGGAACGGCACGGGGCGCCGCCGGTTTGAACAGAGACACTTTCGAAAGGGGCCGCCATGCAGATCGACACCGTGACGCTGAAAAACACCCAAGGCGTGACCATGCCCAAGATCGGGATCGGCACATGGCACATGGGCGAAAACCCGCAGTCTGCGAAAAACGAGGTCGGCGCCCTGCGTCATGCCCGCGATCTCGGCTTTACCCATTTCGACACGGCCGAAATGTACGGCGAGGGCGGTGCCGAAGAGATCCTGGGGCGCGCCTTTGCAGGGCAGGACCGGGATGGGCTGTTCCTGACCTCCAAGGTCTATCCGTGGAACGCTGCGAAAAACGACATGATTGCCGCTTGTGAACAGTCGCTGAAGCGATTGCGGACCGATCACATAGACCTCTATCTGCTGCACTGGCCGGGGTCGGTTCCGTTCGAAGAGACGCTGGAAGACGCGCGCCTCCTTCTGGATCAGGAAAAGATCCGCGCCTTCGGGATCAGCAATTTCGATACGGAGGGGCTGCGGCAGATCATGGATGCGGGGATGGGTGACCTCGTCAGCGTCAATCAGGTGATGCACAACATCCCCCATCGCGGCGTGGAGTTGGATCTGTTTCCATTTATGGCAGAGCAGGGCATCACGGCCGTGGCCTACTCCCCGCTGGAAATCGGCCCGACCACGAAAATTCCCGGCATTGCGGCCATAGCCCGGGAGGAGAACCTCACCGTGGCACAGCTTGTCCTCGCTTGGCACATGACTCGCGGTCTGGCGGTGCCCATTCCGAAGTCGAGCAGGATCGAGCATCTTGACGACCTGGCCGCTGCTGCGCAGGTGCAACTTTCTCCGTCGACGCTGGATCGTATTGATGCGTTGGCCCCGCTTCCGCCGCAGCCTGTGCCGCTGGAAATCCGCTTAGCTGGTTGGCAGGATTGTAGCGCCCGGGATGAAGCAGACCGGCCGGGTCATACAGGCCCGGGGCGAGAGCGTTGTGAATTACGCTCGGGCGAGGCTTTTACGCAAGGACAACATCTCCCGCATGAAGCGGGCCGTTCATCCTTTCTGCGTGACGCGAATCGATTTGGGAGCGCGAAGGCGCTCGCTCAGTATCTGATCCTCAAAACTTCCTGAAATCTCAGTCGCTCTGGCAATTAATTTCCAATGATACTGCTTGCGAAAAATCGGTTCAAAAGCACCGATGAGCTTTGCCAGCTATGGCTGGGTCGGCTTGCTCGAAAATCGAGAACTCTGTTTTTCGCAACGTTGCCATGAACTTAGATGTAGACAGCCAGTGTTTTGATCGCTGTATGTTCTGCTTACGTTCCATTGGCCGAAGGCGGGAACAATTCAAAAATATAAACGCTGCAACACCGCGGATTCCGCGACCGTTGCTGCATACCCGGAGAAGAAGCATGCACGATAATAATGATCCAACCAAGACCGTCTGGCAACAAAGAGCCTTTGAGGCGTGTCTCTCCTTGGTCGAAGCCAGTCCAGATGCCGTGTTGGCTTCGAGGATTGAGGCGCTGGAAGGCACGTTTCATCCAATCCATTTTGCCCGGCTGTCTGAGAGCGCGCTGACACCAGGAGAGTTGATCGCACTCCTGATGCTGTGCCGAGGGTTAGCTCAGGGGGGCGAATCTGAGATTTTCGGACGAAACTCAGTAACCGTGGTGCGCACCAGTGTTAGATATGAGAACTTGAAGTGGGCGCTGAAGGGGCTCGCTCCCAACGGTGTTGAGGTCAAGAACTTCGACCGATATTCCCGGAAGGGCGGCTTACGCCTATACCAGCTCAGCTCGGGCGACGGCACGTATCGCAGGCTGGATATCGAGCTGCTGGAGGAATTGGCTGACGGTTCCGATCCGCTTTTGTTTGTGACCGATCTTGACGCTGAATTACCAGACCTTGTGCGTCAACTTCCCTGCCGCGAGTTGCGGCTGGAGTCCGTGGATCGTGACCTCCTGGCCTGTTTGGCGGCCATGAAGTTCCCCGATATGGATCAAAAAGCCATTGATGGGCTGTACGATCATTTGCCGACGAAGGATGAATTGGCGCTCTTACCCGTCGCAGAGATTGCTCTGTGTTTTCGGACCCACAAAGTCGAGCATGCCCTTGTAGCTCTGCGTCGACGCGTTGAAGCCGCGTCCGTCGTTGAGGTTGAAGAACCACCACAGCTCTCTGTGGTGCCCCTAGAAGAGATGGTTGGGTTGGGTGCCGCAAAACAAGCAGCGCTGGACATTGTTGCGGCCCTGCGAGACTGGAAATCTGGCGCTATTGATTGGGCCGATGTTCCCAGAGGCCTGCTTCTTGTTGGTCCGCCAGGCACAGGTAAAACCGAGCTCGCGCGGGCGATCGCAGGGTCATCCGGTATCCACTTCATTGCAACCAGCTACAATGATTGGCAGCAAGCAGGCAGTCTGTCTCACTTTTTGATGGCTATGAAAAACAGCTTTGATGAAGCGACGCGGCTAAGCCCTTCCGTCATTTTTCTGGACGAGCTCGACGCTTTCCACACACGCGTTGGCAAGAGCGGGTCCGGTCGCAATGACTCTTATGACGTCAAAGCGATCACGGCCTTGCTCGAAAAGCTGGACGGCGTGGCCGGACGGGACGGTGTCGTTGTCATGGGGGCATGCAACAATATCGAACAGCTTGATCCTGCAATCCGCCGATCCGGTCGTTTCGACACCATTTTGTGGATCACCATGCCGTCGTTGCAGGATCTGGAGCAGATCTTGGGGCAGCATCTCGGGAGCCACGCAGACCAAATTGATCTCAAAGCTTGTGCAGCTGCTGCGTTGGGCAAAACAGGTGCCGATTGTGCAGCTGCAATTCGAGCCGCCAAAGTTTTTGCCCGGCGGGAACGACGACCGATGGCAACCGAGGATCTGTTGGAGGTGCTCGAGGGCGATCTTCCGAACTATACAACCGAGGACTGGTTCCGGCTTGCCGTCCATGAATGCGGCCACGCGATCGTTGGAACAGCGTTGGGGACCTACGAGATCGGTTTCGTCAAGATCGGAGCCAAGGGCGGAGTCTGCAACATGAGCAAACAGGACGAACTGGTGACGCGAGCCGTTCTGCAGCGCAAGATGATGGTTAACCTGGCTGGTCGGGCTGCGGAGCTGTTATTCTTCAATGATGCAGGGGCTGGGTCGGGTGGAGGGTTTGAGAGCGACATCGCTCGGGCGACGGGCACAGCCGTTGATCTGATCGCGTCGTTTGGACTGGGAGACTGCGGGCCCGTCTGGTTTGGCGAGATCGGGAGCAAGCGAGCCTTTGAAGAAGCAATGAACGGAAACCTGCCTGAAATTGTGGACTTGCTGAGCAACGCGGAACGCGCTGCCACTCGGGTCCTTGAGGCGAACCGCCAGCTTCTGATAAACATGGCGGAAGATCTGGTGTCGCGGCGCATTCTGTACGGAGACAGCCTTAGCAGACATCTTTGCAATGTTTCGCTCCTCGTTGTCGATGGAGATTGCTTGATACCGACTCGGCCTCGGCACCCATACGAAGCCGATGAACCTGGCCCTGATACTGAACTCTCCCTTAAAAATCGGAATGACAGCAGGGGAGCTGACTGAAATGGATGTAAGTAAGTTGATAAGTGTCACGCAAGCCCTGGTGGTTGACCCGATATCTTCACCTAGTTATTCCCCAGAGTACGCCTCATCGTTGCGGATCATCGGTCGCAGTCTAGCGCCACCCGTGTTTCGCGACGTGTTGAGTTTCACCCGCTCATCAATGTTTTTCGGTCATTGGTCTAACCTTCAGACTGCAGGTCCCTTGGTGGCCAATTCTGTGTCGCCATCAATCGGATTGGTGCTGCCATGAGAGACCGGGAGAAAGCCCCTACGCGTTGCGATCCTGAAAGGCTAAACCGCCCTTGGCATCCCTGTCACGGAAGCCTTGGGATAAATCCGCCTGGGGAAAAGGGAGAACCGTTTGTCAGCTGATTTGCGCAACAGAGCCATCCAGATCGCAAAACTCGTTCGACACGGGAACGCGACCTCTGCTGAGGCATTGACTTGGGCCGGCTGCGGAGAGGCTTGCCGCATGAGCCCTTAACAAGCCGGGAGCGTGCGAAGTCAGTGTTTTTGCAGCAGGGTGCTTTTCGTCCGAGATGCGCCGGGCGGGCTATCTCCATAAAAGGGTCTTGATCAATAACCTCACGATTTCATTTTGGTTAAAAATCTAACAATCAACTGTTTTCTTAAACTGCGATGTAGGCTAGCGTTCCGGAGCCAGAGCCGCTGAAATATGGGCCCGATGGCAGCATGTGGTGCGATGAAAGGATTACAACATGATGGATACGCTCGACGACCCGCAGGTCTATCTTCCCGATCTTTTTGCCACCCATGCGCGGCATTACCCCACGAAGACCGCGATTGTCTGCGGAGATGAGACGCAGACGTGGGGTGATTTTTCGGCAAATATCAACAGGGTCGCGCATCATTTAATTGCGAGCGGTGTTCGCAAAGGCGACAAGGTCGCGGTGATGATGGGCAACTCAATCGAGACCTTGGAGGCGGTCTTTGGGGCCGTTCGGGCCGGTGCCTGTGTGGTGCCGCTTTCGGGGTTGCTGACCAGCGAGCAGCTTTGCGGATTATTGAAAGATTGCGGAGCCGTTTGTGCCTTCGTATCTGATGCTTTCCGCGAAAGAGTTGAGCCCCTGCGCACCCATTTGGATGGCATAGAAACCTGGATATCCCATTGCTTCGAGGCGGAGGGGTGGCATCCGATCGCGGCGATCCTGAGCAGCGATGCGGCAGCCGCACCCGATATCAACCACGACCTGACAGATCCATTCAATATCATCTACTCCTCTGGCACTACTGGACTGCCGAAAGGGATCGTACAGACCCACCGGGCCCGCTTGCATTGGGCATTCTCGAATGCGGTCGAGATGGGCTTTAACACAAACAGCCGTGCGCTGGTCACGACGCCGCTGTACTCCAACGGCACTTGGCTGATGATGCTGCCGATCCTGTTTGCAGGCGGGACGCTGCATGTGATGCCGTCCTTCGACGCAGTGGGTTTTCTCGATATCGTCGAAAGCGAACGGATCACGCATACATTCATGGTGCCATCTCAGTACATCATGGTGCTGGAACGCCCCGAGTTGGAAAAGGCTGATCTGTCGAGCTTACAGACTGTGCTCTCGGCCGGCTCTCCCCTGAGACGCAATACCAAACAGCAGGTGATGGAACGTATTTCTTCCGGCCTGTTCGAGCTTTATGGCTTCTCGGAAGGCTTTGCCTCAATCTTGCGCCCACATCAGCACGCGGAAAAGTTTGATACCGTCGGCACGCCGGTGATCGGATTCGAGGTGTGCATTCTCGATGACGAAGGTCGGGAACTGCCCAATGGTCAGGCCGGAGAGATCGCAGGCTATGGTGCTGGTATCATGAGGCAGTACCATAACCAGACTGAGCAGACGGCCGAACTGATTTGGCGCGATGCCCGAGGCCGGACATTCATCCGCTCTGGTGATATCGGTATGTTGGACGAGGACGGTTTCCTCAAAATCCTCGACCGCAAGAAAGACATGATCATCTCGGGGGGCTTCAATGTCTTTCCGAGCGATGTCGAAACGATTGTCGGGCAACACCCTGATGTCAAAGATGTAACGGTAATTGGCGTTCCACATGATAAATGGGGCGAAAGCTGCCTCGCGTTGGTCGTGCCTAGAGCATCTTCCGGTGCCGACCCGGAGGCGATACGGGAATGGTGCAATGCCCGGCTCGCCAAGACGCAACGGCTTATTGGCGTGGAATTACGGGATGATTTTCCACGCAACGCTCTGGGAAAGGTCGTCAAGAAGGACTTGCGCGCGCCCTATTGGAAGGGCGCGGAGGCTTAGCTGCGCGCTTTAGGTCTGCGCCTCTTTGCGAATGGAACGAACAAAGGTCTTCGCGATCTTCGCAGGGGACATTTTCTGGTCGGCCTTGTACCAGACCGGAACCCAGTTCAACGCACCAAGCAGCTGTAGCCGTAGGAGTCCGCGCTCGGTTCCCGGCGTGATGTCGAGATCCGCAAAGAGGTCGCGGAAGATTTGCTCATAGGAGCGACGCTGCGCCTTGAGTTGCTCGTTGACGGCCTCGCGGTCTTCGGCAAAGTTTGGGGAGATAATAGACACTAGATTACCGGAGCCGAGCAGGCCTTTCAGATGCGCTACAGCGGCACGTTCGAGCCGGTCCCAAGGATCGCTGCCTTTGTCGATCGCTCGCTGGACTTCTGCGGTCATGTCGCCAACCACCCGTTCGTGGATGGCCAGCAGCATCTCCTCCTTGGAAGGGAAGTGGTAGTAGAGCGAACCGGGTAGCATGTTCACTGCCGCTGCAATGTCGCGCATCGAAGTGCCGTCAAAACCCTGTCTGGCAATCAATTCTGCGGCTTTTTTCAACACTACTTCGCGCTTGTTATTGCGGCGGGGTCTGCCAATTTTGGGGATATGGTCCTTGGGTGCGGCTTCCGCCATATCCTTGCTCGAATGAGTGGGTTCAGATGACATCCGATTGAACTCCGTTTTGGCTCAGAATGCTACCGAATGCGCAACAGCAGCGAAAAATTCCAATTTCTACCAATTGTTTGTTTGTGTATCGAGAAGCGGTTATCTACCGTATGGCAAAGTAAAGCAAGAGGGACAGATGACCAAGGGTTCAGCGACATTTACGATCTCCGGCCCCGCCGGTCAGATCGTATTCACCAATCCGGACCAAGGCTTCATGGATGAGGCCATGGAAGCCGATCTGCTTTACGCGGTTGAAACCATCTGCGCCACTCCGCAACTTCGCGTTTGCGTTTTGATCGGGGGGCAACCGGATGTTTTCATCCGGCACTATGACCTCAAGGTCCTTGCGCCCAAAGCGGCGGCGATGGCGAAAAGGGGGATGGTCTTCTCGCCCGACCGCCCTGTGCCCGAAAGCCCAATACACAAAGCGATGCGGTTGATGGAAAGCAGCGAAGTCATTTTTATTGCTGCTCTGAATGGAACTGCGATGGGGGGCGGTTTTGAACTGGCGCTGGCCTGTGATTTGCGGCTGGTGCAAGACGGTGCGTATTGCTTTGGCCTGCCTGAAATAAACCTTGGTATCCTACCGGGCGCGGGCGGGACCCAGCGGCTGCCGCAGATCGTCGGGCAGTCTCGCGCTTTGCAGATGACCCTGACTGGCGACACATTGAGCCCGGCGCAAATGTGCGAATACGGCATCGCGATGGATGCGGTGCCTGATGTCCGCGCTGCTGCGGACGCTTTGGCAAATCGGTTAGCTCAGAAACCCGCGCTCGCCGCAGCACATATCAAACGCCTGGTCCGGCAGGCTCACAGCCCGCGCCCCGAAGGCATGGCGGATGAGCGGACCCTCTTCTGCGATCTGATGGTACAGGATGACGCGGTGCGCCTGCTGGAAGAGGGGGCTTCAGGGCAGCGCCGGATCACAGACACTCCCTGAACTCGGCTCAAGAAGAAGGGGCTTCCAACAGGATCACCGAACAGGCCGCTTCGTCAAAGCCGATCACCCCTCCACCGTTTTCGGCAAGTGCGATCTTTGGGCTATCAGTCTGCCGTGCGCCGGCTTCGCCACGCAGCTGAAGTCCGAGTTCGTGGATCATCGACAGGCCCGTAGCCCCTACGGGGTGCCCCTTGGAGACGAGCCCACCGGAGAGGTTCACAGGCAGGCGGCCACCGAGTTTCGTCGCTCCGCTTTCAATCAGCGCGCCGCCTTTGCCAGCTTCTGCGAAGCCGAGCATTTCCAGCTGAAAGATTTCGCAGAAAGATGTCGCATCGTGTAGTTCAACTAGATCGACATCAGACGCGGAAAGGCCGGATTTGGCGTACGCTTTCTGTGCGGCCACATGGCTCAACCCCGGTTCCTTGGGAGCGCGATACTTGCCGCCTGTCAGCACCGAGGCGCGGACCTTGATCGCGCGCGCCCGGATCTCCGGTGGCTGCTGGGCCAGAAGTTCTTCGGACACAAGAATCGCGGCGGCGGCGCCATCCCCGATGGGCGCAGCCATGGAGCGCGTGATCGGCCAAGAGACTTCACGGTCAGCCAGTGCTTCTGCTACGGGAACTTCAAAGCGGTATTGCGCCTTCGGATTCATCGATCCGTGCCAGTGGTTCTTTGACGCGGCCACGGCGATCTGGTGCTGCGTGGTGCCGTAAGTCTTCATGTGCCACGCGGCCTGCATCGCATAGGTATCCATGAAGACGGTTCCGCCGGCGGCATTCGGATCAAACGGCTTTCCCGCTTCAATGCCGCGTTCCTTATAATAAGAGTGCCATTCCTCAGGGTTCATCTGATCGATGCCGCCTTCGAAAATCTCCAGCGTCCGGGCCGGGGCGTTCTGCACGAAGGTCTTTTCGACGCCAATGGCGAGCGAGGCTTCCATATCGCCCGAGGCCACATCTTTCCAAGCGCCGTGAAACGCCATCGAAGCTGTTGCACAGCCGCCTTCGACGTTGATCATCGGTACACGTTCTGGAAAGAGCTTCTCCTTCACAAGCGGCGTAAAGCAGACTTGCCCGCGGATGTTGCGCTGTCCGAATGTGCCCATACCGCAATTCCCGAACCAAGCCTGTTCGATGGCATCTCCATTCTCCCAGCCCGCGTCGGTCAGAACATCGAGATAGGCCTCCCGCGTCAGGTCTTTGAAGCTATCGTCGGGTCTTTTGCCGAAGGCAGTACACGAAGTCGCCAGCACATATACATCACGCATTTGTATCTCCTGTCAGTAGAATTTTACCGTTGCGTCCCCCGCGCGCCGCATGGGCGAGCGCCTCTTCGATCCGCTCGAGCGGGTAGGTGGCGTCGATCTCGGTATGAAGCACGCCTTCCGCCAGCTTGCGTTCGAGAAAGCCGTGCAAATCGCGCATCTTTTCCGGCGTTGTGGTGCGATACCAGTCGAACAGCCAAAACCCGCGCAGCCGCACGTCACGAAACACGGTATCTCGCGCCGCGATCCGGTGGTCCTCGCCCGAGAGCAATCCGTAGACGACGACCGTCGCGCGGTCCTCGACAGCTTTCGCCAGTGCGCCGGTAGCCTCACCGCCAATCGCGTCCAGAGCGAGTTTCGGCCGTGCCTTTGCCGCGCCGCGAATGGCCTCGGCAAGATCGACTTCCCCTTGGTCCACAATGACGACATCCGCGCCGTCCTGTTTCAGCGCATCAACTATATCCTCGCGCCGGACAATATTGATCGTATGTAGCCCCATTTCGCGGGCAAATCGGATCACCATCCGTCCCACGTTGGAATTTGCGGCATTCTGAACGATCCAGTCTCCGGGTGACAGCGCCACCATATCCGTGAGCAACAGATAAGCGGTTCCGGGATTGGCGCGCATCAATGCGGCCTGCTGCGGATCTGCTCCTTCGGGTGCTTTGGGGGCCATGCGTTCGTGCAAAATCAGCGTATCGGACCAAAACCCGTTGCCTACAGGCAGGACCGCATCACCGACCGCCAGTCGCGTTACCAAGTCGCCGATTGCGTCCACGACACCCCAAGCCCCGACACCGGGTGTTGCCGGCAATGCGAGCGGCTCGGCACCATAGCTCCCTTCGATCGAAAGCAGGTCGGCCGGATTGATCGTCATCACTCGATTGCGCACACGGACTTCATTTGGTCCGGGCTGAGGATCGGGTTCTTCGATCACCTCGATCACATCAACGGGATCGCCATGCTGGTGGAAGATCGCACGTTTCATAGTCTAAGTTCCTTGCCATGATTCCGCATCGGATTTTGGTGTCCAAGTTCTGCCCTATGAGGCTTGCAAACGCCGACCCCGTCGAACCACGTGAGATCAGCCGCCAAGTTTTACCGGCAAACGGCGCGTGCCGCGGGGCACCATCGCGTCCAACCACTCCGGCGGGTTTTCATTGTCCAGTGACAGATCAGGAAAGCGTTCGAACAATTTGCTCACGGCAATGCGCCCTTCTTCGCGGGCAAGCTTGGCACCGAGGCACAAGTGAATTCCCTGTCCGAAAGTCAGATGGCGGTTTTGTTTGCGGGTAATATCGAAGGTTTCGGCGTCCTCGAACATCCGTGGATCGCGGTTGGCTGAATTGACCATTACGAAAACCCTCTCGCCCTCACGCAACGTGCGTCCGTGCAGTTCGTGTTCCTTGGCCACGACCCTGACCAGGCCATTGGTCGGGCCGTCGAAGCGCAAGACTTCTTCAATCATGCTGTCTACCAATTCGGGCGAGACACGCAGGCTAGACAGCTGTTCGGGGTTGCGCAGCAGCAGCAAGGCCGCGTTGCCAATGAGGTTGGTGGTGGTCTCATGGCCCGCAAATAGAATGAGGATACACGTGGCCACCAGCTCGTCGTCGCTGAGTTTATCACCCTCATCGCGCGCATTGATGAGGTCCATCAGGAAGCCGGGTTTCGGGTTGGCTGCACGTTCTTCAATCAGCTGGCGGAAATAGGCAGACATATGGCGGCAGCCACGCGCCGCACGTTCGTATTTGTCATCGGAATTGCGCGCTCCACCGATGAAGACGGCCATATCGTCGGACCATTCCTTGAACTCGTCTAGCATGTCGCGCGGTACATCAAGCAGATCCATGATGACGAAAGCGGGTAGTTGCAGAGCATACTCTCGGATCAGATCGATGTCCTTGGTGCCCGAAGCCTCGAGCCGATCCAGTAGAAGGTCGCTGATTTCGGCAATTTTGGGCCGCATCTCGGCGATGGCATCAGTCGTAAAGGCATGGCGCATGATGCGGCGCACACGAGTATGATCCGGGGGGTCGCGGAACGCCAGCCAGAGGTTAAGATAACGGATGATGTCTTTCAGCAGCATCGCATCTGCTGGGGGCAGTGATTCATAGAATTTCAGAAGCCGATTGACCGACAGCGTATCGGAAAGAAGCAGGTCGCGGACGTCCGTGTAGCGGGTGACGATCCACGATTTGAGCGATGGGCTCCAATGCACAGGGTCTTCTTCGCGCAACCGCGCGTAGGTCGGGAAAGGATCGGCCATCACCGCCGGGTCGGTGGGGTCGTATACGAGATCCTCGGTGCGCGGTGCTTCTGACATGAGCAAACCTCTCGATCAATATTGACATCAACCAAACGTTCGTTTGATATTGAAGGTGTACGCTGCTGCTTTCGAGATTTCAAGCGCGTTTGCGATCTGGCGTTGAACGGGCGGGTTGCGGAACGATTAGGGAAGCAGCCATCAACGGGAGCCGGACCGTCCGTTGCTGTGTTTTAAACAAGGTTTGCAGATGGGTGATCGGTCCAATGAGGAATTGAAAATGAAGATAGACGAGCAAAGCGCCATTGTGACCGGCGGCGCTTCGGGGCTGGGCGGCGCGACCGTTGATATGCTTGCGCAGTCCGGGGCCAAAGTCGCAATCTTTGACATGAACGAAGAACAGGGCACAGCGAAAGCCAAGGCCGTGAACGGGACGTTCTTCAAGGTTGATGTCACAGATGCGCTCAGCGTCGAGAACGCGATCGCGGAGGCCCGAAGCCAGCAAGGCACGGCGCGCATACTGGTCAACTGCGCGGGGATCGGCCCCGCCGCGAAAGTGATCGGGCGGGACGGGCTGGCTGCGTCGCTCGAGACGTTCAATTCTGTTCTCAACGTAAATTTGTCGGGCACCTTCAATGTGCTGTCTAAATTTGCCGCAGCCCTCCATAAAGACGAGCCGCGCGGAGAGGAGCGGGGGGTCATTGTGAACACTGCCTCTGTCGCTGCATTTGACGGACAGATCGGGCAGGCGGCCTATTCCGCATCCAAGGGCGGTGTCGTGGGAATGACGCTGCCGATAGCGCGCGAATTGGCGCGCTATGGTATACGGGTGATGACGGTGGCACCCGGCTTGTTCTTGACGCCTATGTTGGAAACTTTGTCGGACGAAATCCGCGCATCGCTCGGCGCGCAGGTTCCTTTCCCGAGCCGACTTGGCGATCCTGCGGAATTTGCGCAACTTGTAGGGTCGATTATCACCAATCCAATGCTGAACGGCGAGACGATCCGCCTTGACGGGTCAATCAGGATGGCACCGAAATGAATTTTGAAATGGAACGACGCGGTATCTCCGTCCACGCTCTCGACATCTCCGATCGCGTAGGGATCTTTGTTTGGCAGCAGATCGTACCTTATGGGCCCGATGCGCCTCGCTGACCGCTTTGGACAATATATGGGAGGGCAGGGCGTGTCGGATAGCAGCAGCCTACAGCAGATATTCAGGAGAATTCGCTACTTCCGAGACTATGACAGGTCTACTGGAGTGCAAAAGTGGGGCCCTGAGAAGAGAATCATAGTCGATTTGGCGAACCGGGGATGCCCTGTATCTCGGCAATATCGCTCCATCGCTCGTATAGGCGTTCAGTCAGGTTGGGGGAACCTATTATGCCATATATTGAAGGCCGCGTAGCCTTTATCACCGGAGCCGGCTCCGGCATCGGCCGCGCCATCGCGCTCAAACTGGCGGTGGAGGGTACGACAGTCGTTTGTTCAGATATCGACATCGGAGGTGCGCAAGATACCGTTACGCTCATCAAGGAGACGGGAGGTCTGGCATTGGCCGAGGCTTTGGATACCTCTGACGAAACCGCTGTGAAAGAAGCGCTGGAGCAAGTTGCACAACAGCACGGACGTTTGGATATTCTGATCAACAACGCTGGCGTCGGCGGAAAGGATTGGGAAACGACCAATGCGATCAACCTCTCTGGCGTGTATTACGGATTGATACACGCATGTCCGATCATGGCCCGTCAGGGCGGCGGCGCAGTGGTGAACACATCCTCAATTGCGGGGGTGGGCGCGGTCAGCTGGGCTGCGGAGTACCACGAGAACACCGACCTCCTCGGCTCGCTCAGCGCCTATACCGCCAGTAAACACGGCATAATCGGCCTGACCAAACAGTTCGCCGTGGCTTTCGCGAAAGCTGGAGTGCGGGTGAACGCGATTTGTCCCGGTTATATCAAAACGCCAATAATCACCGAATTACGGAGCGAAAAACAGCAGAGCTTTTTGGAATCGCTACATCCGATGGGGCGGCTCGGCGAACCGCAGGAGGTGGCGGAGGTAGCAGCCTTCCTTGTCAGCAAGGCTGCCAGTTTTGTGACCGGCGCAGCGGTCCCGGTGGATGGAGGATATACGGCAAAGTGATGCTGCGGGGCAGTAACTGAAATTCAATCGCTAGCTGAAGTGGAGGGCAAGCGATCCGCTTACCCAGTCAAAAATCAAGCCAGATCGGCACCACCGGTCACAATGCACCCATCGTAAATGCAACCGTTACTTTATAAAACAAACGTTTGGTTTTGTGTAGACAAGCGACGTTGCATCTGTAATCGTCGAGATCTGATGTTCGACCGACCGCAGCGAATAAATGCAATCGTGCAAAAGGTTGGACTGCGCTTGAAAACGGGAGGTACACATGCGCTCGATCAATAAGCTGGCCCTGGGAGGGGCAATACTGGGTATACTTGGAGCGTCTCAGGCTTTTGCGCAGGAATATCCTTCGCTGTCCCTACGCATGGCGCATCCGTTGCCAGAGACGTGGCCTGCGGCGAATTGGGATAAGTGGTGGGCTGAAGAAGTTGCGCGCCGTAGCGACGGCAAAATCAACATAGAAATCTTCTGGTCGGGCCAGTTGGGCGGGCTTACCGAGATCAAGTCGTTGGTAGGCGACGGCGCAGTGGAGCTGGGTGTTTTTGCGCAAGCTGTCCATGCCGAAGAGCTGCCGATGATGGCCGTCTCGGCAGGTCTTTTAAACCGCGTATCCGCAGATGCCGCGACTGCCAACACCCTGGCTGGTGAGATGTATCAGCAAGATCTTGTGAAAGCCGAAGCAGACGCCGCCGGTATCGTTCCGATCAAGTGGACCGTGCCATCGACCTATACCCTGCTGTGCAACAAGCCGGTGAACAAGATGGCCGACCTCGAAGGGCTCCGCGTGCGCGCCGTGGGTGGTGCCTATGTGCCGATTTGGATGGAAGAATACGGCATGGTTCCCACACGGGTGCAGGCCCCCGAACTGCGAGAAGGACTTGAGCGTGGCACGATAGACTGCAATTTCGGACCAATCGAATGGGCGACCTTCTCGGAATTGGAGGAAGTGGCACCTTACTGGTCTGATATCAACACCGGCTCATTTACGACTTTCCAGCTGATCGCATCTAAGGAAGCGTGGGACGGATGGCCTCAGGAGGTCAAAGACTTGATGACCGAAGTCGCGCAAGAAGCGATGGATAAGGGCCAAGCCGAACTTGCAGAAGTCGAACAGACCGCGATCAAGGAATTTCAGGAAGCCGGTGGCGAAATCGTGAAACTGAGCGACATGGACGCCTTTGTCGAACGCTCCCCCGATATGATCGCAATCTGGAAAGAACGCACCCTTGAAGCGGGTGTGAGCGAAGAGGATATTGCCCCGATCATCGAGCTTCAGCGCAAGGCTGAGACATCTTTCGGGAATTAAGACTTGCCTGACGCCACAAATCATTCGAGCCCCGCTGCGTTTCAGAATGCGCTGCGGGGCGTGTTGCTGGCGCTCAAGGTGGTCGCCTTTGGCAGTGCCGTCGCAGTCTTCATCGTGATGGTGGTGGGTGTGGTCGATATCATACTTGGTGAAACTTTTGGTTTCTACCTGCCGTTCAAGGTCGACATGTCAGGTACATTGACCGCAGCGGCCGTATTTCTGACATGGCCCTTGGTGCAGTGGCGCAATGCGCACATCAGTGTGGACCTGTTCAACCCTTTCATGTCGTCCGGCATCGTGCGGTTGCGCTGGTGGGTCGCCCAAGGATCCGGTTTGGTCTTCGTGGGGCTGTTGACCTACGGAAGCTGGGTTTTGGCCTTGGAAAGCATGGCGATTTGGGAACAGTCTGCAGCGACGCTGGGCTACGCGATCTGGCCGGCGAAACTGGCATGTGCAATCGGTGCGTCGTTAACCTGCCTCATCCTGGTGGTGCAGATGATTGCCCGCGCCAGTGGCATTGACCAGCCAGAGGATATTATTCAATGAGCGGATTGGCCGAAGGTGGCATCGGATTTGTCGTGCTGCTGTTCATGCTGGGAATCGGCGTGCCCGTTGCCTACGCGATGGGTCTGGTTGCAGCCGTGGGAATCTACCTCACGGTCGGGGACCGTTTTCTGCTCACGACCTTCAAGTCGATGCCCTATGCGTTGACGAGCGACTATAATTTCGTTGTCATTCCGATGTTCGTGTTGATGGGTGCGATCGCCGGGCGGGCGGGTATCATCCGCGATCTCTATACTGCCGCTCAATACCTTATGAGCAGGCTGCGCGGCAGCCTTTTGATGGCAACGATCTTCGCACAAGCCGGTTTTGCAGCCGCTTCCGGCTCTACTGTCGTGGCGTCCAGCGTGTTTACCCGCATGGCCCTGCCTGAAATGTTGCGTTTTGGTTATAATGGCGGTGTCGCAGGGGGCTGCATTGCTGCTGCCGGTACATTGGCTGGGCTGATACCGCCCTCCATCGCAATGGTCCTTTTTGCCATGCTGACGTCCGAACCTGTCGGTAAGTTGCTCGTCGCCGGCATTGTGCCGGGCGTGTTGACCGCGGTGAGCTATGCTATCGGCATTCGCCTGTTTCTGATCGTACGACCGGAATGGGCCCCCATGTCTAACCAGAATATCACTTGGGCCATGCGTGGACGGGCGTTGTGGAAGGTATGGAGCGTGTTGCTTTTGATGGTGCTGGTAATGGGCGGCATCTATCTTGGTTTCTATCCCCCCTCGGCTGCCGGCGCTGTCGGGGCGGCAGGTGCGCTGGTCATTGCGCTCTCGATGCGGAGGGTCAATGGAAAGGACATTTGGGATTCGCTGCTCGAAGCGGTACGTATGTCGGCCATCATCTTTGCGATCGTGATCAGCGGGCTACTGTTCAGTCGGTTCCTGTTGATCAGTGGTTTCATCCCCGAACTGCGCGGTGTGATCGTCGCGACTGAGATCGGCCCCTTTGGATTCATTGCGATAACAATCGCCATTTTCATGCTGCTCGGGATGTTCGTCGACTCCGTGTCTCTTTTGGTCATCGCGGTGCCTTTCCTCTATCCCATTTCGCAATCGCTGGGGATCGACGCGATCTGGTTCGCGGTGCTCGTCATCAAACTGATCGAAATCGCGGCGATCACTCCTCCTGTGGGGCTGAACCTCTATGCCGTGCTGGCCGCTGCCGACGGCAAAATTCGTGCAGGAGCTTTGTTCAAGGGCGTGTTGCCCTTCATTTTGATCGAGTTTGTGATCCTCGCGTTGATCATCATTTTCCCGGAAATCGTCCTGTATCTGCCCCGTCAGATGTAGGCGGCATAGTGAACTGGTACTTGTCTGGCGATCTACAGCGACCCGATGTCAATAAGCCACCATTCAGAAGGGTAAGGCCGCATGAAAAAGATCGTGATCATCGGTGGTGGGCAGGCGGGTGCCGTTCTGGCTGCGACGCTGCGCAAGCTTGGACATGATGGTAGCATAACCCTGGTCTGTTCAGAGGCTGCACTGCCCTATCAGAGACCGCCGTTGTCGAAGAGATATCTGATGCGGGACATGACGGTCGAGCAACTCTCTCTTCGCCCAGAACGCTTCTATGTAGAAAACGGGATCGAGATGATACTCGGGCAGCCTGTGACGAAGATCGACCGGACCCGCAAGGTGATCATGGCAGGAGAGCAGGAAATCGAATATGATGCCTTGGCGATAACTACTGGTTCTTCGCCCCGACGGCTGCCATCTACCATGGGTGGCGATCTTAATCATGTGTATGCGGTGCGCAGTATCGCTGATGTTGACCGGATGGCCCTGGAGTTTTTGCCGGAGCGTCGGTTGCTGGTGATCGGAGGCGGCTATATCGGACTTGAAGCAGCGGCCGTTGCTGCAAGGCTGGGGCTGCGGGTTACTTTGGTCGAAATGGCAACGCGGATCTTACAACGTGTCGCCTCGCCAGAGACTTCCAACTTCTTCCGCAGTTTGCATGAAAACCACAACGTCGAGATCCGTGAAGGCGTTGCTTTGGACAAGTTGGCAGTCGGACAGCCCCTGAAGGCGCATTTTGCAGGTGGCGATGATTTGGAGGTCGATTTCGCGGTCGTGGGGATAGGGGTGAGATCCAATGACGCGCTCGCACAGACGGCAGGGATACACTGTGATGACGGCATTGTCGTAAATGTTTATGGACAGACCTCGGACCCGGACATCTGGGCGGCGGGGGACTGTACCCGGTTTCCGTACCGCGGCGCGCTCATCCGTCTTGAAAGCGTGCAAAACGCGATTGATCAGGCGGAGGTCGTGGCGATGAACATGATCGGTCATCAAAAAGACTATGCGCCAAATCCGTGGTTCTGGTCAGATCAGTTCGATGTCAAGCTACAGATCGCCGGGCTGAATACAGGGTATGACAAGGTCATCATCCGTACTGGGGCCGTGCCTAACAGCCAGTCAAATTGGTACTATGCTGCTGGCAAACTTCTGGCAGTGGATGCCATGAATGACCCCCGCGCCTATATGGTCGGCAAACGGCTGATCGAAAGCGGGCGTTCGCCCGCTGCGGTGGATGTCGCCAACAGTCAAGTCGATCTGAAATCCCTGCTTTGATCCCTTGCCATATTTCGAGACTGCGTTCGTAGTAGCCGCGCCCCCGAAAAGATTTACGGGGGCGCGCTGTCAGAAACTCATTGCGCTGCACTAGATCTTAGCGGGTGAATGCAAAGGTTCCGTCCTTCAACTGACCACCACCCAGCATCTTGCTGACTTTCACCTGAGCCAAGGCAGAGCCTTCTGGTCCAGAGATATCGACCGAGACAGGTATTCCCGCGCAGAAATTTCCGATAAATGGAATAACCATTCTGATCATGTCACCGTCGAGATAATTCAGCACCCCGCCACCGGCCGCACAATCATCGGACGGTTCTATGACGATCTTTATCGACCCGCTGTCGTCGCCGCCTTCTCCGACCCATGTGTCGCCCTCAGATGTTTGAACGGAACTTCCGGGTTTGACGGGCGCTCCGAAATGTTTCTCCATCGCTGCACTCACCTCTGGATCAGGCCCGTACCAACCCCCGAGGATGTGGCGCGCAATTGACCCTTCGTTCTCCGGGTCCATCACGTTGATATACGCATAGGCAGACGAATATACGCCCAGTCCAACAGCGTCGCTCACGTAATAGACGTTAATGCCGCCAGACAGATCGGCAGCGGCTGTCAACGTTTCCGGTACGAGGTCCTTGACGCTTGTTTCGTCCCACTCAAGCGCAATGGTGACCGTATTGGCCCCGGTCATGAGGTAGGGAGGCGGCTGCAGGCTTTCGGCTTGTGCCGCAATCGGTAAAAAACCAGCGACCAATGCTACCGTCAGTAAGTTGTATCTATACATGGTGAATCTCCTCCACTGAGTTTTGAAGTGCTCTCGGTCCCGTCCTCCCCGGGAACCGGGAACTCAGAAGATTATAAGACAAAAAATAAAACAAACGATCGTTTTTTAGCGGCAGTTGACATTTCATCGAGAGAGGTCTGACGGGTGTTGTCATGTCGCGTGGCGTTCTTGGACAACGCGGTCTGCCGAGAATTCAAATTGTGATTCTGGGCGGAATCCGGACCTTCTCTGCGGTCGCGAACTAATCGGGCTGCTGGGGTAGAAGCTGACATTCAACTTGCGTGAATTCCGGGTTCAGCTCTGCATTGCCGCATGACGGCTTAGAGCCCACTTTACCGTATGCTGAATGATGCACGAATGGCCGAATTGGGACGCTAAGCCCCTCAATCCGGTCTGTTTGTCGGTCTCCAAAGCATTGCAGTGCCAATACCGGCGGCGAGTAGCGATGCCGTAAAAACTCCACTCTTGGCGGCCGAGAAGTCGGCATCGCCTGTCCTGCGACAAACAGTGACATGGTTAAGCCAATCCCGGCCAGCGCGGCGGCGCCGGTGGCCTGACGCCAAGAGTAGGCGTTAGGCTTGGTCGCCAATCCCGTGCGGATGGCCAACGCGGCGAAAGCGATCATGCCGAGGGGATTACCCACCAACGGTGGTACAGGGCGCCAATGCCGCGCCAAGCTTAAGGGCTTCATGCACTATTTTCAGAACGAGATAGGCGCGTTGAATGTCGACAACGCGCCCATCTGGCCGAAGGCTTCTTTATTCAAGCAGCCCGAGGATTTCTTGTGCGGCGGCGGCGGATGAAGCGGGGTTCTGGCCGGTAACGAGATTGGAGTCACGCAGCACGAAGCTGGCCCAGTCTTCACCCTTTTCGTACTGCCCACCATTGGCCTTTAGCATGTCTTCAACCAAGAACGGCACAACGTCGGTGAGTTGCACGGCCTCTTCTTCGGTGTTGGTAAAGCCTGTCACACGGCGGCCGGAAACAAGTGGTTTGCCGTCCGTACCTTGCGTGTGGCGGAACACGGCGGGAGCGTGGCAGACTGCCCCGACAGGCAGATCGGCGGCGGCGAAGGCTTCGATCAGGCGCTTGCTGTCCGCGTCTTCCGCAAGGTCCCACAAGGGGCCATGGCCGCCGGGATAAAAGATGGCGTCAAAGCCGTCCTCGGTCACGTCTGAAAGTGTCAGCGTGTTCGCGAGATGCTTCTGCGCGTCGCTATCGTCCTTGAAGCGACGTGTGTCATCTGTCTGTGCGTCCGGGCTGTCACTGGAGGGATCAATCGGCGGTTGCCCGCCTTTGGGCGAGGCCAATGTGATGTCGGCGCCTGCGTCTTTGAAGACGTAATAAGGTGCCGCGAATTCCTCCAGCCAGAAGCCGGTTTTGTTGCCGGTGTCGCCGAGTTCGTCGTGCGATGTCAGTACCATTAGAATTTTCATATTCTTACTTTCAGTTGCGGCCAACGCGGATAACGCGCTTGCCAAAGTTTTCGCCGTTCAGCAGTCCGATGAAGGCTTCGGGCGCATTTTCCAGCCCATCGATCATCTCTTCGCGGTATTTGATTTTACCACTTTCGATCCACGCCCCCATCTCTTTGGCGAAGTCCGGATAGAGATGGTCGAAATCGTCAAAGATTATGAAGCCCTGCATTTTGATTTTCATGCGAAGGATCTGACCCATGAGCCAATTCATCCGGTCCGGCCCATCGGGCAAGGCGGTCGCGTTATACTGCGATACTATTCCGCAAACCGGCACACGTGCATTCGGGTTCAAAAGTGGGATGACGCCGTCAAGAACCTTGCCACCTACATTTTCGAAGTAGACATCGATGCCATCGGGGCTGGCCTTGGCAAGCTGTTCAGCAAAGTCATCTGCTTTGTGATCGATACAGGCGTCAAAGCCCAACTCATTGACCGCATAGGCGCATTTGTCTGGTCCGCCCGCGATGCCGACGACACGGCAGCCCAAGATCTTGCCGATCTGGCCCACGGTGGCCCCGACCGGGCCAGTTGCAGCCGCCACGGCGATGGTTTCGCCGGGCTTGGGCGCGCCGATCTGCGTGAGACCGGCCCAAGCGGTAAACCCAGGCATACCCATGATACCGAGCGCCCAAGACGGATGCTCAGGCGATTTACCCAGATTGGTGACGCCCGCACCGTCGCTGAGCGCGAAATCCTGCCAGCCATTGAAGCTGAGCACATAGTCGCCCGGCGCGAACCCATCTACGTTCGAAGTCACGACCTGCGCGACTGTTCCACCCACCATGACGCCGTCGATTTCCACCGGAGCAGCGTAGGACTTCGCATCACTCATGCGCCCCCGCATGTATGGGTCCAGCGACAGGAATTCCGTGCGCAAAAGCATCTGATCGGCACCCGCAGAGGGAACCTCTCCCTCGACCAGGCGGAGTGTGTCCTTGGTCGGCGCGCCTTTGGGGCGTTCCGCCAGGACAAGCTGGCGGTTGACTGTTTCGGTCTGTGTCATGTTCAATATCTCCTACAGGGCCGCTTCAAGAATGCGGCGGGCGTCGTCGGGGGCGATGGCGGCATGTTCGCCAATCGCGGTCAGGCCGTGGTCCTTCAGGGCGGTGACGATGCGATCAATTTCGGGCGCGGCGATGTCGTAGTCACCCAGCCGTGTCTTGATCCCTATCGCCTCGAAGAAACCACGCGTGGCATTGATTGCGGCGTCGATCCGGTCATCGTCGGACCCCTCGCGGACATCCCATACATTGGCGGCATATTGCAGCAGTTTCTCGCGTTTCGGGCCGCGCTGGTCGTTCATCAGCGATGGCAGCACAACAGCCAGAGTCCGCGCGTGATCTGTATCATTTAGCGCGGTAATCTCATGCCCGATCATATGGCTTGCCCAGTCGTGCGGAACACCCGCGCCGATCAGACCGTTCAGGGCCAGCGTTGCCGTCCACATCAGGTTGGCACGGATATCGTAGTCGTCCGGAGTTTCAAGCGCTTTGGGCCCAAGCTCGATCAGGGTACGCAGCAGGGTTTCGGCAAATCCGTCCTGAACGCGTGCAGCAGACGGATATGTCAGATACTGTTCGATGATATGAACAAAGGCATCCGCAACACCGTTAGCGATTTGGCGGGGAGGCAGCGAGTAGGTAACCTCCGGGTCCAGCACCGAAAAGACGGGATAGCAGTGTGGGTTCATGAATGGGAGCTTCGCGCCTTTTTCAGCGTGGGTGATCACAGAGGCAGGGTTCATCTCTGACCCTGTCGCGGGCAGTGTCAGCACGGTGCCGAACGGCATGGCACCTGTTACGACCGATCCGCGCGATGTCAGGATGTCCCAGGCGTTGCCGTCATACAGGGCAGCCGCTGCGATGAACTTGGTGGCGTCGATGACCGACCCGCCGCCGACGGCAAGCAGGAACGTGATTTCTTCCTGACCGATGAGCTCAACAGCTTTGAGTGCAGTGTCAAAGCGTGGGTTCGGCTCAACCCCACCGAATTCGACCAAAGTGCCTCGCGCACCTGAGCAAGAACGCCGGTCCGTTCCGCGCTGCCCCCGCCGTAGACGATAAGCACCTTTGCGTCAGCAGGAACCTGATCTTTCAGGTCCGCGATACGGCCCCTGCCGAACAGGATGCGTGTCGGGTTGCGAAAATCAAAATTGTTCATTGGTTCAGGCCTCTTCGGTTTCAATATGCAGGCGCACATCGATGTTGCCGCGCGTGGCGTTGGAATAGGGGCAGACCTGATGCGTTGCTTCGACGAGATGCTGCACGTCGTCGCGGGCCATGCCCGGCAAATGAACGGTGATGTCCAGATCAAGCCCGAACCCACCTTCGGCGCGTTGGCCAATACCGACATCGACCGAGGTTTTGGACCCTGTGGAATCAAGCTTGAGCTGCTTGGCCGTCAGGTCCATCGCGCTATCGAAACACGCAGCATAGCCAAGCGCGAACAGCTGTTCAGGATTTACCCCAGCCTCGCCGCTGTCCGGGCGGACCATGTTTACCGAAAAGCTGCCGTCGTTGAGGGCAGAGGTACCGGAGCGCCCCCCGGTTGCCGTTGCGGTGGTTTTGTAGAAGATTTTCATAGGTTTTCCTTTCGTGAATAGACCGGTCGTCTACTTTATTGGTAAAAATTTTTGAGCGTTAGGGTGCCGGAACAAGCGCCCTTGTTGCATCTATTGCGGAATTGAACGGAGCATCACTGTGCGAAAGACTGGCAACAAGGCTGGCCCCAAGCCACATGTGATAGAGCATTTCCGCAGAGGCTTTTGGGTTTTCAAGCGGAACGATTGTCCCATCCTCCGCCCCTTGTTCAAGGGTGAGTGCCAAGCGCGCGATGATGTCGGACACACCTTTTTGCAGGATACTGCTCATGTCCTCGGACAGGTCAGCGACCTCCGCCGACAATTTGACGACCAAGCACCGATCCTCAGGGTTCGCGCTAAGTTGTTTTGTGCGCCACCTTTCGAAATAGGTGAAAATCCGGGACCGCGCGTCCATGTCGGGGTGCGCAAGGGACACTTGCAGGCGAATGCCGTACTCCGTCACAAACTCGTTTAACAGCGCACAGCCATACGCCTCTTTTGAAGCGAAGTAGTGATAGAACGAACCCTTCGGTACACCAGACTCTTTCAAAAGAGCACTCAGGCCAACACCTGTGTAGCCCTGAGCGGCTGTCAGGCGGCGTCCAGTGGTCAATATCTGTGAACGGGTGTCGTTTTGCTGTTCCATGAATAACCAGATAGGCTTTATTAGACCAGTCGTCTAGTAGTTTCGCGTCAGTTTGTTATCACTGATGTGTGACCTCCCTGAACGAGACGGATTGGTGGACTGTCATTGGGGAAATGCTTGGAGAATGACGGTGTTAGCCACATGGCACCCAAACACCACTTCGGGAACATGGCTGGGCTCTGAACGGCGGTCGTCTTGGCTACGTCGCCTTTGCAGAGCGCAACGCCTCGCTATACGAGCTGATTTTCTCGTGTGGGCGTTTGACGGACCAAAAGGTCGCGAGCCCGATGAAGCGATAGCAAAGCTTGTTGCTCAACCGTTTTGATCGCAACAAAGTGCATCGTGGGTCGTGTCGCTGCTTCACGGATTGCCTCAGCGTCGATTGCGTCTGACTTGCCTCGCTTGACGTAGGGCTTCACATACATCGGTGGGATCTAACGCACCTCGTGGCCCAAGGCCCTCAATTCGCGGGCCCAATGATCGGCGCTGCTGCAAGACTCCATGCCGATCAGGCAGGGTTCTAACTTAGCAAAGAACGGCAGAAACTGCGCCCGTCTCAGGGGATTGTTGAACAAAACATCGTCGTTCTCCGCGATACCATGGACTTGGAAAACATTCTTGGCCGGGTCAACGCCGATTGTGCTAACTTGCATGGGGTGGCTCCTCATAAAGCAAATTTAGACACCTGCATTATGGCGCATTGCGACGCCGATTGGAGCAGGAGCCATCCACCCTATCAGCTTTCAAGTACCCAGATCGGGTATGATGTCGAGGATGTTCATTCCCTGCATGGCGTCCTTCTTGAAGCGGTTGTCTGTCAAGAGTTGCGCATAGCCATGCACAAGGCTCCACGCGAACATCTGCTGCTTCGCTTCAACCTCCGCAGCGTCACCATGATACCGTCCAAAGTCTTTCGAAAGGTCCGCCAGGATCACAAAGCATGCGCCGACATGGCGCATAAGGTTCGGGTCGCTTGAAGACACTCTGTCGCGGGCGAACATTAGTTCGTACATAGCTGGGTGATCCTGCGCGAATGCGACATAGCCAAGGAGCGCAGCCTGCCGACGGGCGACGCGGTCCGCTGTCTCGTGGGCTCCTCTTTTCATGTAAGTTTCCAATTCCGCATAGCCCTGTGCTGCGAGGGCCGTTAACAGTGCCTCCTTGTTCGCGAAATGGTTTTGCGGCGCGGTCGCGCTAACACCAACTGCCTGAGCACACTTTCTCAAAGACAGATTGCTGTGGCCTTCGGTCTCGAGCAGGCGGCGTGCTGCGGCCAGCAGAGACTCTCTGAGATTGCCGTGATGATAAGGCTTTGCGTCTTTGGTGTCTGTCTTCATATGTCCAGTGTAAACTTTTTCTTGACACCCTCACAATAGGACAGATACGGATATGTTCAATGCAAATATACACTGCACATATAGAGGCTGAGATGAAAAAGATGTTGGTTTACGCACTCGGAGCTGTTGTTGGGTTGGTGGTTCTTGCCGCTGCCTTTTGGTTCACGAACCCGATGGGACTGCGGGACACGCTTCTTGCAAACCAGATCGCCAAGATGAGGGTCGCCCCCAGTCGCCTAGGCAATCCTAAAACCCCCAGTGATTACGGAATGACGTATAGCGACGTTGATATTGTGACCGATGATAACGTAAGGCTCAGCGCGTGGGAAATCCCGGCGGCGTCCCCTTCGGACCGGACGGTGATCCTCAACCACCCATTGACCACAACCCGCTATGGTTCGGACAAAGGGCTGGATGGCGTCGCGGCGGAGTTCTTGCCCATGGTCAAGCATCTGCACGACGCAGGCTATAACGTGGTGATGTACGATCACCGTGGCCAAGGCGACAGCGATGGGGGCTTGGGGCGCACCGCCAGGGGCACCGAAGCGCCAGTCGGCGCGGGCGTCACCGAATGGCAGGACGTGGTCGCGTCACTCAAATACGTTCTGAGCCATGCCGATTTCGCGGATGACGAAATCATCTTCATGTCCCAATGCATGGGAGCGAATGCCACATTCCTCGCGTGGCAGAACGCGCCCGAACTCTTTGCCAACCCGCAGATCAAAGGGCTTGTCGCGCACCAGCCGACAATTTCTTACAACATGACGGCCCGGTTCCTTCGGGCCAAGACAGGCATCGATCTTGTGGACCGCGTGCTGGAAACCCAACTCGAAAGATACGGGGTTGGCTTTGCCAATCCCTTGGAAACGGTTCCAAGCGTCACGGTACCGATCCTCTTCGCACAGGTTGAGAAGGAACAATACACCTTCAACACCGAAACCGGGCAGAACGACATTCAAGAGATCATTGACGCAGCCACGACCGAAAACGAGGTGATCTGGATCGGCCCCAAGCATCCGAATGCATTCGGTTCGAACATGCGGTTTGACGGGTACCAGTACTTCAATCACCACCCAGAACAACTGCTGGATTTCATGTCACGACAGTTCAGCTAGGGTCGTCGCCGCGCACTTCCGCACCTATCTGCAATGCAAGAAGCGGACCTTCCGGCAGTCAAGCCGAAGGTCCGCTTTGTCCGCGTTGCAGTCGTCCAGCGACTGGATGATTGTGCTGGTGCGGCGAATGTCGGCAATGCGGGCTGCGACCGCAGCATCTTGACAGGTCGGTGAATGGCAGGAATGGGCCGTTCGTGTCGCGATTCACCAAGGTCTGGTTAGGGCCGACAGCGACGCGTCAAACGCGCCTCATTGCACTGCAGCGCATTGGCATTAACGAAGACGCTTTCATTGCGAAACAGTCCGGGACTGAATACGCCAACCTCCACCGCGACGGGAACTATGGTTTTCGTCGCCGGTAAAGTCAGATCTGGTGGGCCTCATGCCGCTTCGTCACTTCTCGCGTGACTGCTTCTCGACCGGCAGTATGCTGTCGTCGATGTTCCTCTAAGCACTGGTCCTTGGTTATCCACGATGCGTTGCCTATCCCCGAAAGAAAAAGCACGAATGAATTGGATGGTCGCATTTCTCGCGCTTCCCGACGGGGGTGTTCGAGCGGAATTTCCAGACGAGATAGCCTGCGCGGACCGTCTTGCGGCGGTGCGTTGGCCGCATGGCGTTAGCTGCGTTCGGTGTCATAGCACAGATGTCGGCTTTCTGGAGTTGCGAAAACTCTATCACTGCCGAAATTGCAGAAGGCAATTTTCGGTAACGTCGGGGACCATCGCGCACCGTTCGCGTCTTGAGCTTAGCTTCTGGTTCATTGCAGCCGAGGACATCATTACGGCTCACGCAAAGGGTGTCGCTGATGCCCTGTTGACCGGCCACGGTCTCGCTGACCGGTACGGAATTTCCTATGCGGCGACATACAGGTTGAAACAATTGCTGATGCGGGACCTATCGGTGCCTACGGGCCTGTTTCGCGCAAGCGTTTGTGTTCGAGGTTTCACCATACCCCCAGATATCGCGTCCTCTGACCTGGATCGATTCCTCTGGTTGGTGGAACAAATGACTGCACCCGTGCCGGGATACGACTGATCGTAAATTCCTGTTGAGTTAACGAGATAGCCTTTCCACAGCAGAGACAGTGCTCGGCCTTCCAGTGCTGGAAAGCGACCCCTACCTCTGTCGTGAAAGGAGCGAATAGCCACGCAGAGTCTAGGCGTCAGACTGACCAGAACCCCTCGTGGTGATGTGCGAAAAGGGGAATTTTTTTAAAAATAAACAAGTAAAAACAGATGCTTGACTCGAATCTGGAAATTTCATCTAAAAGTTTGGGTTTTGGTGTTTGGAATTTTCACGTTCTGCGCGGACATCGAGGGAGAAGGCAGAGCAAGGAAGGAATGACAACGACAGGTGCGCAGCGCGTGCCACACGACTGAACGAACCTGAACGGGAAGACCGGCCATTGCCGGTAACGGCAGGCGGTCTCCGCAGGTCTCCCACCACGAAAACAAGTTCCTAACCCGGCTCAACGAGCACGGGAATGGAGCAGTCATGCCGACGCGCAAGGAAGGATTGGCGCCGCGTCGGAGCACCTCAAACCCAGCTGCTCAGGAGTTCCCGGGCGCTGACCCAGCAAATGTCACAGGGGAGATCCCCACGCCCACAAGAAAGAATTACTCATGGCGGAAACAAGAACACACCTGAGGCCGACGCCGGCGAAGAGCCGGGCGGTCCGCAAGATCCCGAAAGCCTCGAAAGGGCATTTCGTTGGGGAGCTTGTCTATGACGATATCAACGGCATGCCTCAGCGCCTCGGTTTTGCCAGCTACACGGAATTCAAGGCTGCTATCTGCCTGATCTACCGGGACGACTTTGCGGATATCGAAGAGCAGCTGGCATCGTTGCCGTTCAACCACCCGAAAGGTGCCCCCAGTGAGCACTTCTTCGATTTTCGGTTCACTACTAAGGGCGGACAGAGAATTTGCATTTCTGTCAAGCCGGAGCGGATTGCGAAGACCTATGTCTATCAGGCGACGATAGGCGCTGTGAAGAAGGCGGCCATTGGCAATATCTGTGACGCAGTCGCCACCGTGACCGAGCGCAATATCAGTCCCATCGAGCTTCACAACGCAGAACTCTACCATGCCGCTCGCCGACCCGAGCCTTCCGTGGATGAAGTGGTTGTCGATGCCCTGTCACGGCTTGACGGACCGGTTTCCATCAACCAGTTCCTCGAGGATATCGGGATTTCCGGGCAGGGTTTTTTCAGCGTGGCTCGCGCAATTCGCTTCGGCCACGCGCGTCTTTTCACGCCTGAAAAGATCCGCGGCAAGACCCTGATCGAACGTGGGGTGGCCGCATAATGGCTGCTCCGTTCAAGAAAAAGCCGAAAATCCTTTTGGAAAAGGATTGCGAGTTCGCAGTCGGCATCCGCAAAGGGCGCGTTCTTGAATTGCGCACTGAGGGCTATTTTATCTTCTGGGATGAGTGGGCCGACCCCGAGACGGGCGAATGCCACGAGAGCACCGCAGGGATCATGAGTTATGATGCCATCGTCATCGAGAATAACTACGGCACCCTCAAGATTCTGAGACGCCCCTTGGCTAAACCGTTTGATCGCGAACAGATTCGTCGGATCGAACGTCTGCCCACGGAAATCGCACGCCAGCGTTTCAAGCAACAGCATGTCCTGGCGATCCAGGACATGCTCGATGCCGGTGAACTCCATCAGACTCGAGACGACTTCTGCGACCGGATCATCGATATCGTTGCAAAAGGGAAAAGCCGTTACGACAAGTATCTTGCTGCGCTTGCAATTCGGGAAGGCAAGCGAGGGGGCGCGAGAGTCAAGAAATCCAAGAAGGAAATCGAAAAGTCCGTTGAATTCCATCAGGGATTCAAATGTGGGCAGACCATGTGGAAATGGTACTGGCAATGGCGCGTAAATGGTGACGATGGCCTTTTCGACAAGTACCGAAATTGCGGAAAGTATCATCGGTATGATGATGCAACCGACAACTTTATTGCAGGTATCCTAGGTACCCTTTGGGACGAAGAGCGGGTGACGGTCAAGTCCTTGGTCGAGAGCGTTCACAGTGAGTTGGACAAGGAAAATGAGCGGCGTGAGCGTCTGCCCGTTCCTGCGGCAAAGATGAAGAAGGTCGGCTACGACTACATTCTGCGCTTGATCAAGGAACATGCGCCCCTCGACCACAAGATCCGGAAGAATGGCTGGGACAAAACCTATAAGGACCTCCATAGCCTTGGCATGGGGATCGAGACATCGCGGGCTTTGCAGCGCGTTGAAATCGACGAATACACCGTCGATCTCTTCGTGCTCATGAAAAGCACTGACCTATTTGAACATCTGCCACAGTCTATCAAAGATATCATCGGACTGGATGGCTGCGCGCGGCGCGTCACTTTATCCGCCGCGATTGACGTTCACACGCGCTGCTTTCTTGCGCTGCAGATTGTGCCGGAGGGCATCGAAAGCCCCCTGCGCCAAACCTTGGAAATGATTTACACGGACAAGAACCCGATCGCCGACGCTGCTGGCGCAAAATTCGGATGGCCGATGGCGGGGGCGCCTGAAACGGGTGTTCTTGATCGCGGTAATGCCTATGTCATCGATGACGCCTATGACGTTCTTGCCAGTCTCGGGATTACAAATCTTGGCGCCCCGGCCGGCAAACCTTGGCTCAAGCCCTTCATTGAACGTGTATTTCGGACGATCCACAGTGATCTTCTGCTGCGTTTTTCGGGACGGGCGTTCAGCAACGTTGTGGAGCGCGGCGACAATGATCCGAAAGCGCGCGCAACACTGACTTTGGAGGCTTTCCTCATTTGGCTCGTGCGATGGACCGTCGACGCCTACCACACCAAGTATCATAAAGGTCTGGGTATGTCACCTAACAGGGCTTGGAAAGAGGCGATCAAGGAGTGTAAACCTCGTTCCCTGACCAGCGACGAGATGCGTGAGGCCTTTGGCGTCCGCGGGCGGCGCAAACTCAGTCAGACGGGGCTTCGTGTATCTCATATCGACTACCAAGCCGATCACATCATGGAAAAATTCCTGAACTCCAACGCCGAATATTTCGATTACCTGCGCTGGGATGGCGATATCGGAACGATCAGCGTGCGTTGCGATGACGGTCCCTGGACCACCGTTCCTGCCTGTGATGATAAATGGATCGGCAAAAGCGATATCGACTTGCGTGTTTGGCTCCAGGAGCGGGCTGAGCAAGACTTGGACGAAACCCGCGCGCGTCGTGATTTCATCAATAGCGCGAACAGGGAATCCGTTCGCCTGAAGCAGCTGAATGGATTGATTTCGCTGCCCAAGACGCCAGCCGAACTCAAGAAAGATGTCGAACGCTTTATGCGGCACGCGGACACCGCAGAGCGTCGCCACAGGGCAGGGCCACACCGCGATCTGCTCGAGGATCTGGATAAAGGCACGGGTGATATCCCTGCGCACAACACCTCTGAACATGCCACCGATTACGACGCAAGCGGCACCAACCTCGATAACTTCGACGACAATTCCATGGAGTGAACATGAACGACATGACCAGTATTACCCCTGTTACCATCACTGAAAAGCTCAACTGGCTCGAGCACCGGTATTGGAAGTTTGGCGAGGAAGAAAACTTCGACGACCACCTTCTCGACCTTTTTAAGGTGGATGATGACGGCCAGCGGACGGCAGAGCCGCGGTTTGATCCGCTTAACCGTGAAACCAAGGGCCTGATGGTCCTTGGCCCGTCTGGCAATGGCAAGACGGCTCTCATGATGCGTGCCCTGCGGGTGGACCCTGTTCTGACGCAATTCAAGATCGATCAGGGCGGCAATACGCTCTACATTACCGTCCCACCCGACGCCACGATCAAGAAGCTCGCCGAGATTATTCTCGAAAAGACGGGCTATAACAAGGTCGATAGCAAGCTTCGCTCCGCTGATGCCTGGGAAATGGCGCGGCATCGCTTTGGTCTGGTCGGGATCAAGGCCGTCGTGATCGACGAATGTCATCACATTTTTCGCGCGGGACCAGGGCGCGACATCCCTGCGGCCATTCAGGCACTGAAACATATCATGCAGTCCCAGCATCGCGTGGCACTGATCATCGCGGGCGTTCCCAGTCTGAAGAGTGCTATTCTGACCGAGGCTTCTGGTGAAACGATGCGCCGCTTAACCGAGTTCTCACTGACAAGGATTCGCCCGGGTTCCAGGGGAGCCGCGACGTTTGGAAGGAACTTCGTGAAGTCTGCCGTTACCCTCGGACTCCATGTTGCGCAAGAAGATGCACTGCCAGAGCGCATTCTTTTTGCAGAGCACGGTCAGGTCGGAAGGAGCGTTGGCCTTGGAAAGGAAATCCTGCGGGCTGCGATCTCCAGAAAACGTGAGGTGATCACTCTCGAGGGCGCAGAGCGGGTTTTCCGGAAGTCCAACTCTGGGCTCGACGTGACGCCGTTCGACGGAGCAGAATGGGATGCGGTAAAGGCGGAATTGACTGCCATTGGTTGGGGGCAGTGATGAGCATCTGGCCTAGCCTGGCGTTTGATGCTGAGGAATCCTTGCTGTCCTATGCGGACCGGCTGTCCGTGTTGCACACCGGTCGCGGCATGGAGCGTCTCGTCAAGGATTTCGGGATCAACACCGAGCATTTCGCCTCAGGACGCGAAGAGGCGGTCTTGGCGTTTGCCGAGGCTGCCGGACTGCAGGTGGGGGACGCACAGCGCGCATCGGTCCGCGTGTTCCCGCGCGGGGCGTCTTTCCGTGCGGAGCCTATCTCGAAAACCTTTCTGAGCCCTCGTGCGGCCCGCTACTGCCCCGCCTGCCTTGCAGAGGACGGCAACCGTGCTGACCGTCAGTTTCGGCTGCTCTGGGGCTTTCGCCATGTCACCCGTTGCGACCGGCATTCGACGTGGCTTCTGGACGCCTCGTGTCAGGATGAAACCAACCTGCGCCTTGCTATCGGAAATGATCCTCTCGAACCCGGGCGTCCCGCGGTATCTGTAACGCCGGAATATCTCACTTGGCTGCGGGCGCGCGTGACCGGAGGTGCCAGCTTTGGGATTTCCTGGATGGACGACCAAACCTTGGAGCAGGTGCTTGCCGCCTCTGAAATGCTGGGCGGCATTCTCCAGCACGGACATAAGGTGGTGCTCTCTAGGCTGTCCCCGGCACAGACGGAAGAGGCGACGGATATCGGGTTCTCCATTTACTCGGAGGGTCCCGAGGCGATCGAAGAAGCGTTGGACACGATTCGCAAGACATCGCCCGCCACCGCCGTTCAGGCAGGTCCTCTGGCCCACTACGGAAAGCTTTTTGATTGGCTGGACCGCCGCAGCAATGCCATTGATCCCGGACCGATCCGCGACATCCTGCGCGACCACATTGTGAAACACTCGGCGGTCGATCCCGGGACCTCCGTTCTGGGCGTGGAGATTACCGAGCGTCGGTTCCACACGCTTTACAGCCTGTCGAGTGCTGTGGGCATCGAGCGTCCGCGCCTGTCGCGCCTTCTGAAAAAGCTGGGCGAGATCCCGGCGAACTCAACTGAAGTTGAAACTGGGAACATGGTGTTCGAAGTCGACAAAACGGTCCCCCTGATCGAAGCGTTTAAGACCGCCATCCCTTTGCGAGACGTCCCAGATTATTTGGGTGCAAGTAAGCGACAGGTGGAGATTCTGTATCGCGCTGGAGTCATCCTGCCTCTGGTTCCGCGGAAGGAACGTGGTGCTGTGCGCAATGTGGTCTTTGGACGGGTGCAGCTCGATGATTTCTTGAAGCGTATTTCCGATCTGCCGATCCTGGATGAAACGGACGAGGAAATTTTCCATCCGATCTCCTATGCCTGTCAGCGAGGCGCCGGGCAGTTCGAGGCCATTTTCGTCAGTATTTTGGATGGGCTGACCTTGGGAGTCCGTCATCCAGGAAAGTCCGGGGTCTCTGCCGTTTATGTCGATGTCAGATCCTTGGTATCGATCCGGAATTCTGCCTGACCCCTTCCGAAATCTTCGTCTATCAAGCCCGCTTCGGCGGGCTTTTTTATTGTCATTTCATGTTGTTCGCGGGATCTTCACCCGATTTTCGTGGGATCTTTGCTCCCATTCTAAAATGGCTCGAAATAAGGCATTGATTTTGCACGCGTTTTCGAGCTCTCTCGAGACAACTTTATCCCGTTTTTCAGCCTGAATGTTTTGAACGGTCACATCTGCCGAAGACTGCTCTTTAATACAGATAGTTGATGCCGAACAAGAACATGTTCGGCGGCGCAAAAAGCAGCCGTGCCTCAAGTTTCTCCGTAATCTGGTAATACGGGGACGCGATAACATAGGGGTTCAGGTTGCCTTCAAAAAGCGGCCGCAGGACATGGGGAGCGATTGGGCCGAGCTCCCCCCGATATCCGACCATCAAGCCGAAAGAATAATCCAAGCCGATACGGTTGTTCAGAAAAAGTGTTCTGGAGAACCCGAGGCTCCATGTTCTGTCCCCAAAGGAATTGATAAAAGTAGAGCCGCTGATGCCGTTTTTTGTCAGCGAAACAAAATGGTTCATGGAAATACTATCGGTGCTAAAGCTATCGCTGGGGTGCCATCCAAAGGGCAGATACATAAAACCGTCGGCGGCTTTTTCCCCACGGGTAAATGCAAACGCCCTGCTTGCAACAGAGTGCGAAGCTGCGCCCGTCTGCTGTTCTGGTGAACCCAGGGGGGGCAAAACCGATGAGGTTTGAGCGAATGGCGCGCTGCAGGCCAGGCACAGAATGAGCGTTAGAATGTGCCTCATGAAACAACCCTGTATTTTCGAAATCAAATGAACGCGCGCAGTTAACTTTTTTTGTAAGTAGCCGGTGACAAAACCACAATATAGACGGTTCGGGTGCGCAACATGTGCCATGCCGTTCCGGTTTTCGCGCTGACGCGAAGGGTACCTGTTTTGTTATTCGTATGTATCCCGCCAAACGGCAACCCGTTTCGGGAACAGGTGTTCCAATTCTTTATAGACGGGCGATAAGTGCGAGTAGAGCTTGGTGCGCAGATCGCGCGAAGGTTGGTACGAAGGCCCCTTATTTACTTTTGCAGAGAGGATTTCGGGATCGACGCCCGCCCTTTGTGCGCCGACAAAGTCGCAAATATCTTGGAACAGATCCGCAGGTCTGCTTGCAATATCATCAAAGAAAAAAACGCCAAGCCTGTCTTCCCCGAACACTTTTCCGAATTTTCCGATGTGGTTATGCCCGTTGCAAAAAGAAAGCTGCATAGGGTGAAGCGCTTCCTTGAACAGAAGGTCTTCGCTATTGGGCTGGTCGATTGTTTTTAAAACCATACGGGCACCAGACAGCAGCCGCTCGACCGGATCCCGAAGCATGTAAACGATCCGCGCATCGGGGGCGATCTCGCGCATTTTGCGGACCCGCTCTATCGGTTGAATACAGTATTGCGGTGTCAGTTCGCCAACAACCGGCTCTTTGAGCTGACCGAAAACCCGCAAATATGCAGGGATGCCACCGTATAAAAGGCGCAACTCGGTTGCCACGCGTTCCAGGAAATCGGGGCGAAGTGGCGCGTTGCGGGGGTCTTCGAAAAACTCTTTTGCTGCTCTGAAATGGTGCGGGTCAAAGGTTCGGGACTGATTGAACATCCGAAGCTCTTTGGTCGCGGGGACGCCGATGTTGGGGTGGTATTTCATCGAATGCCACAACCAGGTTGTCCCGGCTTTTTCCGTGCCGATACACAGAAAATCGGGCCTGCGTTCTGGTCCGATCTCGTCGACAAGGTTGGGTGTGCCTTCAGTATCTGGCCAGAGGTGCCTGATGGTAACGCCCTGTTGCTGTCCGATTGGTTTTATTCCCATCGATAACTCCAATCCTTAGACGGTCTTGTCTGAGGTTTAATTCACAAGATTTGTGATGCTTGTCCCTGTGACAGCACCCAAACCGAACAGGCTAAGTGCTTTGCGCAGCGCGATAGCGGAAGCGTTCGCGACATAAATTGCATCCCCATCCCGCATCTGGATTGTCTGGGCAAGGAAAAGCGCTTTTGGCGCACTGAAATCCAAGACGTACACCGTTGGCACGCTTTCGCCTTTTCCACCCCACCACGGTTTTCTGGCTACGCCGTGGGCACTCAAGACACCTTGTTGTTCGCGACGATACAAAAAGACATTCCCTGAATCCGCGCGCACATCCAGCAGACCGCTTGCCTTGCCAATCGCTTCGAGCAACGTGATCGACGGTTCGCTGAAGGGGACGTCACCGGGGCGGTTGACCGATCCCATTATGGTATAGCTTTCCGGATTGTGCAGAACGGTGACGGTGTCATCGCTGCGCAACGCGATATCCTGGCGTGAATCCGTTTGGATGCGCTCCAACGAGGCCGTTGACGTTTGCCCCCTGCGCGTGATTTTCACCGAAATCTCGTGGGCAGGGTTGCGTGCGCCGCCGGCAGCAACCAGTGCCGCAGAAAGCCGCTCTCCGCGCAGGTTCATCTGTAGTTTGGTGGGACGTACGACAGCCCCCATGACCGTAACGCTGTTGTTGGCATTCAGCGCTATCTCGACGGTTGCCTGTGGTTCAATTGCCTTGCCCTGAAGTGACGCAACGATCTCTTGCTCGATCTTTCGGGGTGTTTGACCTCTGGCCTGGATCGTCCCGACATAGGGCAGCGATATCAGCCCGTCCGGTCCAACCGTCACGTTTGGCAAGCTGACGGTACCGTTGCCGGTATCGTTGCTGAAAAGCCCGCCACGGCCCGCTTCGAAGATACGGATGTTCAGCCGGTCCCCTACGCCAACAACAAGGTTGGACGTCAGCACCGGTGCGTTCAAAAAGGCGGCTGAAAATCCGTGACGTCCCGCAGCTGAAAGGCGTTTGGCAACATCATCCGTGATAGGGACAAGCTCGTAGCCCTGCACTTCTGCTTGCTCCAGAACCTCTTGGGCAGACGGGCCTTGTGCCGGCAACGAACAGTTCGCCAAAACGGTCAAACCTAACGCCAGCGCGAGATACCTCACTGAGGTTTGGCATATACAAAGGGTCGGGTATTTCACGTCTGTTCCAGTTTCTACGAGCTATGTTCGCGGACGACGTACACAAGCATGACGCCAATCGACCAGAGCATTGTCGCAAACGCAATGAAGATTAAGATATTTGAGGTTCTTTTGGGATAGAGCGATTTTTCCGGCAGGCTGGGCTGAACAAACGCGGCCAGGTAACGCTGCATACGATCTGCCTCGATCCGGGCGGCCTCTCGTGATGCTAGTGCCGTAAAATAAGCCCTTTGCAGGAAATCCAGGTCCACGACCAAGTCTTCGTAGACCCCGATCTGGGAGGTAAGCGTGGGGCCGGTGCCTTGTGTCGCTCCTCCGTTTTGTGTTCCTGATCCCATTTTCGCGCGCTGGCTTTCCAGCTCTTGCCCCATCGCTGCGATCTGTCTTTTCAGGCTTTTCACACTTGGCGATTCGTCGTCAAGCACGCCTGCCAACGCGCCCAATTGCGCCCTCGTGGCTGCCATTTTCCCTTCGAGATTGCCCAAAAGCTGGATCTGTTGACCTGCGGCCGCAGTCGGGTCTACCTCCTGTTGGGATTGGCGGAAGGCTGCGATCTTTTCACGGTGTGCGGCAAGTTGCAGTTCAACACGGGCGACTTCACCTTCGGCGCTGCGCATCGTGTCCTGACGCGCGCGTTCCGAAATGGTGTTCACCAGTTCATCACAGATATCGAGGATCGCAGCAGATATCCGTTGGGCGTCTTCGGGCGAGAATGCCTGCACCTGCAACGTCATAATTTGCGAAGACGTATCAAAATATATCGAAATAACCCGTGCCAGATATTTCACCACATCTTCTTTGGTGCTGTCTGCCTCAAGGCGCATCAACGGGTCGATTGTTTCCTGACTGTACATGGCGCGCAGATCCAGCCGGGCTTCCAATTGGTCAACCAGATCGCGACTTTCGATGAAATCCACGATCATGTAGCTGTCGCTGATTGTCGAAGACGCGGTCGACACGCTCGACACGATGCCGAGCAAGTCCGTCGGGGCCGATGCCCCCGGTGATTTGATCGCGAATTTGCTTTCCACCACATAGCGGTCAACAGCAACTGCGAGGTAGTAATAGGTCACAACCCCCGTTGGCAGGATTACAAACAGTACAAAACTGAGAATTGTCAGAAGTCGCCTGAAACGCTGCGCCCGATGTGACCGTCTATTGATCTCTCCGGCGTTCAAAACGTGGATTTTCTGAGCGGACTTATCCTTGGGTGAAGCTGCTTCTAATGATGGCGCATCCGCTGACATGTTATCGTCCAAAAGTAGAGTAAGATTAATATATGCGAAAATGCCAATTTGAGCAATGGTCCGCAAAGTGAGAGGTCTTAGGCGTTGAGTGCCCGGTAATGTTCGATCGCGCCTTCCAGTTCTTCATAGTAGATAAGATTGCCGTCATCGACAATCAGACCGGATTGGCAGTGCTCGCGCAGGGCCGGCATCGAATGGGACACCATGATCACCCTTGCCGTCGGTAGCCGGTCACTGAAGGCGCGCTTTGACTTGCGTTGAAACCGCTCGTCACCAACCGCCATCACTTCATCAATCAAAAACACTTCGAAATTGATCGCCATGCTTAATCCAAAGGCAAGGCGCGCCCCCATACCGCTAGAGTATGTCTTGAACGGTTCATAGAAAAACTGCCCGAGTTCGGCAAAGCTTTCTACTTTATCAATGACCTCTTCGGTGTTCTGGCGATAGATACGGGCGACAAAGCGGACATTTTCGATGCCGCTTAGCTCGTGGTGAAAGCTGCCCCTAAAACCGATCGGCCAGGAAATCGTTTTGTGGCGGGATGTTGTGCCGGTGTCGGGCTTTTCGATGCCCGAAATCAGCCTCAGAAGCGTCGATTTTCCTGCACCGTTGCGGCCAAGTATCGCGGTGTTGCGCCAGGGAAGCGAAATGGTCGCCCCCTTCAGGATGACCTTTCTTCCGGTCCGCAAGGGATAGGTCTTGGACACGTTGTTTAGGTCAATCATACGCTCCGAAAACGTGTCAGCCATTCACCCACCAATCCAAAAAAGTTCAACACAACAACCCATGTAAACAGGTAAAACAAGTCAACATCGGCATCATGATAGCCATGATAGTACCCTGAGCGGAACCCTTCGATACCATGTACGAGCGGGTTCCAGACCAGAACACTTCGATAAAGTGTCGGTACAGTGGAAATCGAAAAGAAAACGCATGATACAAAGAACGCAGGCCCCATGATGACCATGTAAACATTTGAAATGGAGGGCATGAAACGGCGGATGACGGCCAGACTTACACCTGCTCCAAACGCCATCATGAGCAGAAAAAACAACGTCAGAAACATCAGCGGAATATTGTCGGGTGGCGGAGCGCCAAGCGCGAAAATCTGGAAACAAAGAACCAGGGTAATGACAACAGCATGGGTCGACCCATCAAGGACCAGCCGCGCCAATGCCGCATCCATCGGCTTGACCATCGGATAGTTGAACAAGGGGCGGTTTTGATCGAACGACATGCTGATGTAGCTCGAGGTATTTCGGAAGAGCTGGAAGGATAAGACGCCCGTGGCAAAGAAGAGCGCAAAGTCGCTGCGCCCTCCGGTTCCGATCAGTTGAAACAGAAACGTCAGAATGGAGATCAGCAAGACCGGTTCAATGATCGCCCAAGTATAGCCGATGCGTGCCCGCCCATGCCTTACACGCGCTTCTCGGAGCACCAGTGCAAATATGACGCTAATATGAGTGACGAGTGGCGACATCTGTCTCACTAACGTGTTGCGAAAACGGGCATTTGACAAGCGGCTCTAGCGATAGTCGCCGCTGTGAGGGAGACAGTCAAATAATTGACCGACTGGCGCAAGGGGAATCTGGCGCATCTGAAAGGTTGCCTGTGCTGCTTGTCCATATGCAGGGCCCTGAAATCAGCGGCGTTCAAAGCTGGAATTTCTGCGGTAGGGTTTCTGAAAAGAGAGCTGAAAAAAAACAGCGCGACGCAGCGACCCGCGAACCGATATGGGGTATTGACGGCATGACCTGCGCAATGAAGCGTAAGCGCGGCGTTAACTGTTTGCTGCTTGCGTTCCATGGGGTTATCCACTTGCTGACAGTTAGTTAACCTTTCGGCAACTCAGGGCGGCACAGACAAAAGCGGCAACCATCAAAGAGATCATTATTGTGGATACGAGTACATATGTGATTGGCCAGGCTTGTCGTCTGCCGGGCGCAAAAGATGCCAAAGCTTTTCGGTCGCTTCTGCGTGAAGGAAAGTGTTCTGTTACCTCTGTTCCACAGGACCGCTGGAACCATGATCTTTTCCTTCATCCCAAGCCCGGGACGCAGGGCAAATCCTATACTTTCGCCGCAGGTGTATTGGACGATATCTGGGGCTTTGACCTGTCTGCCTTCAACCTCTCGCCCCGCGAGGTCATCTTACTAGACCCGCAGCAGCGCCTGTTGATGCAAGTTGTGTTCGAAGCACTTGAGGATGCCCATATTGATCCTGCAAGTTTGGCGGGGCAGCGGGTCGGGGTCTATGTCGGCGCATCCAGCATGGACCACGGCACCATCCTGGGCCGCGATCCTTCCTTGACAGACGCCTATATGATGACGGGCAACACCCTGTCTTTGGTGGCGAACCGGATTTCGCACGCTTTTGATTTGCGCGGCCCAAGCTTTGTCGTCGATACGGCGTGTTCATCGTCTCTTGTTGCGCTGGACGTCGCAAGCAAGGCGTTGTCCTCGGGCGAGATCGATACCGCGATTGTTGGCGGGGTTAACCTTTTGCTGAACCCCAGCAGCTTTGTCGGTTTTTCCGCCGCTCATATGTTGTCGCAGGTGGGCAGGTGCCAGTCATTTTCCGACAGTGCAGACGGGTATGTGCGCGCAGAGGGCTGCGTTGCCGTTGTTTTGCAGCGTTCCGATGTTGTGCCGCGCCGCGCCCGCGCGGTTGTGCTGGATACAGACGTAAACGCAGATGGTCAGACGATGAACGTCGCACTCCCCTCAGAGGAGGGGCAGTTCAGTTTGCTGTCAGGACTGTATCAGCGGGCCGGGCTTGACCCGAACGCGCTGTCCTTCATCGAGGCACATGGCACAGGTACGCTTGTGGGGGACCCGATCGAGGCGCGCGCATTGAGCCGTGCGATTGCGCAACAGCGCGACGCGCTTTTGCCAATCGGGTCGTCCAAGTCCAACGTCGGGCATCTTGAACCCGCTTCGGGTCTTGTGGGGCTGCTCAAGACGTTGGTTGCGTTTGAAGATCGGGTTCTGCCTGCGTCGTTGCACGCGGAAAAACTGAACCCGAATATTGATTTTGACGCGTTGAACCTTGTCGTCGTTCGCGACGCGCTAAAGCTGCCAGAGACGGGAACTCTGCTTGCGGGGGTCAGTTCTTTTGGTTTCGGTGGCGTGAATGCGCATTGCATTGTGCAATCGGTCGAAGCGCCTGCCGAAGCTGCGGGCCCGGTACGGCAAGACAGGCTGGTGGTGACGTCGGCATTTTGCGAGGGCGGGTTGAAAGAGCTTGCCGCAGCCTATGCTGAGAAATCAGATCACCCGCAGGCATTTTGCCAAGGCGGGCTGGTTGATCAGATGTGGGCCGGACGGGGCTTGCACCAAAAGCGCCTCGCGGTTCTGGCCGACGGGGCGGAGGCTATGAAGGAAGCGCTGCAAGCTTTCGCAAAAGGGCAACCGGACCATAGGCTTGTGCAGGTGGAGTCGCGGCGCGCTGGTCTGCCAACGGTGTTTGCCTATTCTGGCAACGGTGCCCAATACGGGGGCATGTGCCGTCTGGCATTGGAAACCGACCCGACCTATCGCCGTGTGTTCGAACGTATCGACGCGGAATTCAACCAGATCGCCGGTTGGTCGCTTATGGACAGCGTAAACGGGGATGCGCTGACCACCCCCAGCGGTGATATCGCACAATGCCTGTTGTTCGCAGATCAAATCGCCCAGACTGAATCCTTGGCCGAAAAAGGGCTAAAGCCTGCTGCCGTGATGGGCCATAGTGGCGGTGAGATTGCGGCGGCTCACGCAAGCGGTGCGCTATCGCTGGGGCAAGCAGTTTCACTGATTGTCCATCGTTGCGCCAATCAAAAACATATCCAAGGCAAAGGGAGCATGGCCGCCTTGCAGGCAGGTGCTGCCGAGGCCGAGGCGGCTTTGGCAGTCTTCGATCACGCCGACCCTGATTTTCCGATTGCGATTGCGGCCATCAACAGCGCGCGCAGCGTCACACTGACCGGACCGAAACCCGAGCTACAGCGCTTTGGCAAATGGGTAAGAAAAACCTATCGTTTTGCTTGTGTACAGCTTGATCTGGATTCCCCTTACCATTCGGTCTTGCTGGACCCTTACGAGGCGCAGTTTCGTCATGCCTTGGGGGATTTTCAGCCGTCGGACGCTTTGGTCCGCTATTTCTCGTGCACCAGAGGGTACGAAGTGGCCGGAGCCGACTTGGGGGCCGGATATTGGTGTGACAATCTGCGGCAACCCGTCTTGTTCCAATCCGCTGTTGAAAGCGCGATTGCGGCTGGCTTTGATTGTTTCCTTGAAATCGGTGCCAGCCCTGTTTTGGCAAGCTACATCAGCGATAGCGCAAAAGCTGCGACAGGCGATGTCGTGGTCACCCGCACGCTTTCAAAAACAGATCCTATGGGGGTGAACCCCGTTGCGCGGGCCTTTGCGCGCGCGGTCCTGAGCGGCTGCGCGTTTGACGAAAGCAAAAGCTTTGCGCCCCCCAAGGGTCCGGCCATCGACCTGCCACGCTATCCTTGGCAAAACACCCAGCTCAGGGCGACCGACAGCCCTGAAATCCAACGGCAGCTGGGGTTGAACAGCAGCTATCACACCCTTCTCGGGGCTTCGGTTGCGTCTGATATCGGGGTGTGGCGACGTGATCTGGATGAACACGTCATACCCGCCTTGAAGGATCATAAACTGGGCGAGACCGTTTTGTTACCAGCCACTGCCATGGCAGAGATGGCCATTGCCGCAGCGCGTCAGGTTTCGGGCAATTCCTTGGTTGAGATCACGGATCTGGATCTGGTTGCGCCCGTGATTTTGTCAGGTGGCCAAGGGATTGAACTGCAAACGACCGCCAACCGCTCCACAGGTCAGATCGCGCTGCACTCTCGGGCACGGTTCAGTCAGGAACCGTTCAGGGAAAATATGCGGGCGCGGTTTTCTGTGCTTTCTACCGCACCCACGCCACCAAGCGCGCGCGCGCCGTTGCCCGTCACAGACGCCGAGAACCGGGGCCGTTTTATCTATGAAAACGCGGCGCGGTGTGGTCTGAATTATGGCCCCGCCTTTCAAGGCATCGCTGCTGTGCGTGTCGGCAATGGCATGGCCGAGGTGGTCTTGGCGGAGGGATTAACCCTGCGTCCCGGTTTTGTCCCGATCGGGGTCGATCCTGTCCAGATGGATTGTTTGCTTCATGGCATTCTTGAGATCAGCGGGATTGGCCGGGGGTCGGATTTCGACCGCGCCGCGATGGGATTTGTGCCGATCCGTGTGGAGCGGATAAAAGTATTTGCGCCCGGCGAAGCGCTCAGCACAGGACGTATTGAGGTGCGCACGGTCGGCACCAAGTCTGCGCTTGTGGACGTCACCGGTTTTAACGCCGATGGGCAGCCGGTTGTGTGTTTTGAAGGTTTGCGCCTGCAAGCTTCGTTCTTGCTGGCACCCGTCGAATTTGACCAGCACGCCTATCATGTCACGGCCCGCCCGATCCTACCTTGTGTCGCAGCACTGGATGACGGGGCCGTTGTGGCGTCGATTGCGCAGGCAGTGACACCTCAGGCAGAGGCCGACGATAGTAATCTGCTTTTGACCGCAGCAACGCATCAGGCAATCTGGTCTGTGATGCGTGAACACGCAGACGACGACGGCGTTTACAAAATCGCCCACCCTCAGCATCGGGCAGAGCAAACGTTACTGGGAATGCTGGCCGCCTTGGATCTTGCCGTTCCTGACGATGTGCCTGACCAGTGGCACCTGTCCAAGGTATCCGAGCTTCCGGAATCCAACGACATTGCCCATGGCCTATTGGAAGAACGCCCTGATCTGGTCTCCGACCTTTCCGTTTTGTTGCGTCTCCCGGATGCACTGCGACAGGTCTTGGCGACCGGGGCAGGGGCCTTGCCCGAACCTGAAACGCTTTATGGACGTGAAGCGCTGAAAACCTTGGGGAACATGCACCCAAAGGCCGCCCGGATATTGAGGATTGCGGTGAAAGGGCTGATAGGCTCGGTGCCTTGTGAAAACCGTGTGCGTGTCGGCGTCGTGGGTCATGACCTTTCGGCGTTACATGCGGTGCAGGGCTCCCATCCGGGTCTGGAAATCGTTGAAATCCGCAGACCCTCTTTTGAGGGGGCTTCGGAACAAACTGAATTCGCGTCGGTCCCATGGGATAGCGCGGCGGGCTTTGATATCGTCGTCGTGCTGGCCCCTGCAACCCTTGTGAAACCGGATGCGGAAGCTTGGCTTCGAAGCGCGGTCAATGCAGGCGGCGCAGTCTTGATCCTGAACCAAAGCCTGCCCGCACTTGCTAAGGCCGCATGCGTGACCACGCTGCACCCCGCCGATCAGGCACCAAGGACAGAGCGCCTTCAGCAGCGGTATGAACAGCACCTCGGGGTGCCAATGCAGCGTTTTGCGCTTCCTGATGACGCAGCCGGTGGCGATCTTTTGTTGGCGCGATTGCCTGCCGCTGCCGCCGATGACGAGATTGATCTGGCAAGCGGGGCCGACCCGTGGCTCGATGTTTGGCAAAGCCTTTATGGCCCGTGTCAAACGGCTTGGCACAGTCTTGAGCAGGTTACCCCCGCCGATGACACTGCACCTGTGTTGGTGAAACGATCACAGGGCGCAAAAGCCACGCTGGCTGAAAGTTTGCTGTGTTTGAAGGCGGTGGTTCTGGAAGCTGCCCAAGCTGGCCGTCCGGTCATTGTTGCCTTGCCCAACGGGGCGCAGTTTCATGGCGCGCAGCCTGCCGATCCGGAACAATTTGCATTGTGGTGCAGCCTGCGCACCATATCGAACGAATATCCTGCGCTCAAGATCACTGTGATTGATGCGTGCGATCTGGATGATGCGACAGGTCTGTTGAAAGCGCTTCGCGCGCTTGCCCGATCTGCACCAGCTGAAACCGAGATTGTTTTGAGGTCCGACACCACACTGGGCTTGCGTGTTGAACTGGGGCTGCCAAAGCCCGCGCCTGGCCGCGCTTCGGACGAGGATACATCCCTGACACTGGCGTGCCTCGGTTCGCGGCGTCTGAACGGATTGTCGTGGCAACAAACCCGGCGGGCAAAGCTGGGTGCGAATGAGGTCGAGGTCGAAGTCGCGGCAACCGGGTTGAACTATCGCGATGTCATGTGGGCATTGGGCTTGCTGCCCGAAGAAGCCTTGGAGGCCGGATTTGTCGGCGCGACCCTTGGGTTGGAATGTGCGGGTAAAGTGGTGCGCGTTGGTGCTGACGTCTCAAAGGTGGCCGTCGGGGACCCTGTGATCGCTTTCGGGCCATCGTCCTTTGGCACGCATCTGGTGATCGAAGACAGTTGGGTTACCGCCGTCCCGCCTGATCTGCCCCTTGATCAGGCGGCAACATTGCCGGTTTCATATTTCACCGCCCAATACGCGCTGGACTATCTCGCGCGACTTGGGGAGGGCGAAACGGTCTTGATCCACGGTGGTGCCGGTGGTGTTGGCCTTGCCGCCATTGCCGTGGCGCAACGCGTTGGGGCGCGCGTCATCGCGACGGCGGGCAGCCCTGTGAAACAAAACCTATTGGCTGAACTGGGGGTGGATCATGTCTTGTCATCCCGGGACATGGTCTTTGTCAGCCAGATCCGCGAAATCACCGATGGTCGGGGTTTGGACGTTGTCCTGAATTCGCTTGCCGGCCCCGCGATGGAGGCAAGTCTGGGATTGCTGCGGCCCTACGGACGCTTTCTGGAGCTTGGCAAACAGGACTATTATGCAAATACATCTGTCGGTTTACGCGCCCTCAAGGACAATATTTCCTACCACGGGATTGACGTCGACAGCTTGCTGGCCGACCGTCCGGAGATTGCAAAGGCTGTCCTGAAAGATGTGATGGCCCATGTGGCGGATGGCCAGTATCCCCCCTTGCCGATGACGGTTTTTGAGGCGGAGGATGTGGCAGAGGCTTTCCGGCTCATGCAACGGTCGGGGCAGATCGGCAAGGTTGTCGTGACCCCGCCAAACGTCGGCAGTCTGGCGTCATCGGAACCTGCTCAATCTCCAATGTTTATGGCACGCCCCGACGGGTGGCATGTCATCGCGGGCGGCTTGGGTGGTCTTGGCTTTGAATGGGCTGAAATACTTCGGCAACGGGGTGCCAAGCGGTTGGCGCTGCTCAGCCGGTCTGGCAACCCTGCTGACGACGTCGCCACGCGCATCGAAAAATTGCGCAGCGATGGTGCGGAAGTGCGGATTATTGCATGTGATATCACAAACAAGCCGACCCTGTTGTCGGCTCTGGACGCATTGCGCCGCGATGCACCACTGGCAGGCGTTTATCATACCGCGATGGTCTTGGAGGATCGTCGGCTTCAGGACATCGACGCCGCCTATCTGGATCAGGTGCTAACGGTGAAAACCCTTGGGACGGATAACCTTGATCGGGCGACCCGGTCGGACGATCTTCAGGCCTTTGTTGCGTTTACGTCGCTGGCGACGCTTGTCGGGAACATTGGGCAATCCGCTTATGTCGCGGCAAATGCCTATCAAGAGGCGGTGATCAAACGGCGGGTGGCGGATGGATTGGCAGGGCTCGCCGTGGGCTTTGGCGCGATTACGGATGTTGGATATGTGGCTCGGGACGAGGCACTGTCGAAGATGCTGTATCAGGTAACGGGCAAGCTACGGTTCCCGGCGGCAGTGGCGTTGGGCGCATTAACGCGCCTTCTGGAGCAGCCCTTGCCTGACCCTTGCGTAGATGGGGTGGGCAAGCGCTTTGGGTCAGCTCTCCGTGCTGGGTCATCCAAGTCACGAGCGCCTGCACAGACTGGCCGTGTCATCCGGTCAGGGGCAAAACTCGGGCACCCTGCGTGCTGATTTGTTGACACTAAGCCATGCGAAAGCGGTGAAACGAACAACCGAGTTTCTCAAGGCCGAAATCGCGGGGATTTTGCGGGTCTCGGCCAAATCTCTTTCTTCCACGCGGCCACTGGCAGAATACGGGATGGATTCGCTGATGGGGGTCGAGTTGGGCCTTGCGACGCAGGACACGTTGGGGGACGATCTTCCGATGTCGGCCTTGGGGGACGACTCTACGATTGAGGGGATCGCCACCATGCTTGTGGACCACATCAAAGCAAGCGGTGGGGCCCAATGAGATCCCGTAAACCTCCCCTTTCTGCTGCCGACCGTGCCCGCGCGCTTAGCGCTGTCCGTGGCATGGGCCAAGCAAGCCCCAGCCCGACCAAAAGCCCCGCCTTTGATGCGGCGGCGGGCTATAAAGAGCGTCAGGTTCTGCGCCAGATGTCTTCGGCACATGGCATCGGGGACCCGACGTTCCGCCAGCTTGAGGGGCGACCGTCTGTGGTCAGCGATTTTGAGGGCAGGGACGTCTTGAACTTCGGGTCCTACGATTACCTCGGACTTAATGCTGATCCCCGGCCCGGCAATGCCGCCAAGGATGCGATTGACCGCTATGGGGTCTCTGCTTCGGCCAGCCGTCTTGCCGGGGGGCAACGCCCGATACACCGGGAACTGGAAACGGCGCTGGCCCGTCATTACGGCGTCGAAGATGCCATGACTTTTGTGTCGGGGCACGCGACCAATGTGTCGGTCATTTCGACAATCACGCAAAAAGACGACCTGATTATCTATGACGCGTATATTCACAACAGTGCCTCGGTGGGGGCCGAATTATCCGCCGCGTCCCGCCGCAGCTTTCCTCACAATGATCTGGATGCACTAGAAGCCCTGCTGGAGGAAAATGCAGGCCAATACCGCGCAACGCTGGTTGTGGTTGAAGGCCATTATTCGATGGATGGCGACATCCCCGACCTTAAGCGTTTGCTTGCCCTGAAGGCGCAGTTCGGGTTCTGGCTGATGGTGGACGAGGCCCATGGTCTTGGCTGTGTCGGAGCCACGGGAAAAGGCATTCGTGAAGTTTACAACGTGGCCGGAACCGAAGTTGATATCTGGATGGGCACGCTAAGCAAAACGCTAGGATCGACAGGCGGGTACGTGGCGGGCAGTGCCGCACTGATTGACATCATCAAATACGAGGCACCGGGGTCGGTGTATTCTGTGGCCCTGTCGCCGCCGCTTGCTGCTGCGGCAGCCTGTTCCCTTTCGATCATGACGGCAGAGCCCGAGAGGGTCGCGAAACTCCATGCGCTCGGCAGGTTTTTCTTGGAAAGTGCCGCCGCCCACGGGCTCGATACGGGGACAAGTATCGGATCGTCTATCATCCCCGTTATCATAGGCAATTCGGCCATCGCCGTGACGCTCAGCATGAAGCTGTTGGAGCGCGGCATACATGTGCTGCCCATCGCCTTTCCGGGCGTGCCGATGAACGCCGCGCGATTGCGGTTTTTTCTGACCTGCGACCACACCGAGGCGCAGATTTCCCATGCGCTGGCGGAAACCGCCAATCTCATGGCGCAGCTGCGCAACAGCCCTTTGGCTGACATCAATTAGGAAGTTCAATAAATACGATATGGTTGGAACAAGTCCCCCCCTTCTGACACTTTGGATGTCCGGAGACCTTGATTGGCTTTCGGTTGCCTGCCTTAAATCGGCGGTGCGCTGCGGTCACGAGGTGCATCTGTACAGCTATGGCGAGGTTCCAAACCTTCCCCAAGGCGTGGTGCATAAAGATGCGCGCACGGTTGTCCCCGAAGATGAAATCTTTTTCTACGATGGCGTGGACCAGCCCGGCCGCTTTGGGTCTTCTGCGCCCTTTTCGGATGCTTTCCGTTACCGTTCCCAGCAACAACAGCGCGGCGTGTGGATGGATAGCGATATGTATTTCCTGCGCGAGATGGACCTGTCGCCGCCCATGATCCTGGCTTGGGAAACGCCCGAAAACCCGGACCCGCTGGCGACGTGGCAAAAAAACCTTGTCGGCAATGCCTTGATGAAGCTTCCGCCGAAATCGCCGCTCACGAAAGATCTCGTAAAGCTGACTTCGCGGCCCTATAAAATGCCGCCCTGGATTTCGAAAGACCTTGAAAGACGGGTGTTGGAAAAACTGCAAGGCAAACCATTTTTCCCCGGCGCGGTCACCTATGCAACTGTGGGGCCGGTCGCGCTAACCTACTACGCGCAAAAGCGGAAGGTCTTTCCAAGCGTGAGACCCAGCCATCATTTCTATCCGGTATTCTTTCAAGACGTCGACCGGTTCGGAGAGCAGGACGCGGCTTTTGTGGCCTCTTTATCGCCGGAAACCGGTGCAATTCACCTGTGGAACAGCGCTTTCAAACGCAGGTTCAACGCCGGCCTTCCCAAGGGAAGCTTTGCCGCACGATTGATGGAGGAAAGCCTGAATGCTTAAGCCGAAGAATATCCTGATTGTTGGTGCGGGGTTTACCGGCGCGGTGGTCGCACGCAAACTGGCCGAAGCGGGGCATATGGCGACGGTGATTGACGAGCGGGGCCATGTTGCCGGCAATTGCCATACCGCGCGTGATGAAGAAACCGGTGTGATGGTCCATGTTTATGGGCCGCATATTTTTCACACGGATAATGCGCGCGTCTGGGAGTTCATCAACCATCACTGCGAGATGATGCCCTACCGCCATCAAGTGCGTGCAAATGTCGGCGGCAAGATCTTTTCGATGCCGATCAATCTGCACACGATCAACCAGTTCTTTTCGACTTCGATGTCCCCCAAAGAGGCGCAAACCTTTGTTCAGGGGCTTGCCGAATGCGATGTCGACGACCCCACAACATTTGAAGAACAGGCGCTCAAATTTGTGGGGCGTGATATCTACGAAGCATTTTTCCGGGGCTATACGCTCAAGCAGTGGGGGCTAGAACCCAAACGCCTGCCTGCTTCCATCCTCAAACGCCTGCCGCTGCGCTTTACCTATGACGACAACTATTTCGCCCACGGGTTTCAGGGCATCCCGCGCGACGGATACACAGCGGCGGTGGACTCCATTCTTGATCACCCGAACATCGTTGTCCGTCTGTCTACGACTGCTGAAAATCTTGATGGCGATGCGGGGTATGATCACGTTGTCTATACCGGGTCTTTGGACCGGTATTTTGATCACACGCTTGGGCGGCTGGCATATCGGACTTTGCGCTTCGAAAAAGAGGTAAAGGATGCGCCCTATCAAGGGACCGCTGTGCTGAATTATTGCGATGTGGACGTGCCGTTCACCCGCATTACAGAGCATATGTATTTCGCCCCTTGGGAGGCCGGGAAATTTGACAAGTCGGTGATTTACACGGAGTTCAGCGAGACTGCCAAAGCCGGAGATATCCCTTATTATCCTGTGCGTCTGGTCGATGATATGGCGATGCTCGACAGCTATGTCAGCCTCGCAAACGCGACGTCTGGCGTTACCTTTGCGGGGCGATTGGGGACCTATGCGTATCTCGATATGGATGTTTCAATCGCACGCGCATTTGATGTAGCAGAACATATCGAAACTGCATTTGCGCAGGATAGAAAACCCGACGCATTCGTACACGAAATGTAATTTAATGAGTAAACTTGATTTGATGAGTAACGTTGAAGCCTATGCCATCCAGAATGTTATCGCGCCTGACTTTGATCGCCCGCCAACGCTGTATCTGAACGAACCGGACACCGCGCCGGGGTGTCGGGGCGACCTGCCGTGGACCCTGAAGGCAAATGAACTGCTTTCAACCGACACATACCTTAACGCGCTGTTCACCCATGTCTGGGGCCAGCACACAAGCATCGGCAATATCGGCCTTAGGGTTCAGTCGGATGCGGCAGTTTCGATTGAAATCTTTGCGGTCCACGCTGAACAAGGGCCGGTGCAAATTGCACGGTGGTCGGGTTCAGGGCAGCATATCATCTGGCTGAACGACCTGCCCGAAGACACGGTGCGGCTGACTTTCACGCTCAAGGCCGATACCAAGACGCGCATTTCGATGCTTGGCTGGGTCACGGACACCGCCCCGCTCCGCACCGCGACGCTTTCGATCGGGTTGTGTACATTCAACCGTGAACCGTTTTTGGCGCGGACGGTTGAAGCGCTGGTTCAGCAGCGCGCAAAAACGCCCGCCATTGATCGCATTTGGGTCATCAATCAGGGGGCCTCGTTTACCGATCCGGACCTGCTAGAGAATGCCAATCTGGACTTTGTGAACGTTCTTGAGCAACCCAACCTGGGCGGTTGCGGTGGTTTTGCGCGCAGTATGCTGGAAAGCATAACCGCAGAAAATCCGACGACGCATCATGTATTGATGGATGACGATATCGTCCTTGATCCCAGAATGCTCGACCGGATCGCGCTGTTTTTGGGGTATTGTCACGAGGCTCTGGCGCTTGGCGGGCAGATGCTGGAGATTGAGGCCCCGACCCGGTTGCACGAGGCTGGCGGGCGGTTGCATCCGCTTTGGTTTGTGGAATCCCTTGGCCATCACCTTCGGATGGATACCCCCCAAGGGCTGGCGTTTTTCAACGAAACTCCGTTGATCGACTATAATGCATGGTGGTTTTGTACCATTCCCACCGATGTGATCCGCGCCATCGGCCTGCCACCGCGGCTTTTTATTCGTGGTGACGACATCGAATATGGCAGCCGCATGGCCGCGGCAGGTGTCAAAACGATCCCGTTGCCGGGGTGCGTGGTCTGGCACGAAAGCTTTGCCTACAAGCAAAGCGATTGGTTGCTGTATTACGACCTGCGCAACCGTCTTTTGCTGGGAGTTTTGCACCCGCACACTGCGGCCCCGCCCGACACGCTTTATCTGCTGGGGTACTGCCTGAGCGTTTTGCTCAAGCACCAATACCGGTCGGTGGAGACCTTGCTCAAGGCTATTTCGGATGCCATCGAAGACCCGCGCGTGTCTTTTGCCGTTGATGAAACCACCCGCCACCAAGCCTTGCTATCCTGGCTCAAGGGTATTCCTGAGCCAAAGGTCTATGCGGCCGAGGCGATGCCGGAAAGCGAGGAAGGGACATTGGTGCCACTTGATCCATCGGTTCTGGCGATGGTCAAAATGTCTGTGAAGGGTTTTGTCACCTTGCACCTGTCGCGGCTTTTGCCACGTCGCAAGCCGCTGCGGTTTCAGACAATGCCGCAGGCCACGGCGGTCGGTGCGCGCGACTATCTGGCCTGTCGCAATCCCGATGGCACCGAATTTACCCTTTACCAAAGCAACCTGTTTGAGCTTTGGCGTCTGTTTTTCAAAACCCTGTACGTGTGTTTGCGACACCAGTTGCGGCACAAGGAAATGACAACAACCTATGCTGCCCAGCTTGAAAGCCTGCGCAGCCAAGAGACGTGGCGCAAGGTTTTTGGCATTGATCAGCCCTGATGCGACCCATTAGCTATCGGGCTTTTTCAAGACAGCTGCAAAATCTGCGCGCAATCCGGTTTCATATTCTTCGTATTCTCGGCTGCCCGGCATATCCGCCCATTTGTGCGCATAAAGGCTGAACGGCCACGGTACTTTTGCAAGCACGATTTCACGTCTGGGCAGGTCTGCCTTGAGGGATGCGAAGGTGTTGGGGGTAATGTCTTTGTAGCTGATGAAATCCAGCCCCGAAGCCAAAGCGGCTGTGCGCAATTCGTCTTCGATTTCCCTGTGATTGCCCTGCCGGTATCCTCCGCTCAACGAGATGACCCCGCCAGGGCGGAGCACTTTTGCCGCTTCTTGAACAAAAGTCGTCAATCCAAAATAGGTCGGTGCGCCGACGCTTATCACCAGATCAAAACTTTCCGGTTCAAACGCGATGCGATTTGATTTGCCTCTTTGGATATCTGCCGTGACCAGTGGCGCGGTGCGTTTGCGGGCAAGGGCGGACGGGCTACGCTCGGTTCCCGTCAGGTTTGCCTCAGGAAACAGGCGTGAAAGAAGAACCAGACCACCGCCCTGGCCACACCCGACATCAAGGATATCTTTGGGGTGAATGCCCAGCTCTTTGATCTGGGTTCTTCCGGCCTGATGATACATCATCGCGCAATGTGCTTCGCCGGGAAATTCGGGATATTCAACAAAATCCGGATCAAAAGGCAGGTAGCCCCCGTTAAAGAACCAGTGTTTTCGTGCGGGCGACAGGCGGTATAAAACCTCATACGCAACCAGATCAAAAAGGTGAAAACCAAAGCCGAAAAGTCGCTTGATCGGGGTCGATTGCGCGCGAAGAAAGTCTGGCATCCAAAGCTCTTTTCATGATTACTACCCCTTCAATAGCTTCAAGCCGGGAAGCTCGCAATGAGAAGGCCACATGGTTACCGAGTTCAAATCCGAGGGGGTGTCACAGTCAAAGCGCAGCTTTGTTTTCTTACAGGGGCCAACGTCCCCGGTGATGCGTGATCTTGGTCAGGCATTGATGGCGCGCGGGCATAGGGTATTGAAAATAAACCTGTGTCCGGGGGACTTACTGTTTTGGCACGGACGCGACACGTTGATGTACAGGGGCAGTCTGGCACAATGGCCCGCGTTTCTGGCAGCACATCTGAGAGCGCAAGGCGCAACCGATATCGTCTATTTCGCAGACCGCTTTCCATATCACCGCATCGCGCAGGACGTGGCGCGAGGGATGGGCGTGCGGCCCGTGTCGATGGAATACGGCTATCTGCGGCCGGACTGGCTTATCCTCGAAGAAGGGGGGCAATCGACCTATTCGCATTTCCCGAACTCGAACCAGTTCATCCGCGACCGTGCCAAAGCGATTGCCGGTTTCGAGATGGCGCAGCTTCACGAAATCCCCGAAGTGACAGAGGCAGTCTTGGAAACCGGTTTCCATCTTTCAAATGCGTTTCTTGCATGGCTTTTGACACCGAATTACGCCCCTGATCGGTACTATCCGGTGATCCGCGAATTTTCTTCCTATGTCCCGCGTCTGATCCGCCGCGCATTTGCAGCGAAACCGGCAAACAGGTTGACTAACCACCTGCGCGGAGTCGATGCGCCGAAATTTCTGGTCCCGTTGCAAATGCAAAATGACTATCAACTGCGCGACAACGCCCCGCCGGGGTATCAGCATGGCTTTATCCGCGAGGTGATGGAGAGCTTTCAAAATGCGGCCCCCGCAAACGCCCGGTTGATCTTCAAGCTGCATCCCATGGACAACGGGCTTGAGAATTGGGGGCGGCGGATACCCGAAATGGCCCGCTCTCTCGGGCTGGCTGATCGGGTGCATTTTCTGGATGGCGGGGATCTGACGGCTTTGTTCGGGATGGTTTCAGGCTGCGTTGTCATCAACTCAACCATGGGGCTGCGGGCGATAAAAGAAAACGTCCCGACCAAGGTCATGGGCGTCGCGGTATATGATATCGACGGGCTGACGTACCAAGGGGCGCTAGACGGTTTTTGGGAAAATCCGGTGCCACCTGATCCTGCTTTTCTGGAAATTTTTATTCGCGCGATCGGCAAGGGCATCCATGTGCGCGGTACTGTCTATGGGCGCAGCGGGCGCGCCGCATTCGTTGAAAATGCCGTCGCCCGTCTTGAGGCCCCTGAGCTGCACGAAGCCGGCCTCTATGTCTCCCCGCCACCGCGTCTGGCGCGGGCAAGGGCGTTGGGGATCGACCTGTCTGACAGCCCTGACTGGAAACCCGCATCATGAAACCACAGCAGCACATTGTGATCACCGGCGCATCACGCGGGCTTGGCGCGGCCCTTGCAAGGCGGCTGGCGGGTCAGGGCATCCACCTTGATCTATGCGCGCGCGATATCTCGGAGGTGAGCGCGCTTTCAGAGGCGTTGATCGCTTTGGGAAGCACCGTTGCCTGGGCAGGCGTCGATGTGGCTGACACCCCAAGCGTCACAGAATGGATCGATACCATTTACGCGCAATCGCCAATTGATATGCTTATTCTCAATGCGGGCATTTTTGACGGTAAGGGTGAGGATGGCGCGTTGGAAACGCCTGCCCGCGCCGCTGCTCTGATAGGGACGAATTTAACCAGCGCCGTTGTGACCGCCCTGACGGTCGCCCAGAAGATGCGCGACCAAAACCATGGTCACATTGTCTTTGTCAGTTCGTTGGCAAGTTTTGCGGCCCATGCAGACGCGCCGACCTATTCCGCAAGCAAGGCCGGTGTCACGACTTTCGCGCGCGCATTGCGCGAGGATCTTGCGCCGTCCAAGGTGCGCGTGACCCTTGTTCACCCCGGCCACATCGCCACGCGGCAGGCGCAGCAACATATCGGCGCGATGCCCGGTCTGATCCCAGCCGAGGTCGCGGCAGACCGGATCGTCACAGGCATCAGGCGCGGAAAAAGCGAAATCAACTTTCCGTGGACATTTCGCTTGGGGTTGGCATGTTTGGCAATCCTGCCTTGGCGGCTGCGCGCGAAAATCAATCAACCGTTCCGGTTTCAGGTGCGCAATGCCCCACCTTCAGAGCGGGGCTAGGGTTTCTCCGGCGGCCAGGCGGGCTTTGAAATCGGCGATCAGCATCGACAACCCTTCGTGAATTTCGATCTTCGGACCCCATCCAAGGGTACGCCTTGCTTTGGCAATATCAGGGCAGCGCCGCATTGGGTCATGCTGGGGCAACGGCCCAAACTCCAAAGCGCCATCAAGGCCGGCCACGTCCAAAACCATCTCTGCAATCTCACGCACGGTATATTCGCGAGGATTGCCCAGGTTCATGATCTCGCCGCGCGCGCTTGGGGTTCGCGCCATGGCGATAAGCCCGTCGACCAGATCATCAACGTAGCAAAGCGACCGTGTCTGGGTGCCGTCACCGAACACCGTAAGCGGATTGCCTTGCAGCGCCTGGATCGCAAAATTCGATACCGCACGCCCATCGTCGAACGCCATTCCCGGGCCATAAGTGTTGAAAATACGCGCAATGCGCAGATCAAGACCTTTAACCCGCGCGAGGTCCGTCAGATAGGTTTCGGCGGCGCGTTTGCCTTCGTCATAACAGGCGCGAATACCTTGGGTGCTGACATTCCCCCAATATGTTTCTGACTGGGGATGTACTTGGGGGTCGCCGTACACTTCGCTGGTCGACGCCTGGACAAAGATCAGACCATTTTCGACGGCCATCTCGCCCAGATGCATCGCCCCCAGAACAGAGGTTTTCCAGGTCTGCAACGGATCACGCTGGTAATGTTTCGGCGATGCGGGGCAGGCGAGATTAAACAAGACATCGCCGTGCAGATCTATGGGGCTGGAAATATCATGCTTGATAAAACACGCGTTGTCTTGACCGCCCGTGGGCTGCGCAGCAATGTCGTGGTGCCCCGTTGAAAGATCGTCCACCACAGTGACAATAGCGCCCTGAAGCAGCAGTGCCCTTGTCAGATGCGTGCCGACAAATCCGGCACCGCCCGTCACGATGCATTTCTTCCCCGCAAGCGACATCATGCAGGCAGCCCCGCAAGCGTGCGAAGACGGTCTGTGGTTTCGCCGACCACGGCGTCCCAAGTCATGCTTTCGGCAAGCTGTTGTCCTGCGCGCGCAATCTCTTGGGCTTTGTCGTCATTCGCCAGAACCCAGTCGATTTGCCCTGCCAGATCGGATAAATCCTTTTTCACCGGAACAAAGTTTTCGTAAGGTCGCAGCCGGTCATAATACCACTGGCGAAACCCCATTTGGCTTTCCACCTTAAGCACGCAATTCCCCATCAAAAGCCGATGAAACATGTTGTCCCAGGTGTTGGAAAATCCGTCGATGTCGATGGCGAATTTCCGTCCGCCCCATGTCCGCGCCTCGATCCGGTCGGCCATAAAACCCGCAGTGCCAAGGATATGTTTTTCGAGCGGTGTGATCGCGCTGACAAAGCGAAAATCAAGCGCGGTGTCTTTTGCGTGCATCGCCATGCGAAGCCGCTGGCGTATCAGGGGATTGTCTTTCTGCGCAGGATCAACCGAGAATATCCCGGCCCCCGTCAAACGGCCTCTCCAGACCAGGTCGTCGCTGCGGTCCTTCCAGGGTGTCTGCCCCCGCGCCATCCAGTCGCGAATATTCTGATAGCCATGGTCGCGGAAGAAATAGAAATCCGGGACCAGAACTTTGGTCGGGTCGCAGGATGAAAACGAACATTGCGCAAGCGAGGGAAGCTGCCCGTCCGAAAGATGAAACCTGACTTCGGTCATGTCCGATCCGGCCAGATACATCCATCCAATCGCAGTTGGTGCCCTTTCAACGATCAGGCGTCGCCGATCGTCCTGCGGCCCCATTTTAGGGACATGCAGGACATAATCATGGCCGTCACGCGCGATACGCACGTCCAGACCGGGAATAAGGCTGTCGTCAGCGCGCCAGAAAACCTGCCCCTGAAAACCAGTCGCCAGTTTCACCTTTTCAGAGAGACCGTGTTCGAGCGTTTCAATTGCTTCTGAAGGTCCGGATTTTGTTGGCTTTGCAGATGCGGGTTCCCGCGCCTGCCAATAGTTAAAAAGGGCTTTCAATCTTGGTTATGATCCTAATGTTGGCAGCTTTCGTGACCGTTAAATAATATCCGTTTAATGTTTTTCGGATCACCGTCAGCCTGAAGTAGGGGATGCGTCAGGTCATCCGTTCGGTTGCATTATGCGGCGCGCGGCCAGCGATGCAAGCACCGCATTTCGCGCGTCTGCCCTGTGATACGCCGGCAAGAAGAGCGGGATACCCGGAAAGGCGATCAGCTAGAAGGCCATCAACAGCATGGTCAGGCAGTAGGGCAAGGCACCTAACATGACCTCGTTCAGGCTTCCCGGTTTGCGCGCGCCCTGCCGCAATTGCGCCCGAAAACAGCTTGGGGTCATATCCCAGTTTGCCGGCTTGGGGCATGGCTGCGGTGTGGCAGAAACATTGTCGCCGTTGCGATATTGGCTTGTACCAGACCCACCCTGCAAACCAGCAATCCTGCGCGATAGCTCGGCCATCAGCGCGCGGTAGGGGCGGGTCTTGCTGGAGTATGAAGTGACCGGAATCCTGCTCAGGTCTGTTTGATCGTTTGCGGTTGACCGGTACCAGTGCAAGTCAAACGGGGGCAGGGCGATGTTCTCAACGGAAAACTCGGACACCGGCCCCATATACGCAAAGAACATACCATTGTGGTTTTCAACGGGTAAACCGGCCCGGCGGGGTCTCCCTGATGTTTATTGCATCGAGGGAAAACGCGGGCGGTTCTTGTTTCAATGCAATCCGCGTCGCCAGAACCAATTGCCCGGCGTCACTGTGCACCGGTGCCAATCTCTCTTCCGACAGGTTCACGGGCACAGTCTCGCCACGCCGCTATGTTAGCGGGCTGATCCCACGATGCCATCCGAAACAAGCTTGGCTATTTCGGCGGTGGTAAGGTTCAGGCGTTCGGTCAGAACCTCTATCGTATTTTCGCCCAAGAGGGCGGGGGCTGCGGCCTTGTTTGGTCCTGCCCCGTCAAATCGGATCGGCCCGCGCACCAGCCGCATTTCACCGATTTCCGGATGCACCACCGTTTCCACAAGGCCGCGCTTGGCAACGTGATCCTGTTCCAGCGCTTCACCGATGGACAGGATCGGCGCACTGGGCACGTCGAATTCTTCGAGCCGTTGAAGCCAGTATTCGGTGGTGTTTTGGGTCATGCGCGCATGGATGATCGGTTGCAATGCGGTGCGGTTGGCCAGTCGCGCTTCGTATAGGGCAAAACGGGCGTCTTTGATCAGGTCTTCGCGGTCCAGGCTGCGTGCGAAATTATGCCAGAAACGTTCGGTCAGGCAGGCCACGATGACATGCCCGTCAGATGTCGGGAACGACCCATAGGGTACGATGCTGGGATGTTGGGTGCCAACGGGTTCGGGGCTTTTTCCGGTGACGAAATAGATCTGCGACAAATACCCTTGCAACGCGATGAGACTGTCGAGCATCGCCACCTCGATATGCCTGCCGCGCCCGGTTGTGTTGCGTTCGTGCAGCGCTGCGAGCAATCCGAAAAGCGAAAAGATGCTTCCGGCCAGATCGCCCAAGGGAATGCCCAGCTTGTTTGGTGCCTGACCCGGTTCGCAATTCACGCTCATCACCCCGGACAGCGCTTGGGCCACAATGTCAAAGGCGGGTTTGTCGCCATGCGGGCTGTCGGTGCCAAACCCGGTGATCGAGCAATAGAGCACCCGTTCGTTCACGGCGCGCAAAGCGTCATACCCCAATCCCAGCCGGTCCATCACGCCGGGGCGGAAGTTCTCGAGAACGATGTCGCTTTGCTGCGCCAGATCCTTTGCGATCTGCATCCCTTCGGGGGATTTCAGATCAAGGGAAATGCTTTTCTTGCTCCGGTTTAGTGCCATGTAATAATGGCTCATCCCGTGTTGGAAAGGCGGGAAGTTACGGGTCTCGTCGCCGGTTGAAATCGGCTCTATCTTGATGACTTCGGCCCCCAGATCGGCCAGCACCATGCTTGCGTAAGGGCCCGACAGGATCCGTGAAAAGTCGAGGACCTTGATCCCTGCCAAAGGGCCTGCCTGCGGCCCAGTCGGGGTCTGCTCTTGGGTGTCACTCATGGTTTTCTCCCGATTGTTTTGAAATCTTCATGACGGCGGACGCGCTTGCGATCGCCTTGTCACCGCAGGTGATATCCGCATCGACAAAGATCAAAGACCGCGTTGCCTGACGGATCACGGGGCGGATTTCCAGAAAATCACCAACGCGGGCAGCACCCAGAAAACGCGTCTCCATCTGGACGGTGACCGTTGGTCGCCGGTCTGCGGCGTTCCATGCGCTAAGCGCGATCACCTGATCCAGAAGGCTGGTGATGACGCCGCCATGAACAATGCCCAGATGGTTTTTATGGGTCTCGTTGGTTTGCAGCGCATAGCTGTGTTTTTGCGCCGTTTGCGCCGACCGCAACAGCGGGCCGATCAGCGCCATAAACCCGTCAATCTTCAATGCCCGCCAGCCGTCTGGTGCAGTGCGATGTGCCGTCACGATCTAACTCCCGGTATCGATCTGAATGTTTTCGATGTGTTCCCGAATGGCCTTCATCGCCTTGACCAGTTTCGGGATTTCCTTGTCTTTCAGGCGTTCCGATATGCCAATGGCGACGATTGAACGGGTCATCTTGCCGTTTGCGCCAAAGACCGGAACCGCAACAACGGTAACGCCGGAAATATAGCTGCCCTGATCAACTGCATAGCCAAGTTCGCGCGCCTGCCTGACCTGTTCGCGCCACAACTCGTGCGAGGGCGGGTGATCCCATGCCAGCTTGTCAAACGCGGTTTTCAGCTCGTCTTCGTCCGTCATGTTGAAGGCGGCGAACAGGCGTCCGCTGGCGCTGATCAGGGCGGGAAAACGGCTGCCCAGATCGACCTGAAGCCGAAACGGTATGTCTGATTGAGAAAGCGCAACGACCACCATTTGCCCCGGCTCGGAAAGCTGGGTGGCGATCCCGGTCACACCGAATTTCTGCGACAGCTCGGACAGTTTGGGCTGGATCAACGTCGAGAAAGTGTTGCGCTGAAGTGCTGCTCTGGCGAGGGGCAGAATGCCGATTCCGATCGTGTAGCGTTTCAGATTCGAATCAAATTCCACCAGCCCCTCATCCTCGAGAACACGCAGAATATGCAGGCAGGTGCTTGGGATCAGATCAAGCTCCCTCGCGATGGGATTGACCCCGATCGGTTCGTTCGATCGTGCCAGAAGCCTCAATATAGCAAGGGCGCGGGTCACTGCCGGCACCTGTCGCTTGGTGGCTGATTTCTTGTCTTCGCTGGTCATTTCAGTCCCCTGTCTGACTCGGATATTGTTGTACATATACAATAAAGGAATCATATTGACAACAATTGATTGTGATCCCTACCATTGTCAACGATGCAGGCCACACCTTCAGAGCGGCCCGCCAGAAACTTTGGGGAGGAGACGGGAATGACCCGGTTGACGGAATTCACGTCCTACGCGGACGCTCAAAAGCACTACTCGAAAGAGAAGCTTTGGGAGCTGTTCGACGGCGAGACGACGCGGTTCAATATCGGGCATGAATGCCTTGACCGGCATGTAGACGGACAAAACATAGCGCTTCGGATCGCGCATTCTGACGGTGCCGACGAAGTGCTGACCTTTGAGGAAGTCTCGCGGCGCTCCTCGCAGATCGCCCATTATCTGGATGCGAAAGGTGTCAAGAAAGGCGACCGGGTCGCGGTGATGATCGAACCCTCGCTGGCCTTTTACAGTGCCATGTTCGGGGTAATCAAAAGCGGTGCCGTTGCGGTGCCCATGTTTTCGCTTTTCGGGCCGGACGGAATTCAGCTGCGGGTGGGCGACTGCAAACCTGTGGTGTTCTTTACCAATGCTGAAAAGGCCCCTGACGCGATATCGGGGGGTGCCAGCAATGTGACGGTGGTCGATCACGATTTCCTCGAGGGGCTAAATGACCTGCCCGCCACCTATGACTGGGATACGTCGGGCCGCGATCTGGCGGTTTTGCAATATACCTCGGGGACGACCCGCGCCCTGCCTGCTGCTGTCAAACACAGCCACCAGTCGATCGTGACGCTGATGGTTGCCGCGCTTTATGCCACAGGTATTCGCCCGAACGATCGGTTCTTTTGCCCGTCATCACCCGCCTGGGGGCACGGCCTTTGGCATGGCACGCTTGCGCCGCTGGCGATGGGGGTGTCGACAGGGACATTCAGCGGCAAATTCGATGCTGTCCGCCTGCTGCGCGCCTTGCATGATTTCCGCATCACCAACCTGACGGCAGCAGCGACGCATTACCGGATGATGCGGAATTCCGGCAAGGCCGAGAGTTTTTCCTATTGCTTTGAAAAGCTGTCTTTCACCGGCGAGCCGATTGACTCTGAAACCGCGAATTACGTCGAACAGGTTTTCGGGACCAAGGTGCGTTCGATGTACGGCACGACCGAAATCGGCGTGATCATCGCAAACTATCCGGGTGCCGATGATCTTGAGGTCCGCGAAGGCGCGATGGGCAAAGCAGTTCCGGGTGTCGAGGTCGAAGTGCAACGCCCCGATGGAACACCGGCTGATCCGGGCGAGACCGGCGAACTGATGGTCAAGAAGCGCGGCGAATGGTTCCCAACCAAAGACCTGGGCCGTGTGGATGAGGATGGCTATTTTTACCACGGTGGCCGGGCCGACGATGTGATCATTTCCGCCGGCTGGACAATTGGTGCGGTCGAGGTCGAGGACGCCGTCCTGAGCCATCCGGCAGTTGCCGAATGTGCCGTCATCGGTGCCCCCGATGAGCTTCGCGGTTTGGTGGTCAAAGCTTTCATCATCCTCAAAGGCCCCGAAACACCCGGCTTGGCCAAAAGCATCCAAGATCACGTGCGCGCCAGATTGGCCCGCCATGAATACCCCCGCCAGATCGCGTTCGTTACGGAGCTTCCGAAGACGCCGGCGGGAAAAGTGAACCGAAAAATTCTGAGAGATCAGGAAGCCGAAAAACTGGCTGCTGCGGAATGATCCGCGACGCCGGCCCAATATTTTCAAGGAGAACGAAATGAACGAGATGACACGTAAATTCCCGAAGATCACGGATGAAGGTCTGGAAGACCTGCGCAAGCGCGTCGGCGTAAAAATCGAAAGAACGGTCGAGCCATGGTGCTATGAGGCGACCCGCGACAACATCCGCCACTATGCCCACGGCATCGGCGACGACAATCCGCTGTGGTGCGACCCTGAGTACGGCAAAACCACAAAATACGGTGATGTTCTGGCACTGCCGAGCTTCCTGTTTGCCACCAGCCGGATCATCTCGGGGTATGTGGGCGGTCTGCCGGGCGTTCACGCCATGTGGTCGGGCGCAAACTGGACATGGCACAAGCCGATCCTGCGCAACACGGAGTTCCGCACCGAGGCTTATCTGAAAGACCTGATCGAGCATAACACCCGCTTTGCAGGTAAGGCGATCCAGCAGATTTATCACGTTGATTTCTATGACGCGAAGACCGGCGAGATGCTGGCCGAGGCCGATAGCTGGTGTTTCCGCACCGACCGCGATCAGGCCCGCGAAAACGGCACCAAATACACCGAGGCCAAAAAGAACGGTCGCAAGGTCTATACGCAGGAAGAACTGGATAAATACTATAAGTATTACGAGCAGGAAACGATCCGCGGTGCCGAAACCCGTTATTGGGATGACGTCAACGAAGGCGACGAACTGCCCACAATGGTCAAGGGCCCGATGACGGCGACCGGTTTTATTGCTTACGCGCAGGGCTGGGGTGGTTTGTACATCCGTGCCAACAAGTTGGCCTGGCAATTGCAGCAAAAACACCCAAGCGCGGGGATCAAGAACAAGTTCGGCATTCCCGACTGCCCCGAGCGCGTGCATTGGGAAGAAGAATTTGCCCTCGAAGTCGGTGCGCCGGGTGCCTATGACTATGGCCCCGAGCGGACGTCGTGGCTGACGCACCAGATCACCAACTGGATGGGCGATGACGGTTTCCTTGCCAAGTCGAAATGCGAAGTCCGCCGTCACAACCCCGAAGGCGACATCATCCTGATCCACGGCACCGTTGTTCGCAAGTTCGAGGAAGACGGCCGCTTCTTGCTGGAAATCAAGCAACGTGCGGAACAGCAAGACGGCGAAATGTCGGCTGTTGGGTCTGCCATCGTGGAATTGCCCAAACGCTGAGGTCCACCACGCTTCAACAGCTGGGGAGGCTTCGTTGAAATTTCCGGGAAAACTTCTGACCAAGATAGAGGACACCCTTCATATCGGAGGGTGCCTCGGCCTCGTCGCCGTGGCGGCGTTGATCAATGCAGATATTCTGCTCCGGCTTTTCTTTAACAGGCCGGTGCAGATCCAGTTCGAATTGACCGAACTGTACTTGATGCCGGCACTTGCCACGTTGTCCTTGTCGCGGGTTTTCCGTGACGGCGGGCATCTGGCGCTGGATTTTGTGCCCGAACATCTACCCGGAGTTTTTGGAAGGGTTGTCGCCAAATTGCGATTGCTCTTGCCTGCGCTGTTCTTTGGCGCGGTCACATGGATGTCGGGGAAATTTGCTTTCAAAGCCATCTCGAATGGGGATGTCGAATACGGAGCAATCGATTGGCCGCTTGGGTGGGCCTACGCCGTGATCCCTTTGGGATGCAGCGTTCTGGTTCTGCGGCTGCTCCACGATGCTTTCACGCGAAAGCCGTGGTCAGTACCCACAACAAACCCAATGGGAGGAAAACCAAATGAAACATAAGAATAAACTGATTTCAGCCGTGGCAAGCGCGTTTGTATTTGCCGGAATGGCTGCCCACGCGGAAGCGCTGCGCCTTGGTGATTTTCAATCCACCAGCCACATCGTTTCTGTCGAAGGCACGACCAAGTGGATGGCCGCTGTGACCGAAGCCACAGATGGCGCGATCACCTTCGAGCATTTTCCATCACAGCAGGCGGCAAAATCCAAAGCCCAGCTGGATGCTGTCAACAACGGCATTCTGGACGCCGCATTGCTTGGCGCGTCCTATCACGCGGACGTCTTGCCGCTGAACTCTGTCGTGGGGCTGCCCGGCTATTATGGCTCGGCTGAACAGGGCACAGTTGCGCTGCAAACGATGCTGCAAGACGGCCCGCTGCGCGACGAAATTCTGGCGTCGGGTGTTACACCGGTCTTTGGTTTCGTTTTGCCGCCCTATCAGGTGCTCGCCAAAAAGCGGCTTGGGATGCCAGCGGATTGGGACGGGCTTGACGTGCGCACCTCGGGGTCGACGCAAGCGATGACCGCGCGTGCGCTTGGCGGTGTTGGCATCTCAATTCCGGGGCCAGAGGTATATACCGCCGTGGAGCGTGGCCGTCTGGATGCGGTGTTGTTCCCGCTGGCATCGGTACCCGGCTACAAGCTGAACGAAGTCGTTAGCCACATTTCAATCAACGGGTCGTTTGGCGGCTACAGCTTTATCATGGTGGTCCGTACCGATCTTTTCGACGGCCTGCCTGAGGACGTTCAGGCCAAGATGCTTGCGCTTGGAAATGAAACCGCCGTTCACGTCGCACAAGCACAAGACGCGTCCGTCGAAGGGCTGATCGAAAGCTGGAAAGCGGAAGGCATCGACACCTATACGTTCACCGAAGAAGAGCTTGCGACGATCACGGATGCTTTGGTGGCTGTCAGCGTCGATTGGGCAGAGCGCCTGCAAGATGACAAGGCTGCCGCCGTTCTTGAAAGCTACAGCGCGCTGACCCGCGAATAACATCGCGTTCCGAAACACTTATCCGGGCGGTCGCTGCGGCGGCCGCCTGCCACAGACGGAGCGGAAATTCATCAGATGCTTACATTCGGTATCATACTTATTATTCTTGCCGTTCTCATGGCGGCACGCGTGCCAATCGCTTTTGCGATGGGTATCACCGGCACGCTTGGTCTTGCGGCGCAGCTTGGGTTCAAACCTGCATTGGCGGTGTTGGAACGTACCTTCTTTGACTCGTCTTCCTCGTTTATATTGGTTGCCATCCCGCTGTTTATCCTGATGGCCGAATTGCTGACCGCAGGGGATGTGACCCGCCGGGCCATCATTGCCTGCCAGTCCTGGATCGGCCACGTCAAAGGCGGACTGGCCATCGCTACTGTCGCGGCTTCGGTTCTTCTGGCGGCGCTGGTTGGCAGCTCCACGGCGTCGACGGCTGCGATGGCGGCTTCTGCATTCCCCGAGATGCGTCGACATAACTACTCTGATCGTCTTGCGGCGGCGGTTGTCAGCGTCGGCGGCACATTGGCCGTGGTCGTCCCGCCCTCTATCGTGCTGGTGGTCTATGGCGTTTTGACAGAAACCTCGATCGGCAAGCTGTTCATCGCGGGGATCATCCCCGGCCTTTTGACCGCTGTCGGTCTGGGCGTGGTGATCAAGATCATTGCCGAGACCACGGACCAAGCTCCCAAAGGCGAACCCTTTGTGCTTAACAAAGCCATCAAGCAAAGCCGGCACGTGATCCCGATGGTGTTGCTGATGATCGCCGTTATCGGTGCAATCTACGGCGGTATCGCATCGCCCTCCGAGGCGGCGGCCCTTGGGGTCATGGGGTCGCTGGTCATCGTTCTGGCGCAGCGCACCTTAAACTTTGTGCAGTTCAACAGATCGGTCAGCAGCGCCATCCGCGCCACGGTGATGATCGTCACGATCGTCGCCTGTTCGGCGATTTTCTCGAACTACCTGGCCTTTACCCGTATCACGCACAGCTTGCTGGAATTCGTGGCAACAACAGACATGCCGCGCGAAGTCATCATCGGCATCATCATTGTCGCCCTGCTGGTCATGGGCATGTTCATGGACCAGCTTGCCATTTTGTCACTGGCCATGCCGCTGGCCTTTCCGACGGCGATGGCGCTCGAATGTAACCCGGTGTGGTTCGGCATCGTGGTGACCAAAACGGTGGAGATCGGCCTTTTGACGCCGCCGCTGGGGTTGAACGCCTATGTGGCCGCCGCCCAAACCAAGGTTCCGCTCGGCACGATCTTCAGGGGGATACTGCCCTTTCTCGGGATGGAGATCATCATCCTCGTTCTGTTGCTCGCCTTCCCCCAGATCACCCTGTTCCTGCCCGACCTCATGAGCCGCTGATCTTTGGTATCACATCCTCAAACGCCCGCTCCATCGGGGGCCATGCCGCGCCTTGGCCGCAGCGATATATTGCGCGCCTCGCCTTGCGGATAACGGTTGACCTTGGCGGTCAACCGCTTGCTTGATTGCGGGGCGAACTCACTGTACATCACCGCGACGCGTCGGATGAATATAACAGAAAATCTGGCTTTCCAAAGGCGGCTGAACAGGTCGCCTTTTTCATATTTGTCAGGGGCTTTTCATGACCATCACCCATCTTGTTACACATTCCGGCGGTTTTCATGCAGATGAATTGCTGTCCTCTGTGATCCTGACGCGGTTGTTTCCCGATGCCGAACTGGTGCGCACCCGCGATGCGGCATGGACCACCCCTGCGCCAGACAAAATCATCTATGACGTCGGCCGCCATTTCGATGCCGACGCGCAGATATTCGACCACCACCAACGCCCCAACCCCCTGCGGGAAGATGGCCAGCCCTACAGTTCGTTCGGGCTGATCTGGGCGCATTACGGGCGCGACTATCTGCGCGCCTTCGGGGTGCCTGAGGTCGATGTGGAAGGCATCCACAAAAGCTTTGATACCGGTTTTGTTGTGCCGATTGATCTGGTGGATAATGGCGATCTGGCCCCGGCAACGGCTGGCCAACTGGCGGGGCTGACCTTGCCGACACTCCTCGGCACGCTCAAGCCGGTTTTTGATGACCGCAGCCCCGATGCCGACGATCAAGCCTTTGCCGCAGCGCTGCCAATTGCGCGCGCCTTTATCGAAGGGTCGCTGGCTGGCAAAGCCGCCAAGCGCCGCGCCGAAGCCGTTGTGATGGGGGCCATCGAAACTGCCGGCCCTGCGCGCGTTCTGGAACTGCCGATGGGGATGCCGTTTCGCAGCGCCATCGAAACTGCCGGTGCCGATCATCTGTTGTTCGTCGTGCACCCGCGCGACACCGATTGGGCGATCACGGGCATTCGGCTGAGCGGCGACAGCTTTGACCAGCGCGCCGATCTGCCCACCGCATGGGCGGGCCTGACCGATGCCGAGCTTGAGCAAGCATGTGGCGTGACGGGCGCAAAATTCTGCCACAACGGTTTGTTCATCGCCGTCGCCGCCACCCGCGAAGCCGCGCTCGAGATGGCGGGTTTGGCAGTCAGTGACGCAGAAAAAGCCTGAGCCGCTGCGACCTGCGCGCCGCCGCATCTGACTGACAGGTGCGGCGAGTGATGTTTGGTGTCTGATCACGCTTGCCCTTGCCCGCCACGGGGATAGACTGACCGTCCAGCAAGAGGCAGGGATTTCCGTGAAAGACCAACTTAGGCAACTGCCCCAGATCGAGGTGATGCTGACCTTTCCCAGCATTCAGGCATGCGTTGAAACCTATAGCCGGCCAGAGGTCATCGGCGCTCTTCGCGCGGCGCTGGACGCCTTGCGCAACGCGATCGGCAAAGGCGCTGAGGTGGACCTGCCTGATTTCGCGGGGGGCGGCTTTGCTGACGGTATCCGGCTGGCGATAGACCGAGCGCGTCATATGAATTTGCGACCCGTGGTGAACGCGACGGGCATCATCATCCACACCAATCTTGGCCGTGCGCGTCTTGCCCCTCAGGCAGTGCAGGCCATGCAGGATGTCGGCGCGAACGCGTCCAACCTTGAACTGAATTTGGCCACGGGCAAACGCGGCTCTCGGTATGATCATGCCGAGGCGCTGATTTGCGAACTGACGGGGGCAGAGGCCGCGTTGATTGTGAACAACTGCGCCGCCGCCGTTGTGTTGGGGTTAATGGGGACGGCGATGGGCCGCACGGTTGTCGCGTCACGGGGCGAGCTGATCGAAATCGGCGGATCGTTCCGCCTGCCGGATGTGATTGCCCAAAGCGGTGCCATCCTGCGCGAGGTCGGCGCGACCAACAAAACCCGGCTAAGCGATTATGCCGATGCGATTGATGACGACACTGCCGTTTTGTTGAAAAGCCACACCAGCAATTTCAAGATCGTGGGATTTACCTCCGCACCCGACAGGCGCGATCTGGCGAAGCTGGCCAAAGACCGGAACCTGATCCTGATGGAGGACTTGGGCAGTGGTGTCCTGATTGATCTGTCGCCTTATGGGATGACCGATGAACCTGTTGTCAGTGATATCCTCAAGGCGGGCGTTGATGTGGTGATGTTTTCCGGCGACAAGTTGCTGGGTGGCCCCCAAGCCGGGATTATCGCGGGCAAAGCCGATGTGATCGCCAAGCTGCAGTCCCATCCGTTGCTGCGGGCCTTGCGGATCGACAAGCTGTCGCTTGCAGCACTCGAGGCGACGTTGCGTTTGTACCGTGCCCCGCATGATCCGTTCAAAACGATCCCTGTGCTTCAGATGCTGTCCGAACCCCTGGACGATGTGCAAACGCGGGCCAATAGGCTTGTCGCGCTGCTAAACGGGGTGGCTGCCGCGTCTGTTGTTCCGTCGGCGGCTTTTGTCGGGGGCGGGTCCTTGCCGCAACAGGAACTGCCCAGTTTTTGCGTGCGTGTTGAACCCCCTGCAATGACGGCTGATGCGCTTGCTGTTGCGTTGCGGTCTGCATCTGTGCCGGTGATCGGTCGCCTGCACCAAGGGCAGTTACTGCTCGACATGCGCACCGTGGCCGACACAGAACTGCCGCCGATCGTGGATGCAATCGGCCAAGCCTGCGCCACATGACATCGGCTTGCGTCATTGTGATCGGGCATGTGGATCATGGCAAAACCACAGTTGTACGGGGCTTGACCGGCATGGAAACGGATACCTTGCCGCAGGAAAAGCAACGCGGTTTGTCGATCAACCTTGGCTTTGCCTATTGCCGTTATCCGTCCGGCACCGTTGATCTGATCGACGCGCCCGGCCACGAGGATTTCATCCGCGCGATGGTCGCCGGTGCCAGCGGTGCGCAGGCGGCGCTGTTGGTCGTTTCCGCCGTCGATGGCGTCGCCCCCCAAACGATAGAGCATCTGCGCATTGCGAGACTTCTGGGCGTCCCTGTGCGTTTTGTCGCGGTGACCAAGGTCGATTTACTGCCCGCCGGTGATCTGGAAACGCGGCTTGAGGCGATCCGTGAAACTCTGCGCGGGTTGGGCCTTGGGGATGTGCCGTTGATACCCGTTTCTACCCACTTAGAGACTGGTATGCAGACTCTGCACAAGGGGTTGGAGGGCCTGCTGGGCGACGTCCCTGTCGCGCAACATCCGAAAGCCGGCTTTCTGCCCATCGACCGGGTTTTCACCATGCCGGGTCTGGGGACGGTCGTGACCGGAACACTGCTGGGCGGCAACCTGTCGCTGTCTGACGCGGTGAAACTGCTGCCGCAAGATCGGCCTGTGACCCTCCGAGGCGTGCAGGTGCGCGGCACCGCGCGGGACCATGCCACCCGCGGTGAACGGACGGCGGTCAATCTGCGGGGCATTGCAGCCGATGATATCACGCGGGGGGATGTGCTCTGTGCTGGCGCTGACTTTGCGGCGGCGCGCTGCATGGATGTCCGGTTGAGCTTGCTTGATGATGCGCCGTCCCCCCTGAAACATATGTCGGACGTCAGGGTTCTGTTCGGCACAACCCATACTGTCGCGACCCTGCGCCTGATGGGCGGCGGGCAGGTCGTGCAAGGCAATTCAGCCTTTGCGCAGCTGCGTTTCGACAAGCCGGTTGCGGCATTTGCAGGCCAGCGCATGATCTTGCGCGCCTTGTCACCGGCCCAGACGATTGGCGGGGCCGTGGTGCTTGATCCGCATTCGCTTGGGGTCAAATCTGGCGATGCTGCGCGTCTGGCGGTGATGCAGGCGGCGGCAGGTGGAAGGACAGGCGACATCGTTGCTGCGCTTTGTGTTCAGGGCAGGGGCTGTGCTGATCTGTCTGAGGCAGCGCGGATTGCACGGCAGAACCCGGCAAGCGTTTTGGCAGCGCTCGGGGCCGAAGTCACGCAGATCGCCCCCGGATGGATCGCCTTGTCCGACACCATCCAGACAGCACAGGCTGACCTGTTGCAAAGCCTGAAAACGTTTCATGCAGAACACCCGATCAAGCGGTTTGCACCGCGCGGCATGTGGGCGAACCGCAAGCAATCGCCGTGGCTCTCGCACTATGTGGAGCAGAGTTTGGCCAACGAAGGCGCGATCCGCTTGGCCGGTGATCAGATCGCCTTGGCCAGCCATGACCCCGCCGCCGCATTGACCCAAACCCAACGCGACCGTCTGGGGCAGATCGAAAGCCAGTTCAAAGAAGGGGGCACCGTGCCGCCCGGTCTTGGCACCGTCTTGGAAACCGGCGACGATCCTGACCTGCTTGCGATTTTGATGGCGGACGAGACCTTGGTCGCGCTGACCAATGTCGCGCTTAATCAGCAGGTGGTTTTTCACAGCCGGACCCTTGTGCAATCGGCCCAGACCCTGCGCGATGCGTTCCCGCCGCCGATGTCTTTCACAACGGGACAGGCGCGCGCGGCGCTGCACACCAGTCGCAAGTTCATCGTGCCGCTGTTGGAGCATTTCGACACCATCGGGGTCACGCAGCGGCAAGGTGACACTCGCCAGATGGCACCGCTTGCTGATTGATCTTTCACCTGTCCGCGCCCCCCGCTAGGGTCGCCGGACGGAGGTGACTGGAGTCTGGTGGCTTCCCTGGTCTTCAAAACCATGGACGCGCCGAAAAGGCGTGTGGTGGGTTCGATTCCCATCCACCTCCGCCAAGCGGCTGGACATTGCGCTGCAATCGCCATCAATATGCAAATGCATACTTGGGAGGGTGGCCGATGATAGATGCAGCGCGTTCTTTCACACTGACTAATCTGGACGGGGTGGCACATGCCTTTGATGGCACAGGCCCTGCGTTGGTTTGTTTCGTGAAAGAGGATTGCGAGACCTGCAACATCGCGGGCCCTGTGATCGAGGGAATGTTCAAGGCCTATGGCAGCGGCATCGACATGGTTGTGCTGGGGCAGTCCGGTGACAATAACGCGGTGTTCGCCCGGCGTCATGGCCTGACCATGCCCGTGCTGGCGGATGCTGGATGCAAGGCGTCGTTTGATTGGGACATCGAAATCGTGCCCGCCGTGTTCTGGATTGATGAGGCTGGCAAGGTCGTCACCAAGTTCGAAGGCTTCGTGCGCGACGACTGGCAAGCGTTGTCCGATCAGATCGCGGCCGAAACAGGTCAACCCAATGCGCAGATCGACTGGGACAGTCTGCCGCCGTGGCGGCCCGGTTGCGGGTCCAAACACTTTGACCCCGAGATTTACGACAAGCTGCGCGCCGAAGCGGACGGCAGCGTCTTGCGCGCCCGCAAGGTCGAGGTTGCCAGCGGCGATGACGTGGCAGAGTTCATGTTCGATCAGGGCTTTTCGGACGGGTTGCCGCTGGTGCCACCGACGCCCGAACGGGTGATGCGGATGCTGGCCGGGACCCACCGCGACCCGCAAGAGGTGATCGCGACCGTGCCGCCCAACATGGGTGTCGCCACGGTTGAAAAGATCGCGATCAACGCGGTGATGGCGGGCTGCAAGCCTGAATATCTGCCCGTAGTCATCGCGGCAGTCGAAGCCGTTTGTACCGATGAATTCAACATTCACGGGGTGACGGCAACCACGATGGGGGCCGCGACGGTGATGGTCGTCAACGGCCCCGTGGTCGAGAAAATCGGGATGAATGCGGGCCTTGGCGCGATGGGGGCCGGCAACCGTGCCAACGCCACCATCGGGCGCGCGCTGCGTCTGGTGATCCGCAATGTGGGCGGTGCGACGACAGGGGGCGTTGAACGGTCGACGCTTGGCAATCCGATGAAATACACCATGTGCTTTGCCGAAAACGAAGCCGTGTCGCCGTGGGAGCCGCTGCATGTCGAGCGCGGTTTCAAGGCGGAAGATTCCGTCGTCACCGTCTTTGCCATGACAGGTGGCCCGGTGCATATCGTCGACCAGACCTCGCGCAAGCCGGACCAGATTGCCGGATCATTGGGGCAGGGGCTGGAAGGGGTGTTCATGCCCAAACTGCACAACCTGCCCGTCGACGCACTGCTGGTGGTGTGCCCTGAACATATCAACACGCTGACCGTTGAGGGTGATTATTCCAAGGACCGTCTGCGCGACCGCATTCAGGAAGTCACATCGCGCCCCCTGCGTGAAATGGTCCAGAATGATCATTCCGGCGCGGGGATCCCTGTTGCAGATGCCGAAAAGATGGGGCCGGAAAAACTGGCGCAGCTGGCCCCCAAATTCGCCGGCAAGGAATATATTCATATCGTTGTCGCAGGCGGCGAGGCCGGCAAGTTTTCGTCGGCCTTCCATGGCTGGGCCACGGGGGCGGTCGGGTCAATTTCCGTTTCCAGAAAGATCGATCTGGGCTAGCATTATATTTAGAGGAGGACATGAATGACCATAATTCTCGACCCGACGGATGAACGCGTCCCGGTCGTGCGTCAGATTACCGAACGAACCGGATCGGTGCAGGGTGTCGTAGGGCTGCTGAACATCAGCAAACCGCGCGGCAATATCCTGCTGGACGAACTGGACCGTTTGATAGCCGAAGGCGCGCCGGGCGTTGAAATCCGCCGCTATACCAAACCGACCTTCGCCAAGCCGTGCCCCGACGCATTGCGCCATCAAATTCGCGACGAATGCGATTTTATGATCGAGGCATTGGCGGACTGAGGATCATGTACCACGTGCAGTATGCACGATACAGTCTGGTTTGAAATCCAGGGGATCCCGTCCGTTTCCGTCGCCTCGAGCGCGTTTGGCCAAGCTGCGGAAACGCAGCGCAAAGCGTTAGGTATGGAGGGCGCAAGATACGTGTTGGTGCCGCATCCCATTCAGGATGCCACCGACGACGAAATGCGCATCAAAGCCCGCGAAGCCTATGACCAGATCATGGCAGCGCTAAGCGATAAATAACGAAAAAAGCGGCGCAGGGGAAACCTTGGGCCGCTTTATAATTCAGTGACCCAGCACGCTTTGGACAGGTCGTTGTCAAGCCACACCAGATCATCGACGCGGTCAAGCGACGGTGCGCGGCGCAACATCTGCGCAGGGATCGTCGTCGCGCGGGCCAGCGCCTTTTCCAGCGGTTCCTTGACCTGCTCGACCAGCACGCGGATCGCCTGTGGCATTGTCAGATCAGCGCCGGCGAGGGTGCCATCGGCAAGGGTAAGCCTGCCCTGGCGGCGCAGAATTTCGCGGCCGTTTAGTGTGAAGCTGGTGATGTCCGACCCCGCCGTGGCCATCGCATCGGTCACCATAAACACGTCGCTTGGGCCCATGTTGGCAGCGAGCGCGGTGCGGATCATCGCGGGATGAACATGCACAGCATCTGCAATCAAACCACTGGCCGCCCCGCCATGATCCAGCGCGGCACCGACCAGACCGGGCGCGCGGCCCTGGGCCTGGCTCATGGCGTTGAACAGATGGGTGGCGCAGCGTGCGCCAGCGTCAAAGGCGGCCATCGCGGTATCGTAATCGCAATCGCTGTGGCCAAGCGATACGATGATGCCCGCATCTGCCATCGCCCTGATCTGCGCGTTTGTCACGCTTTCGGGGGCGACCGTCATCATCAGGTTGGGAATGTGGTTGGCGGCATCCAACAGCCCGCGAAGATCACTGTCTTGCATCGGGCGGATCAGCGTACCGTCATGCGCGCCCTTGCGGGCAACGCTCAGATGCGGCCCCTCAAGGTGCAGGCCAGCGATGCCGGGTATTTTCTGATCCAGCGCGGTCGTAACGGCGCTGATCGCTGCGGCGGTCTGATCGGGGGTGTCGGTGATCAGTGTGGGCAGGATCGCCAATGTGCCCAACCCCCGATGCGCCGCTGCGATGGTGGCAAGGGTTTCGACAGTGGGGGCATCGTTGAACATCACACCGCCGCCGCCATTGACCTGCAAATCCACAAATCCGGGTGACAGGGTGCCGCCGTCCAGCGCGTTTATCTCGCAGTCGGAGGGCAGGTCTTGCGGTTTGACGATGCGGGTTTCGCCATTTGAAAGCGCCTGCAATGCGTGAGCGTCCCACATGGCGGTGCCATCAAAAATCCGCGCCCCGACATAGGCCGTCACGGCGCGGGTCATTCGACCGCAGCGGTCATCGCCAGGGCAAAGGCACCATCGACGGCGCGCCCCTTTGCCGAGACCAGATTGGCGGTCATATGTTCGGGCAGATAGGGCGCGTAATGTGGCCCGACCCCGCCCGACAGGCACAGGATGTCATTGGTCTGATACTCAAGCGCGCCGATCGCGTTTTTCAGATAATCCGCACCGCGCTGCATCAGCATCGTGCCAATGGCATCGCCCGCCGCCGCCGTTTCCACAACGTCCGGTGCAAGGGTGCCGAAATCGCCGGGGCGCGCCTTGAGGCTGAACTGCACGATCCCCGCCGCCCCGCCGAGCTTTTCCAGCATCCGGTCAGACAGGGCGCTTGGCGGGACGATCCCATCGACCACCAGCAACGTCTGTTCTAGCGCGCCATGCCCCAGCCATGCGCCCGACGCCTGATCCGACACCTGATAACACCAACCGCCGATGCAGGTCTGAACGGCGCTGCGTTGCCGTGCAATGATCGTGCCGGTTCCAAGCGCCACGACATATCCGTCATCCGCGCCGATGGCCCCGACAATGGTGGTTGTCGTGTCTTCGGTGACAATGCTTTTGGCAAAGGGCAGCGCATCTGTGACCCGCTTGCCAATTTCCGGCCCTGTGAACCCGGCCAGCCCCAGATGGGCGACAGCATGGTTCATCTGTTCCAGATCCTGACCGGCATCTTTTACGGCAGCGCGGGTCGCTTCCAGAATATGGGCGATTGCTTCGTCGAAATTGGTACTGACGTTGGCGCGGCCGCCTTTGGCCTCTGCCAGAATGCCATCTTGGGCGGTGCCAACCACAACGCGACAGCCGGTCCCGCCGCCGTCGACGCCAATAAGAATAGGGGGGTATTGATCCATCATAGGGCTTGTCTAAGATACCTGTTTTGTCGGGGAAAGGATATTTTCCCTGTTGGAGTAAAAGCGTTCGCGCAAATCCATTTACAAATTGCCCGCCTCAATGCTAAGTTAGCGCTAACATTAGTCGAGCAATCACAATTGTGGTAGCCTGAACTGATCACAAGGGGATTATTATGCTGAACGAAACCGTCGCGCGCGTCACCAACCGCATCATCGAAAGAAGCGCCGCTGGCCGTCAGGCATATCTGGGCCGGATGCGCGGTGCCGCCGAAGCAGGGCCAGCACGGGCGCATTTGTCGTGCAGCGGGCAGGCACATGCCTATGCGGGCGCGGGGCCGGATCAAAACGCGTTGGCAACGCAATCCGCCGGCAATATCGGTATCATCACCACCTATAACGACATGCTGTCGGCGCATCAGCCGTTTGAACGGTTTCCCGAAATCATCCGCGATGCCGCCCGCGCGGCAGGGGGCACGGCACAGGTTGCAGGCGGGGTTCCTGCGATGTGCGACGGCGTCACCCAAGGCACGCCGGGGATGGAACTGAGCCTGTTTTCGCGCGATATCATCGCAATGGCAGCGGGTGTCGGGCTTAGCCACAACACGTTTGATTCCGCGGTTTTCCTTGGGGTGTGCGACAAGATTGTGCCGGGGCTGGTGATTGCCGCACAGGCGTTTGGCCATTTGCCTGCGGTGTTTTTGCCAGCGGGGCCGATGACCTCGGGCATCTCGAACGATGAAAAGGCCGTTGTGCGCCAGAAATTCGCATCAGGCGAAGCAACCCGCGAAGAGCTGATGGCGTCGGAAATGGCGGCCTATCATGGTCCGGGAACCTGCACGTTTTACGGCACCGCCAACACCAACCAGATGTTGATGGAATTCATGGGCCTGCACCTGCCCGGCGCATCCTTTGTGAACCCAAACACACCGCTGCGCGATGCGCTGACTGTTGCGGGCGCACAGCGCGCTCTAGCGATCAGCCACTTGGGCGACAGCTATACGCCGGTCTGCGATGTGCTGGATGAAAAGGCCTATGTAAACGGCATCGTCGGCTTGCACGCGACGGGCGGATCGACGAACCTGCTGATCCATCTGGTTGCGATGGCGCGTGCCGGTGGCATCATTCTGGACTGGCAGGATTTCTCGGATCTGGCCGAGGTGACGCCATTGCTGGCGCGGGTCTATCCAAACGGTCTGGCGGATGTGAACCATTTCCATGCCGCAGGCGGTTTGGGGTATATGATCGGTCAATTGCTGAGCGGCGGTTTGCTGCATGAGGATGTGAAAACCATCGCCGGTGACGGGCTTGCCCGCTATACCGGCGACCCCAAGCTGAAAGACGGCGCGGTTGAATGGGTCGATGGCCCGACCGAGACCTTGAACGACAAGATCCTGCGTCCGGTGGGTGACCCTTTCCAGCCGACAGGCGGGCTCAAGCGGTTGTCAGGATCATTGGGCAACGCCGTGACCAAAGTTTCAGCGGTCAAGCCCGAGCACCATATTGTCGAAGCACCGGCACGGGTGTTTCACGATCAGGAATCAGTGAAAGAAGCCTATAAGAAAGGTGAATTCACCAGCGATGTCGTTGTTGTTGTCCGGTTTCAGGGGCCAAAAGCCAACGGGATGCCCGAATTGCACAGCCTGACGCCGGTACTGGCGAACCTGCAAGCCAAGGGGCTGAAGGTCGCGTTGGTGACAGATGGCCGGATGTCCGGTGCATCGGGCAAGGTTCTCAGCGCGATCCATGTCTGCCCCGAAGCGCTGGATGGTGGCCCGATTGCCCGCATTCAGGATGGTGACATTATCCGTGTGGATGCCCGTGATGGTGTGCTTGAGGTCATAACCCCCGGTGCGCTTGACCGCCCCGTCACGACCGCTGACCTGTCGGGGAATGAATACGGTCAGGGGCGCGAACTGTTCGCGAATTTCCGCAGGACTGTCGGGGCTGCCGATACCGGTGCCAGCAGTATTTGAATTGAATAAAGGACGATTTCCATGACCCCACAACAAGCAAGCGCCGCCGCCTATGACATCTGCAAACTGGCCCCCATCGTGCCGGTTCTGGTTGTTCATGACGTGGCCCATGCCCGCCCGCTGGCCGAGGCGCTGGTCGCCGGTGGCCTGCCTGCGCTTGAGGTAACCTTGCGCACCGATTGTGCGTTGGACGTGATCGCGCAAATGGCCAAAGTCGAGGGCGGCGTTGTAGGCGCAGGCACATTGCTGACGCCGGATGATGTCAAACGTGCGGTGGATGCAGGCGCGAAATTCGGCGTCTCGCCCGGGGCGACCGACAAATTGCTGCAAGCCGCCGAAGACCTTGGCCTGCCGATGTTGCCCGGTGCCGCTACCGCATCTGAGGCGATGCGCCTGCTGGAACGCGGCTATGACATGCTCAAGTTTTTTCCGGCCGAAGCTTCGGGGGGCGCACCTGCGTTGAAATCCCTGGCGTCACCGCTGCCGCAGATCCGGTTCTGCCCGACAGGCGGCGTCAGCCCTGCCAATGCCGAAAGCTATCTGTCTTTGCCCAATGTGGTTTGCGCCGGTGGCAGCTGGGTCGCCCCCGATGCGCTGGTGCGCCAAGGCGACTGGGCCGCAATCACCGAACTGGCCCGCGCGGCAAGCAAGCTGGGGCGCTAAAGCGACGCGGCAGCGCGGCTGGCCTGATCATATTGGCCTGAAATAGCACGCAAACGGGCGGCGATCTCGCGTAGGTCGTCGCCTTTCATATCTGTGCGGTCCAGATTGTCGATCAGGCAGGTGTTGCGCACGGCGCGGTAAGCCTCAATCAGTTCGGCACCTTTGGGTGACGTTCTGTAAAATACTTCCTTGCCCCGTTTATCGGCCTCAAGCAGCCCTGATTTCAGCAGCTTGCGCAGCGCATAGTTCACCGTATGGGTATCTTCGATGTTCAGCATAAAACAGATATCGGTAAGCCGTTTTTCACGGCCCCGGTGATTGGTGTTGTGCAGCACCAGAATTTCCAGAGGCGTCAGATCGGAATTGCCCGCCGCCGTCATGCAGCGCGACATCCAGCGGCTAAAGGCGTTATAGGCAATGATCATCCCGTATTCGAGCTCGGATGCCTCCCAGCCTTCGCCCTCGGCCAGGTGGCGTGATGATACAATCCGGCGGGAAGGCTGTGATTTCGGTTCTGACATAAGGCATCCACGGCTGATTATTGTTGTCGTTACGTTAGCGATTTGTGTGCGTCATGCAACGTTTCGAACATTCGGCGGTCCAAAAATGGTCGTATTTGCCGCATAGGTCTGAGCGGGTTGCCGCCGCGCAATTCCGAATCTGATCCTCCCCCTCGGCCATGGCGTCTAATTGGGGCTAATCCTGGAGAGACACCCATGCTCAAGGTCCTTACCGCCGCCGCGGTTTTGCTGTTTTCGCTCCCTCAGGCAACGGCAGCGGAGGCGCGCGCATATCTTGGCTATGGCCGGTTGATCACCAACGACTTTCTGGGCGATCTTCAAGACCGTGAACGCACCGGTTCCGTGACCTCTTCGCGGGTTTGGGGGCCGGAATGGACCGGCACGCTGCCCCGGCAATTTGGCAAACTGATCGAATTGCGTTTGGGGATCGAGGTGCTGGCACCCGATAATCTGACCACCCCTGCCGCCGGGTCGCGCCCTTGGGCCGGGGCCTTGTCTGTCGGGATGCACAGCCATTTCCAGCACAAAGGCACAGAATTTGCAGTGGGCGCGTCGCTTTTTGTGACCGGGCCGCAGACGCGTCTGGGGATGTTGCAGCGCGAATTTCACGACTTGATCGGGGATACCCCCCCGACGGCGCTGACATTGAACAACCAGATCGGCAACGGGTTTCACCCCACGGTGCTGATCGAGGCGGGGCGCAGCGTCGGGTTGGGCGAAAACCGGACTTTCCGCCCCTTTATCCAAGGGCAGGCAGGCATTGAAACAATGATGCGCGCCGGGTTTGATTTGACGTTCGGATCGGTCGGAACGGATGCCCTTTTGGTGCGCGACGGCACGTCGGGCCACCGCTACCGCGTGATCCAGAACACCCGCAATACCGGTTTCAGCTTTGTTGCCGGTGCCGATATTGCCTATGTCCGCGAAAGTACGTTTTTGCCCGAAAGCCGTGGATATACCCTGACCGATCACCGCGACCGCGTGCGTCTTGGCATGCATTGGCAAGGCAAGGATGCGTCGGCGTTTTACGGGGTTACGTGGCTGGGCAAGGAATATGAAACCCAACCGGACGATCAGATCGTAGGATCGTTGCGTATCAATTTATCGTTCTGAAGGCGCTACATCTAGCGGGCTTATGCCCTTGCTGCCCTACATGGGGGATATCCGGCGGTACCTGGGGAAAAATTAAGACTTTTTGCAACGCGTTGAATTGACTGAAAGAAATGGCCTTTGCAGATGCGCGGCTTTTTGCTACTCTAAAACTAATAAAAAAACGACGAGGCAGCAGAACAGTGGTGAAAACGGGCTTTCGGGGCACGTTTGTCATAAGCTGGTCGCAAACAGAAATAGATGGGCTAGACGCCGCGCCGGTGCGATCTCTTGAGGTAGGGGCGGCATGGGCATGGCGGGGCGACGTGGTACGCGTCGACGGCCCTTCTGACGTATTGCGACTGGATCAGGCAGATGGAGCAGAAGAACTTCGCAAACGGGCGTCACGTATGGTGCATCGGCTTGTCGGGACGGCTTTGGAAAAAGAAGTCGCGGTGCCGCGCAAGAACTATGGCGACGACCAATTCGCAAACTTGATGGATAACAGTTTCGTCGTCACGGACGGCGGCAAAAGCTATACCGTGACGTTGATCGAAGTCGGCGGCGGTAGCCAGCCGTTGTTGATGTTCCACGACGAAATTCCGCCACGCAACAGCGACCTTTGGATTGTGCACCACACATTGGGCACCACGTCACTGGATAAGGTCGCGCAGCAAAACGGCGGCGTGATCTGCTTTACGCCCGGCACATTGATCCGCACAGACAACGGCCTGAACCGGATAGAGGATTTGTGCGAGGGCGATCTGGTTCAAACCAAAGACAACGGCATGCAGCCTGTCCGCTGGATCGGCAAACGCCGGATGAGCGGTGCACGCCTGTTTGCGATGCCACATTTGCGCCCCGTCAGATTCCACGCAAATTCGCTGGGTCTGGCAAGGCCGGACCGGGATTTGCTGGTGTCGCCAAGCCACCGCATGTTGATCAAGGGTGATGTCGCACAAAGCCTGTTCAACACCAACGAGGTTTTGGTCACGGCGCGCGATCTGATCAACGGCTCAAGTGTGACGGTCGATGCACATGCGCGCGAGGTGACGTATATCCATGTGTTGTTGGATAGCCATCAAATCATGTGGGCGAATGGTGTCGAAACCGAAAGCTTCCACCCGGCATCTGCCGCGCTGGAAAGTCTGGATGCCAGCGACCGCGCCCGTTTGATCAAGAACTATCCAAGCCTCAGCTTTGATCCGCATACCTATGGCAGCTATGCGCGCCGGAATCTCTCGGTGTCCGAGGCCGCGATCCTTAAACACGCCGCATAATCAGGTCGGGCCGCGCAATCAGCGGCCCGAACCCCTTTAGCCGCCGGCGCGGCTGTCGACCAACGCCTTGATAATCGCCTTGGCACTGTCACTTGACCAATCCGCATCGCCCCGCAGCCGCGCAATTTCGCGCCCCTCAGGGTCCATGATCACGGTGATCGGCAGGCCAAAGATACCCATCTGGCTGGCAACCGCCTGTTTGGGGTCTTGGTGGCGGGGCAGGCTGTCAACGCCCGCTTCCTCAAAGAACCGTTTGATCCCTTCGGGCGAATTGCGGCCCGTAGCGAGTGTCAGCACTTCGAAATCATCGCCGCCGAATTCTTTTTGCAAGGCGTTCAGCTGTGGCATTTCCTTGCGGCAGGGCGCGCACCAGGTCGCCCAGAAATTGACCAGCACATATTTGCCGCGCCAATCCTCAAGCGTGGCCGTGCCCGCGCCATCAGCCAGATCAAACGCAGCCGTAGACGTTGCCACAGGCGCGTCATGCGCCACCAGTTTTTTCATGTCACCGTCACGCAGCGCCGTGATATCGGCAGTTTGCGCAAAGCTGGGGTTTGCACCGACCGCTAGGGCCGTATAAACGAGCGCGAGCATTATCTTTTTCATTTTCCCTCCGAGGGGTTGCCTGATGACCGATACGACTTCGAACAAAATGTGGGGTGGCCGTTTCGCCGCCGGACCAGACGCGATCATGGAGGCGATCAACGCCTCGATCTCGTTTGACCAGCGCATGGCCGCCCAGGACATTGCCGGGTCGCGCGCCCATGCGGCCATGTTGGCTGCACAAGACATCATCAGTGATAGCGATGCTGACGCCATTCGGAAAGGCCTGCTCACGGTCTTGTCAGAGATCGAAGGCGGCACCTTTGCCTATTCGACCGCGCTGGAAGACATCCACATGAACGTCGAGGCGCGCCTGAAAGAGGTCATCGGCGAACCTGCGGGCCGCCTGCACACAGGCCGGTCGCGCAACGATCAGGTGGCGACAGATTTCAAGCTGTGGGTGCGCGATCAATTCGACGCCGCCGAAAGTGGTTTGCTGGCTTTGATCCAGGCATTGTTGGGCCAGGCAGAGGCCGGGGCCGATTGGGTCATGCCCGGTTTCACCCATTTGCAGACCGCACAGCCGGTCACGTGGGGCCATCACATGATGGCCTATGTAGAGATGTTTGGCCGCGATCTGGGCCGGATGCGCGATGCGCGGGTGCGGATGAATGAATCGCCCCTGGGTGCTGCTGCGCTGGCCGGCACGTCCTTTCCCATCGACCGCGACATGACGGCGCAGGCGTTGGGCTTTGACCGTCCGTCGGCCAATTCGCTGGATGCGGTCAGCGACCGCGACTTCGCCCTCGAATTCCTCGGGGCGGCGTCCATCTGTGCGATGCACCTGAGCCGTTTCGCGGAAGAACTGGTGATCTGGTCGTCGGCGCAATTCCGTTTCGTGACCCTGTCGGACCGGTTTTCGACCGGGTCCAGCATCATGCCGCAGAAGAAAAACCCTGACGCGGCAGAACTGATCCGCGCCAAGATCGGTCGCATCATGGGGGCCAACGTGGCGTTGATGATGGTGATGAAGGGCCTGCCGCTGGCCTATTCCAAGGACATGCAGGAAGATAAAGAACAGGTATTCGACGCCGCCGACAACCTGATGCTGGCGTTGGCCGCGATGGAAGGCATGGTTAAAGACATGTCCGCCAACCGCGACAGCCTTGCTGCGGCGGCGGGGTCGGGTTTCTCGACCGCGACCGATCTGGCCGACTGGCTGGTGCGGGTGCTGGGTCTGCCTTTCCGCGATGCGCATCACATCACCGGATCGCTGGTGGCGCTGGCTGAAAAGAACGGCTGTGACCTGCCTGATCTGACGCTGGACCAGATGAAAACCGCCCATGACGGGATTACCGCAGACGTATTCGACGTGCTGGGTGTGGAAAATTCCGTCAATTCGCGTATGTCTTACGGGGGTACCGCGCCCGCGCAGGTGCGTGCGCAGGTTGCCCGCTGGAAAGGAATTCTTGGATGAAACGCGCATTTGCCATCATTGCCCTTCTCGGCTTGGCCGCATGCGGCGCAGATGGTGAACCGACCCCGCCGCACGTGAACACCGCTGTGACCCTGTCAACTTCGGGCGTGTCGCTTGGGTCCTCCGTGTCGGTGGGCCGCGGGCCGTTCCGGTTGGGGCTTGGGCTGTCGTCATGATGCGGTTGGCATGTATCCTCGTTATGTGTGCTGCGGTTGGGGCCTGTACCAAACCGTCGCCAAAAGAGGCGGATGACGCGCAGAATGCACGCCAGCAACCGACACCGACAGCGTCAGGCCTGACTGTTTCAGGCTACGCCACAGTCGGCGTGATCAAGAGTTTCTGAGATGTCGATGCTGCGGATGATCTATCTGGCGCTGGCGATCTGGGGCGCGATCCATCCGATGTATTATTTTGTCACGTGGTTTCGGGCCAATGGCGTTGATATCATGGGCATGGTTGACGCGTGGCATGCGAATGCCGCTGCCAGCGGGTTGGTCTGGGATTTGACCATTGCGGCCGTCACCTTGACCGTGTGGATCATCGCCGAAGTCGCTGTGCGGCGAAATTGGCAGGCGCTGATTGCCATTCCCGCAACCTTTGGTATTGGGGTAAGCTGTGGCCTGCCATTGTACCTTTTCCTGCGGTCGGCCCCTGTAAAATAGCGCCGGAGCCTCCGGCGGGGATATTTGGGAGCCAGAGAAGATGGATCATTTCCTGTATCGCGACGGTGCGCTGTTCGCTGAGGATGTCGCAATTGCCGAGATCGCGGCTGCGGTGGGAACACCGTTTTACGTCTATTCGACGGCGACGCTTTTGCGGCATTTCAAAGCATTCGATGATGCGTTGGAAGGGATGGAGCATCTGGTGTGTTATGCCATGAAGGCCAATTCCAATCAGGCGGTATTGCGGACGTTGGCACAGGCGGGCGCGGGCATGGATGTGGTGTCAGCCGGTGAATATCTGCGCGCCAAGGCGGCGGGTGTTCCGGGCGACAAGATCGTGTTTTCCGGCGTAGGCAAAACCGCTGCCGAGATCCGCTTGGCGCTTGAGGGTGGCATTCGCCAATTTAACGTTGAATCCGAGCCGGAGATGGAAGTGCTGGATGCTGTGGCGCGGTCGCTGGGCAAGGTCGCCCCGATCACCATTCGCGTGAACCCTGATGTCGATGCCAAGACCCATGCCAAGATTGCCACTGGCAAATCCGAGAATAAATTCGGCATTCCCATTGCGCGCGCCCGCGAGGTCTATGCGATGGCCGCTGGTATGGCCGGTTTGCAGGTCATCGGCATTGATGTGCATATCGGCAGCCAGTTGACTGATCTGGCCCCGTTCGAGCAGGCCTATGAGAAGGTGGCAGAACTGACCGAAGTCTTGCGGGCCGACGGCCATACGATCCAGCGGCTTGATCTGGGCGGCGGTCTGGGTATCCCGTACGAGCGCAGCAACGAAGCGCCGCCCTTGCCCAGTGACTATGGTGCGATGGTGCGGCGCAAGCTGGGCCATCTGGGCTGCGAGATCGAGATTGAACCGGGCCGTCTGATTGCAGGCAATGCCGGGTTGATGGTGAGCGAAGTCATCTATGTGAAGTCCGGCGAGGGGCGCGATTTCCTGATCCTTGACGGCGCGATGAATGATCTGATCCGCCCTGCGATGTACGAGGCGCATCATGATATCGTCCCTGTGGTTGAACCGGCCGCAGGGGCGGAGCAGCAGCCCTATGACATTGTTGGCCCGGTTTGCGAATCCGGTGATACTTTTGCCAAGCAGCGCATGATGCCCAAGCTGGCTGCCGGTGATCTGGTCGCGTTCAGAAGTGCTGGCGCATATGGTGCCGTGATGAGCAGCGAATACAATTCGCGCGCCCTTATTCCCGAGGTATTGGTCAAGGATGATCAATTTGCGGTTATTCGCCCACGCCCGACCTTTGACGAAATGATAAATCGCGATACCATCCCTGAATGGCTTTGACCGCGCGCCGCGTGTCAGCCATGCGGGAGAACGGTAGCGATGACCCTTTTCACAACCGATGATCAGCGCCGCGGGCTTGCGGAAATTCGCTGGCCCCTGAGGCTGACCTGGGCCGGAATGTGGGCGGAGAGCCTTGTTCAGGCGCTGTGGCCGTTGCTGAGCGTTGTTTTGGTGGTGCTTGCGGCCTTGATGCTGGGGTTTCACGAAACTTTCCCGGTTGAGGGTGTGTATGGTGCTGCCGCTGCGGTTGGCATCGCTGTTCTTGGGGCCGTGGTCTATGCCGTGCAGGTTTTCCGCCTGCCCCACCGCACCGAGGCATTGGCGCGGCTGGATGCGAGTTTGCCGGGCCGGCCCATTCAGGCGCTGATGGATGATCAGGTGATTGGCGCTGGCGATGCCGCGTCGATGGCTGTGTGGCAAGCCCATCAAAAGCGCATGGCAGATCGTGCCGCGACGGCGCGGGCGATCCCTGCGGATCTGCGGGTCAGCCGCCGCGACCCCTATGCCTTGCGCTATGTCGCTGTGCTGTTTTTCGGGGTGGCGCTGGTATTCGGGTCTGTTTGGCGTGTGGGGTCCGTTGCGGGGATGGTGCCGGGGGGCGGCGATCTGGCGAATGGTCCGGTCTGGGAAGGCTGGGCAGAGCCGCCGCGCTATACTGGACGGCCCACGTTATATCTGGCCGATCTTGAGGAAGGGCCGCTGAGCCTGCCAAGCGGCACGTTGATCACCTTGCGGCTTTATGGCGAGGTGGGTGCTTTGCAAGTGGCCGAGACCGTGTCGGGGCGGGCCGCACCCGCCGATGCCGAACCGGCCTTGGTGTTGGATTTCAAGGTCAATCAAAGCGGAGAGATCAGCATTGACGGGCCCGGGGGGCGCAATTGGCGTGTGACCATGCTGCCCGATGCGGCCCCTCGGGTTGAAATCACCGGTGAACCGAAGGTCGCGGCCTTGGGCGAAATGCGTCTGCCCTTTGCCGCCAGCGACGATTACGGCGTCGAGGCCGGAGAGGCGCGGATATCGCTTGATCTGGCGTCGGTTGACCGGGGCTATGGTCTGGCGATTGAACCGGATGCGCGGCCCGAACTGATCATTCCGCTGCCCATGCCGATCTCGGGCAACCGGACCAATTTCGAAGAAAACCTGATCGACGATTTTTCCAAGCACCCCTGGGCGAACCTGCCCGTCAAAATCAGCCTGAGCGTTCTAGACGCGTCAGAGCAGCAATTTGCCACTGAACCCAGCGATATGATCCTGCCGGGGCGGCGGTTTTTCGATCCGCTTGCGGCGGCCGTGATCGAACAGCGGCGCGATCTGTTGTGGGCCAAAGCGAATGCATCGCGTTTGGTACCGCTGTTGAAAGCGGTGTCTTACCGCCCCCAGGATGTGTTCCGCTCCGATACCTCGGCCTTGCGGTTGCGCCGCCAGATTGAACGGCTGGAAATCCGTGCCAAATACGGGCTGACGGATGAGCTACAGGCCGAAATTGCGGATGATCTGTGGGATCTGGCGATCGAGCTGGAAGAAGGGGTGCTGGCAGATGCGTTGGAGCGGATGCGGCGCGCGCAGGAGCGCCTGACCGAAGCCATGAAAAACGGTGCCTCCAAAGAAGAGATCGCCGAGCTGATGGACGAATTGCGCCGCGCAACCGAGGATTACCTGCAGCAATTGCAGCGTCAGCAGGCCCAAGAGGGGCAAGACGGCGAGCAGCAGCAGGGTCAGCAGGGCGAAACGATGCAGATGACCCAAGACGATTTGCAACGCATGATGGACCGTATCCAGGAGCTGATGGAGCAAGGGCGCATGGCCGAGGCCGAGCAAGCGTTGCGCGAGCTGCAAGAGATGATGGAAAACATGCGCGTGACCGAAGGCCAGCCCGGTCAGGGCGGCAAAAGCCCCGGACAAGAGGCCATGGAAGGTCTGGCCGATACCTTGCGTGAACAACAAGAGCTGAGCGATCAGGCGTTTCGTGATCTTCAGGAGCAGTTCAATCAGGGCGGCCAGCCAAACCAGCCCGGGGAGGCCCCCGGCCAGCAGCAAGGGCAGGGCCAGCAGCAGGGCCAAGAACCGGGCGAGGGGCAACAACAAGGGCAGGGTCAGCAACCCGGCCAGAATGACGGGCAATCCCAGCAGGGTCAGGATCAGGGCTCAATCGCCCAACGCCAGCAAGCCTTGCGCGACGAGTTGAGCCGCCAGGAAGGCCGCTTGCCAGGTGGTGGGTCGCCCGAAGGTAAGGCCGCGCGTGACGCATTGGATCGTGCGGGTCGTGCGATGGACGGGGCAGAGGAAGCCTTGCGCCAGAACGATCTGGCAGATGCCATCGACAACCAGGCCCAGGCGATGGAGGCCCTGCGTGAGGGCATGCGTGCGCTTGGCGATGCGATGGCGCAAGAACAGCAGCAAGAGGCTGGTCAGGGGACAGCCGAAGGCACCCAAAAGGGCGACAACCGTGATCCCTTGGGGCGCAACCAATCCTCTAACGGGGGCGAAAGCACCGAAGGTGATCTGGCGCTGGACAATGATGCCTATGGCCGCGCGCGCGAATTGCTGGATGAAATCCGCCGCCGTTCAGGAGAGGCTGAGCGCCCCGAGGTGGAGCGCGATTACCTGAATAGGCTTCTGGATCGTTTCTAGGTTGAGATAGCCGCCAATCGGGCAGCCGCTAGCTGCCGGATTGGCTCGCCTTTGTGTCAAGCCACTGCAACATGTTTTGCAATCCGCTATCAAGCGAGACGCGTGCCTGATTGATCGTGGCAACATAGCTGGACAGAAAAGGCTCAAGCTGCGGAACAGCAGCCGATAGTTGCGGCGCAAAAACATAGGCAAGCAACATCAGCAGCGCCAAGACCACAATGATTGTGAACCCGCGCTTAAATCCACCCTCGCGTTTTGCCGCCGGGGTAACGGTTGAATCTTCGAGATCGGGGTCCGCCGAGCGGCGTTCGTTACCGGTGCGCAGGGTCGAATTGATTTCTTCGATATCGGGCAACAGATCGCGCCGCGATGCCAGTGCGGCAGCACTTGCCCCGGCAGGTACCGCTTCGTGTTCTGTTTCCTCGCCACGCATACGCGCCGTGCGGGCTTTGGCAAGGCGGGCCCGCTGGTCGGGGGTGGGCTCATCCGCACTGTCATCCAGACCCAGATCGGGCTGGCTTTCCAATACCTCGGCCTGCTTGGTGCGGCGGGCCAGCTTTTCAGCTTCGGCTTCCTGACGCAGAATATCGGCGACCGACGGATCAAGCTGTTTGCGTTCGGGCGCGGGTTTGGCGTGCGAAGCCGGGGGCGGGGTTGCCGTTTCCTCGTCCGGGGTCGGAGTGTTGTCACCCAACCCTTCGGGGTCTTCGGCAGGCATGTAATCGGGGTGGTGTTGAAACCATGTTTGCCCGCAGTTGGAGCATTGCACGTCACGCCCGGCTGTTGGCATCACGCTATCGGGCACTTCATATTGTGCATCACAATTGGGACAGATCAGTCTCATCTTTCTTCCGTACCCATTGAAAACTCCATCGTTTGCGCGTGACTGTTACCTTATGTTCTAGAAAACCGCAGGAAAAGTGCAAACTTCGATGTATCGCTGTGTTGGGGTGCATTGAAACCCATGCGGTGCTGAGGCACAACAGTCCAAACCAAGTGGGATAAGCCTGTGATCGAATTTGAAAACGTGGCCTATAGTTATGGCGGCGGCGAACTTTTGTCCGATATCTCGGTCAAGCTGGCCCCGGGGTCGTTTCACTTTCTGACAGGGCCATCCGGGTCCGGGAAAACCACCTTGATGAAGCTGTGTTATGGCGCGCTGCTGCCAACGGCGGGGCATGTGACGCTGTTTGGCAACGATGTGCGCAGCCTTGACCGCGACGATATTGCCATGGTGCGCCGCCGCGTCGGTGTCGTGCATCAGGATTGCCAGTTTCTTAATCACTTGCCGGTTGCCGAAAACATCGGGTTGCCGCTGACCGTCTCTGGCAGGCATGACGAAACCGGTGGCGAAGATCTGTCCGAACTGCTGTCATGGGTGGGTCTGAGCAACCGCGCAGATGCATTGCCGCCGGAACTGTCGGGCGGTGAACGCCAGCGAGCGGCGCTGGCCCGTGCGGTAATCATGTCGCCCGATGTGGTGCTGGCTGATGAGCCCACCGGCAACGTAGATTGGGAAATGTCGCAGCGGTTGCTCAGGCTGCTGGTCGAGTTGAACAAGATGGGCAAGACCGTGTTGATCGCGACCCATGATCTGGGTCTGATCCGCGCCACCAAAGCGCAGGTGCAGGCACGGGTCTTGCGGATCGCCAACCGGCGCATCCAACTGGCGGGGGCAGATTTGTGAGCGCGCTTCAAGTTGCCATTGCCGCCCTGTGGACCGGGGACCGCCATGCCGACCGCGTGGTGCCGCCATCCGGTTTTACCGCGCAACTGACCTTGTTCGCGTCAGGGACGATGGCGTTTCTGGCTGTGTTTGCGCTGGCGCTGTCGCTGGCATCGGGTCGGCTTGCCACGATTTGGGGGCAGGAACTGGCGCGTACCGCCACGATCCGCGTGGTAGCCCCTGTTGATCAACGCGCAGCCCAGACCCAAGCCGCCCTGCGCATTCTTGAGACAACCAAAGGCGTCGCCTCGGCACGCGCCCTGACGGATGCCGAACAGCAATCCTTGCTGGCCCCATGGTTCGGGCCTGAACTGGCCATCGACGCGCTGCCCGTGCCGCGTTTGATCGAAATTATCGAAGACAGCGATGGCATGGACCCCGAAGGCCTGCGCTTGCGTCTGGCCGCAGAGGTGCCCGGTGCCGTTCTGGACAACCACAACCGCTGGCGCGCCCCCCTGGTCAAGGCCGCATCCAGATTGAAACTGCTGGGCTGGATATCGACCATCCTGATTACCGCAACCCTTGCGGCGATGGTCACGCTGGCCGCGAATGCAGCGCTATCCGCAAATGCGCAGGTGATCGCGGTTCTGCGACTGGTGGGTGCCACCGATGGCTATATCGCCCAAGCCTTCATTCGCCGGTTTACCTTGCGCGCCCTGTCGGGGGCTGCTGCCGGGATGGTGCTGGGGATGCTTGCGGTACTGCTGTTGCCCAGCACGGATGACGCAGGCGGATTTCTGACAGGGCTTGGCTTTCAGGGGTGGCATTGGCTGGTTCCATTGCTGATCCCGTTTCTGGCAGGGGCTGTTGCCTTTGCCGCCACAGGTGCCGCCGCGCGCCGTACGTTGAAGGAACTTGCCTGATGATCCAGTGGATCCGGTCCCTCACATTCATTGCAATCGCCACCATCTCGATGCCGATTATCGGATTGGCCTTTGCCCCTTGGGCGATGTTTTCGTTGCGCGGTGCCTATGTGTGTTGCAAAAGCTATTCCCGCTTTGTCATGTGGCTGGCGGAACATCTGGTGGGGATGCGCTGCGAAGTGCGCGGTACGCCCCCCACAGGCGAGGTATTGATCGCCGCAAAGCACCAATCCTTTCTTGATATTTTGATGATCTTTCAGGCGATCCCGCTGGGAAAGTTCATCATGAAAAAGGAAATCCTGTGGACGCCCGTCGTGGGACAATACGCAAAACGCATGAAAATGTATGCGGTTGACCGTGGCAAGCGCGGTGCCGCGGTGACCAAGATGCTGGAGGATGTCAAAACCGGGCATCTCGAGGCCGGTCAGCTGATTATCTATTCCCAAGGGACACGCGTGGCCCCCGGCGTATCCGCGCCCTATAAAAAAGGCACGGCGGCCTTGTACGAACAGATGGGGCAAACCTGCATACCCGTCGCCACGAATGTCGGTTATTTCTGGCCGCGCCGCGGGCTGTATCGCCGCCCCGGTGTCGCAGTCGTCGAATTTCTGGACCCGATCCCGCCCGGTTTGCCGCGGGATGAATTCATGGCGCGCCTTGAAAACATGGTCGAGGCGCGGTCGGATGAATTGCTGCTAGAGGCACAGGCCGCCAACAAAGGCCGGTAAACCGGCGGTTGGGCCAAGGGGCGTGCGGAGATTTTTCGCGCGCCGGACATTTTCAAAACAGTTTTCAAAAAAGTCGGTGGTGGGTCAGGTGGGGCGTGAACCCCACCTGCGTTTCATCACATGTGGATTGCACCGTCACCACAGGCCAGCGCTGCCTCGCGCACGGCTTCGGAATAGGTAGGGTGCGCGTGGCACGTCATCGCCAGATCTTCGGCTGATGCGCCGAATTCCATCGCGACACAGACTTCGTGGATCAGATCACCCGCCGCTGGCCCGATGATATGCGCGCCCAGAATGCGATCAGTGTCTTTGTCGGCCAGGATTTTGACAAACCCTTCGCCGGCGAAAACGGCCTTGGCGCGCGCATTGCCCATAAAGCTGAACTTGCCGACCTTATAGGCACGGCCCACTTCCTTGAGCTGCTCTTCGGTGGCACCGACATTGGCGACCTCGGGGTGGGTATAGATCACACCGGGGATCACGCCATAGTTCACGTGACCATGCTTGCCCGCCACGACCTCTGCCACGGCCATGCCTTCGTCTTCGGCCTTGTGGGCCAGCATCGGTCCTTCGATCACGTCACCGATGGCATAAATGCCTTTGACCGAGGTCTGCCAATGATCGTTCACCGCGATCTGGCCACGCTGTGTCATCTCAACGCCAAGGGCGTCGATGCCCAAGCCGTCGTAATAGGGTTTGCGGCCTGTGGCAACCAAAACAGCATCGGCATCAAGCGTGTGTTCACTGTCGTCCTTGCGCAGTTTGTAGGTGACTTTGGCCTTGGTCTTGGAAGCTTCGGTGCTTTGCACGGCGGCCCCCATGACAAAGTCGATGCCCTGCTTTTTCAGCAGCCGCATGAAGTTCTTTTGCACTTCGCTGTCCATACCCGGGGTGATCGCATCAAGATATTCAACAACGGTGACTTCGGACCCAAGGCGCGCGTAAACGGAGCCAAGTTCAAGACCGATGACGCCGGCCCCGATCACGACCAGCTTCTTGGGCACTTTGTTCAGTGTCAAAGCGCCGGTGGATGTCACAACGATTTTCTCGTCGACCTCGACGCCGGGCAGCGATGCAGGCGCGGAGCCTGTCGCGATGATGATGTTCTTGGCTTCGTGAATGTCATCACCGACCTTGACCTTGCCGGCCTCTGGGATGGTGGCCCAGCCCTTGATCCAGTCGATCTTGTTCTTCTTGAACAGGAATTCGATCCCTTTGGTGTTGGTGTCGATGGTGTTCTGTTTATAGGCCAGCATCTGGTTCCAGTCGACAGACGGGCTTTTGCCCTTGAGGCCCATATCTGCGAAATTATGTTCCGCCTCGTGCAGCATATGGGTGGCGTGGAGCAGCGCCTTGGACGGAATGCAGCCGACGTTCAGGCAGGTGCCACCAAGGGTTTCACGGCCTTCAACGCAGGCGGTCTTGAGGCCCAGTTGGGCACAACGAATGGCGGATACATAGCCGCCGGGGCCGGAGCCGATGATGATGACATCGTAGCTGGACATGGAAGGTCTCCTTGATGGGGCAGTGATTAATGTGGTCAGGCGGTGTGCCGGTTGAGGGGGAGGCTAGGGGGCGCTGCCCCCGTGCGCAAGCGCACTCCCCGGGATTTTGGGCCATTTGGAAATTCAGAACAGGGCGGCGATCAACATAAGAACCGTTACCCCGAAGCCGATGACCCAGATGATCGAGCGCCCCGGGCGCAGCCCATAGGCATAGGCCGGGACATAGGCGATGCGGGCGGCGAGGAATATCCAGGCCAGAAGCGTTGTGTAGCCGGTGCTTTGGTTTGTGGTATGAATGACGAGCGCCGCGATGCCGAACAGGATCAGGCCCTCGAACATGTTGGTCATGGCGCGCCCCAGCCGTGCGGTGCGATCCGACATCTGGCGCGTCGGTTCGCGGTCGCGGGCGGACATGGTATAGCCCGACCCCAGCTCAATATTGGCGGGGATGGCGTAGGCGACAAAGGTCACCACCTGCACCAGTGCTGCAAGAACGAGGACCGTCAGTTCAGGGGGCATCATCGCAGCGCTCACGGTTTAAAGCGCCAGAAGATACAGCATTGCGGTTGCTGCAAACCCGACGAGCCAGACAAGGGTGCGGAGTGCGGGGATACCAAGGGCATAGACCGGCAGATAGATGATGCGGCCGACGAGAAACACCTGCGCTGCCAATAGGGTGGCGGGGCTTGTGCGGTCGAGGATCACCAGGATCAGGACCGCAGGCGCAAAGAGCGCCATGGCCGTGATGGAGTTGGCAAGCGCGCGTTCAATACGCGCGGTCATCCCGCTGACAGTGCGCGTTTCGTCGCGCGACGAGATCAGATAGCCGAGGCTCAGTTGCTGCATCCCGCCCAGAACCTGAAGCAGGATCGTCAGCATAACAAGCAAGCCATAGGTCGCGAGGATCGTTGTCTCTGTCATGGTATATCCTTTGCAAAGGGGCGCGCGGACAAAATGCCCGCGCGCCGTTTATTACAGATCCATCAGCAGGCGGCGTGGATCTTCGAGGGCTTCTTTCACCCGTACAAGGAAGGTTACCGCGCCTTTGCCGTCGACGATACGGTGATCGTAGCTGAGCGCCAGATACATCATCGGACGGATCACGACCTGACCGTTGATCGCCATCGGGCGGTCCTGGATCTTGTGCATGCCCAAGATCCCGGACTGTGGCGGGTTCAGGATGGGCGAGGACATCAGCGAGCCGTAAACACCACCGTTGGAGATGGTGAAGGTGCCGCCTTGCATTTCGGCCATCGACAGCTTGCCGTCACGGGCTTTCGCGCCCATTTCGCCAATCGTCTTTTCGATGGTCGCGAAAGACATGTCTTGTGCGTCTTTGATCACAGGCACCACAAGACCTGTGGGTGTGCCGGCCGCGATGCCCATGTTGACGTAGTTCTTGTACACCACATCGGTGCCGTCGATTTCGGCGTTCACCTCGGGGACTTCGTGAAGGGCGTGGATACAGGCCTTGGTGAAGAAGGACATAAAGCCGAGCTTCACGCCATGCTTCTTGAAGAACAGGTCTTTGTATTCGTTCCGCAGGGCCATAATCTCGGTCATGTCGACCTCGTTATAGGTGGTCAGCATCGCGGCGGTGTTCTGGCTGTCTTTCAGGCGGCGCGCAATTGTCTGGCGCAGACGGGTCATTTTTACCCGTTCTTCACGCGATGCATCTTGTGGGGCAGAGGGCGCGCGGGGGGCGGCAGCCGGTGCCGGCTTTGCAGCGGAGGTTCCGGCGGCGACGGCCTTGGCGACGTCATCCTTCATCACGCGGCCATCGCGGCCCGTGCCGATGACCTGATCCCGAGAGATGCCGGCCTCGGCCATCGCTTTTTTCGCGGATGGCGCATCTTCGATATCACCGGAGGCGGGGGCAGCGGAGGGTGCCGCTTGGGCCGCTGGCTTGGCTGTTGGGGCAGAGGCCCCGGCGGCCCCTTCGGTGATGACCGCAAGTTTGCCATTGGCCTCGACGGTTGCACCTTCTTCGAACAGGATCTCGGTCAGGATGCCTGCCGCGGGTGCGGGGACTTCGACGCTGACCTTGTCGGTTTCCAGTTCGCACAGCATCTCGTCGGCTTCGACGGTGTCGCCGACTTTCTTGAACCAGGTGCTGATTGTCGCTTCGGTCACGGATTCGCCAAGGGTGGGGACCATCACATCGACAGTGTCACCACCGGCAGCAGGTGCGTCGGCTTTCGCCGCAGGTGTTGATTTAGCATCCTTCGCGGCAGGTTTTTCACCGCCTTCGGAAATATTGGCCAGCAGGGCATCAACGCCAACGGTTTCACCTTCGGCGGCAATGATCTCGGCAAGGGTGCCTGCCACGGGGCTGGGTACTTCGACGGTGACCTTGTCGGTTTCCAGTTCGCACAGCATTTCGTCAACCGCGACGGTGTCGCCTGGTTTCTTGAACCATGTTGCCACGGTCGCTTCGGTAACGGATTCACCCAGTGTCGGGACGCGTACTTCGCTTGTCATGGTTATTTTCCTTCGATGGTCAGCGCTTCGTCAACGAGGGCTGCTTGTTGTGCTTTATGTTGAGAGGCCAGACCCGTTGCGGGCGACGCCGATGTGGCGCGACCTGCGTAAACGGGACGGGTGTGCGTGGCATTGATCCGGCCAAGAACCCATTCGATGTTGGGTTCGATAAAGGTCCAGGCCCCCTGGTTTTTGGGTTCTTCCTGACACCAGACCATTTCAGCGTTCTTGAAGCGTTCCAGTTCCTTGACCGCCGATTGCGCGGGGAAGGGGTAGAACTGTTCGAACCGAAGCAGATAGATATCGTCGATACCGCGGGCATCGCGTTCTTCGAGCAGGTCATAGTACACCTTGCCCGAACACATCACGACGCGCTTGATCTTGTCATCTGCAACCAGCGTGGTGTCCGAATTGCCCTGCTGGGCATCATCCCACAAAACGCGGTGGAAGCTGGAGCCGGTGGTAAATTCCTCGGTCTTGCTGACGGCCATTTTGTGGCGCAGCAGGGATTTCGGGGTCATCAACATCAGCGGCTTGCGATAGCTGCGGTGCAATTGGCGGCGCAGCAGGTGGAAATAGTTCGCAGGCGTGGTGCAGTTTGCCACGATCCAGTTGTCGCCGCCGCACATGGTCAGGAAACGTTCCAGACGCGCGGAGGAGTGTTCAGGCCCTTGCCCCTCATAGCCGTGCGGCATGAGGCAGACGAGGCCGGACATCCGCAGCCATTTGCTTTCACCCGAGCTGATGAACTGGTCGAACATGATCTGCGCGCCGTTGGCGAAATCGCCGAACTGCGCTTCCCACAAGGTCAGCGCATTTGGTTCGGCCAGCGAATAGCCGTATTCAAAGCCCAAAACCGCATATTCGGAGAGCATGGAATCGATGACCTCGTATTCGGCCTGCCCCTCGCGGATATGGTTCAGCGGATAATACCGGTCTTCGTTTTCCTGATTGATCAGGGCGGAATGGCGTTGCGAGAATGTGCCGCGTGCGGAATCCTGACCGGCAAGGCGGACCTTGTAGCCTTCGGTCAGAAGCGAGCCGAATGCCAGGGCTTCGGCTGTGGCCCAGTCGAAACCGGTGCCGGATTTGAACATCTCTGCCTTGGCATCCAGCAGGCGCGTCACTGTTTTATGTACCGGAAAGTTATCCGGTGCAGTTGTCAGCGCCTTGCCGATGTCGGCCATGGTTTCGGGCGCGATTGCCGTTTTGCCGCGCTGGTATTTCTTTTCCTTGGCCTTATCGAGATGCGACCACTTGCCATCCAGCCAATCGGCTTTGTTGGGGCGGTATTCTTTGCCGGCTTCGAATTCGGTGTTCATTTTCTCTTGGAACGCCGCTTTCATGTCCTCGATCTCGCCTTCGGGGATCAGACCGTCTTTGACAAGGCGATCTGTGTACAGCGTCAGCGTGGTCTTTTGCTTTTTGATCTTTTTGTACATCACCGGGTTGGTGAACATGGGCTCGTCGCCCTCGTTGTGACCAAAGCGGCGGTAACAGATGATATCCAGCACCACGTCTTTGTGGAACTTCTGGCGGAATTCGGTCGCGACGCGGGCCGCGTGAACGACGGCTTCGGGATCGTCACCATTGACGTGGAAAATCGGTGCCTCAACCACCAGCGCGTTATCGGTCGGATAAGGACTGGAGCGGCTGAAATGCGGCGCGGTGGTAAAGCCGATCTGGTTGTTCACCACGATATGCATGGTGCCGCCGGTACGGTGACCGCGCAATCCGGACAGGGCGAAACATTCAGCCACAACGCCCTGGCCCGCAAAAGCGGCATCGCCGTGCAGCAGGATCGGCATTACCGCTGTGCGTTCCTTGTCGTTCAACTGGTCCTGCTTGGCGCGTACCTTGCCCAGAACAACGGGGTTCACGGCCTCTAGGTGGGACGGGTTGGCGGTCAGCGACAGGTGAACGGTATTGCCGTCAAATTCACGGTCAGACGATGCGCCAAGGTGGTATTTCACATCGCCCGATCCATCGACGTCCTCGGGCTTGAAGCTGCCGCCCTGGAATTCGTTAAAGATCGCGCGGTACGGTTTTTGCATCACATTGGCGAGAACCGACAAACGGCCACGGTGCGGCATACCGATGACGATATCGCGAACGCCCAGCTGGCCACCGCGTTTGATGACCTGTTCCATCGCAGGGATCAGGGATTCACCGCCATCGAGGCCAAAGCGTTTTGTGCCCATGTATTTGACGTGCAGGAATTTCTCGAAACCTTCGGCTTCGACCAGCTTGTTCAGGATGGCCTTGCGGCCATTCTTGGTGAACTGGATTTCCTTGCCATAGCCTTCGATCCGCTCTTTCAGCCAGGCAGCTTCCTCGGGGTTCGAGATGTGCATGTATTGCAAGGCGAATGTGCCGCAATATGTGCTTTTCACGATGTCGACGATCTGCTTCATCGTGGCGATTTGCAGGCCCAGCACGTTGTCGATGAAAATCGGGCGGTCCATGTCTTTGGGACCAAAGCCATAGGCGGCGGGGTCCAGCTCGGGGTGGAGCGATTGTTCACGCATGCCAAGCGGATCAAGGTCGGCGGCCAAGTGGCCCCGAATACGGTAGGCGCGGATCAGCATGAGGGCGCGGATGCTGTCCAGCACGGCGCGTTGCACTTGTGCATCCGACAGCTCGATGCCTTTGGCGGCGGCTTTCTCGACGATCCGTTGGCCGGCGGCTTTGGTTTCGACCGGGGCAGGCCATTGGCCTGTCAGCGCGGCGGTCAAATCGTCCTGCGGCATCGGTGGCCAGTCGCTGCGTGCCCATGACGGGCCAGCGGCTTCGGCTTTTACGTCGGCGTCATCATCATCCATCGCCTTGAAAAACGCCTGCCACGCGGCATCGACCGCCGTCGGATCATTGGCATAGCGCGCATACATGGCTTCAAGGTACGTACTGTTTTGCCCCTCAAGAAACGAGGTGTCGTGGAACTGTTCGTTTTGCGGTTGGTCGGTCATGGCGATACCTCTGATGAGAGCGCGACGTTTGAATGTAAGGGGTCAGGCAGGGAAAGCCTCGCCTGACCGAAAGGGGTTTAGCCCTTGTTGATGGCTTCTTGAACAGCTTCGCCCAGTGTTGCGGGGCTGTCAGCAACAACGATACCAGCGGCTTTCATCGCTTCGATCTTGCTTTCTGCGTCGCCTTTACCACCAGCAACGATGGCACCGGCGTGGCCCATGCGACGGCCGGGAGGGGCTGTGCGACCGGCAATGAAACCGGCTGTTGGCTTCCAACGGCCTTTCTTCTTTTCATCGGCCAGGAACTGTGCGGCTTCTTCTTCGGCGGAACCGCCGATTTCACCGATCATGATGATCGACTGCGTTTCCGGATCGGCCAGGAACATCTCGAGGATATCGATATGTTCGGACCCTTTGATGGGGTCGCCGCCGATGCCAACAGCTGTGGACTGGCCCAGACCCAGATCGGATGTCTGTTTCACTGCTTCATAGGTTAGCGTGCCCGAGCGCGAGACAACGCCGCAGGTGCCGCGCTTGTGGATGTGGCCCGGCATGATGCCGATTTTGCACGCGTCAGGTGTGATGACGCCGGGGCAGTTTGGCCCGATCAGGCGCGACTTGGACCCGTCCAGCGCGCGCTTTACGCGCATCATGTCCAGAACCGGGATACCTTCGGTGATGCAGATGATCAGTTCCATTTCGGCGTCAATCGCCTCGAGGATGGAATCGGCTGCGAAGGGCGGTGGAACATAGATGACGGTTGCGTTTGCTTCGGTCACATGACGCGCTTCGTGGACAGAGTTGAACACGGGCAGGTCGAGATGGGTTTGCCCACCTTTGCCAGGTGTCACGCCGCCAACCATCTTGGTGCCATAGGCGATGGCTTGCTCTGTGTGGAACGTGCCCTGGGACCCTGTTAGGCCCTGACAGATCACTTTGGTATTTTCGTCGACAAGTACGGCCATTGTAATTTCCTATCTGTGGTTCGAAATGCTGACGGATCAGCATTGTTGTCTGAGAGGGCGTAGCCCCGTCGATATTGCGGGGCTGACTTAGGCCACTCCAGTTTGAAAATATGTCGCGCCGGGGGCGTTTGTGACGTCGCGGCCACTGTAACATGCGCCACAACCGGCATCGCCAACGCGATACCGGTTGCAAGACTTCAAACACATGCTCAGAAGGCGCTGCGTCACTTTGATTAACCCTTAACGGCTTTCACGATCTTCTGTGCGCCATCTTTCAGGTTATCCGCTGCAATCACGTCCAGACCGGAGTTGTTGATGATCGCTTTGCCTTCGGCAACGTTTGTCCCTTCAAGGCGAACAACCAATGGCACTTTCAGACCGACTTCTTTTACGGCTGCAACAACGCCTTCGGCGATAACGTCGCAGCGCATGATCCCACCAAAGATGTTGACCAGGATGCCTTTGACCTGCGGGTCAGAGGTGATGATCTTGAACGCTTCGGTCACTTTCTCTTTGGTGGCACCGCCGCCAACATCAAGGAAGTTCGCCGGCTCGGCACCGTAGAGTTTGATGATGTCCATTGTGGCCATCGCCAGACCGGCACCGTTCACCATGCAGCCGATTTCACCGTCAAGCGCGATGTAGTTCAGGTCGTACTTGGACGCCTCAAGCTCTTTCGCATCTTCTTCGGTGGTGTCGCGCAATTCGGCGATATCGGGGTGACGGTACATGGCGTTGCCATCAAAGCTGACCTTGGCATCAAGCACCTTCAGGTCACCACTGTCTGTGACGATCAGCGGGTTGATTTCCAGCATTTCCATGTCTTTTTCGACAAAGGCTTTGTACAGCTGGCCCATCAGGGCCACGCATTGTTTCACTTGCTTGCCTTCAAGGCCCAGCGTGAACGCGATGCGACGGCCGTGGAATGCCTGGTAGCCTGTTGCAGGGTCTACCGAAAAGCTGATGATTTTTTCTGGGGTCGATGCGGCGACCTCTTCGATGTCCATGCCGCCTTCGGTCGAGCAAACGAACCCGACGCGCGATGTCTGGCGATCGACCAGCAGGGCAAGGTACAGTTCGGTTTCAATGCCGGAACCGTCTTCGATGTAGATGCGGTTCACTTGCTTGCCAGCAGGGCCGGTCTGATGCGTGACCAAAGTGCGGCCCAGCATTTTTTTGGCTTCTTCTGCGGCTTCTTCGACCGACTTGGTCAGGCGTACACCGCCTTTGTCGCCAGCGTCGGATTCTTTAAACGAACCCTTGCCGCGTCCACCTGCGTGGATCTGCGCCTTGACCACCCAAAGGGGGCCGTCCATTTCGCCAGCGGCTGTTTTTGCATCTTCGGCTTTCAGTACGACGCGGCCGTCAGATACTGGCGCGCCATATGTGCGCAAAAGGGCTTTCGCCTGATATTCGTGGATGTTCATGAAAAACGGTCCCGTTTTTTGTTCCAGTCAAATCGCGGTATACGATTGAGTCTTGATATTGGGTAAACAGTTTTTCTCAGAAATACAGGATTTTTCAAACAAAAGCGACATTTGTGATCACACGTATTTATCGTGTGATCACAAAAATTGGACAGCAGTCCGGAAATCGGCATTTCGTGTGCGGTGACGTTGGACGTCAGGGGGCAAGTTTACGCAAATAGGGCTCAAATTCGGTGCAGATTATGACCCTGACCAAAGAAGAATCGTAAAAGGCATTCGGCTGGCCGCACGGCTCGACCGTGACTTCCAGGTCTTCGGGCAAGGCCAATAGTTCATTCAACGTGGCCACTTCGCCGCTGATGATCTCTTGGGCAAAGCCTTTGTCCGATCCGGTATAGATGATGCTGTCGCCGGGGCCTGCATCGAATAATTCATCAAATATCGGCCCCCAACTGTCATCTGCCAGTTGATATTCAGCCTCGCAGGTTTCTGCGCGCGCGGCAGGCAAACCCATGTCGTCGGCAAAATCATCGCGCGTGTCGACATTTGCCCCGTAAAACAGGCACACAAGATTATAGAACCGCTGCAAACTGGCCCCGTGTACCCCCCACGCCGTTTCGTTCGGATCGGTTTCGTTTTGTGATTCGGCATAAAGCCCCAACGCGCTGTCATAGGCGATGGACACCGCGTCTTCTTCCGAGAACGTATTTTCCAGAAACAGGACAGAGGCCATGTCGGCGGCGTCTTCTTCCTGTCCGAAAACGGGCAAGCGCATGATGTCGATCAGCGCATGGCCCATCTCGTGATAAAAGATCGAGATAAGATTTGCAGAGACAAAATTATCCTCGGCCTCATCAGCACAAGCGCCGAGGGGCAAAAGCAACGTCAGGGCAAAAATCAGCGATTTCACTTTGGCATCAAGGCCCAATAATCCAGATCAAGCAGAACATCGGGCAGGTATTTGCCATCGTCGCCCTTCAGCTTGAACGGATCGCCGCCCTTGGTGGCCACCAGACGCAAGCGGATCGCACCAACGCCGGGGGCGGATGTGTCGGCTTTGTCCAACACTTCGGACCACGCGCGGATGGTGTCGCCTGACAGGCACGGGTTCGCATGTGCCCCGCCGTTCAGCCCGACAATCATTTGCGCATTGGCCAAACCGTTGAACGACAGCGCCCGCGCCATCGAAATTACGTGACCGCCATAGATCAGCCGCGACCCGTCGGGGCGGGCAGAGGTGTCAAAATGAACTTTGGCGGTGTTCTGCCACAGGCGCGTGGCCATCATGTGTTCGGCTTCCTCCACCGTTACGCCGTCAACGTGGTCGATCTTTTCACCGACCTCGTAATCGCCCCAGCGGTGCGGTTCGCCGGCCAAGGTGAAATCATAGGTGCTGAAATCCAGATCGTCAGGGATATGCAGCTGTCCGACGCTTAGCGCTTTGGGCAGGTTTGGCACCACTTCGGCGGGGGCAGGGGCGTTGACATCGCGTTTGCGCACCATCACCCAGCGGACATATTCCAGCACTTTGGTATCGTCTTGGTTAAAGCCCGAGGTGCGCACATAGACCACGCCGGTTTTGCCGTTGGAGTTCTGTTTCAGCCCGATCACTTCGGACACAGACCGCAGCGTGTCACCGGGCCAGACGGGGGCGAGCCAGCGCCCTTGGGCATAGCCCAGATTTGCCACCGCGTTCAGCGATACGTCAGGCACGGTTTTGCCAAAGACGATGTGAAAGGTGATCATATCATCCATCGGGCTAAACGGCAGGCCGCAGCTTTGGGCGAATTGATCGGAGGAATAAAGCGCGTGACGTGCCGGATACAGCGCATGGTACAAGGCGCGTTCGCCGCCCTTTACCGTGCGCGGTACAGCATGGTGCAGCGTTTGGCCGACAGTGTAGTCTTCAAAGAAGCGACCGGCGTTTGTTTTCGTGGCAACCATCAGTGCTCCCCCAGTTTGGTGTCAGGGGTATAGGTGCCTTCGACTTCTTTCGTGACGGCCTGACCGCAGCGCATGATACCAGCGGCGGCGTCAAATGTCTGGGTCGGCGTGCCGTACAGTTCCCACCCCTTGTTCAGGGCATCGGTGACCTTGTGACAAAAGGCGGAGGTGTCCTCTTCGGACAGGAAACGGTAAAGTTTCATGCAGATACTCTCAGGTTAATGGCAGATTATTTCAAAGGAACGGCGTTAGGAGAACGGCGAGACGCCGAGCCAGCTATGGATGCCGACGACGATGACGAAAACGACAGCCGTGATCACGATAAGGCGGATATAGGTCGCCTTGCCTGCGGCTGGCGGCGGGGTCCAATCAGGTTCGGCTTTGTTGATCAGGATCACCGATCCGACGGCCCAGGCCAACATGCCACCGAACAGGATGATCGACGCAAGATCGCCGTTCACCAGCAAATGCGCTGTAGCCCAGATCTTGACGGCCATCAGTTGCGGGTGACGGGTCTTGTTGGCGGGCCATGCTTTGGCACCTTTGGCGGCACTTGATCCATAGACCCAGAAGGCCAGCACCATCAGCAGGTTGTTAATGTGGGTGAGGAAGCTGGGCGGATACCAGACATCAATGAATGCCGCACCGCGATAGCCGATGATGATCAGCACAAGGGATACGACAAGCGCCACGGCAATCACGCCTTTGCCTTTGTCGCCAAGGGCGGCCCGTTGGTCGGGCATCAGCCGTTTAAAGTAATGTGCACCGACCCAAAGGATCATGCCGAGGATCAAAAGTGCCATCATGGGGCTTACTCCGTTTGTAGGGCCGCGATTGCGTCCAGTTTTGCCAATGTTTCGCGCGCGGTTGCAACATGCAGGTTCTCTACGATGCGGCCGTCCACGACTGCCACACCCTGACCTGTTGCCTGCATTTCGTCAAACGCTGCGATTTGGCGGCGCGCAAGGTCTGCTTCGGCCTCGGATGGGGAAAATGCTTCGTTTGCCACATCCAGCTGTGCGGGGTGGATCAGGGTTTTCCCGTCAAAGCCCATATCGCGGCCCTGGTCACATTCGACGCGGTGGCCTTCGTCGTCTTTGAACGCGTTATACACCCCGTCGATGATCGCAATCCCGTTGGCCTTGGCGGCCAGCACGCACAGGCCAAGACCGGTCAGCAGCGGCAGGCGGTCGGGGCGGACGCGGGTTTGCAGGTCTTTGTTCAGGTCGTTGGTGCCCATGACCATGCATTGCAGCTTCGGGTGCGCGCCGATGGCGGCGGCGTTCAGCATGGCACCGGGGGTTTCCATCATCGCCCAAAGCGGGATGTCATCGGTGATGGCGGCAAGGGCGTCCAGATCGGCGGGGCTGCCGACTTTGGGCAACAGAATCGCGTCGCAGTCCATCTTGGCGGCGGCGCGGGCGTCGTCGGCACCCCATTCCGTGTCCAACCCGTTGATACGGATCACTTTGAAACGGCTGCCATAGCCGCCGTCCTTGAGCGCCTGTGCCAGCGTATCGCGGGCGGCGGTTTTTTCTTCGGGGATAACGGCATCCTCAAGGTCAAAGATGATCGCGTCGGCTGGCAGCCCGCGGGCTTTGTCCAGGGCACGGTCTTTCGAGCCGGGGATATAGAGAACAGAGCGGAGCGGGCGGGTGATTTTCGACATGATATGAACCTCCGAAGAAATAATGTTGCGCGCAGGTCTGCATTTTTTAACGAATACTTCAAGCGCAATCCCGCCGCAGCGCAGCAAATTGGGCGAATAATTCTTCGAATGGCGGGAATTAACGGATTGTTCAGCTGGATGGAGCACTGTTGCAGGGCATGCGTCGGCATCGCGGCTCTGTGTCGTCAGGGGGAAAATGCCAGCGTGCCCCGATATCCATCATGACCGGTTTTCCTGTGAACTGGTCAGAAAAGGAAGGCGCGATAATGACTAATTTCCATAAGGTTTTTCACCTGGCGGGGCTTGCCGCCGCAGGGGCGATCATGATTGCAGCAACGCAGGATTTGTCAGCCGATCCAATGGCGGGGCCAATAGCGTCATATTCCTTTGCCGTTATGGTTGATATTCCCTGATGCGCACTGCCAGACACTAGGTCAAACCATCCCAGATCAGCTTGGTCCCTGTTGTCAGCAACAAAACATAGGTGATCGCAAAGAACTGCTTTTGAGAGATGAACCGATGCGCTTTGACCCCGACCCACGCGCCGAGAATGGCAAAGGGCGCAAGCACCAGGTCCGCTTTCAACGTATCGAGAGTGAAGATACCCAAAAAAGCATAGGGCACGAATTTGACGATGTTGACTGTCCAGAACAGCAACACGGTAGAGGCCTGAAATTGGGTTTTCGTCAAACCGCGTGACAAAAGATAGATCGCGGCAGGTGGGCCGCCTGCGTGGCTGATAAAACTGGTAAGGCCAGCAACACCGCCCCAAAACACACCCGCCCAATCTGGCAACGCGTGTTGTGCGGCGCGAATCCAGCCCGAACTGCGGCCCCATTGCCAGAACACAAACCCGACCGAAATGCTGCCGATCATCAGGCGGAAGAAATCCGGCGATGCGATCTTGTACAGTGCCGCGCCCAAAACAACGCCCGGTACGGCACCAAGGACCAGCAACCTGACGTCGTGCAGGCTCCATTTTCCCCAATAGGGTTTCAGGGTTGTGACGTCGATAAGCATCAGCAGTGGCAACATGATCCCCAGGGCCATCCCCGGTTCGATGACCACAGCCAGGATGGAGGAACTTGCAAAAGCCGCGCCCGATCCGAACCCGCCTTTCGAGACACCTGCAAAAAGAACGGCAGGCCCGGCGATCAGCAAGAACCAAATATCAAAGGTCATCGGGGCACCGCTTTCGGACAGCTATGTCATGGATTGATTAAAGTGACAGTTTGTTGATCCGAGTTGGAACTGATTGGCGAGATGCTGGTTATCCTTGCAACCGAGCGATGTTCGCTTGGCGGAAAGTACAGTACCTTAATAGGAGTAAATAGTAATGAAACGTTTTCTTGGAACAACCGCAATTATTCTTTCTTTGACCGGCCCGGCATTTGCTGCGTCCCATGCCACAAACGGCATTGGCAGCACTGTTGCGCAGCCGTCTGATTTCTTTGCATCCGACCTGATCGGCATGCGCATCTATAACGCCGAAACTGAAATCGACGCCAACATGACTGTCGTCACCGGTGCTGAAACCGAATGGGACGATATCGGCGAGATCAATGATATTCTGCTGGATGAAAACGGCGATGTAAAAGCTGTTATTCTGGGTGTTGGCGGCTTCCTTGGCATGGGCGAACGTGACGTGAGTGTCAGCATGGACAGCATCAAGGTGCTGAAGGCCGAAGGCGATTCGGACGACCGTTTTCTGGTGGTGACAACATCGAAAGAGATGTTGGAGCAGGCCCCCGAGTTTGACCGTGACATGGACGACGACATGGAAAAAGCCGAAGCTGCTGCAACGACCGAAATGTCCGACACAGCGACATCTGCCGAGATGGCCAAAGACGAGCCCGCAAATGATCGTCCGATGTTGACCCGTCCGGCTGTCGAATATGAAGGTTATGCAGAAGCCAACGTCGAGCAAATGCAAGCTCTGACAGCTGAAGACCTGGACGGGGCCTATGTCTATGGGTCCGACAATGAAACAGTCGGCGAAGTTGGCAGCCTGATCCTGGGTGACGACGGCCAGGTGAAAGAAGTCGTGATCAATGTTGGCGGTTTCCTTGGCTTGGGCGAAAAGCCGGTCGCGGTGACATGGGATGAATTGCAGGTCCTGAAAAACGCTGAAGGCGATGATTTCCGCATCTACATCGACAGCAGCAAGGAAGCCCTTGAAGCACAGCCCGAATACCGGAACTAAGTCGAAACCGCGTATGAATATTCGGGAAATTTGTATTTCTTGACCTGAATAAAGGGCCATTTCCAACTGGAAGTGGCCCTTTTTTATGCGTTTATTCATCTTCCATCGGCCATGATCGACAGGCAACTTGCACGGTGCGATGCATTTCGTTATCCCGTGGCCAATCTTAACCTTGTCGGAGAAAACCACATGGCCAGACCCAAAATTGCGCTTATCGGCGCTGGGCAGATCGGGGGCACGCTTGCCCATCTCGCAGCAATCAAGGAACTAGGTGACGTCGTTTTGTTCGACATCGCCGAAGGTGTTCCTCAGGGTAAGGCGCTTGATATCGCCGAATCCGGTCCATCGGCAAAGTTCGACGCGACCATGTCAGGTGCAAATGACTATGCTGATATCGCTGGTGCTGACGTTTGCATCGTTACAGCCGGTGTTGCCCGCAAGCCCGGGATGAGCCGTGATGATCTGCTGGGCATCAACCTGAAAGTGATGAAATCCGTTGGCGAAGGCATCGCAGCCCACGCGCCAAACGCCTTTGTGATCTGTATCACAAACCCGCTTGATGCGATGGTTTGGGCTCTGCGCGAATTCTCCGGTCTGCCACACCACATGGTTTGCGGCATGGCTGGCGTTCTTGATTCGGCACGCTTCCGTCACTTCCTTGCCGCCGAATTCAACGTGTCGATGAAGGACGTTACCGCGTTCGTTCTGGGCGGCCACGGCGATACAATGGTGCCACTGACACGCTATTCGACAGTTGCGGGTATTCCTTTGCCTGATCTGGTGAAAATGGGTTGGACCTCACAGGATAAACTGGACGCGATCGTTCAGCGCACCCGTGATGGCGGCGCGGAAATCGTTGGGTTGCTGAAAACCGGTTCGGCGTTCTATGCGCCAGCGACTTCGGCGATCGAGATGGCCGAAGCCTATCTGAAAGACCAAAAGCGCGTGCTGCCCTGTGCGGCATATGTCGACGGTGCTTACGGTCTGAACGGTTTCTATGTTGGCGTTCCAACCGTGATTGGTGCCGGCGGCATCGAACGTGTTGTCGAAATCTCGATGGATAAAGACGAGCAGGCGATGTTCGATAATTCTGTCAATGCCGTCAAAGGCCTGGTTGATGCTTGCAAAGGTATCGACGGCTCGTTGAGCTAAATCTTTACTGGCGGGGCGCTGAAATCAGCCGCCCCGCCAATTTTTCCCACCTGTTTGCTGTTGCGCGCCATCCGACACGGGCCGTCTATCCCAATTCAATGGACATGCTGATTTGCACCCTCCGTCACGGTATTCGCCAAAAGCGCGAAGATCAGCGGAAGCCTGGCCCCGTTGTGATCACATGAAAAAATTCCGTGATCACAAATCTAAAAACTTTTGATTAATTCGAATTTTTTGCGGGTTTTGGTGCGCAAACATGACCCGAAACGGACGTCTGTGCGTGACAGTATCGAAAATACCGCTATCTATAAGCTGAACGAGACGAGAAAAGGAATCCATCATGGCTGATGTGAACCGGGGCAACCGCCCGCTGTCACCACACCTGACGATCTACCGCCCGCAACTAACCTCAATGTCGTCGATCCTTACCCGGATCACTGGCAACGCGATGCTGGTCGCAGCGCTGCTGATCGTGTGGTGGTTTCTGGCCGCGGCAACATCGCCCGAAGCATTTGCAACAGCCAACGGATTTATCACCAGCTGGTTCGGCGACCTTGTGATGTTCTTTTCATTGCTGGGCCTTTGGTATCACACCCTTGCAGGCATCCGGCATCTGATCTGGGACAACGGCTATGGGCTGGATATCCCGACAGCTGAAAAAATGGGCTGGGCGGCATTGGTCGGTTCGGTCGTTTTGACCATTATCACCGCGCTGATCATTTAAGGGGAACAGACATGGCTTATTTGACAGACCGCAAACGCGCGCTCGGTATGGGGTCGGCAAAATCCGGCACTGCACATTTCTGGGCGATGAAAGTCAGCTCGGTTGCGCTGCTGATCCTGATCCCGCTTTTCGTCTTTACCTTTGGTGCGGCACTGGGCGGCACCTACGAAGAGGTGTTGGCCTATTACGCCAAGCCTTTCCCCGCAATTATTGCAGCACTGACACTGACCGTTGGGTTCAAGCACTTTAACGATGGTGTGCAGGTGCTGATTGAGGACTACGTTCACGGTTTGGCGCAAAAGATTGCCATCATCCTGATGACTTGCCTCAGCTACGGCGCGGCGGCGGTTGGGCTTTTTGCCATCGCACGCATCGCGCTTTAACACAGATTTCGCAGGACGGGAGACCGAAACATGGCTGCATACGAATATGAAACGCATGAATATGACGTGGTTGTTGTGGGGGCCGGCGGTGCAGGTCTGCGCGCGACCCTCGGCATGGCCGAACAGGGCCTGAAAACAGCCTGCGTCACCAAAGTTTTCCCGACACGGTCGCACACTGTTGCGGCGCAGGGCGGCATCGCGGCATCCCTGTCGAACATGGGCCCCGACAATTGGCAGTGGCACATGTATGACACCGTCAAAGGGTCCGACTGGCTGGGCGATACCGATGCGATGGAATACCTTGCCCGCGAAGCGCCCAAGGCGGTTTACGAGCTTGAGCATTACGGCGTTCCATTCTCGCGCACTGAAGCTGGCAAAATCTATCAGCGTCCGTTCGGTGGCCACACCACAGAATTCGGCGAAGGCCCCCCCGTTCAGCGCACCTGTGCGGCTGCTGACCGTACCGGCCACGCGATTTTGCACACGCTTTACGGCCAATCGCTGAAGCATAACGCTGAATTCTACATTGAATATTTCGCCATTGATTTGATCATGTCCGATGATGGCGTGTGTCAGGGCGTTTTGTGCTGGAAGCTGGATGACGGTACCATGCACCTGTTCAGCGCCAAGATGGTTGTTCTGGCAACGGGCGGCTATGGCCGCGCCTATTTCAGCGCAACATCGGCGCACACCTGTACAGGTGACGGTGGCGGTATGACCGCGCGTGCAGGTCTGCCCCTGCAGGACATGGAATTCGTTCAGTTCCACCCGACCGGCATCTATGGTGCCGGCTGCCTGATCACCGAAGGCGCACGCGGCGAGGGGGGGTATCTGACCAACTCCGAAGGCGAACGCTTTATGGAGCGGTATGCGCCGACCTATAAAGACCTTGCCAGCCGTGACGTTGTTTCGCGCTGCATGACGATGGAAATCCGCGAAGGGCGCGGTGTGGGCGAAAACAAAGACCACATTCACCTGCACCTGAACCACCTGCCCAAAGAAACGCTGGATTTGCGCCTGCCGGGCATTTCTGAATCCGCGCGTATTTTTGCCGGTGTTGACCTGACCAAGGAACCGATCCCGGTTCTGCCGACGGTGCACTATAACATGGGCGGCATTCCCACGAACTATTGGGGCGAAGTGTTGGCACCCACCGCCGACAAGCCTGACAACATCGCACCCGGTCTGATGGCTGTGGGCGAGGCGGGCTGTGCCTCTGTTCACGGTGCAAACCGTCTTGGGTCGAATTCGCTGATCGACTTGGTTGTCTTCGGTCGCGCTGCCGCGATCCGCGCCAAGGATATTGTTGATCCGTCGACACCCGTGCCGACGCCAAACCAGCGGTCGATCGACGCGGCGTTCAACCGGTTTGACGGTCTGCGTTACGCCAAGGGCGACATCGCCACCGCCGAATTGCGCCTTGAGATGCAGAAAACCATGCAGGCCGATGCTGCCGTGTTCCGCACCGACAAGACGCTGAACGAAGGCAAAGTGAAAATGGACGAGGTCGCAGGCAAGGTCGCTGACCTTAAGGTGACGGACAAGTCGCTGGTCTGGAACTCTGACCTGATGGAAACGCTTGAGCTGACCAACCTTATGCCAAACGCTGTGGCCACGATTACCGCAGCGGCTGCGCGCAAGGAAAGCCGCGGGGCACACGCCCACGAGGATTATCCTGATCGCGATGACAAGAACTGGCGCAAGCACAGCCTTGTCTGGTTCAAAGGGAACGAAGCGACCCTGGGCTATCGTGGCGTGCATCTTGATCCTTTGACCACCGAAGAAGAAGGCGGCATCGACCTCAAGAAAATCGCACCAAAAGCACGCGTTTACTAAAACTCTTGCTCCGCTCTGGTACTCACTGGGGCGGGGCATACACGAACCAAAGGAGCCCCCTGTGACACGAGCCGGAACCACATTCCATAATATCGTTGAAGGTCTGCGTCATCGCGCGGCCCGTCCGGCTGTGTTTGGGGTGGTGCTGATGGCTGTTGGGCTGTCTGCCTGTACAGAGGCATCCCAGCGGGTTGATGCGATCGCCCGCGAAGGCGCGAAAGGTGTGGTTACCGAAACCATCGCCACGCGGTTTCCCCAGGTGCCAAAGCAGCTGATCACGCCGTTCACCGATTGTATCATCGACAATTCCGACGCGGCCGAGATACGGGTATTTGCGAAATCGGCAGTTATCGGCGTAGATGATACGACCGTTGCGACAGTGCGCACCGTGTTGGCACGCCCTGAAACAGTACGCTGTTTGTCGCAAAATAGCCTGGGCCTGACAGGAACACTTGGCTGATGGGGCTTGAGCGGGGAAGCAGCATGATGGCTGACCAGATCAAAAAAGCTGAAATGGACAGCTTGCGGGCTCGTTTCCGGACAGGGTCGCCCCAAGAGCGGGCCAAGATCAACGCAATGTTGGGCCCGGTCGAGATTGAATTTGCCGATATCAGAATGGTTGTCGATCCGCGGGACAACTATACAGAAACCTGCATTTGGCTTGAGGGGCACCCTCCCGAGCTGAAATCCCTGCTGGCATTGGTCAAACTGGTCGAGCAGCGCAATGCCCTGGTTTTGGACATTGGTGCGAATTGCGGCGCGTTTACCATTCCTCTGGCGTTGGCCAGCGGGAAAGGGTCGCGCGTAATCGCCTTTGAACCGAACCCGATCATGATTGGCCGCCTTGGCCTGAATGTGCAGATCAACGATTTGACCGAAGTTGTCAGAATAGAAGGCTGTGCATTGTCTGATCGCGACGGAGAGGCGATGCTTAATTTTCGCGGGCACAACTATGGGCAGGCGTCCTTGAAAGAGGTGCAAGGCCGGATGCGCAATGGCGGAACCTTGGTCCCGACGCGCCCGTTGCGTCATTTCACATCTGCGTCTGAAAACCACGATTTCACCCTGCTCAAGATTGATGTCGAAGGGGCCGAAGCCTTGGTTCTTGACCCCATTCTGGACGAGGCAAAATCCGGCGGATGGCTGCCTGATGCAATCCTTATCGAAGTGCGGCATGCCCAGCAGTGGCAGACCGATCTATGTGCAAAAATACTGGCCAGCGGTTTCGAAGAAACGATGCAGGCCGAAGGAAATGCGCTTTACCTTTTGAAGAAGTAAGCGCTGGAAATTATTGAAAACGGGTAACTGCCCGGCAGACCAGGAGAGGCGATATGGTTCAACTCACGCTCCCAAAGAATTCCCGGATGACATCCGGCAAGACATGGCCAAAACCAGAGGGTGCAAAAAACCTCAAGCAGTTCCAGATTTACCGCTGGAATCCGGATGACGGGAAGAACCCTGCCATCGACACATATTTCGTCGATATGGATACCTGCGGCCCGATGATCCTGGACGCGCTGATCAAGATCAAAAACGAGATTGATCCCACCCTGACCTTCCGCCGTTCGTGCCGCGAAGGTATTTGCGGATCTTGCGCGATGAACATCGACGGGATCAACACGCTTGCCTGTACCTACGGCGTGGACGAGGTTTCGGGCACCGTAAAGATTTACCCGTTGCCGCACATGCCTGTGGTCAAGGATTTGATCCCCGACCTGACGCATTTCTATGCGCAGCACGCGTCGATCCAGCCATGGCTTGAAACCAAAACAGCGGCTCCTGCGAAAGAATGGAAGCAGTCGATCGATGACCGCGCCAAGCTGGACGGTCTGTATGAATGCATCATGTGTGCGTGCTGTTCGACATCCTGCCCCAGCTACTGGTGGAACGGCGACCGCTATCTTGGACCAGCCGCATTGCTGCATGCCTATCGTTGGTTGATCGACAGCCGCGACGAGGCGACAGGCGAACGTCTCGACGAGCTTGAGGACCCCTTCAAGCTGTACCGCTGCCACACAATCATGAACTGCGCCAAGACCTGCCCCAAGGGTTTGAACCCGGCAGCGGCGATTGCGAATATCAAAAAGATGATGGTCGAACGCACCATCTGATCAGATTGACCCACCCCGATTTTGTCGGGGTGGGTCGGCGATTTTTTCATGCCCCTTTTATTGCTTGCCTTTTTTGTCGTGTTTTTGGTCGCCTCGTACTTCTGGCGGCGCAAAAGCCCCGGGCGCGGCTGCCGCTGGCGCAAAGATAACACCCGCGACAAGGGCAGCTTGAGCTTTTACCACTGCGTTGCCTGCGGTGCCGAAGCCTACACCGCCACAAACGGCACCCCGAAAGACTGCAAATCCAAAGTGACCTCGCGACCGCTTTGATCAGGGTCCTCGACAGAACCATTGATCGTCGAATAGCCTTTGTTCTGTGACAGGGGGATCCATGACAGATAAAAATTTCAAAGCTGATGTGATTGTCGTTGGTGCCGGCCTTGCCGGGATGGTGGCCGCACATGAGGCAATCCTGCGCGGTCGTCGGGTGCTGATGATTGACCAGGAAGGCCCGCAAAGTCTGGGCGGTCAGGCGTTCTGGTCGCTTGGCGGGCTGTTCATGGTCGACACCCCCGAACAACGCCGGCTGGGCATTCGCGACAGCCCCGAACTGGCACTGCGCGACTGGATGGGGTCAGCGCAATTTGACCGCCCCGAGGATGCGAACCCGCGTGCCTATGCCACCCGTTTTGTCGAATGGGCTGCGGGCGACATGCGCGGATGGCTGCACGGGCTGGGCATGCGGTGGTTCCCTGTTGTGGGTTGGGCCGAACGTGGCGGCGCGATGGCAGGCGGGCACGGGAATTCGGTTCCTCGTTTTCACATTACTTGGGGAACCGGCACCGGTGTGGTCGCCCCCTTTGCCAAGCTGATCCAGGACCATGCTGTTGCAGGGCGGTTGCACATGGCGTTCCGCCACAGGGTTAACGCGCTCGAGGTCGTAAACGGTGCCGTGACGGGGGTATCCGGTGAGGTGCTTGAGGCGACCACCAAACAGCGCGGCGAAAGCACAAGCCGTGCCCCCATCGGCACTTTTCACCATCAGGCCGAAGCGGTGATTTTGACGACAGGTGGCATCGGTGCCAACCATGATCTGGTGCGGCAGCACTGGCCGACAGGTCGGCTGGGCCAGCCCCCCAGTCGCATGGTGTCGGGCGTGCCGGACTATGTTGACGGAAGGATGCACGGTATTGCTGCCAATGCAGGTGCGGGTCTGATCAACGAAGACCGGATGTGGCATTATTGCGAGGGCGTCGAGAACTGGAACCCGATCTGGCCCAATCACGGCATTCGCATTTTGCCCGGGCCGTCTTCGATCTGGCTGGATGCCAAGGGCGACCGGATGGAGGCTCCCTGCATGCCGGGTTTCGATACCCTATCGACGCTCAAGCGGATCTTGCGGGCCGGGGACCACAGCTGGTTTATCCTGACTCAAAAGATCATCGAAAAAGAATTCGCCCTGTCCGGGTCAGAGCAGAACCCCGACCTTACCGATGGTGGATGGCGCGATGTATTGAAAGCGCGGCTTGGCAAAGGGGCTACGCCCGCAGTCGAGGTATTCAAGGAAAAAGGTGCGGATTTCATTGTTGCGGATCGGTTGGACGAACTGGTCGCCGGTATGAACAAACTGACGCCGGACCAACCGCTTGATCTGGACCATCTGCGCAACCAGATCGCAGCGCGGGACGGGCAGTTGGATAACCCGTTTTCCAAGGATGCCCAGATTACGGCGATCCGTGGGGCACGTGCCTATCGCGGTGATAAACTGATCCGCACCGCCAAACCCCACGCCATTCTGGACGCGGAAAACGGCCCGCTGATTGCGGTCAGGCTGAATGTTCTGACACGCAAAAGTCTGGGCGGTTTGCACACTGATTTGCAGGGCAGGGTCCTTACGCCAGAGGGCGACGTTTTGCAGGGGTTGTATGCCGCTGGTGAAGTCTGCGGCTTTGGCGGCGGCGGGTATCACGGGTATAACGCGCTTGAGGGGACATTCCTGGGCGGGTGTCTATTTTCGGGCCGCATTGCAGGACAAAACGTATGAACGAACCCAAAGACGCGGCAGCACGGCGTGCGGTCAAACCGGTAATCTGTTATCCGGTGGATACGCTGCCGGTGCCGGATATGGCGGCGTACCACGCTGCGCGGGACACGATGACCAAGGTAGACGAGTTGCTAGTGCCGCCACGCGAAGCAGGGTGCTTTACCGTGCCGGCGGGGCACTTCTTTCGAATTGTCAGTGTCGAAGGGCCGCAGGTCGGTGATTTGAACCTGTGGGCGCGCGACAATATTAACGAACGTTTCTATTCCGGGAAAACCCGCGCGCTGCACGGCACGCATATCACAACGGGCCAGCGGATGTGGACAAGCTTTCCGTATCTGCGACCGATGGCGACCATCACCCATGACACGCTTGGCTGGTACGGCAAGGACGCATTTGGCGGTTCGGTGCATGACGTCATCGGCACCCGCTGCGACCCCTATACGCATAACTTGCTGGCAGGGGGGCAGTATCACCATTGCTGCCATTCCAACCTGACCCGCGCTTTGGCAAACCACTTGGGTGTGTCTGTAGCGGAGGCTGAGCCACATGTGCATGACGTGTTGAACGTGTTTATGTGCACAGGCTTTACCCGCGACACCGGCCAGTATTTTATGAAGGCAAGCCCCGTTCGGCCCGGTGATTATCTTGAGTTCTATGCCGAGATTGATCTGTTGGGGGCGCTAAGCGCATGTCCGGGGGGCGATTGTTCGGCAGAACATTCGTCTGATGCCGCTGCCTGCTATCCGCTGCTGGTCGAAATCTTTGCCCCTGATGCAGATTACCTTGGCGCGGCTTCGCAACCTGCGCCCAATGGTTATGACAGGTCACACGGCACTTGAACCCCTTGGCAGGGTTCAAGCCGTTTAGATAATTTTATGCGTCGGCAAAGGCTGCTTGCAAAGCGATCTCGACCATGTCGCCAAAGGATTTTTCACGCTCCGATGCAGGCAGCGCCTCGCCGGTTTGCAGGTGGTCGCTGACCGTCAGCACCGCCAAAGCGCGGCGTTTGTGACGGGCCGCCAAGGTATAAAGCTCGGCTGCTTCCATTTCGACACCCAGAATCCCGTGACGCACCATCTGTTCATCCAGATCGGGGCGTTCGGCGTAAAACACATCAGACGAATAGATGCCGCCCACATGGGTATTGGTGCCTTTTGCTTTTGCTGCGATAACGGCTGCTTGCAACAATGACCAATCGGCGCAAGGTGCGAAATTCATTTCGCGGAATATACCGGAGGAAGGAGATGTTATTGTGGTCGCCGTCATTGCGATAATAATATCGCGAATTCCCACATGGGGTTGCATACCGCCACATGATCCGATGCGGATCAATGTTTTGGCCCCGTAGTTGGTAATCAATTCGTTCGCATAGATGGAAAGCGAAGGCATTCCCATTCCTGATCCTTGAATGGTCACACGGTGGCCATTCCAAGTGCCGGTAAAGCCAAGCATGCCGCGTACTTCATTCACAAGTGTCGCGTCTGTTAAAAACGTCTCTGCCGCCCACTTTGCCCGATAAGGGTCGCCTGGCATCAGAACCGTTTCAGCGATTTCACCTTCTTTGGCACCAATATGAATCGTCATTTTTGATAACTACCGCTCTAAGTAAAAAAAGTGCCCCAATCCTGGGACACCCTATTTTTTCGTTAAAGGTAAAGTTCAAATCGCCAGATCATCCGGGGAGACACCCTTGGCTGTCAATTCACGGAACCAATTCGGCTGGCGACCTTTGCCAGTCCATGTCTGGGTCTTGTCAGCCGGGTTCGCAAATTTGGCGGCCGCCTTAACCCCTTTGGATTTTTTTGCACCCGAAGATACTTCGTCCAAAGAAAAACCAAATTCGGCTGCCGCTTTTTCAGCCGCTTTACGGGCCTCAACACGGTCACGGTCATAGGCCGATTTGATTGCGATCTTTACATCTTCCAGCAAGGTCTCAAGCTGCTTGTGAGACATGGCGTCCAGATTAATGCTCATTATACCAGTCCCTAATATTTAACTACATTCCATCCTTATGCGAATATAGAGATGAAACAAAGAATAAAAATTCTAAAGATTTTATTCCGCTGCAATTGTATCGGGGTCTGCAAGTATTACGATATCTTGCATTATTGTGTTCAACTCAAAGTCTTTAGGCGTATAAACGCGGGCAACGCCCATTCCGAGTATCCGGATTTTATCATCCTCTGGAATAATACCGCCCACAACCACAGGGATATGTCCAAGCCCTGCCTGACGCATTTCATTCATTAAGTCTTGGACCAGTGGGATATGGGAGCCGGAAAGAATAGACAGGCCCACAACATGGTGATTGCCGTCTTTTGCGGCTTTGACGATTTCTGACGGGGTCAGGCGGATACCTTCATAGGTAATATCCATGCCGCAATCGCGGGCGCGCACTGCAATCTGTTCTGCACCATTCGAATGGCCATCAAGCCCGGGCTTCCCAACCAGAAAGCTAAGCCGGCGACCCAGACGGGTGCTGACGGCATCCACGGCCTCGCGTAGTTCATCCAGACCTTCGGTCTTGTTCGACCGCCCTGCGGCAACCCCTGTCGGTCCACGGTATTCGCCGTGTACGGCCCGCATTTGCGCGGCCCATTCGCCTGTGGTTACACCGGCCTTGGCGGCGGCAATTGACGGTTCCATCACATTGCGCCCTTCGGCGGCGGCGGCGCGCAGATCGGCAAGAGCTTTGTCAACGGCGGCCTGATCACGGGTGTCGCGCCACGCATTCAGACGGTTGATCTGGTCAGCCTCGACGGCGGGGTCAACGACCATGATCCCGCCGTCGCCGGTCATCAGCGGCGAGGGTTCGCCCTGCTGCCATTTATTCACGCCGACAACGATCGTTTCACCCTGTTCGATCCGGCCCAGACGGTCGGCATTGCTTTCGACCAGTCGCGATTTCATGTAATCGATCGCAGAGATAGCGCCGCCCATGCCGTCAAGATTGGCAAGCTCGGCACGTGCGCCTTCTTTCAACGCTTCGACCTTGCGGTCGACGGCGGGGTTGCCATCAAACAGGTCGTCGAACTCCAACAGGTCGGTTTCATACGCCATGATTTGCTGCATACGCATCGACCATTGCTGATCCCACGGGCGCGGCAGGCCAAGAGCTTCGTTCCAGGCGGGCAATTGAACGGCACGGGCGCGGGCGTTTTTAGACAGCGTGACGGCCAGCATTTCGATCAGGATACGGTAGACGTTATTTTCCGGCTGCTGTTCGGTCAGGCCAAGAGAGTTCACCTGAACCCCATAGCGGAACCGGCGGAACTTGGGGTCTTCGACGCCATAACGCTCAAGGCAGATTTCATCCCACAGATCGCCAAAGGCGCGCATCTTGCACATCTCGGTCACGAAACGAATACCGGCATTCACGAAAAAGGAGATGCGACCAACCAGTGTCGGGAAATCTTTCTCAGGCACGCGGGGGCGCAGGGCATCCAAGACAGCTGTCGCGGTGGCCAGGGCAAAGGCCAATTCCTGTTCGGGCGTCGCACCGGCTTCTTGAAGGTGGTAGGAACACACATTCATCGGGTTCCATTTCGGCACGTTGGTATAGCAATATTCGGCGACGTCGGCGATCATCTTCAGCGACGGGGCAGGCGGGCAGATATAGGTGCCGCGCGACAGGTATTCTTTGATCAGGTCGTTCTGAACCGTGCCTTGCAGGGCCGATACATCCGCACCCTGTTCTTCGGCTACGGCAATATAAAGCGCCAACAACCACGGTGCCGTCGCGTTGATGGTCATCGAGGTGTTCATCTGCTCAAGCGGGATATCCTTGAACAGCATCCGCATGTCGCCCAGATGGCCGACAGGCACACCGACCTTGCCCACTTCGCCCCGCGAAAGGATGTGATCGCTGTCATAGCCGGTTTGTGTCGGCAGATCGAAGGCGACGGAAAGGCCGGTCTGACCTTTGGCCAGATTGCTGCGATACAACGCATTGGATGCCTCGGCGGTAGAGTGTCCGGCATAGGTGCGGATCAGCCAGGGGCGGTCTTTTGTTTGTTGCGACATGGTGCGGCCTCTCGTGAATCGGTAGGGTAATAATATTGCGTTGAAAGACTGATACTTGAAATAATCAGGCGGTGTCAATTCGCTGCATTGCGGCATTATCGCATTGATTTCGGGGCAGGGTCCACATTATTTGCAAAGGCGACCGCGAATGACCCGTTATTGTAGAAAATTTGGTCAAATCTTATTCGCAGGCCGCGTTCAGCCAAACGGCGAATTCATAGATTTTCATTGCCCAGTCCGTTTTCCTTCTGCAAGTGTGGGCCGATGACGCAGACCATTGAACTTCCTATCTGGCTATTCGTCGTGATTTTGCTTTTTGCGACTGTCACGGCATTAAGCCATTTTTTATTGCCCTCGGTACGCTGGTTTTTCCGGCTGCGCCTTGAACGTGCGGTTGCCCGTCTGAACAAACGCCTGACGCGCCCGATTGAACCGTTCAAACTGGCGCGGCGTCACGACATGATCCAGCGGCTGATCTATGATCCGCAAATCAGCCAGGCGATTGCCGATCACGCCCGCGAAGAGGGCATTCCCGAAAACGTCGCGTTCCAGCAGGCCCGCCGCTATGCCCGCGAGATCGTGCCCAGTTTCAGCGCCTTCGCCTATTTCAGCTTTGGCATCCGGCTTGCGCGGTTTCTGGCAAATACCCTGTACGAGGTACGCACCGGCAAGGACAACGCTGCCGTTATCGAAAAAATACCCGGCGACGCGACGGTGATCTTTGTCATGAACCATCGCAGCAACATGGATTATATGCTGGTGACCTATCTGGCGGGCGAGGCATCGGCATTGAGCTATGCGGTGGGGGAATGGGCGCGGGTTTGGCCGCTGAGCGGGTTGATCAGATCAATGGGCGCTTATTTCATCCGGCGCAAATCACGCGGTGCGCTGTATCGCAAAGTCTTGGCGCGCTATGTGCAAAAGGCGACCGAGGGCGGCGTGACCCAAGCGGTGTTCCCCGAAGGCGGGCTCAGCCTTGATGGCAAGTTGATGCCGCCAAAGATGGGGTTGTTGGGCTATGTTGTCGGTGCTGACCTGACCGACCGTGACGTGGTGTTTGTGCCAGTCGCCATCAACTATGATCGGGTTTTGGAAGATCGGGTTCTGATCGAAGCAGATCTTGCCGGGACGCGGCGATTCAAGGCGCGCATATCGGTGATCCTGATCTTTATTTTGCGCAAAACGTGGCTGCGGATACGTGGCAGGTTTATGCGTTTTGGCGAGGCGGCCGTGGTTTTTGGCGAACCGGTCCCTTTGCGGGACTATGGTGACAAGCCGGATGTTGACCGGTTGGCCCAGGATCTGATGGGGCGGATCGCAGACGAGATGCCGTTGCTGTTTGTGCCACTGATGGCGCATCTCATGCTGTCGACCAAGACGCCGCTGACAGAGGATGCCCTGAGGGCCGAAATGGCGCGGCTGTTGAAAAAGGCGAAGCCGACGATCGACATTCCCCATACGGATTTTGACGGGGCCGTTCAAAAAGCGCGCGAACATATGGTGCAGCGCGGCATGGTGATTGCAGTCGACGGGGGCTTTGCCGCCGACCCTGATGAGCTGCCTATCCTGAACTACTATGCCAACTCGATCGCACATTTTTTCATCTGAGGCCGCAGGTCTTGGGATTTGCTGCGACTGCAAAGTTATAAAATTACAAATAATGCCCAAATACGGTTGCATTGTTGCGCCGTGGGCAATATCTCACTTTTAGACGCCGCGATTCTGCACTGCGGCACAAACGAATTCTGATAGTGGAGGCACGCATGGCCCTGGACACCAATATCGCGCAATACGACGCACCGGAAAAAGACCTGTACGAAATCGGTGAGATCCCTCCGATGGGGTATGTCCCCAAGCAAATGTACGCATGGACCATTCGCCGTGAACGTCATGGCAACCCGAACACCGCCATGCTGGAAGAAGTCGTCGATGTTCCAACGCTCGACAGCCACGAAGTGCTGGTTCTGGTGATGGCTGCGGGCGTTAACTATAACGGTGTCTGGGCTGCCTTGGGCAAACCGATCAGCCCGTTCGATGGCCACAAACAACCCTTTCACATCGCCGGTTCCGATGCCTCGGGGATCGTCTGGGCGGTTGGTGACAAGGTGAAGCGCTGGAAAATCGGCGACGAAGTGGTGATTCACTGCAACCAGGATGACGGCGACGACGAGCACTGCAACGGCGGCGACCCGATGTATTCGCCCAGCCAGCGCATCTGGGGCTACGAGACCCCCGACGGGTCATTTGCCCAGTTCACAAACGTGCAGGCCCAGCAGCTTATGCCGCGGCCCAAGCACCTGACCTGGGAAGAATCCGCCTGCTATACGCTGACGCTGGCCACGGCATATCGCATGCTGTTCGGTCACGAACCACATGACCTGAAGCCCGGTCAGAACGTGTTGGTCTGGGGCGCATCGGGTGGTTTGGGATCTTATGCGATCCAGCTGATCAACACAGCGGGTGCGAATGCGATTGGCGTTATCTCGGATGAATCCAAGCGTGATTTCGTCATGGATCTGGGGGCCAAGGGCGTTCTGAACCGCAAGGACTTTAACTGCTGGGGGCAGATGCCCACGGTGAACACGCCCGAATATGCCGCCTGGTTCAAAGAGGCCCGCAAGTTTGGCGCGGCGATCTGGGAAATCACCGGCAAGGGCGTCAACGTTGATATGGTGTTTGAACACCCCGGCGAGGCGACATTCCCCGTGTCCACATTCGTCTGTAAAAAAGGCGGCATGGTTGTGATCTGCGCCGGTACATCCGGTTTCAACCTGACGCTTGACGTGCGCTATATGTGGATGCACCAAAAGCGCTTGCAGGGCAGCCACTTTGCGCATTTGCAGCAGGCGTCTTCGGCGAATAAACTGATGCTCGAGCGCCGTTTGGACCCTTGCATGTCGGAAGTATTCACATGGAATGACTTGCCCGATGCGCACATGAAAATGTTGGCCAACGAGCATAAGCCGGGGAACATGTCGGTTCTGGTCCAGTCGCCAACGACCGGTCTGCGGACTTTGGAAGACGCGCTGGAAGCCGGAAAATAAGCAAACAGTTTAGATTGTTGGCCCAATCGCCCGCGAATCGTTCATCCGGTTCGCGGGCGATTTGCGTTCTAGGGGCACCTCTTGGGGAAACAGTGTCTTGTCTCGGGGTCAACCCACCAGAATTGGGGAGTTGGAAAACGCGAATTTACGGAAATATCGGCACATGTTATGGTTGTATTAATCAAAAATTAACCAAAAAGGTGAGATTCTTAACATGCAAAGTGACTGGATATTGGACGTTCTCACCGATCTTAAAACTTTCGCGACAATCAATGGCTTTCCTGCTTTGGCAGAACAGCTTGATGATACCGCGATTGTAGCAATGGCCGAGATCTCCGCCCGTGAAGAAGGGACTGGAAGAAAACCATATGGTAACGATCTCTCCAAAGCTCGACCAGATATTGGAGGCGCTGGAACAGGCCGCCACGCTTGAGGGGCTGCAAACCGCGAGCGAGGCCCTGCGCGACCATTATGGGGTTAATCACATCGTCTATCACTGGGTCGATTCAGCGGGGGATCAATACGGCTGCGGCACCTATTCGGTGGCCTGGCAGGAACGGTATCTAGCGCAGAATTATCTGCGCATCGATCCGGTCGTTTCGGGTTGTTATCAGCGGTTTCATCCGGTCGACTGGAAACGACTGGACTGGACCAGCAAAGCCGCGCGCGCCCTGCTTTTGGAGGCAATTGAATACGGGGTTGGCAATCAGGGCTTTAGCGTGCCCATACGCGGGCCGAACGGGCAATTCGCGCTTTTTACCGTGAACCATTCATGCAGCGATGCCGAATGGGAAGGTTTTGCCGAAGCCAACCGCCGTGATCTTATTTTGATTGCGCATTACTTTAATGAAAAGGCGTTGGAGATTGAGCCCGCCCGCACACCGGAAATTGCCCAAGCGCTATCGCCAAGGGAAATTGACGCAATGACGTTGATTGCGATTGGATTTAGCCGCGCGCAGGTTGCGCAGACATTGTCGATTTCAGAACATACCTTGCGCGTCTATATTGAGAGTGCGCGTTTCAAGCTGGGTGCGCTGAATACCACCCATGCTGTGGCGCGCGCATTGAGCCGCGGGCTGATCGTCGTATAGCGGAAGGTGCAAGGGGGCCGGCCCCCGCCTTTCAGGCTCCCCCGGGATTTGATCCCATTTGGAATAAAAAGTTGCACCTTCTACCGGTTGAGCGGGCGTTGATAACGGGAGCCGTTAAATAAGCCAGATGTATTGCCACCCCTGATGATCACTGGGGGCGCGGCAATTCATGTTGAGATATATTTACGGCGACGAACTGGGCGACCATCCGAAACTTGCCGCAAGCATGTTCCGGGACAGGGCCGTGCAATTCAAGGATCGGTTGAAATGGGATGTTCGGGTCGATGCGGACGGGTTTGAAAGGGATGAATATGACGACCTGAATCCGCTTTATGTGATGTGGGAACTGCCCGGAGGGATGCATGGCGGGTCAATGCGGTTTCTACCCACCACCGGACGCACGATGGTGAACGAGCATTTTGCCGATCTGTTGACGGGGCCGATTTGCAGCCCGTTGATCTGGGAATGCACACGGTTCTGCCTGGGCGCGCAAGCGTCTGCGCATGTCGCCGCAGCATTGATGTTGGGCGGAGGCGAAATCATGCAAGGGTTCGGCATCGCGCATTTTGCGGGGGTCTTTGATGCGCGGATGGTGCGGATTTACCGGATGACGGGATCGTCGCCCGAAATTCTTGGCAGCAGTGGCGCGGGGCTATCGAAGATCAGCGTGGGGCTTTGGAGTTTTGACGCCAGTGCGCAGGCCTGTGTGGCGGACAGGGCTGGCGTTTCGCCGCAGCAATCCGGGGCATGGTTCCAGCAGCGCTTTGGCCCTGATTTGCGCAGGAAGGCAGCGATTAACGGCTAAGCTGTCTGGCCCCCGGCGCGGCCCTGATTTAGGGTCGCGCCATGACAACACCTTTGCTTACCTTTTCAGATGATCAGGCCGCTGCTTTCGACAGCATCGCCGAAATGTTGCGTCTTGCCGGGATCAATCTGGAAGACAGCCTGCTGATGCCCCCCGCCGGGGGCAAGGATCAGGTCATGGCTGTGACCGGAAAGGCCGGGTCAGGCAAAACGCTGCTGCTGGCGGAGCTTTATAAAGCGTTGGAAGCGGCGGGTGTTGATATCGTATCGGGCGATTATGAATCCCGCAAACGCAAGGACAAGCGGTCGCTTGCGATTTTGGCCCCCACCAACAAGGCTGCGTCCGTGTTGCGCTTGCGCGGTGTTCCGGCGACGACGATCCACCGCATCTTGTACACCCCCGTTTACGACCCCGAATATGAACGCATCGCCGAATGGCTGGCCGGCAATGGCGAGCGTCCGGTGATCGAGGGCATGAACGAGGTGTCGCTTGATCGGGCCGAGGCATTTTACGCCAATAACAAATCGATCCCGGGCGCGTTGGCTGCGGCGGGTTTGCGGGGCAGTGATTTCATCACAGGCTGGAAGCGCCGCGAAGAGCCGTTGGATATCGGGTTGGTTGATGAAAGTTCGATGCTGGATGACAAGCAGTTTGAGGATCTGAAAGAGATTTTTCCGACGTTGCTGTTGTTTGGTGATCCCGCGCAGCTTGCCCCTGTCGGCCAATCCGGCACCATGGTGTTTGAGAAACTGCCGGAAAACCGCGTTTTGAACCTGAGCCGCATCCACCGCCAGCAGGCCGATAACCCCATCCTTGATCTGGCCCATGCGCTGGCAGACCCTGAACTGACGTTCGAGCAGTTCGAGAGGATGGTTGAGGCGGCCTCGAAGAAGGATGATCGCGTGGTCTGGGGGCAACGGGTCGAGGTTGATTTGATGGCGCGGTCCCCCGTGCTGGTGTGGCGCAACGCGACGCGCATCCGGTTGATCAACGCCTTTCGCGCTGTTCACGGTGCGCCCGAAGACGCGCTGCTTGAGGGCGAGCCGTTGATTTGTGACGGGATCGAACTGCCGGTGAAACATCGCAAGAAGCGGCTGGATCTGGAAGCGCGCGGCCTGATCAAGGGTGCGCAGGTGATTTATCTGGGCAATGGGCGCAAACCGGGGTTCAGCCGCTTGCATGTGATGGGGGCCGAAGACCCGCAGATTTCAGCGGCATCAATCGTAAAGATTGAAAAGCCGGACGAGGAAGAGCCCTTTATCCCTTTTGCCGCACGGATGGGGGCCACGTTCCTGCATGGGGCGGCGGTCACCATTCACAAGGCGCAAGGCAGCCAGTGGGACACCGTTCAGGTGTTTGCGCCCGATCTCTACGCAGCGGCGCGTATGGGGCGGTCAGAGGCGGGGCAACCCTTGTGGAAGCGTCTTGCCTATGTCGCGATCACGCGGGCGCAGGAGCGGCTGATTTGGGTGGTGCGCAACCGCCTCTCAAAACCGACCGGCGTGTTGCGTGTGGATGATCTGCGCGCTGTTGCGGCAGCGCCATTAAGCCTGGATATTCAGACTGAGGAGGAAGAAACATGAACACCATTTTGATCACAGGGGCGAGTTCCGGCATCGGGCGCGCCACGGCAGAGCTGTTCTTGGATCAGGGGTGGCGCGTCGGCTTGGTTGCGCGCCGTGCGGAGCGTCTGGCTGAAATCGCCGATGCACATCCCAATGCTGTCGCACTGCCTGCGGATGTGACAGATGCAGCCGCAATGCGCGCCGCCTTCGAAAGCTTTGGCCACATCGACGTGTTGTTTAATAACGCGGGGCTGTTCGGTATGTCCGGCCCCATCGACGAAATCCCGCTCGAGGTCTGGACCGAGGTGATGCAGGTCAACATCAACGGCATGTTCATCGCCGCGCAATTGGCGTTCGAGCAGATGCGCAAACAGGCAGACGGCGGGCGCATCATCAACAACGGGTCTTTGTCCGCCTATGTGCCGCGGCCCGGATCGGTCTGCTATACCATGAGCAAACATGCGGTGACGGGCCTGACGCGCACGCTGTCGCTGGATGGACGGCCGTTTAACATCGCATGTGGGCAGATCGACATTGGCAATGCAGAAAGCGAACTGGTTGCAGACCTCAAGGCTGCTAACCCCGACATGGACACGATGGATGTCAAACACGCGGCATCATCGGTGCTGCACATGGCGCAAATGCCACCCGAAGCGAACGTGCAATTCATGACAGTGATGGCGACGAAAATGCCGTATATCGGCCGCGGTTAGCGGCGGATCATCGCAAAGGCAGCCGAGGCCAGCCAGCCGGCCGCAATGGCGATGGCCAGCGACAAGAGGCCGTAGATCAACGACTGCTCGCGCGACAGGTTGTAAAGCCAGCGTTCCAGGCCGACTTTGCGCACGTCGATCAGGGTGTTGTACTGCGCGATGACCTTGCCTTCGCGTGTCAGGAAAATCCGGGTGTCGTAATCGCCTTCGACCAAGGCGGCAGGCAGTTGGACATTTGCGCGAAACAGCGTCTGCTGGTCGACGCTCACGCCTGCTTCGTTCAGTTGATACTGGTTGGCTTTGGTACGGATACGGATCAGCGCTTCGGTGAAGGCGGCGGAATCGCTGATGTCCATTGGCGCGCCAACTGACCTGATCGCGCGCGGGACCGATATTTTATAGCGCAGGTCCTCGACCCGGCTCAGAACATCGCGCAACGGGCCGCTGGTGGCCACGGCGTAAAAGCTGGGCGCGCGGTCAACCTCGACCGCGTCGGTGTTCACCCAGATCCCGAATTTCTTTTCCTTGCGGCGGACCACGACCGGCTTTGAGGGGCCGGACACGGTCACAACCACCTGCAATTGAGACGTATTGGGGATCGGCGTTTCGCGTTTCACGGCCCCGAAGATGATGATCTCGGACCCGTTGAAATTGGTGGAAATGGACACTTGGGTTTGGTTCAGCCCCAAAACGATGTCTTCTTCGGCCTGTGCGATTGACGCAAAGGCCAGACAGGCAAGCGCTATCGCCATGCATTGCCGGATCATGAGGCGAACCCGATTGAATACAGTTCATTCGGTTGCAGCAAGAGATCCAGCGCCAGTTTGCCGCATACGGCCAGAACCAGCAGGGCCAGCAGAATGCGCAATTGTTCCGCCTTGAGCTTGGTGCCGAGCGTTGTGCCGAATTGCGCGCCGATCACCCCACCGATCAGCAGCAGAACGGCGAGGACAATATCAACGGTATAGTTGGTCGTCGCGTGCAGCAATGTGGTGAAAGCGGTCACAAACAGGATCTGGAACAGCGATGTCCCGACAACGACTTTGGTCGGCATCCCCAGCAGATAGATCATCGCCGGAACCATGATAAAGCCGCCGCCAACCCCCATGATCGCCGCCAGCAGACCCACGAATGCCCCCACCAACAGCGGCGGAATGACCGAGATGTACAACCCCGTGACCCGAAACCGCATCTTGAACGGTAGCTTTTGAATCCAGGTGTGTTTCTTGCGGGGCTGACGTTTGCCCGACCGGGTTTTGTAAAGCGCGTTGAGCGATTCAATGAACATCAATGCGCCGATGATCCCCAGAAAGATCACATAGCAAAGGTTCACCAGCAAATCGACTTGGCCAAGAGATTTCAGGTGGTTGAAGATGCTGACACCCGCGGCAGCGCCGACCAGCCCGCCGATCAGCAAAACGGTGCCCATCCTCAGGTCTACGGTTTTGCGTTTAAGATGGGCCAGCAAGGCCGATACGGAGGAGGCGACAATCTGGTTCGCCCCGGTGGCCACAGCCACAGCAGGCGGAATGCCGATAAAGAACAAAAGCGGCGTAATCAGAAACCCGCCGCCCACGCCAAACATGCCTGAAAGCACGCCCACAATACCGCCCAGTCCCAAAAGCAGGAACGCGTTAACCGAAATCTCGGCAATGGGCAGGTATATTTGCATATAGGCTGTTATCCTGATTTGCGGATTGAAATCAATTGTGGATGCTGCGCTGCCGAAAGATTTACAGCAGCGCAGGGCAAGTCAGCGTTCTTTTACGTAAGGCTCTCCGCCGGCGCGGGGCGGGATGGCCTTGCCGACAAAACCGGCAAGGATGATGACCGTCATGACATAGGGCAGGGCCCCCAACAACTGGCCTTGGACCTTGATGCCGATCAACGCTTCGATCACATCGGGGCGGGTTTCAAGGGCACCGAACAACCCGAACAGCAACGTCGCCCACAGCGCGTACCACGGCCGCCACTTGGCAAAGATCAACGCTGCCAGCGCGATATAGCCGCGGCCCGCCGACATGTCCTTGATGAACCCGGCCTGCAAGGCGGTGCTAAGGTACGCACCGGCAATGCCGCACAAGACGCCACAGATGCACACGGCGGCATAACGCAGCCCGATGACAGAAACCCCTGCGGTATCTACGGCGGCGGGGTTTTCCCCCACGGCGCGCAGGCGCAGGCCGAACCGTGTGCGATACAGCAGCCACCAGGTCAGCGGCACAGCAGCAAATGCCGCATAAACCAAGATCGAATGCCCCGAGATCAGTTCGGCATAAAGCGGCCCTATGATGGGCATCGGTTCAATCGTGTCGGCAAAGGGCAGGGTGATCGGATTGAACCGCGCGCCCCCGATCAGCGACGGGGTGCGCCCGCCCTGTTGGAACCAGTCCTGGGCAATCAGCACCGTCAGCCCCGCAGCAAGAAAGTTGATCGCCACACCCGAGATCAGCTGGTTGCCGCGAAATGTGATCGACGCCAGCCCGTGCAGCAAACTTAGCGCGAGCGAGGCTGCAATCCCGGCAAGCAGGCCCAGCCACACATTGCCCGACATCGCAGCAATGGCCGCCGAAAAGAACGCAGCCGCCAGCATTTTGCCATCAAGGCCGATGTCAAAAATCCCGGCACGTTCGGAAAACAGGCCAGCCAGACAGGCCAGCAGCAATGGCGTGGCAAGGCGCACCGTACTGTCCAGCAGTTGGATAAGGGTCATGTAATCCATTATTCTGCTGGCTCCGCTGGTTTGGGCGCACGGGCATTCCGGATGCCAAGGAAGATTTTCTCGAGCGGCATCCGTACCATGTTGTCCAATGCACCGGTGAACAGGATGACCAGCGCCTGAATGACCACGATCAATTCACGCGGGATCGACGTCCAAAGCGCCAGTTCAGCGCCGCCCTGATACAGAAACCCAAACAGGATCGCGGCCAGAAAGACGCCAAAAGGATGGCTGCGGCCCATCAGCGCCACGGCGATCCCGATGAAACCTGCGCCTTCGGTCGCGTTCAGAACCAGCCGCTCGGCTTCGCCCATGACGTTATTGATCGCCATCATCCCCGCAAGCGCACCGGAAATGACCATCGCGATCATGGTGATCTTTACGGGCGAGATACCGGCATATTTCGCAGCGGATTCCGATTGGCCATAAGCACGGATTTCATAGCCCAGCCGGGTGCGCCAGATCAGCACCCACAGGAAAATACAGGCTGCAACCGCAACCAATAGCGATATGTTCGCAGGGGCTGCTTTGGAAAAGTTGATCCCGATGGGGGCCAGCAGATCATGCAGCGTTGGCAGTTTGGTGGCGTCGGGAAAACGGGCGGTTGCCGGGTCCATACTGCCTTTCGGGCGCATCATGTTTACCAAGATATAGTTCAGCACCGCTGCTGCGATAAAGTTGAACATGATCGTGGTGATGACGATGTGGCTGCCCCGCTTGGCCTGCAAAAACGCAGGGATCGCGGCCCAAGCCGCGCCAAAAAGTGCCGCCATCGCGGTGGCACCGATCAGGGCCAGCGACCAGTGGAGCCAAGGGATATACAGGCAGGCCAGCGCCACGCCCAAACCGCCCAGCATCGCCTGACCTTCGCCACCGATGTTGAACAGCCGCGCATGAAACGCGATGGATACGCACAGGCCGGTGAACATGAAATTCGTCGCGTAATACAGCGTATAGCCCCAGCCATAGGTGCTGCCCAAAGCGCCTGTGACCATCAGCTTTACCGCAGCAACAGGGTCTTCGCCGATGCCCAGGATCACCAGCGCCGACAGGATCGCCGCCAACACAAGCGAGATGAGGGGCACAAGAACGACCTCGGCCCATTTTGGCATGACGTCCATTCTAGGCCCCTATCTTTGCATCAGCTTCAGTGTCGGTGATCCCGGCCATCATCAGGCCCAGCTCTTTTTCATCCGTCGCCGACGCGTCGCGCACGCCCATGACCTGCCCGTCAAACATCACCGCGACGCGGTCGCTGAGGGCCAGAATTTCCTCAAGCTCGACGGACACGAGCAGGATCGCTTTGCCCTGATCGCGCAGGGCGACGATCTGCTGGTGGATGAATTCGATGGCACCAATATCGACACCGCGCGTCGGCTGGCCGATCAGCAGCAGGTCGGGGTTGCGTTCGATCTCGCGGGCCAGAACGATCTTTTGCTGGTTGCCGCCGGAAAAGCTCTTGGCGGCCAGCCTCGGGTTCGGGGGGCGCACGTCGAAACGTTCCATCTTTTCAACGGTATCAGCCTTGATCGCGGCATTGTCCATCAGGATGCCATGGCGATAGGCCGGGTCTTTGTGATAGCCAAAGGCGGTGTTTTCCCAGGCTTGAAAATCCATTATCAGACCTTCGCGCTGGCGGTCTTCGGGCACATGGGCGATGCCGCGGTTGCGCCGTGACTGACCGTCGGAGTGTTTGCCCGTCAGGTCCAGCGCCTGGCCTTTGACCTGCACCGATCCTGATCCGGTTTGATATCCGCCCAACACCTCAAGCAGTTCAGACTGGCCGTTGCCCGCCACACCTGCCACGCCCAGAATTTCACCGGCACGCACCTGCAAGTCGATGCCGCGCAGCCGTTCGACACCTTTTTCGTCAACGACGCGCAACCCTTTGATGTCCAAAACTACCTCGGCGGGTTGGGCTGGCTTTTTATCCACGCGCAGCAAGACTTTGCGCCCGACCATCAGTTCGGCCAGTTCAGCGGGAGATGTTTCAGCGGTCTTGACGGTCGCTGTCATCTCGCCCCGGCGCATGACCGATACGGTATCGGTAATATTCATGATTTCGCGCAGTTTATGCGTGATCAGAATGATCGTTTTCCCTTCGGAGCGCAGACGCCCCAGAATGCGGAACAACTGGTCTGCCTCGGCGGGGGTCAACACGCCTGTGGGTTCATCGAGGATCAGGATATCGGCCTGCCGGTACAGGGCCTTGAGGATTTCGACCCGTTGCTGCATGCCGACGCCGATATCCTGGATCAATGCGTCCGGATCGACCTTCAGGCCGTAATCATCCGCCAGCTTCAAAAGGCTTTTGCGCGCCTTGGCCAGTGACGGTTTCAGCAACCGCCCGTCTTCGGCACCCAGAATGATATTCTCGAGCACCGTGAAATTTTCAACCAGTTTAAAGTGCTGGAACACCATCCCGATACCTGCGGTAATCGCGGCCTGACTGTCAGGGATATCCGTCTTTTTGCCACTGATGAAAATCTCGCCCTTATCGGCTTTGTAAAAACCGTAAAGGATGCTCATCAACGTGGACTTGCCCGCGCCGTTTTCACCGATGATCCCATGGATCGTGCCGGGCATAACGCGGATGGAAATGTCTTTGTTGGCCTGCACCGGGCCAAAGGCTTTGGAAATACCCTTTAGCTCAATGGCTGGAGCGGCAGTTGCCTGCCGCTCCATGTTTGTCGTGTCGTTCACGTTCAGAAGCTCAACGCTGGGCAGGTGTCGTCGGACATATAGTCGTGGACCATCAATGTGCCGTCCGCGATTTGTGCAGATGCTTCATCGACAACGGCCTTCATGTCAGCAGAGACGATGTCTTTGTTGAATTCGTCCATCGCATAGCCAACGCCGCCATTGGCGATGCCCATCACGTTAAAGCCTTTTTCCATGCCGGGGCCGTCTTTCATGGCTTGGTAAACAGCATTATCAACACGCTTGAGCATGGAGGTCAAAACCTTGCCCGGGTGCATGTAGTTCTGGTTGCTGTCCACACCGATTGACAGGATGCCTTCGTCAGCTGCGGTTTGCAGAACGCCAACGCCTGTACCACCCGCGGCGGCATAGATGACGTCAGCGCCCTGGCTGATCTGTGCCTTGGTCAGCTCGGAGCCTTTTACCGGGTCATTCCATGCGGAAGGCGTTGTGCCTGTCATGTTGGCAACAATCGTCGCGTCCGGGTTCGCTGCCAGCACACCTTGGGCATAGCCACAGGCGAATTTGCGGATCAGCGGGATATCCATGCCGCCGATAAAGCCGACTGTGTTGGACTTCGACGCCATCGCAGCCATGATGCCAACCAGATACGAGCCTTCGTGTTCGTTGAAGACAACCGAACGTACGTTTGGCGCATCAACAACCATGTCGATGATGACAAAATCGGTTTCAGGGTAATCGCCTGCAACCTGGCCAAGCGCGTCACCAAAGGCAAAGCCGGTCATGACGATCGGGTTGGAACCCGCTTCGGCAAAACGGCGCAAAGCCTGCTCGCGCTGCGCTTCGGACTGCAATTCGATTTCGCGGAATGTCTCACCTGTTTCTTCGGCCCAACGCTGTGCGCCCGAAAATGCAGCTTCGTTAAAGGATTTGTCGAACTTGCCGCCAAGGTCGAAAATCAGCGCAGGTTCGGCCAGTGCAGCACCGGCGGTTAGGGCAGTGACAGCAGCGGCACCAAGAAATTTGGTCATTAGGGTCATGGAGTGTCTCCCAGGTTTTGTTGTGTTGGGGTTTGGCGCAGTGCCATACCCGGTCGCGGGTCTACGCCCGTCGATCAGATATACGATACTGCGTAGCGGGTGGCCGGGGTCAACCGGATTCTAGGCTTTAGGGGGCAGAATCGCGCGAATGACCACGCGTTAAGTCTTTTGACAGGGTCAGGGCGTCAACGGCCGCCGCATCTTTGCGCAGGTAATAGCGGTGTCTGACGCCGATCTGTTCAAAACCAAGGCTTTGGTACAGCGCGATTGCAGGGGCGTTGTCGGCGGCGACCTCAAGAAAAGCGGTGTCGGCACTGCTGGCAATCCACCGCTCCATTAAACGCCGGCCGATGCCCTGTTTCTGATGGGCGGGATCAACGGCAATCGTCAGCAGTTCCGCTTCGCCCGCGATCAGCCGGGTCAGGGCAAAGCCGCCGGTTTCATGGAATGCCGTGATCAGGGGCGACGCAAGCAGGTCCGCAATCTCCTCCGCGCTCCAGCTGCGATCCTGCACAAACGCGGCGGCATGGATGCGGGCCATCTGGTCCGGGGTCACGGGAGGATGGTGGGGGGCGCATCGCGTGCAGGGGCGGCATCGGCAGGGCGCAGATACAGCGGGGCAGGGCGCGGGTTGTCATGGGATGCACGGCCCGCCGCGATATGCGCAATGGCATCAGCCAGCGGCATCCGGGGGGCGGAAACGGTGCCGTTGCACAGCGCGGCGATCATGTCGGCCTGAAAGCCGATACATATCGGATCAGCCCGTGACGGGATCGTCGGCAGGTCGTCAGCGCTGCACATTTCAGGGGCTCGGTCATCCAGTGTCCCAAAGACCTGAACGAACATCTTGTCTTGGCGGGCATCGACGCTGGCGATCACCACGCCATCGGTCCCATAGGCCAATGCCTTGAGCTGGGACACGCCGATGGCCGGAATGCCAAGCCCCAAGGCCAGCCCGCGCGCGGCAGAAACGGAAATCCGGATGCCGGTGAAATTGCCCGGCCCGATGCCCACGGCAATGGCCGTCAAATCATCATATGCCACATTGGCTTGGGCCAGAACGTCGCCACACAGACCCAGCAGGCGTTCGCCTTGCCCCTTGGCCATAGGTTCGATGATGCTTGCAATGATCCGGTCGCCCGACAGCAAAGCGGCCGCACAATGTGCGGCCGATGTGTCAAATGCCAGTATGAGCGGCTTTCTAGGCAACCGGGCGTACCTCGGTTACTTCGGGGATGTAGTGGCGCAGCAGGTTTTCGATACCCATCTTCAACGTCAGGGTCGACGACGGGCAGCCCGCGCAAGCCCCTTGCATATGCAGGTAAACAACGCCGCGTTCAAAGCCGTGGAACGTGATGTCGCCGCCGTCTTGGGCCACCGCAGGGCGCACGCGGCTGTCCAGCAGTTCTTTGATCTGGCCCACAATCGCACCGTCTTCGCCGGTGTGTTCGGCATGGCCGGAAACGTGTTTGTGGTCGGTTTCCATGACCGGCTGGCCGGATTGGAAATGCTCCATGATGGCACCAAGAAGCGCAGGCTTCAGGTGGTCCCATTCGATCGCGTCGGCCTTGGTCACGGTCACAAAGTCGGTCCCGAAAAAGACACCGGTCACACCGTCAACTGCGAACAACCGCGTGGCAAGCGGCGATGCGCTGGCAGCCTCGGGGGCAGGGAAATCGGCGGTGCCCATCTCAAGCACGGTCTGTCCGGGCAGGAACTTCAGTGTGGCGGGGTTCGGCGTGGATTCGGTCTGAATAAACATGACATGCTCCTGATAACGGGTTGCCATTGATATGCGGGTTGGCAGGCCCCAAGTCAAGGTTTGGAACGATTCTAAAAACTGCGGCGCGGCGGTATTACGTGATCGCCTCAAGGCGTTCCTTGCTCAAATCTCCGGGGACGATCGTGATCGGAACGGGCAGACTGCCGGCATTGCGCGACAATTGCGTGACCAAGGGCCCCGGACCGGATTTCTTGTCGGTTCCGGCCCCCAGCACCAACACGCCGACATCGGGATCTTCGGCAAGCTGCGCGATGATCTCGTCGACCACGACACCCTCGCGGATCACCAGTTCGGGTTCGACATTCAGCCGGTCGCGCATCCACTTGGCAAACACCTCGAAATGCACTTCGATCCGCTCGCGGGCTTCGTCGCGCATGACTTCGGCAACGCCGATCCAGTGATTGAACTCATCCGGCGGAATGACCGACAGAACAACAACGCCGCCGCCGGAATTTGATGCACGCATTGCAGCGAAACGCATCGCGTTCAGGCATTCGCGGCTGTCATCGAGAACCACCATAAATTTACGCATCGTTTTCTCCGATCGGGCATCTGGGGCCTCGGCGATCATGCCGTTTGCACATGCCGCTGGCAATCGTGATTTTCCGGGCGCGGGTTAACCCCGCTCTGATGCGGCCCAATCCCAATACATTTCGCGTACCCTGCGGGTGATCGGGCCGATCTGGTATTGTGTGTCATCAAAGGCTTTGACCGGGGTGACCTTCATCATGTTGCCAGACAGGAATACCTCGTCTGCGGCATGGAAATCGTCAAACCCCAAGACGGTTTCATGTACCTTGATCCCGTCGGCACGCATGTTTTCCATGTGACGCGCACGGGTGATCCCGGCAAGGAACGTGCCGTTGGGGATCGGGGTAAAGACCTCTCCGTCCTTGACCATAAACACGTTGGCGGATGCGGATTCCGCGACGTTGCCCATGGCATCAGCCACCAGCGCATTGCCAAAACCCTTGGAGCGCGCCTCGACCATCATGCGCGCGTTGTTGGGATAGAGGCAGCCGGCTTTCGCATTGACCACGTTGTCCTCCAGAACCGGGCGGCGGAAGCGGGTGCGGGTCAGTGTCGTTGCCGCGTCAGGTGCGGCCATCGGAATCTGCTCGAGCGAAATGGCAAAGCCGGTCGCGTCCTTGAGCGGGACGATCCCCAGCTCGTCGCCTGCAAGCGCCCAGTACATGGGGCGGATATAAACCGCATCGGTCTTGTCATAGCCCTTGAGCCCCTCGCGGACCATTTCGACCATATCGGCGGCATCGACAGTGGGGGTGATCATCAACGCCTTGGCAGACCTGTTGATCCGGGCGCAATGGGCGTCAAGGTCAGGGGTCAGCCCGTCAACCATGCGCGCGCCGTCGAACACCGTTGTGCCCAGCCATGCCCCGTGATCGGCCGCTTTGATCACCGACACATCGCCGTCGTGCCACGCACCGTCATAATATGTTTTGATCTTTGTGCCGGTGGCCATGTTATGTTCCTTTGGTCAGCTTTTGGGACTGGTGCGATATATGCCCTCGGGCAAATTCAACGCAATAGTCAGATCGCGCAATTGCTCGGGCGAAAGGTTGATTTTGCTGACCGTATTGGTGCGCGGATCCCATTGTTCAAACGTGACGACGCTGGCAAAGGCCTGCACGATTACGTCTTCGCGCAAGGGTGATTTGCCTTCGTCGACCAGCGTGATCACACTGGCATCAAATTCGTGTTCAATGGTAAACATAAACTGCACAATATTCTTTCGGCGGATCATTGCAAGGGCGTGCCTGCGCAGTATGTTCAATGGGGCAGCACCGCGTTAAACAGGTGCGCAAAGATAGTATCGTGCAAGGTCACAAGGAATTGCCGCTCTATGATTAAGTTTTTTGGCATAGTTGGCGTTGCTGCATTGGTGGCAGGCTGCGAACCCATGATGGATACCGGACCGGTCTCGCAGCCAGCCGTTCAGTCGCAACAGACAAATCTGTCGGCATCCCAGTCTGCGCGCAGCTTTTTGCGTGTTGTCCAGACGGTTGAACCTGTTGCGGAACGCGAATGTCGGGCGCGCACATCCGGCATCAATTGTGATTTCAACATCGTCGTGGATGATCGCCCCGATCAACCCGCCAACGCCTATCAGACCGAAGACCGCGCCGGACGACCGGTGATCGCGTTCACGCTGGCATTGATCGCAGATGCCCGGAATGACGACGAACTGGCCTTTGTGCTTGGCCACGAGGCTTCGCATCACATCGCGGAACACATCGCCCGCCAGCAACAAAACGCTGTCGCCGGTGCCGTGATATTTGCAGGATTGGCGACGCTAAGCGGTGGCGATGCAACCGCAGTCGAAACCGCACAACGCCTGGGCGCGCAGGTGGGCGCGCGGACCTATTCAAAAGACTTCGAGCTTGAGGCAGATGCCCTTGGCACCGTGATCACGAAACGTGCGGGGTATGATCCTTTGCGCGGGGCCGAATTCTTTACCCGCATCCCTGATCCCGGCGACAGGTTCCTGGGCACGCATCCGCCCAATTCCTCCCGACTTGACACTGTGCGCCGTACCGTCGCGGGCATGTAACCGCTTTGCAGCAGCTTGGCCAAATTCTGACAGACCGCGGGTCGAAATATGCGGTTTCCGGCGGGGGGGTCAAGGATCGCGCGGCAGTCGATGCCGCGCTCAAGGCCCTCAAGCGTGACAAATCCTATGCCAAGGCAACCCATAACACATGGGCTGTTCTGCTGTCCGACGGTGGCCCGCTCAAGGGCGACGACGGGGAGGCAGGGGCCGGAATGGTCATTATCCGGATGCTGGAACGCGAAGGTCTGTTCGATCATCTGATCGTCGTCACGCGGTGGTATGGCGGCAAACATCTGGGCGGCGACCGGTTTCGCCACGTGCAAACCTGCGTGCGTGCCTATCTGGACGAGCGCCCTGAACGCTGATCCTTGCGGCGTATCACCGGGCCTTGCGCCGGCGTTGCCGCGACAGGTGCCAGCGGTACAGCAGAGGGGCCAATGCAGAATCGTACATGGCACTGGCCACCTGATACACGCCCGGCAAGCCTACGACCTTGGCCAGCCAGCGCATTTGCGGGATCTCCTGCCAAAGAAGGATGAAGGCAGGTATCCCCGAATAGATCTCACCGTCTTTGCGCAGATGCAGACGTTTGGCAGCCTGATCCGCATCAAGCCCCCAATCATCCAGCTTTGTCTGATCGGCCAGATCGACATAGTCGATTTCCAAAGCCTGACTTTGGCTCAGGCGCTCGTAATGCCTGATCTCTCGGCGGCAAACCGGGCAAGAGCCGTTATAAAGAACTTGAATTTCATCCGTCATGGCCAGCGATCTAGCCCGCCATGACGGGGTTTCCAACAATCAGCGCGGTTTGTTGCCATCAATCCAGCGTGACATCATGGTTTTGTCACGGAAACATTCCTGCGGGATGTCGCGGCGTTTGACCCGCGCAATCCTTTCGGCAAACGCCACCTGTTTGGAAGACGGATAATTGGCAAAACGCCCGTCCAGCGGTTTCGGCTTGTGGCTGTCGATCCATGCCGACAAAGCCACCCGATCCGCGCCGATGCCTTCGGGCAATGGCACACCGCTTTTTGAGGCCAGCGACGTGGCATATTGCATCTGCTTTGGCGTTGCGGGCAAAACATGACCGTCTTCATGATCATGCGCCGGTACGGCCCCCTGATCGGTCGAGAATAATCCGGGAAATTGCGGTTGGTAGGACATTCGGGAAGCCCCCTGTATTCTGTTATGGAACATATATAGAACATTAACGGAACATATGCAAGGTCGGTGTGTGATCGTCCTGCTGTATGAGGTATATGTGGTGCTAAAGTTTGAATCGGCAACTACATAGGCTATTTTTGGCCGATGGCGGCGGGGAACATCGGGTCGACGTCGTTTGCAACCTGCGACCACGCAGTCAGCCGATTGAAACCGTCTGATTGAGGTCAAAAAACGGGGGATTTCGAATGGCGGTCTGGAACTTCGATCGGGTCAGCAGATCCGGTCATTAATCTGGCAGGCTCAGTCTGCCTTCTGGCAAGTTCCGTCGAACGCCGCCGCTTGGGTCTTGCCGTGACCGCATGACCTGTGGGGCTGAAACCTAAAGCTCTGTTCCACGCATATAATTTCTACGCTTTTGTCTCTTGCCCCTCTTGGAACCTATCGCTAAACGGGTCAGCGGAGACGTGGCCGAGTGGTCGAAGGCGCTCCCCTGCTAAGGGAGTAGGCCCGGAAGGGTCTCGAGGGTTCGAATCCCTTCGTCTCCGCCATTACATCTTAAATTAGTGATTTATATCAAGGATTTAAGGTGTATTGCGTTTCTGTCGCCCCCCAGTTTGACCCTCAATTTAAATTTGCATGGCGACCTATTTACCTTCAGACTGACGGTGCAAGAAAACGACCATTCGATGCGGTCCCAAACCTATCACGGCAAGTTTCAGTTGCCCCCCTGTATTAGTTTCCGAAAAACATCTCACGTTCTTCCGCGCTGAGAAGGTGGGTAAATTCGCTGAGAAAATGGCAGTCTGCTCGGTCCTCGTGCCACCGAATCTCGAACCGCTTTCTTTGGTACGCCTGTTCCCACATGCCCTTGGGCTTGGGTGATATTCAATGCGCAGTTCCGGGTTCGCCGCCCAGCGTGGTGCGTAGCTTGTTTACGCGCCTCAACATACGGTCATAGCGCGGCTCTGATCGGCTGGTATGGGTGATGCTGTAGCAATGACGGCAAAGTAAACATCTGGCTCCGGAGAACACCTTGCGGACGCGACCTGTGCAATGCTGCCGCAAGTGCGAAACAAGTCTATCGTGGCACATCAACCACGATTCAGAACCCCACTATCGGCTGGCTGTATGATGTCGAAAAATATCCCAGTAGTATTTTCCACCCAATCTGTGCATAGCTAAAATTCAAAGCATACCAACGCAGAATGGCAACCACATGAAGAAGAGACTCTCAATACTCGCATTGGTGGCTTTTGCCGCGACGAGCAGCGCCTCTTATGCAGACCGTCCTTTAACAATGGCGACAGGGGCAGATAAAACGACGGCATTCGTCGGTTTCAATCTCGTTTTTGGGTCTGCGGGCGTCCAGCCTGAGGCCGTACTCGGCGTTGCTCACGGCAACACCGACAGCTCAGGCGATTTAAGGGGCATGAAGGCCAGCCTGCACTTCAACCTTTTGAACGCGTTCTCTCCAAGCAAGGTCAAGCTCACAGGCATTGTCGGGCAAACTGACAAGCAAGTAGAATTGGGCTTTGGATACAGCTTCGTAAATTCTGGCGTGTTTGCCGTTGGAGGGGTGAATTCAAATCATGTCGTCGTCGGGGCTGACGTCTGGCTCTCTGGTGGTTTGGAAGGTTACATTGGCCTTCAATCAACAGGCAAGTTTGACGAGCCAGCCTTTACCTTCAGGGAACCTGTCTGATCATAACATGAAGGCCCCAGATTAGATTTCGCGGATATTATCTGTACTTAGATATCTGAACTAGGGCGCTTTACTGATACCAAGATGCTCCATGACCTGTATGCGATTAACACCCGATCTCAACCAGAGCCTGAGCGTTATCGGACTGGTTTCGGTCATGGAGCGTTTCTTCCCTGTGAGTGGTTAGTATCAGCGTCCCCCAGAGTACCCAAGCGGGCCCTTGAAACGGACCTGACGGGGTCTCTGGCGGACCCGGAAGCGGGGGCTTGGCCGGTTTCGTGTGGAAAGGCCGCAATCGGCCCCTTGGCAAGTGCCAAAGGGTCAGAAAACCGGTGGGGCGGGAAAATCGGCAAGCGGTTTTTCCCGCTTGTCCCCAAGTCAGGTATTGAACAGGAAGTGTAGAACGTCGCCGTCTTTGACGGTGTAGGATTTGCCTTCTGAACGCATTTTGCCGGCTTCTTTCGCAGGGCCTTCGCCGCCGAGATTGACAAAATCATCATAGGCAATCGTCTCGGCGCGGATGAAACCTTTTTCGAAATCACCATGGATCACACCGGCGGCTTTGGGGGCCGACGTGCCTTGCTTGATTGTCCAGGCACGGGCCTCTTTAGGGCCGACAGTGAAATATGTTTCGAGATGCAGCAGCTCGTATCCTGCACGGATCAAACGATCGAGACCGGCTTCGTCCAGGCCCATCTCGGTCAGGAACATCTCGGCTTCGTCGGCTTCAAGCTGGCTGATTTCTTCCTCGATCTGAGCCGAGATAATAACGGCAGAGTTGCCTTGCGCCGCCGCCATTTCAGCAACTTTTGCAGATAGTGCATTGCCTTCTGCGGCCTCGGATTCACCTACGTTACAGACATAGAGAACCGGCTTGGTGGTCAGAAGCTGCAACATGCGCCAGGCTTTGGCGTCGTCTTCGTCGATTTTGACGGTGCGGGCAGGCTGACCATCTTCGATGGCGGCCTGGGCCAGCGCCAAAAGACGGTCCTGCTGGATGGCGTCCTTGTCGTTGCCTTTGATCTTGCGCACCAGACCGGCGCGGCGCTTCTCGATGCTTTCGAGATCGGCAAGCATCAGTTCGGTGTCGATGGTTTCGGCATCGGCGACCGGGTCAACGCGGCCTTCGACGTGGGTCACATCACTGTCTTCAAAACAGCGCAGCACATGGGCAATGGCATCGGTCTCGCGGATGTTGGCAAGAAACTGGTTGCCCAGACCTTCGCCCTTGGACGCGCCTTTGACGAGGCCCGCAATGTCAACAAATGTCATCCGTGTGGGAATGATCTGCTTGGACCCGGCAATTTCAGCCAGCTTATCAAGGCGCGCATCCGGAACCGCCACTTCGCCGACGTTGGGTTCGATCGTGCAAAACGGAAAATTCGCCGCTTGCGCAGCCGCTGTGCGTGTCAGCGCATTGAACAGGGTTGATTTGCCGACGTTCGGCAGACCCACGATACCCATTTTGAAACCCATGACGTCCATCCTTTATGACTTGGCGCTGTCCTAGGGTTTTGCCGGGGTTTACGCAAGTCTTAGCGAAATCAGGGGTGATTGCGCGTTTGGTAAATCAGGATCCACGCAAGAAGGATAAACATGGGATGGGTCAATCCGCCCGAAAAGATGATCGCGGGGATCCAGAGCAAAAGCACCACGATGGCCGTGAAAATGCGACCTGTCAGCAGGATTGAAAGCGGCGGGAGCAAAAGCGCGAGTACATAATTCATAGCGGATAAATAGGGTCGGACGCCCCGAGTTAAAGGGGGCGGCCAGTTGCGGCGGCGAAAAATTCAAATTTTTCGGACCGGAATTTTTGGAAAATTCCGCCGCCCGACTGTGATGTGCCGCATTGATTTCTGTCGTTATATTCGGCATTGCAACGGGACCACCTAACAAGGGCTGCACCTATGACACGTATCGACGCCAAATTCGCTGATCTGAAATCGCAGGGCAAAAAGGCATTTGTGTCTTATGTCATGGCTGGCGATCCCGATTTTGACACCTCGCTTGAAATCGTGCGTGGTCTGCCCGCTGCTGGCGTCGATATTATCGAACTCGGCTTGCCCTTTACGGATCCAATGGCCGACGGCCCTGCCATCCAACTGGCTGGACAGCGCGCGCTTGAGGGTGGGATGACACTGGACAAGACCCTCGCCCTTGCCGCCGCCTTTCGCGAACAGGATGACACCACGCCGATTGTTTTGATGGGGTATTACAACCCGATCTATTCCAAAGGCGTCGATAAGTTTCTGGTTGCGGCCAAGGCTGCCGGGGTCGACGGGTTGATTGTTGTCGACCTGCCACCAGAGGAAGACGCCGAACTGTGCATTCCCGCCCAGGCCGCCGGGTTGAACTTTATTCGTCTCGCAACGCCCACAACCGACGACAAGCGCTTGCCACGGGTCGTGCAGAACACATCGGGCTTTGTGTACTATGTTTCGATCACAGGGATCACCGGTTCTGCCGAGGCGGAAGCCAGCGATGTCGCCCCCGAAGTCGTGCGCATTCAAAAGGCCAGCGGATTGCCCGTGATCGTGGGCTTTGGTGTGAACACGCCGGAAAAATCCGAAGCCATTGCCGCCGTTGCTGACGGCTGCGTTGTCGGCTCTGCGATTGTGTCCAAGATTGCAGGCGGCGCGTCGGTGAAAGACGTGCTTGCCTTTGTGAAAACCCTTTCGGACGGTGCGCACCGCGCCTGAAAACAGACGGTTCAAAGCATTGCTTTCGGCGGCGTCTATTGGTTAGATAATCTGACCAATAAATAGGATGCCCGCCGATGCCCGTAATCACGACCATACAAGACCTCAAGCGCCTGCATGAACGCCGCGTGCCGCGCATGTTCTATGATTACGCCGAATCAGGCAGCTGGACAGAGCAGACCTTCCGCGAGAATACATCCGATTTTGACCAGATCCGTCTGCGCCAGCGTGTCGCCGTCGACATGAGCGGCAGGACAACCAAGACCCAGATGATCGGCCAGGACGTCGCGATGCCCGTGGCGCTTGCCCCTGTCGGGTTGACCGGGATGCAGCACGCCGACGGAGAGATCAAAGCCGCCCGCGCCGCCGAAGCCTTTGGCGTGCCCTTTACCCTGTCCACCATGTCGATCAATTCCATCGAAGACGTGGCCGAGGCGACAACCAAGCCGTTCTGGTTCCAGCTTTATACAATGCGCGACGAAGACTATGTGGCGCGTTTGATCCAGCGGGCCAAGGATGCCAAATGTTCGGCCTTGGTCATCACGCTTGACCTGCAAATTCTGGGCCAACGCCATAAGGATCTGAAAAACGGCCTGTCCGCCCCGCCCAAGCTGACCGCGAAAACCATCGCGAACCTTGCGACGAAATGGTCCTGGGGGATCGAGATGCTGGGCGCAAAACGCCGGACGTTCGGCAATATTGTGGGCCACGTTCAGGGCGTTGATGACACCGCCAACCTTGGCGCCTGGACGGCAGAACAATTCGACCCCTCGCTTGATTGGGGCAAAATCGCCAAGCTGAAAGAACAATGGGGCGGCAAGGTGATCCTCAAGGGAATTCTGGATGCCGAGGACGCCAAGATGGCGCTCAAGGTCGGGGCTGATGCAATCATCGTCAGCAACCACGGGGGCCGGCAGCTGGACGGTGCGATCAGTTCGATCCGCGCGCTTCCGTCGATCCTTGATGCGGTTGGCGATCAGATCGAAGTGCATCTGGACAGCGGAATCAGGTCGGGTCAGGACGTCTTGAAAGCGATGGCGATGGGGGCATCGGGCACCTATATCGGCCGCGCCTTTATCTACGGCTTGGGTGCAATGGGCCAAAAGGGTGTCACAACCGCCCTTGAGGTGATCCACAAGGAACTGGATTTGACCATGGCGCTGTGTGGTGAAACCTCGGTCCAGGCGTTGGGTAAGCATAACCTTTTGATCCCCAAAGGTTTCGAAGGCGTCTGGCAGGATTGATCCCGCGCGGTTGACCGGTTTGGATACGCCAACTCCCAACGGGGTTGGCGTATCGGGTCAAAATAACCGGAGCCGGTAAGGCAGCCACGTCACAACTGTGGTCAATGCCGCCTGCCGATCCGGGCTTTTTAGCCTTTTCACAGCGGTAAAACCGGTCTATACGCGCGACTTCACGCGGACATACAGCCTTGGAGGATGTCCGCCCTAAACATATTGGAGAATAACATGGCTGGAGAGATTCCTGATCTTGAAGCTTTCGTACGCACGGGGACAGGCAAGGGCGCCGCTCGTCAAGCACGTCGCGACGGCATGGTACCGGGTATTGTATTTGGCGGCGACGTCGATCCACTGCCGATCAACCTTGATTTCAACAAGCTGCTGACCAAGCTGCGCGCCGGTCGTTTCCGCGCTACGCTGTTCAACATGAAGGTCGAAGGCCACGACGACGTTCGCGTTATCTGCCGCGATGTTCAGCGTCACGTTGTAAAAGACTTGCCAACGCACGTCGATTTCATGCGCCTCAAGCGCACCACCAAGATCAACCTGTTCATTCAGGTTGAGGTTTCGGGCGAAGAAGATTGCCCAGGCCTGCGCAAAGGTGGCGTTCTGACGCTGGTACGTCCCGAAGTTGAACTGGTTGTGACCGCAGGCGATATTCCTGATCACATCACAGTCGACATTTCCGGTCTGCAAATCGGCGATAGCGCGACAATCGCGAACGTGGTTCTGCCAGAGGGTTCCAAGCCGGTTATCGACCGTGACTTCGTGATCGCTCAGGTGTCCGCGCCTTCCGGTCTTGCCAGCCAAGACGACGAAGACGAAGATGTTGCAGCAAACGAAGTGCCAGCAACAGAAGTCAAAGAAGACTGATAAAACCGTTCAACCTTACTCGGGTTTGGTTGAGACGAAACGGGGTCGCCATTGGCGGCCCCGTATTTCGTTTGGCCTATCTGTTTGATATGCTGGCCCAAACAAGAGGATATGGCACATGAAACTGATCGTAGGGCTTGGCAATCCAGGCGCGAAATATGCCCGAAACCGTCACAACATCGGCTTTATGGCACTGGATCGCATCGCCGAGGATCACGGCTTTTCCCCGTGGAAGGCCAAGCATCAAGGGCTGGTCAGCGAAGGCCGGTTGGGATCGGAACGCGCCGTTCTGCTGAAACCCGAAACATTCATGAACCTGTCCGGTCAATCGGTTCAGGCCGCCATGCGGTTTTACAAGATCGACGCCGCCGATGTCATCGTGCTGCACGACGAGATCGACCTTGCCCCTGCCAAGGTCAAATGCAAAACCGGCGGTGGCCATGCCGGACATAATGGCCTGCGATCCATTCACGCGCATATCGGGCCGGATTATGACCGTGTCCGGCTTGGTGTGGGCCACCCCGGTCACAAGGACGCCGTGCCCGGCTATGTCCTGCGCGATTTCGCCAAGGCCGATGAAAACTGGCTTGAGGACGTGTTGCGCGGCATCAGCGATGGGGCCCCCGAACTGGTCCGCGGGGACACGGCGAAATTCATGAACGCGGTGGCACTGCGTGTCTCTCCGCCACGGTCCGGCACAGGGACGAAAAAGCCCGCGAAACCGGATACCCAACCCCAAAAGGCAGCACCTGCCAGCACGCCCGAAACACCTGCAGAGCCGCAACCGGACGACCGGTCATCCCTGCAAAAATTAATGGACCGCTTTAAATGACGTTGAAACAAGCTTTCGAAGATCAGGCGGGCCATTGTGTCGCGTTGGGCTCTCCCTTTATGGGGCAGTTGATGAATGTACTGGCGCGCGACTGGCCTGCCGACAGCGCCCTTGGCCGCAAGTTTGCCAGCGTGGCGGGCGACGTCGGCCCGATGGGGGCATCCTTGCCCTTGCGCATCGCGGGCGGGTTGCATGCCCTTGTGTTACAACGAAAATCGCCGCAACTGGCCGCAGTGTACCCGCCCAACAGCGCGTCAGATGCCGATCTGTCTGCTGCCGTGCTTGACGCTATGCAGACCCACGAAGCGTTCCTGATGGACTGGACGAACCACGCGCCACAAACAAACGAAGTGCGCCGGTCTGCCGCCCTGATCGCGGGGGCGCGTGTCGCAGCACAGCGCTTCAACATGCCGTTCCACCTGTCAGAACTGGGCGCAAGTGGCGGCCTGAACCTGATGTGGGATCACTACGCGCTCGAGATCGAGGGCCACCATTTCGGGCCCAACATGTCAACGATCCTGCTGTCGCCCGAATGGATCGGTGCCATGCCGCCGTCGGTGCAACCGCGCATCGAAAAACGGCGCGGCGTGGATTTGAACCCGCTGGACCCGACGCGCCCTGATCATCTGATGCGGCTTATGGCGTATCTTTGGGCCGACCAGCCCGAACGGTTGAGCCTGACACGGTCTGCCGCGTCGGTGATGGATGTGAAAGTTCAACAAGGGGATGCCATTGATTGGCTGGCAAAGCATTTGCCCGAACAGCCCCAAGGGTGCCTGCACCTGATCCAGCATACGGTCGCCTGGCAGTATTTCCCCGCCGATGCGCAGGCCCGTGGCAAAGCATTGATCGAGGCCGCTGGCAAACGCGCTACTCCCAACCGGCCCTTGGCGTGGCTGTCGATGGAAAACGATGGTGAAAGCAACAAAGGGGCCGCTCTGACTTTGCGCATGTGGCCGGGCGATATCACCCTGAACCTCGGGCGGGCCGATTTCCATGGCCGCTGGATCGACTGGCAGTACAAAGGCTGACCCCATCTGGGGCTGGCAAGCTGTTGGCCGCTGTGATTGGATGCCTTGAAATAGGGGGACTGAACATGCGGACATTCGGTAAGTGGCTCGGGCGGATTTTGCTGGCCTTTGTGCTGGCGGCGCTGGTCGTCGGGGTCTGGAAACGAGACGAGATCGCACGCCTGATGGCTGTGAATTCGCTGTTCGCGCAAGACAAGATTGTCTTTAACTTCAGCCATATGGATCAGGCTTTCCTGTCCACGCCTGTACCGCGCGGCGACGGCCCCACGACCGAATTTTCCTATGGGCCCGAATTCACCCCGATGCCGCAGGTCGATGATTGGATCGCCGAGCGGGACGTAACAGCGCTGGTTGTCCTCAAAGACGGCGAAATCGTTTACGAAAACTACTTTTTGGGCACCGAACCCGATGACCGTCGGATCAGCTGGTCTGTCGCCAAAAGCTATCTGTCTGCCTTGGTCGGTGTCCTGCTGGACGAGGGAAAGATCGCATCGCTGGACGATCAGGTGACCCAATACGCACCCGACCTGATGGGCACTGCCTACGAGGGGGCTACGATCCGCAATGTGTTGAACATGGCCAGCGGCGTCACCTTTGACGAGGATTACCTCGACAAGAATTCCGACATCAACCGTATGGGGCGCGTTATCGCGCTTGGCGGGAAGTTGGACGAATTCACCGCCGCGCTTAAGGACAGTTTTGCCCGGCCGGGGGATCAGTGGCAGTATGTGTCGATTGATACCCATGTGATCGGCATGGTGATCCGGGGCGCAACGGGCCGCACCATCCCCGACCTGCTGAGCGAGAAAATCATCACCCCGATGGGGCTGGAATTTGAACCCTATTATCTGACCGACGGCTCTGGCGAGGCCTTTGTGCTGGGCGGGCTGAACCTGACCACCCGCGACTTTGCCCGAATGGGGCAAATGTTTTTGCAAGACGGGATGTATAACGGCACCCAGATCATACCTGCCGAATGGGTTGCGGCATCCACCGCGCCCACGGCCCCCACCCAAGCCGATGCCATCGGCTATGGCTATCAGTGGTGGGTCCCCAAAGGGGCCGCCAAAGGCGAGTTTATGGCGCGCGGCGTCTATGGGCAGTATATCTATATCAACCAGACGGATGGCGTTGTGATCGCCACCAATGCTGCCGACCGCAAGTTTCGCAACGACGGCGTGTCGGAGCAAAACGTCGAAATCTTTCGCCTGATCAGCGCGACTTTGGGGGGCAAGTGATGACACCTGATGACAGCATCAATGTTCTGGGCACCGCCCTTGTGATCTGCGGCACCGATCCTGTGACCGGATTTTTCCGCGACGGGATGTGCAACACCTGTGACGCAGATCAGGGCAGCCATACAGTCTGCGCCGTAATGACCGCTGAATTTCTGGCCTTTTCCAAATATGTCGGCAACGACCTGAGCACGTCACGGCCCGAATTCGGCTTTGTCGGATTGGAACCGGGCGATCCGTGGTGCCTGTGCGCCGCGCGTTTTCTGCAAGCCGCCGAAGAGGGCTGCGGCCCGCTGGTCCACCTTGAGGCAACCCATAAACGCGCGCTTGAGATCGTGCCGATGGACGTGCTGAAGGATCATGCGGTCGTAACTGGCCAAGGCTATGCATCGTGATCCGTGCTTTGATCGCTGCTTACCTTTGTTTGACGGCATTGCCTGCCGCTGCGCAGGATGTCTTGCGCCCTCAGGAAATGCGCCGCCTTGACCGGTTCGAGCAGACGGCAGGAGAAGCCCTGCTGCAGGCCTTTCAAACCGGTGCGCCAAGTGACATCGCCGCCTTGACGGTTGCGCTTTCGGGCACCCCGTTGGTGGCATTTGACGAAGGGCTGGGGGGCGACTGGACCTGCCGCACCGTGAAGCTGGGCGGGATATCCGGGCTAATCGTTTATACCCCGTTCAAATGCCGCCTTACGTTTCAGGGCAACGGATACACGTTCGAGAAACTGAGCGGATCACAACGCACCAGCGGTTTTTTGTCCTTGCGTGACGGACGGGCTGTCTATGTCGGTGTGGGGTATGTCGCGGGCAGCATTCCGCCAGCTTACGCAGATTTGGCCGCCGATTTCGAAGGGGACGGGGAAATTCAGCCCGACATCGCCGTGTTCGAACGGGTCAGCAACCAACGGGCAAGGCTGATGTTTCCCGCACCCGTCGTCGAAAGCGATTTCGATATACTGGAGTTGACGCGTTAGGTGACCGTCAGGCGTCAGGTGGCTAGGATGCAGGCGACCCGCATCCTAGCGTTTGTCGTTTAGGCAAAGGCACCCATTTCAAATTTCAGCGCCTTGGCGACTGTAAAGATGTCTTTGTCGCCACGCCCGCACATGTTCATGCAGATGATGTGGTCTTTCGGCAGGTCTGGCGCGATCTTCATGACATGTGCCAAGGCGTGCGAGGGCTCCAGCGCGGGGATGATCCCCTCAAGCTTGCAGCTGAGCTGGAAGGCTTCGAGAGCTTCGACATCGGTGATCGACACATATTTTGCGCGGCCGATATCATGCAGCCACGAATGTTCAGGCCCGATGCCGGGGTAATCAAGGCCGGCCGAGATCGAGAACCCTTCGAGGATCTGCCCGTCGTCATCTTGCAACAGATAGGTCCTGTTGCCATGCAAGACACCCGGACGCCCGCCGGTTAGCGACGCGCAATGCTCCATCTTTTCATTCACGCCTTTGCCGCCGGCTTCGACGCCGATGATGTTGACCTGCTTATCGTCCAGGAAAGGATAGAACAGACCCATCGCGTTGGACCCGCCGCCAATGGCCGCGATCAAGGTGTCGGGCAGGCGGTCTTCGGCCTCCATCATCTGTTCGCGGACTTCCTTGCCGATGATGCTTTGGAAATCGCGCACCATGGCGGGGTAGGGGTGCGGACCCGCGACCGTGCCGATGCAATAGAACGTATCGCGGACATTGGTCACCCAGTCGCGCAGGGCGTCGTTCATCGCATCTTTCAATGTGCCCCGGCCAGAGGTGACGGGGATCACTTCGGCCCCAAGCAACCGCATGCGGAACACGTTGGGTGCCTGACGTTCAACATCATGCGCGCCCATATAGACCACACATTGCAAACCGAACTTGGCACAAACCGTTGCCGTTGCCACGCCGTGCTGGCCGGCACCGGTTTCAGCGATGATCCGTTTTTTACCCATGCGGCGGGCAAGAATGATCTGGCCCAAGACGTTGTTGATCTTATGCGCACCGGTGTGGTTCAGCTCGTCGCGCTTCATGTACACCTTGGCACCGCCCAGATGGTCGGTCAGACGCTCGGCGAAATACAAGGGGCTGGGACGGCCAACATAGTGCTTCCACAGGAAATTCATTTCGGCCCAGAAACTGTCGTCGGTCTTGGCCTTTTCATATTGCTCTTCCAGCTCGAGAATCAGAGGCATCAGGGTTTCTGAAACGAACCGCCCACCGAAATCGCCGAACCGGCCGTTTTCGTCGGGTCCGGTCATGAAAGAGTTGAAAAGATCATTGGACATGAGGTGCTCCTTGCGCTTGGCATAGCCATAGCGCCCCAGCTAAGGCAGGTAAAGACAAGGACGCGGCGACGATTTGACACTTATGGTTAACGCCCACCGCGTCAGACGGAAAATTCGAATTTTCCGGTCCGGAATTTTTGAAAAATTCCGCCGCGCCCTCACTCGAATATCTTGAACAATTTACGTTTCAGTTCGTCTTCCACGCGGTCTTTCAAGGCGTCTTCGACTGATTGCCCGTCTTCACGCGCCACCCCCAGCTTTTCCTGCAATTTATTTTCCAGTTTTTGCTGGGCTTTTTCTTTCTCGGCGGCAAAGTTCAAATCGATTGCGGCCTGCAAATCGGGTTTGATCTGCGGGGAGGCCCAAGGCCCGAAAATCCGCACCGGCACCGCAAACCCCCGATCACCGTTCACCCGCAACGCTTTTGGGGTGACGGTGTAATCGACCGTTTGCGCGCCAATGCCCACTTTGCCCACGCCCGTTGCGGTAAAGTTGGGCAAGAGCATCAGCAGATCACTGTTGGCAAGCACGCCCTGATCCATCGTGAAAGTCGCGCCAAGGGAATCAAATACGGTAGTCCCGCCTTTGACATCGAAATTGCCCATCAAGGCATCCAGATCGATCCCGTCGATGCTGCCGCGCCCGACATTGAGAGCGCCATCCCCCTTGAGGGACCGCATGATGGCGTCAATGGATTGCCCGACCCCCAAAAAGCTCAGATCCGCATCGCCGGTCCCTTTGAACCGCGACAGGCCCGCCGTTTGCACCAGCAAGGGCTGCATCTGGATGCCGCGTGCTGCCAGTTTGCCGCCGACAGACAGGCCGCTGCGGTTGTTCACCACGAACTCACCGCTGACGATGCCACCATAGGCGTTGATTTCGCGCAGTTCGGCCACCATCCGCGCGTTGTCATTGCGCAGCAAGACCCGCGTGGCACCCAAGGTCAAAGTCCCCAGTTCCACGCCCTCGGCCCGCAGGGCGATTTCGCCGTTGAAACCTGCCAGAGCGGCGGCATCAATCCGCGACGTGGACCAGCCCGCCTGCGCCGCCGCCGTTGTGCCAGCGCTTGCCGCGCTTTCGCTGCTGCCTGCAAATCCGGCCAGATTCAGCAAGCCGGTGGTTAGTTGCGCGTTGATGTTGGGTGTGCCGTTCAATGTGATATCGGCAGCACCGCGCAGGGTGTTCCCGCCCAGATCAGCCGTCATTTCGCGCAGGGCAAGGCGGCGGTCAGGGGTCAGGGTCAGTTGCAGCTTTACATCGGCGCTGCGGCCCAAACCTTGGGGCAGCTCAACTGTGCCTGCGCCAAGGGAGGCCAGAAACCGTCCGGTGTCCGGCGTCTTGAACACCAGATCGCCCGCGACCGCACCATTCAGCCCGGCCCGTCCCGCAAGGGTAAAGCCGCCGCCTTTGGTGTCCAGTCGCGCCGTGATTGGGCGCACGTCACCGTTCAGAAATTGGTCGAACCGCGAGATATTGGCCTGAACCGACACGCGGTCGCCCGCTGGCCGCAGCGCCGCGTTGATCACCGCGTCGCCTGCACGCTCGGGCCAATCGAGGGACAGATCAACGCCTTCGTATCTGACCAGATCGGACCCTTCGGCATCGTAAATCAAGGTGGCGTCGGTGATGTTCAGCCGCTGGATGGTCAAGGGGCGCGGTGTGCTTGCGGGTGCGGTCGGTGCCGTTTCAATTTGTGCATCGCTGCCGCCATCGCTGAACTGCCAGCTTGCGCGCCCGTCCTTGCGGTGCTCCAGCCGGATCGTCGGGCTTTGGGCTTCGATGTTGGTGATCTTGATTTCGCCGCGGATGAACGCCAGCGCATCGACGCCAATTGCCGCGTTTGCGGCGGACAACATCGCGCCATCCTTGGCCCATGACGCATTCCCGACCTCAAGCCCACCGGCGCTGACCCCAAGGATGGGCCAAAAGGTGATGCCGACATCGCCGGTGATTTTGACGTCACGCCCCGTCAGATTGCGCAGTTGATCCGCCGCAATCCGCGCGATCCGGTCTGCGGGCAGCAGAAACAAGGACCCGATTGCAACGGCTATGATCAGCAGCAGCACCCCGAAAATTCTGATAATCCATTTCATTGCCCGTCTCCTTGCCCGTTACGGGGTCTTTCCCAGACCCTTTGCATGGCTTATAGCGCATTTCATGAGCACAAACCCACCCAATCTACGCCCTGATCTTGCCCCCAAAGCAAAAATCAGCAACCCGTCCCGCCCCGGCCAGCCAACCATTGGCATGGTATCGCTTGGCTGCCCCAAGGCTTTGGTCGATTCCGAACGGATTTTGACCCGTCTGCGCGCCGAAGGCTATGGCGTGTCGCCAGATTATGCCGGTGCCGACGCGGTGATCGTGAACACCTGCGGCTTCCTTGATTCTGCCAAGGCCGAGAGCCTCGAGGCGATTGGCGAGGCGCTCAAGGAAAATGGCCGCGTGATTGTGACGGGGTGTCTGGGTGCCGAACCCGATTACATCCGCGAACACCATCCGCGCATTCTGGCCGTCACCGGCCCGCATCAATACGAACAGGTGCTGGATGCCGTGCACGCCGCCGTGCCGCCGTCGCCAGACCCTTTCATTGACCTGCTGCCCGCCCAAGCCGTCAGCCTGACGCCGCGCCACTACAGCTATCTGAAAATCTCCGAAGGCTGTAACCACAAGTGCAAGTTCTGCATTATCCCCGACATGCGCGGCCGCCTGCAATCGCGCCCCGCCCATGCGATCATGCGCGAGGCTGAAAAGCTGGTGCAAAGCGGCGTGAAAGAACTGTTGGTGATCTCGCAGGATACCTCGGCTTACGGGGTTGATATCAAACATGCCGAAGATCGCGGCCACCGCGCCCATATCACCGATCTGGCGCGTGATCTGGGCTCGCTTGGCGCGTGGGTGCGGCTGCACTACGTCTATCCCTATCCGCATGTGCGCAACCTGATCCCGCTGATGGCCGAAGGGCTGGTGCTGCCCTATCTGGATATCCCCTTCCAGCACGCGCATCCTGATGTTCTAAAACGGATGGCGCGCCCTGCTGCGGCTGCCAAAACGCTCGACGAAATCGCCGCCTGGCGCGACACCTGTCCCGATATCACCCTGCGGTCGACCTTTATCGTGGGCTATCCCGGCGAGACGGAGGCCGAATTCCAGACCCTGCTGGATTGGCTGGACGAGGCGCAGTTGGACCGCGTGGGGTGTTTCCAATATGAAAACGTCGATGGTGCGCGGTCAAATGCGTTGCCGGATCACGTGGCCGATGAGGTCAAACAAGACCGCTGGAACCGGTTTATGGAGAAAGCGCAGGCGATTTCCGAGGCCAAGCTGGAGGCCAAGGTCGGTCGCCGCATGGATGTGATCATCGACGAGATCGACGGCGATGCTGCAACCTGCCGTACCAAGGCCGACGCGCCCGAGATCGACGGGAACCTGTTCATCGACGAAGGCTTTGAGGGGTTGTCGGTGGGCGACATCGTCACGGTCGAGGTCGAGGAAGCGGGCGAGTATGATCTATGGGGGCGGGTTGTTTGAGGGGGCAGCACGCTCTCTGAAACAATGCCGCGATTTGCCGGACAAGACCCCGATGTATCGGGCAAGCCGCCGCCGGCTTTCAGTGCTGCCCGTCAGGCATTCAGCCCGATCACGATGATGCCGATTGTCATGAGAACGGCAGCGCCTAAACGGCGTTTCCAATTGCCCTCTTTCAGGATGATGAAGCCGATAAGCGTTGCGAAAATAACGGATGTTTCACGCAGCGCTGAAACGGCCCCCAAAGGCGCAAAGTTTTTGGCGTAAAGCACCAGACCATAGGCGGTGATCGAAACCATGCCGCCTGCAATGCCCACAAGCCAGACCTTCATCGGCAGCCGGGCCAGCGTGTCGCGTTTGCGCCATCCGATAAAGCCCGCAATGAACAGATGCAAAAATGCGCCCCACGCCCAATAGCTCAGGGTGTTGCCTGAAATCCGGACGCCGACACCGTCAACGAGCGAATAGACCGAGATAAAGAACCCCGTCCCCAGTGAAAAAAGCAGGGCCGTCTTGCCAATGCCTGACCGCAGAGCGACCCAATTGCTGAGGATAATTCCGGCGGCGATCAGCCCGATCCCGGCCAAAACGGCCCAGGACAGGACTTCGCCCAGCAAAAGATATGCCCAAAGCGACACAAGCACCGGCACGATCCCGCGTGCAATCGGGTAGACGACGCTTAGATCGCCATGTTGGTAGGCACGCCCCAGCAGGTAGAAATATCCGAAATGCACGATCGTAGACATCGCGATATAGGGCGCGCTTTGCAGATTTGGCAGGGGCAGCAAAAGCACCATCACCAGCCCCGGAATGACGTGCCCTAGTGCCACAAGGCCAAGGGTGGTTGTCCGGTCGACGGCTGTCTTTACGATGGCATTCCAGACCGCATGAAGTATGGCCGCCGACAGGATGATTGCAATAATAAAGGGCGACATCTGGGTCTTTCGGGGCTGGGCGCAGGAGGGGGCGGGCCGTGATCGGTTCCGTTTGACGAACATTTACAGAAAATACCGACTTGGCAAGCCGCGCATGCCGCAGCCGATCTGCCCGAACCCATTGTCAAAGAAACACTCTTTCCACCGGCACGCTTTTTAAGCCTAATGGGGCAACCGGATCAAAAGGGAGTGGCGTCATGGGCAGCACCAAAAACGTTCTGTTTATCGTTATCGACCAATTGCGCGCCGATTGTGTGTTTGGCCCGATGGCAGACCATATCGACATCCCCAACCTGCGCGCGCTGATGGCGGATGCGGTGACCTTTCAGCGCCATTTTTCGGTCGTGTCGCCCTGTGGGCCTTCGCGGGCCTCTTTGTTGACGGGGCAATATGCGATGAACCACCGGTCGGTGCGCAATGGCACGCCGCTGCGCCACGACGTGCCCAATGTCGCAACCGAAATGCGAAAATCGGGCTATGTTCCGATGCTGTTCGGGTACACGGATACCTCGCAAGACCCGCGCGTATTTCCCGCCAATGATCCGGCGATGCACAGCTATGAATACCCGATGAACGGGTTTCAGGAAGCCGTCGAAATGCGGTTTGAAATGTCGTACCCGTGGCGGTCGCATTTGATGGCGCAGGGTTATGAATTCGACACCTATCAAGACGTGTTTCGGCCTGTTTCGCCGACGGGCGGGGTGCCGAGGATCAATGATCCGGCGCTTTATTCCCATGCCGACAGTGACACTGCGTTTCTGACCGACCGGTTTCTTGCGACCATGCCCGCCTATCACGATCAGGACTGGTTCGCGCATCTGACCTATATCCGGCCCCATCCGCCGCTCGTGGCTCCTGCACCCTATAACGACATGTACGACGCTGGCAGTATCCCTTTGCCCATACGTCACGCCGATCCTGCAACCGAAATCGCGCAGCACCCGTTCTTTGACCCGACGATTGCGCAGAAAACACCGGCGGGGAATGTCGTGGGCTTTCCCGATCTGGACCCTTCCGACGAAAACATCCAAACCTTGCGCGCGATTTATTTCGGGCTGATCACCGAAGTGGATGCGCATATCGGGCGGGTGGTGCAGTTTCTGAAAGACAGCGGCCAATATGAAGACACCTTGCTGATCGTCACCGCAGATCACGGTGAAATGTTGGGCGACCGTCATTGCTGGAGCAAATTCACCCCGCATGACGCGGCCTTTCATACGCCCTTGATCATCCGCCAGCCGGGCAATGCGGATCGTGCCGGTACTGTCGTGACAACCCCGGTCGAGACGATAGACATCACGCCCACGATCCTCGATTGGGTGGGCCAAGATATTCCCAATTCCATGGATGGCAGATCGCTGTTGCCGTTGTTGGCGGGAAAGACACCCGCCGATTGGCGGCGCTATTCGTTTTCGGAACTCGACTTTTCAGAACCCGAAACCCCAACCCTGTGGGAGCAATCCTTGGGGACGGGGCCAAGTGATTCATCTTTGTCGATCCTGCGCGAAGACCGTTTTACCCTTGTTACGTTCGCGGCCGATCTGCCGCCGATCCTCTATGACCATCACGGCGACGGAGAGGCCGAGAACGTCGCACATAAACCCGAATTCGCGGCGGAACTGTACCGGATGACCCGGTTGATGTTGCAGCACTGGATGAAGAACATGGACCACACATTGTCACTGGCCACGATCACAGACGCAGGGCCGCGCGTTCAAAAACGGTATAAAACGAGTGATTTAGAAAACGGCTGACGGTTGGGTGAACCCCATGCGCCAAAGGCGGCATCGGGGGAAAGCAACCTGCTTTCGGGGTGGGGGGAATGGGCCGGACATGCCGGTTTTTGGGCTGAAAATAGACGATTTTTGCGCGGTTAAACGGTCTCTTGCGCCAATCGACAGCACTTTGGCCTGAATGGAAATTGTTGACAGGTGCCATAGAATAGCCGCTACTCTGGGTATCTGCTGGGAATTTTTCATGCCAAAAACATTGTGCGCGCCCTTAGATGTGGCATCGACCAATGCAAATCCAAGACAATTAACGACTGCCGTGAAGCGCCACGGCCAAATCGTTTGGCATGGGCTCCTGTCCGTCCAAACGCTTCGTTTTATATCGTTTATGCCTAATGCCAGGGCATTTCTTTCAAATCCAAAGATAATCTTACACCGATGCACAAAAACGGGGTGCGTTGCCGAAGGACCGTGTCACACCGTTTTTACATCCAACCCATAAAACCAACATAATGCGGCAAACGCATTGCAGGCGCAAAAGGGCACAAAGCCCAGCGGTCCGGAAAAGGATACGCACATCACGACCAACAAGGAGAGACGAATGAAGAAGGTACTTTTATCCAGCGCGGCGATGACGCTTATGGCGGGTGCTGCGATGGCGGCCTGTCCGGCTGTCACCGTTTCCGATCCGATGGGCGTCGCCGCTGGCGCATTTCCGCAGCAATATGAACTGGCCGAATTTCAAGGCCTGGCCGATTGCACCCTCGAGATGTCCGAGAACCCGGATATCGCCGCCCTGAACGGCCGCATTCGCGGCAACCCCGAAATGCCCGCACTGGCCGACCGTTTGCCGTCCGAGCCTTTGGTCGTCGCCCCCTATGACATGATCGGCAGCTATGGCGGGACGTTCAATGCCCTGTCCAACGCGACCGAGGCGGGCACATCCGACTTTATGTCGGTGCGCCACGTCAATCTGGTGCGCTATGCCGATGACCTGACCACCATCGTGCCCAACGTCGCAAAAAGCTGGTCATGGAATGACGACTATACCCAGCTGACATTTGTCCTGCGCGCAGGCCATAAATGGTCCGACGGCCAGCCCTTTGGTGCCGAGGATGTCGCGTTCTGGTACGAGAACCTTGCGCTTGATCCCAAGGTGATCGAAAGCCCCAAGGATTACGTTCTTGCCGGTGGCGAGCCGATGAAGGTCGAGGTCATTGACCCGCTGACGGTGCGTTTCACCATGCCATCGCCCAAGCCCGGGTTTCTGGCCCATTTCGCCAACCACTATGCCCAAGGCTTTCAGCCCAAGCATTTCCTTGGCCAGTATCACCCGGCCATCAACCCCGACGCCGATACATTGGCACAATCGCTTGGGTTTGAAGGCGGCTATGACCTGATCAAAGCCTATTACGGCAGCTCTGACTGGATGGACACGCCAACACCGATGCTGGCACATCCCGACAAGGTCGCAAACCTGCCGCTGGATGCAGCACCGACATTGGAAAGCCACATCGTGATTTCCGAGACGACCGAGGGCCGTCAATTCGTGGCGAACCCCTATTACTACATGGTCGATACAGCCGGCCATCAACTGCCCTATATCAACGAAATGGACGAAATCTTTGTCGGCGAAAGCGAAGTGCGTCTGCTCAAGCTAGTGAACGGCGAAGTGGATTATAAAGCGCAGGCTTTGCAAATCGACTACGTCCCGCTGTTGATGGAAAACCAAGAGAAAGCCGGCTTTACCGTCGATCTGAAACCCGACATCACCATGCCGACTTTTGCGTTCAACGTGACGTCTGAAGATCTGGAAAAACGCAAGGTGTTCGGCGATCTGAAGTTCCGTCAGGCCATGTCTGTGGCAATGAACCGCGACGAAATCAACGAAGTCGCGATGTTCGGTCTGGGTACGCCGCAGCAATATGTCGGCTTTTCGCCCACGCCCGGCTTTGTCACACCGGAATGGGAACAGCATTACGCGCAGTTCGATCCTGAAATGGCAAAATCGCTGCTGGATGAAATCGGCGTTGTCGATGTTGACGGCGACGGTATGCGCGAATTGCCAAATGGCGATCCTTTGATCCTGAACCTGCAAGTCGCAACGCAAGGGATATCGATCAAGATTGTTGAACTTGTCGGCCAAAGCTGGAGCGATGTGGGGGTCAACAACACGGTCAAGGAAGTGACATCGGATGAATACCGGTCCTCGCAATCGTCCAACCAGCTGGATGTGACGCTTTGGGAGAAATCGGTACCTTTGGCCGTTGTCTTGGGGAACGCGGAAATCTTTATTCCGCCCTATGACAACTATTTCAACATGCGCACGGCGATGCTGTGGGGCGAATATGTTGACTCAAATGGCGCATCCGGTGTTGAGCCGCCCGCCTATGCCAAGCAGATGATGGAAGACGTCAAAGCGTTTCAGGCAACGCCCGTTGGCACCCCTGAATCGGATGCCTTGGGTCTGAAACTGGTCGAGGCAATGACCGGCAACCTGCTCTTCATCGGTACGGTGAAAGAGCAAAAGCCGATCTACCACTCCAATGCGCTCAAGAACTTCCCCGAGTTCAAGACAGCGTCCTATGCCTATTACCGGACCTACCCTTACCGTCCGTCGCAGTGGTTCTTTGACGAGTAATCATCGCTTGTTGAAATGAACCGGGTTGCGGGCCAGCGTTGTTGGCCCGCAACCTTTATAACAGCGAACCCAAATGGGTCGTCATCTGCTGCGGGGCAAAAACATTCATGGTGCAATTTTTAAGGTTTGCGTTCATCCGCTTGGTGCTTGCGTTTATCACGCTGTGCCTTGTGTCCTTTATCGTTTTTTCCCTGATGGAAATGGTCCCGGGCGATTGTGCAGAACGCTATCTGGCGTTCAAAAACAGCCAGGGCGCGCAGATTTCGATCGCTGACATCGAGGCAGAGCGCGTGCGCCTTGGTCTGGACCGCCCCTTTCTGGAACGTTGGACCGGCTGGATATTCAACGCTTTCCAAGGCGAATTTGGCGACAGTTGCATCTTGCGCCTGAACATCAATCAACTCTTGGGTCAGAAGGTCTGGTTGAGCATCGGCATCTGCCTTGGCTCCCTTTTGCTGGCCTATATCATCGCGATCCCTGTTGGGATCATCGCCGCCACATCGCGCAACCCGTTTCTAAACAACGGGCTGCGTCTGGTCAGCTATCTGGGTCTGGCATTGCCGAACTTCTTGCTGGCGCTGATGATCATGTTGTTTTCAACGGTGATGTTCGGCGACAGTTTGACGGGGCTGTTTTCACCCCAGTACCGCGATGCACCGTGGGACGCCGCCAAGGTCAGGGATTTCCTGAGCCACGTCTGGCTGCCGGTCTTTATCCTTGGCTGGTCGGCCACGGCATTCGCGATCCAGACGGTGCGCGCGCTGATGTCGGACGAGATCAGCAAGCTTTATGTCACCGCCGCTGCGGCGCGCGGGGTGTCGGGCCGCCGCTTGTTGCTGCGCTACCCCGCACGCCACGCGCTAAGCCCGATCATCAATTCGCTGGGGTTCGACTTGAACCGCATCTTTAACGAACTGCCCATCGTGGCCCTGATCCTGACCCTGACCGAGGCGGGGTCGCTGCTGATCGAGGCATTGGCGCGATCGAACGATCAACAGCTTGCAGGCGCGATCATCTTTTTCCTGACGGGCAGCATCGTGGCCATCAACTTTATCACGGACATCGTGTTGGCCTTGGTCGATCCGCGCATCCGCCGCAGCATATTGGGGTAATGAAAATGGCAGATACCAATAGCTATGACGCCGCGATCGACCAAACCGCCAAGGATGCCTATTTTACGGCGTCCCAAGGGCAATTGATCTGGACCCGTTTCAAGAAACAAAAAGCGGCGATGGTCGCGGCTTGGGTGTTGGTGGTGTTGATCCTGTCGGGGATATTTGCGCCGTTCCTAACGCCTTATGACCCGACCATCGCGGGCCGCGACAAAGACTATCTGAACGGTGCCCCCACCGTCCCGCATTTCTGCGATGACAACGGATGTTCGTTCCGGCCGTTCATTTACGCGTTAGAGCGTGAGCGATCGATCAAAACGAACTTCAGGTGGGTCACGACCGTCAACAAAGACAAACGGCATTACCTGAAATTCTTTGTCGAAGGGTCCGAATATTCCTTGTTCTTCATGACCTTCAACACCCATCTGTTTGGCGTGGACGAAGGGTACATCCACCTGTTCGGGACCGATTCAACCGGCAAGGACATCTTTTCGCGCACGTTCCATGCCATCAACACATCGCTTGCGGTGGGGACCATCGGGGTGCTGATCGCCTTTGTGCTTGCCTTGGTGATCGGGGGCATATCGGGGTTCTATGGGGGCTGGGCGGATTCCGTCATTCAAATGGCGACCGATGCCGTGCGTACCATTCCGGCGATCCCGCTGTTCATGGCGCTGGCCGCCTTTATCCCCGACACCTGGAGCGCGGAGGAAAGGTTTTTCTTCATCTCGATCATCTTGGGCTTTATCGGCTGGCCCACATTGGCGCGGCGCGTACGCACCCACATCCTGACCGAACGTAATCAGGAATATGTGCTGGCCGCGCGGCTCTGCGGGGCCTCCAGCGGGCATGTCATCCGCAAACATCTGCTGCCCAGTTTTACCAGCTACATCATCGTCGATCTGGTCATTTCCTTTCCGTATATGGTGCTGTCCGAAACCGCGCTCAGCTTTATCGGGCTTGGCCTCAAGGACCCTGTCAATTCGCTGGGTGTCATGTTGCAAAACGTCACCAGCGCCGATGTTTTGCTGAATTATCAATGGTATTTCATTCCGGTGGTGTTTTTCATCATCCTTGTGATGGCATTTGTGTTTGTGGGGGACGGGTTGCGCGATGCGGCTGATCCGTATGGGGATACCAAGAAATGAGCCGACTGATCGACGTTGAAAACCTGACCTTGCAATTCGACACAGACGAAGGCCGCATCACCGCTGTCGATAACGTGTCCTTCAGCCTTGAGGCGGGCGAGGTCATGGGGCTGGTCGGCGAAAGCGGGTCGGGTAAATCCGTGACCGCCAAGTCGCTGATGAAGCTGAACCCCGGCAATGCGGTCTATGGCCCCGACAGCAAGATCACCTTGCATCTGGATGACGGCCCGGTGGATGTGTTGTCGTTGAAAACCGACCGCGAGATGAAGATCGTGCGCGGCGGGGCGATATCGCTGATCTTTCAGGAACCGATGGCCAGTTTCGCGCCTGCGATCTCTATCGGGGACCAGATGGTGGAACAGCTTTTGATCCACACGAATTTCTCCAAGGCGCAGGCCAAGGAGGTGTCGATCGAGATGCTGGACCGCGTTGGCATTTCCGACCCTTCCACACGCTTTGGTCAATATGCGTTCGAACTGTCCGGCGGGATGCGGCAGCGCGCGATGATCGCGATGGCACTGTCGACCAAGCCCAAGCTGCTGATCGCGGACGAACCCACAACGGCGCTGGACGTGACCATTCAGGCGCAGGTCATTGACCTGATGAAGGACCTCGTGTCAGAATTTGGCATGGGGATCGTCTTTATCACCCATGATCTGGGGGTGATTGCGCAGACCGCTGACAAGGTGGCGGTGATGTATCTGGGCCGTTTGGTCGAACAGGGCACCGTGCGGGATGTGATCCGCAAACCTGCGCATCCCTACACCCGCGGGCTGCTGGCTGCCTTGCCAACACTTGATGATATTGACGCACCGCTCACGCCTATCCCCGGCGATATTCCCTCGCCGTTGGAACGCCCTTCGGGCTGCGTCTATCACACCCGCTGCCAAGAGGTGATCGGCCCGCGCTGTGCCGCGCAGGTGCCCGCGTTTCACAACGTCGATGCGGATCACTTTGCCGCCTGCCATCTCTATGATCCGCAAGAGGGGACGACATGACCAACAAACCCTTGATCGCAGCCAAGGGCCTGTCGGTCCACTATGCCTTGCGTGGCAAATTGATCGGCCCGAAACCCTATGTCGGTGCCGTCGAAAACGTCGATATCGAAATCGCGCCGGGCAGCTTTTTCGGGCTGGTTGGCGAATCCGGTTCCGGCAAGACAACATTGGGCCGCGCCATGCTGCGCGCGGCACCGATCAGCCGGGGCGACGTGGTGTTTGACGATGGCGAAGTCGCCTATTCGCTCAAAAAGCTCGGCAAGAAAGAGCTGAAAGACTACCGCAAACGCGCACAACTGATCTTTCAGGATCCCTATGCCGCGCTCAGCCCCCGCATGACCGTGCGCGACATCATCGCCGAACCGCTCGAGGTGATGGGCCTGACCCGCAACCGCGCTGAGACCGACGCGCGGGTTCGCGAAATCGCCGCCAAATGCCGGTTGAACGTCGAACACCTGCGCCGGTTTCCCCATGCGTTTTCAGGTGGTCAGCGCCAGCGTATTTCTATCGCGCGCGCCCTGGTGTCCGGCCCCAAGTTTATCGTGGCCGATGAAAGCGTCGCGGCGTTGGATGTGTCCATTCAGGCGGATGTTTTGAACCTGCTCAAGGCGATCCAGCAGGATATGGGGCTGACATTCCTGTTCATCAGCCACGACCTAAGCGTCGTCGCGCATGTCTGCGATCATGTGGCCGTCATGTATCTGGGTCGCATTGTCGAAACCGCGCCGACGCGCACGCTGTTTTCGGGGCCGCGCCATCCCTATACCAAGGCATTGCTGTCGGCGATCCCGTCGCTGGACCCCGATGACCGGGGCAAGGCGCAAAAGCTTGAGGGGGAAATCCCGTCGCCCACCAACCCGCCGCCAGGCTGTAAGTTTCAAACCCGCTGCCCCGTGGCGATTGACCGGTGCCGCGTGGAGGAACCGACGTTGGAAGCCGCAGGCATCGAACACAAGGTCGCCTGCCATCGCTGGCAGGAACTGGCTGACTAACTGCATGTGGAGTGGTTCAGCGGTGGATCAGGGCAAAAAACCGAACCACCGCCGCTGACCCGTTTCAGGTCTTCTTTTTATCGTTGACGATGTTCATCGACGCGACACCGCTTTGCCCCAGATCGACAGATGCAAACGGCCCGCCGTGGCACATTTCGCCGGGGTCTTTCAGGTCTGCCGGTGCTGCATTCGCCAGAATGGTCTCGGCGAATTGTTCGGCGTTGTCTTTGGGGCGGTACCCCAGAAACGAGGCTTTGGCATTGTCGACCGGTGCGCGGTCGTTGTTTGACACACCGTAAACCACGCTGAACCCGACCGACGGCGTGTCGATGGCACGGGTAACAAGCTGGATCAGGTCATCATAAGACAGCCAAGACCCCAAGGCGCGCGGGTTATTGACCTGTGCGCAGCTCAGGATGCGCAGGCAAACCGCCTCTAGGCCGCGCTTGTCCCAATACATGCTGGCAAGGTCTTCGCTGAAACATTTGGCCAGACCGTAGAACGTATCGGGCTTGTGGGGCGCATCAATGCCGATGAAATCCGCCTTTTTATGCATCCCGACCGCATGGATCGACGACGCGTAAACAACGCGCTGCAACCCGTGCCGATAGGCGGCTTCCCAGATGTTATAGGAGCCGACAAAATTCGGGCCCAGCAATTCTTCGAACGGTTTTTCATCGACGATTGCGCCGAAATGGACAACCATATCAGCGCCTTCCAAAAGCGGCGCAATCTGGTCGTAGACCGCGATGTCGGCTTGGGCGAAACGCTCGTTCGGGTACAAGGTGCCGATGTCATCCGCGATATCGGTGCTGATCAACTCCTCGCACATCTTCGACAAAGGTTCGCGCAGATAAGACCCAAGACGCCCCGCAGCGCCGGTCAAAACCAATTTCTTCAACATTCGTCGTCTCCTTGTTTTTCTTTAGATGATGGCCTGTTCGATCATCTTGCTTTGTGACTCTATCCGGGCGTAATCAAAAGGCGTCAAATCGAGGCTGCGATATTCCCCATAGGCAATCAGTTCAGCAATCCCGCGCCCGATCGCAGGGGATTGTTGCAAGCCATGCCCGGAAAAGCCGTTCATGAATATGAAATTCCCGACCTCGTTATGGGCCCCCAGAATCGCGTTCTGGTCCAGTGTATTATAGGCATAATGCCCGACCCATTCATTGATCACCTTGACCCGTTCAAACTGGGGTATGCGGGTGGCAACGGCTGGCCAGACCTTGTTTTCCCACAGGCTGTGATCAAACCCGAAATCGTCATAGGCAACGGCCGGATCATCGTCAGGCGGCGATCCTGCCATGTAATATTTGCCCTCGCTGCGAACATGGATGCCGGACGGGTCAATCGTCAGTGGCAGATCACGGTCCAACGGGTCGGCGGCATCAAAGACAAAGGTATAGCGTTTGCGCGGCTCAACGGGCAGGGAAACCCCTGCCATCTGCGCAGTGGCAAGGGCGCGGGGGCCTGATGCGTTCACCACGGTGCCGCAGGCAACAATGCAGCCGGATTTCAGCGTGACGGATGTGACCGATTTGCCGTCGGGTGATTTGGTCATCGCGACGACCTCGTCGTGAATAAACTCGACCCCGCCGCGTTTGGCCTTTCGTTTGAACCAGTCAAACATCGTGCCGCCGTCGAAATAGCCTTCGTCGATCAGGTTGTGGTTGCCCGCCAGAATATCGTCCAGCTGATAGAACGGATAGGCGGCGGCAATCTCGTCACGGGTTAGATGTTTTGTGCCTGCGCCAAGAGACGCCTGTATTTGCTGGTTGCGCAAAAGGGTCTGCGCGAACTCGGGATCATCGGCAAGATACATGTAGCCAAAGCTTTGCAGCGCAAGATGCGGTACCTCCGGATCGTTGCCCATGAAGGCGCGGAAATTCTTGATGAACTTTGCGCCGAATTGCGACACCTTGATGTTGATCGCAGAACTGAACTGTTGCCGGATGCAGCTGTTCGTGTGGCTTGTTGACGCGAATTGATATGTGGGGTCACGTTCAATCACCAGAACGGTCCCGTCAAAGCCCGAAGTCTGCGTCAGCCACCACGCAAGGGATGATCCAAATATCGCACCGCCCACAATCACCACGTCATAGGACGAACGCAAATGGGTCATATCAAGGGCCTTTCATGGGTGGTGTTTCGCTTGAGGGTAAGCATCTGCCAATATCGACCCTATTTGTAAGACAGCCGCAATAGAAATTAGGTTGCACCGCATGTGCATGGTATCAAACCGGCTGACAGTATTTTCATTGGAAAAATCCATGCCAAACTTTAGTTAGTTGATTACGCTATAGTATACTTTCGATCTTTTGGAGAACGGACCCGTGCACATGGACCGGAACGAAATTGAAAACCTTATCGCGCGGGTAGCACTTCGGGATCGCGCGGCGTTTGAGCAGCTTTATGATCGTGTTTCCGCGAAACTTTTTGGGGTATGCCTGCGTGTGTTGAACAAGCGCGCTGCAGCAGAGGATGCGATGCAGGATACTTTTGTAAAGATTTGGAAAAACGCAGACCGGTATAATGCCAACGGGTTAAGCCCGATGACATGGCTGATCACGATTGCGCGCAACACGGCCATCGATCGGCTAAGGGCACGCAAAAAGGGCCATCAGGATATTGATACCCCCGGTTTTGAACTGGTTGCCCCCGGTCCCAACCCCGAACAAGCCGCCGTCGCATCCTCAGAGGCGCTGCGTCTGTCAGGCTGCCTCGACACTCTTGAGCAAGACCGCGGCAATGCCATTCGGGGCGCTTATCTGGATGGTGAAACCTATGCCGATCTTGCGGACCGTTTTGGCGTGCCGTTGAACACAATGCGCACATGGCTGCGCCGAGGATTGATCGCCCTGCGGGAGTGTATGAGCCAATGACCGATCAAACAGAGTTTCCCGACAATGACGACATTCATGCCGCAGAGCTGGTATTGGGGCTTGCCTCGGATGATGATCGGACTGCGGGACGTCGGCGGATGGCCACGGACCCGACCTTTGCCGCCCATGTCGTGTTCTGGCAAGAGCGTCTGGCGGCGATGGCCGATAGCATTGATCCGGTTGCCCCGCCTGCAAGGTTGAAACAGCGGATGCTTGCGCAGGTGTTCCCGGCCAAGCGGGTTTCCATCCTTGAGCGGGTGTGGCTCTGGCAGGGGATCAGTGTGGCTGCCCTTCTGTTTGCGGGCTATCTGGGCGTTCAGCTATTGACGATCAATACGCAACCGAACCAACAACCGGCAGTTCTGGCCGCGCAATTGGTGAGCGACACAGGCCCCTTGCAAGTTTTGGCCGTGATTGAACCGGTAAGCCATGAAATTGCGCTGCGGCGGATCGCAGGCGAGGCCCGGACGGATAGATCGTTGGAACTGTGGGCCATTCTGCCCGGACAGGCCCCTATTTCGCTTGGGGTGTTGCCTGACAGTGAAACCGCACGCATTTTGGTGCCGGCCGCGCTACGCAGTCAGGCGGCGCAGTTTACATTGGCGATCACGGATGAACCTTTGGGCGGCTCACCGACGGGCGGGCCAACGGGTGATGTCTTGGCCGCGGGGCCCATGACAACGCTGTGACGGCCTGATGTCAGGAAATGATTGTTGGCGGGGATGGGCGACCTGGCGGCCATCCAGACAATGCGGATAAAACTGTTTGTTTTTTGGTCAGCCGTGGCAACGGTTTGTCATCCAACTTTGTGAATAAAGAAGCGGCAGCATGTTTGGCGTTCATTGATGCTGCAACGTGGTGTTTTCGATCGTATCTGTGCCGCCTGCAAACGGGGGCATCGATCGGTGGGAAAGCGGGTTCAGACCGGTGCAACGTTAATGAGTCTTAAGGTATAACGGAACTCTTTGCCGCTTGAGTAAGTTTAATCAGTGTAAGCGCATGGCGCATGGTAACGAGTATCTGCCGAACGACCCTGATATTCAGGGCGCTCGGCAGTTCAATTCTATCAGGTATCAAGAATGATCCGGTCGAAAGGGGCCTCCCATGAAACGTAGGAATTTTATAAAATTTGGCAGTGTTGTTGCGGCTGCATCTCCGTTTGCTTTCGTCGGGGCCGCGCAGGCGGCTAACGTGGCAAAAGGTGATTTCGAGGTGAGCTTTACCCCCGAACAATGGCGTGCGCGCCTGGACCCTGCTGCTTACGACGTGCTTCGCGAAGCGGGGACGGAGCGGGCTTTTTCCAGCCCTCTGAACGACGAAAAACGCGCTGGGACATTTCAATGCAAAGGCTGCGACCAACCTGTCTACAGCTCCGAGACAAAATTCGACAGTGGAACCGGCTGGCCCAGCTTCTATGCACCATTGGAAAATGCCGTTGCCACGATGGAAGACCGCCGCCTGTTTTCAGTGCGCACCGAGGTGCATTGCGACCGCTGCGGCGGGCATCTGGGCCATGTGTTCGATGACGGGCCAAAACCGACAGGCCAGCGGCACTGCATCAACGGCGTCGCACTGACGTTTAAGCCAGCTGTTTAAACACATAAGCCGCATGATCGACCGCTAGGTCAATGTCACCATATCTTCGGGCCGCCTGTAAAGGGCGGCCCGTCTTGGTTAACAATCTGGGCAAAAACCCAAACCGTTCCTTGGTTTAAACAAACAGCATTTCAGGTTCCACGCGGTTTCGCCCGCAAGGTCGGGTCGGCTTGTGTCGGGTCTTCGGGCCACGGGTGGCGCGGATAGCGGGCGCGCATGTCTTTGCGGACATCGGCGTATGATCCTGTCCAGAACCCCGGCAGATCCGTGGTCACCTGAACCGGGCGCTGGGCGGGGGACAGCAAGGTGATTTGCAGCGGTTGGCCGGCGATCATCGGGTGGCGGGTGACACCGAACACCTCTTGCAGGCGCAACGATATCTGCGGCTGCGCGCCGTCATAATCAATTGCCAGCTTGCGCCCCAGAGGGGTGGTGAAATGCGCCGGTGCTGCCTTGTCCAGCATTTGTTGTTCATCCCACGACAGCCGCGCCACAAGCGCCGGATGCAGATCAAACCCCTTCCAGTCGCCGGTGCTGCGGACATTGGTCAGATGCGGCAGCAGCCAGTCCTCCAGCGTCGCCATCAGATGCGCCTCTGAGAAATCGGGGAAATCGCTGCCCATCAACCGGGCACGGGCAAGGAACAGTTTCGCGGCCTTACCGGGCATTAACCCAAGCTGCCGCACACCGTCCAGCATCGCCAGCGCGATTTCATCGGGGCTGGCGTCTGACCACGCACGATCATCCAGCACCAAGGCACCGAACCGTTCTTGTTGCCGCGTCAGAACCCGCCCTTCGCGGCGGGACCAGATGCAAACATCATGCCAGCCGATCTGTTCGGGAAATGTTGCCCGTAAATCCGCGTCAGACAGGCGCACGGCCTGACGGATGCGCGCCTCGCGGGGGTCACCGTCCAGATCGGTCGCAACCAGCAACCGCTCGCTGGCCATCGGGTCGCCATCAGGCATCACCGCCCCCTTTCCGCCTGACATCACAAAACGCGGGCTGTCGCCCTTGCGGCGCAAGGCTACACGGTCGGGATAGGCCAGCGCGGCAAGCACGCCCAATGTGTCAGGCCCGTCGGTTTTCTGACCCCGCGCAAGGCGCTTGGCCTCTTGGCGGATGCGGGCGAGGGTGGCGTGGTTGACCTCTCCCAAGGTGCGTTTGCCTGCAACGGCGTCCATGCGCAGCGACAGATCAACGGGGGCACCGCGCAGCGGGTGACGCTCCGCCAGAATGGCAGCAAGCGTCGGCGCGCTGCGCCCGCCTTTGGCCACCATATGCGCCAGTCTGGGATGCAAGGGCAGCTTTGCCAGAGCGCGCCCGTGTTCGGTGATCCGCGCGTTACCATCCAAGGCCCCCAACATCTGCAACACAGCTTGGGCCTCTGCCAGACGGCCTTCGTGGGGCGGGGTGACGAAGCCCAGATCAGTGGCCTGAGCCCCCCAGATCGCAAGCTCCAGCGCAAAGGATGACAAATCGCCAACCTCGATCTCGGCGGGAGGAAAGGCGGCCAACGCGCCTTCCTCTCCCTTCGTCCACAGCTTGTAGGCCACCCCTTCGCTGGTTCGGCCCGCGCGACCCGCCCTTTGGGTGGCCTCGGCCCGCGTGACGCGATCCGTCACCAACCGTGACATGCCCGATGCTGGGTCAAACCGGGCACGCCGCGCCTTGCCACCATCCACGACGATCTGGATGCCTTCGATGGTTAAAGACGTCTCGGCGATCGAGGTCGCAAGAACGATCTTCCGCCCTGTTTCCGCCGGCGCAATGGCGGCCCGCTGCGCCTTGAATTCCATCGCACCAAACAAAGGGGCCAAGGTGCAGTCTGACGGTATGCGGTCCCTTAATGCGGCCTCGACCCGGCGGATTTCGCCTTCGCCGGGCAGGAACACCAACGCCGACCCCGGAGAGGTATGCAGCGCATGGATCACCAGATCGGCAACAGCCTGTTCGAACCATTGTTTGCCGGTCGGCCGGTCCAGCCAATGCGATGTCACAGGAAAACTGCGCCCCTCAGAGGTGACAATCGGGGCCTCCATCAAGGCCGCAACGGGGGCTGCATCCAGGGTGGCAGACATGGCCACCAACAGCAGATCGTCGCGCAACGCGCCCGCCACCTCAAGACACAGCGCCAGCCCGAGATCGGCGTTCAGCGACCGTTCGTGGAATTCGTCAAAGATCACGGCACCGACACCGGGCAAATCGGGGTCCTGCTGCAACATGCGGGTCAGAATGCCTTCGGTCACCACCTCGATACGGGTCTGGGCGCTGATGGCGGATGCCCCGCGCACGCGAAAGCCGACCGTCTGGCCGACATCCTGCCCCAGGGTGGTCGACATCCGTTCGGCAGCCGCCCGCGCGGCAAGGCGGCGGGGTTCCAGCATGATGATTTTGCCCTTGGTCAGGCCCGCATCCAGCATTGCCAAAGGAACGCGCGTGGTTTTACCGGCACCGGGCGGGGCTTGCAAAACGACACGGCCGGACGCGCGCAGGGCGTCAATCACCTGCGGCATCACATCATCAATAGGAAGGTCATAGGCCATGCGTCAGCTTATGGGACAAATGGCTTGCGCCGCCAACCCTTGCGTTGGTCTGGACATTTGCGCCGCATCGCTTGAAAGATGCAGGCCAAGGCATGGGGACGGCGCATGAATATTGATGAATTGGCCAAGGGTATCATTGCAGGCGAACGGCGGGCATTGGCACGGGGGATCACGCTGGTCGAATCCTCCCGCGAGGACCACCGCGCGCAGGCCACAGCCCTTTTGGCTGCGTTGCCCAAAGACCGCGAAGCCCTGCGGATCGGTTTGTCGGGCACACCGGGGGTTGGCAAATCAACCTTTATCGAAAGCTTTGGCATGATGCTGATCGGGCGCGGATTGCGCGTGGCGGTTCTGGCGATAGATCCGTCCTCGTCGCGCTCGGGCGGCTCTATTCTGGGGGACAAGACCCGCATGGATCTGCTGTCGCGCGAAAAGGCCGCGTTTATTCGCCCGTCGCCCAGCCAGACCCATCTGGGTGGCGTGGCCCGCCGCACCCGTGAGGCGGTCAGCCTGTGCGAGGCCGCAGGTTTTGATGTGGTGTTGATTGAAACGGTGGGGGTCGGACAATCTGAAACCGTTGTGGCGGAAATGTCCGATCTGTTCTTGCTGCTTTTGGCCCCTGCCGGGGGGGACGAATTGCAAGGCGTGAAACGCGGGATCATGGAAATGGCGGACATCATCGTGGTCAACAAGGCCGACGGGGATCTGAAACTCGCAGCTTCGCGGACATGTGCGGATTACGCAGGGGCGTTGCGGTTGATGCGAAAGCGGCCCCAGGACCCTGATGGTTTCCCCAAAGCGATGATGGTGTCTGCGCTGCAAGAAGACGGATTGGCCGAGACATGGGACGAGGTCCAGAAGTTGATCGAATGGCGCCGCGACAACGGATTTTGGCAAGGCACGCGTGCGTCGCAGGCGCGATACTGGTTCGAACAATCGGTGAAGCAGGAATTACTGGCCCAGCTTGAAACCCCAAAGGCGAAAGCCGCGCTCAAGGTTCTGGGCGACCGCGTGGCAGAGGGGCTTGAAGACCCGACAAAGGCCGCTCAGGATTTCGTTATGCAGCTCGACCGTTAGGATCGCGGCGGAATTTTTGAAAAATTCCGGCACGATTTTTTTACAAAAAATCGGCACCGGACGAAAGGGCAGGGGCTATCTGGCGGCTTTGGGATGGGCGCTGTTGTAGACTTCCATCAAACGCGCCGTATCGACCGCAGTATAGGCTTGGGTGGTCGACAGAGATGCGTGACCCAACAGCTCCTGAATGGCACGCAGATCGCCGCCCGCGTCCAGCAGATGGGTGGCAAAGCTATGGCGCATGGCGTGTGGCGTCGCTGTTGCGGGCAGCCCCAGTTGCATCCGCGCATCCATCATTACCTGTGAAATCGCCCGCGCTGCCAACGGGCCGCCCCGCATCGCCTTGAACAGGGGGGCGTCGCGTTCCTGTGGAAAGGGGCAGGCGCGCAGATAGGCGTCTACGGCGTCTTTGGCGGCTGGCAACACCGGAACAACCCGTTCCTTGCCGCCCTTACCGACAATGCGTAACACATCCGGCAACGGTGCGTCAGCGCCCTTTAGGCCAAGCGCCTCTGATATGCGCAGCCCGCAGCCCCACAGCAGGGTCAGCACGGCCACATCGCGCGCAGCCACCCATGCATGGCGCGATTGCAATTCAACGCAGTCGATCATCGCTTTGGCGGCATCCACAGCCAAGGGGCGGGGGAGCTTTTTGGAAAATTTTGGGGACCGTGTCGATAGAACGGCGGTGGGCTCGAATCCCTCGCGTTCGGCCAGCCACCGATAGAAGGCTTTGACCGATGACAGCTTGCGCGCCAAAGACCGCGGCCCGACATCCGGCCCGCGTGTTTTGGCCATCCAGCTGCGCATGTCCGAGATGGTCAGCCTGGCCAATGCGCCCAAGCCCTGACTGTCGCCCTTGTGCAAGGTCATGAACGCCAGAAAATCGATCACGTCGCCTTGATAGGCGGTGATTGTATTTTCGGCGGCACCTTTCAGGGCACGTTGGTGGTCAAGCCAGGTTTGCAGCGCATCCCGCGCGGCGGGGCTGATCAGAAGAGCATTTACACCCGTGCTCAAGACAACCAGCGGCGCATCGCCCGCTCGAACACGCCGGTGAAAAAGCCCAACAGGTCTGTGCCTTGTTGCGGCCCGAACATATGCGGGTCTTCCGACCCCAGAATAAGCAGACCGGGCAGGCGGCCATCGCCAAAGTTCAGTTTCAGGCAGGCTTCGGATCTGATCCAGTCGGCGTTATCGCCATAAACGCTTGCGGGGCTGTCCTGAACGCCGCGCAGGGTCACCTGACGCACGTTGCCGCCGCGCCCGGAGGTGAGATAATCATCGATAAAGCCGGGTTCAGCCACGTTCAGTACATCGCCCAGTCGCTTTACCGCCGGATCATTGTCGTTCTGGACAGATTCCAGAACCAGCCTGACGGCATCGACCCGCAGGATGTCAGCAACATCGCCGCCCAGATCGCGCAAGAATGTTTCGAACTCGACAGGGTCAAGCATCCGCAGAATGGCGCGGTGAATTTGATTGGTGCCCGCCAGATTTTCATAGGCAGCGGCGATGACATTACGATGGGTGTCTTCCAGCCGGTCCAGGCGTGTTTCCAGCCGGTCCATCGCGATTCCGCGTAGATCGACGATATTGCCGCCCATCGCACGTTCGTTGGCGGCGATCAGGGCCTGCATCACGTCATTGTCGTCAAGGATGACATCTGGCTGCGAAATGATCGCTTCCCGAAGGGAATCTTCGATTTTGTGGCTACTGCTCATGCTCGTCTCGTTTTTATTTTTTAATGCAATAACACGCGGGAATCCCAAAATCTGCTTTTTTCTTTCGGCAACGCGCCGGTTTTTTCGCAGATTGATGTTTTTCGGCCCCGTGCGCCAATGCAACTTTGGCGTTGATAGGGTCATTGCGGTGTCGAATGAGGGCAGAATCAGGGGACCAAAGAAAGCCGGAGCTCCAGACCGCACCGTCATTCAGCCGGATTTTCCTGCCAGACCCGGGCATGTAGCGTGCGATGCCCAAGAACAGCGCACGCCAGAATGTTTTACAGAATCTTCTGACCGGTCTTGGCCCAGTCGGCCATGAACTGCTCAAGACCTTTGTCGGTCAGCGGGTGCGTGGCCAGCTTTTTGATCACTTCTGGTGGGGCGGTCATCACGTCGGAACCGATACGCGCGGCTTCCAGAACGTGGTTCACCGTGCGGATCGATGCGGCCAGAATTTCAGTCTCGAAACCGTAGTTGTCATAGATGATGCGGATATCCTGGATCAGTTCCATGCCATCAAGGTTGATGTCATCCAAACGACCGATGAACGGAGAGATGAATGTCGCGCCGGCTTTGGCCGCGATCAACGCCTGATTTGCCGAGAAGCAAAGCGTCACGTTCACCATCTTGCCTTCGCCCGACAGAACCTTACAGGCCTTCAGGCCGTCCCATGTCAGGGGCAGTTTGACAACGATGTTTTCCGCGATCTCGGCCAGCTTGCGGCCTTCGGCGATCATGTCGTCTGCCTTGAGGGCGACAACTTCGGCCGACACGGGGCCGTCTACCAGATCACAAATCTCTTTTGTGACTTCCAGAATGTTACGGCCCGATTTCAGGATCAGCGACGGGTTGGTTGTAACCCCGTCGACCATGCCCAGATCGTTCAGTTCTGCAATCGCGTCGATTTCAGCTGTATCTACAAAGAATTTCATATTGCTTCCTTCCGGTTGGAATAGAGTGGCCTAATGGCTATGTCTGTTGCCACACGCTTTAGCGCATGATCCGCGCTGCTGAAACCCTAATTCCCGTAACCCAAGGCCGGAGCCGCTGGTGACATCCCCTGAATTCTTTCACCAAGGTGATTTGGTCGCCGTTCTGACAACCCAACCCTTGGGTCGCGCCCTTGATTACAAGGCCCCCGAAGGCGGCTGCCATCTGGGGGCGTTTGTCGAGGTGCCGCTGGGCCCGCGCAAAGTTCTGGGTGTTGTCTGGGGCGCGGGGCAGGGCGATTACGAATTGTCGAAAATCCGGTCCGTCATACGCGTGATGGACGCCGCCCCCATGCGCGAGGAGTTGCGCGCGTTCCTGAGCAGGGCCGCCGCCTATACGCTGACGCCGATGCCCGCGATGTTGCGGCTGGCCACCCGCGCGCCGGGGCTGGGCGACCCGCCCTCGATGCGCAAGATTTACCGGCGCGGCACATCAGAGCCCGACCGCATGACAGATGCCCGGCGTCGGGTGCTGGAAACCCTGGCGGAATACGGTGATCTGTCCTTTACCCTCAAGGAGCTGGCCGAGATGGCCGGGGTGACGTCATCGGTGATCAAGGGATTGGTTGCGCAAGATGCCGTGGTTGAACAGGACAGCCCCCGCGATGTGCCGTTTTTGCGGATGGACCCAAGCCTGCCCAGCAAAGATCTGACACAGGATCAGGCGGATGCGTCGGCGCTGCTGGCCAAAGGGGTGCACTCAGGCAAATACGGCACGACATTGCTGCGCGGTGTGACGGGGTCGGGCAAGACCGAAGTCTATCTTGAGGCCGTGGCCGCCGCGCTGAAAGCCGGACGTCAGGCGCTGGTGCTGCTGCCCGAGATCGCGCTGACCGAACAGTTCCTCCACCGGGTCGAAGCACGGTTTGGCGCAAAGCCTGCCGAATGGCATTCAGGGGCCACCATGACCGAACGCCGCCGCATCTGGCGCATGGTCGGGCAGGGGCAGGCACAAGTGGTGATCGGTGCGCGGTCGGCGCTGTTCTTGCCGTTCCAGAATCTGGGGCTGATCGTCGTGGATGAAGAACACGACACCTCCTATAAGCAAGAAGAAGGCGTGCTGTACAATGCCCGCGACATGGCGGTGCTGCGCGCATCGATCTGCGGGGCGCAGGTGGTTCTGGCCTCGGCCACGCCCAGTCTGGAAAGCTGGGCCAATGCCGAGGCGGGTAAATACACGCGGGTCGAGCTGACCTCGCGATTCGGGCCTGCCGTCATGCCGGAAATGGGCGCAATCGACATGCGCGCTGAAGGATTGCCAAGCGACAAATGGGTGTCACCGACCTTGCGTGCAGAGGTCGATAAACGACTGGAGCGCGGCGAGCAGGCGATGTTGTTCATCAACCGCCGCGGCTATGCGCCCGTGACGTTGTGTCGGGCCTGCGGGCACCAGATCGCTTGCGATCATTGTGATGCGCGCATGGTCGAACACCGGTTCCTCAAGCGACTGGTCTGCCATCAATGCGGCGAAAGCAAACCGATGCCCGATGCCTGCCCGTCCTGCGAGGTCGAAGGCAAGTTGGCCGCCGTGGGGCCGGGGGTCGAACGGTTGGGCGAAGAGGCCGCCGAGCTGTGGCCGGACGCACGGGTCGCCACGCTGAGTTCGGACATGTACGGATCGGCCCGCGCCCTGAAGGCCGAGATCGCGGGCATTGCCGAGGGGGCCGCAGACATCATCATCGGGACGCAACTGGTCGCCAAGGGCCATAACTTTCCGAACCTGACATTGGTGGGGGTGATTGACGCGGATCTTGGGCTGATGGGGTCGGACCTGCGCGCTGCCGAGCGGACCTTTCAGTTGATGCGGCAGGTCGCGGGGCGTGCCGGACGCGCCGAGGCACCGGGGGCCGCGATGTTGCAGACCTACCAGCCCGACCATCCGGTGATCCGCGCCATTCTGGCGGGCGAGGAAGAAGCCTTTTGGAAGGCCGAGGCGGCAGAGCGGCGGCAGGCCGGTGTGCCACCCTACGGGCGCATGGCGGGGATCATTCTGAGCGGGCCGGATGTGGCTGCGCTGTTTGATGCGGGCAACCAACTGGCGCGGCAGGACGGGCCGCTGCGTGCGGTTGGTGCGCAGGTTTACGGCCCCGCCCCCGCGCCGATTGCACGGGTGCGCGGGCGTCACCGCGTGCGGTTGCTGGTCAAGGCAGACAAGTCGGTGCCCCTGCAAGAGGCGCTGGCCAGATGGGTCGGGCAGGTGCGTTTGAAGGGGGATGTACGGATTGCCGTCGATATTGACCCGCAAAGTTTTTACTGAGTCTTTATTGGTTTTGCCTGACCGGCAAAACATGCCTTCGGCGAGGATTTATTTCCATTTGGAAGAGGCGGCGGGATTTCATTGCACCGCCTTCGTTTGATTTGACCTCGTCAAGGTTGGGAATGGGGCGTAAAGGATTTGCCATGACCCAATTTGTGACCCTTGAGGATGCCAAGCATCAACCGTTTTGGCGCCGCCCGGTGGCGTTGTTGTTCCTGATGGCTTTGGCCATGCCGGTGGCGTTCAATACGTGGTCGGCGTTGCTGAATAACTTTGTGATCGAGGTCGCGAATTTTGACGGCTCGGATATCGGGCTGTTGCATACGGTGCGCGAGATTCCGGGGTTTCTGGCTGTTGGTGTGATTGCGATCATCATCTTTGTGCGCGAGCAGGTCCTGGGATTGGTGTCGCTGGTTTTGCTGGGGGCGGCCACGGCTGTCATGGCCTGGTTCCCGTCAATGGGCGGCATTTTGACGATCACCATGCTCAGCTCGATCGGGTTTCATTATTACGAGACGGTGAACCAGTCGTTGCAGTTGCAATGGCTCAAGATTGAAGATGCGCCGCGGATGATCGGCTGGTTGATGGCGGCGGGGTCTGCTGCGACTTTGGTGGCTTACCTGGCGATTATGGCGCTGTGGGACACGCTGTCGCTGTCCTATAACATCGTTTACATGATTGGCGGCAGTGTCACCGTGGTCGTCGCCTTGTTCGCGCTGTTTGCCTATCCGCAGTTCGAGGCACCGCATCCGCAGGTCAAAAAGATGGTGCTGCGCAAGCGGTATTGGCTCTATTATGCATTGCAGTTCATGTCGGGCGCGCGGCGTCAGATATTCGTGGTGTTCGCGGGCTTCATGATGGTCGAACGGTTTGGCTTTGATGTGCATGAAATCACCCTGCTGTATTTGGTCAACCTGATCGCCAACATGATATTCGCGCCGCTTATGGGGCGGGCTGTCGGGTTTTTCGGGGAACGGCGGACGCTGTCGTTTGAATATGTCGGGCTGATCATGGTGTTTCTGGCCTATGGCGGCGTTTATTATCTGGGCTGGGGTGTGGTCGTGGCGGCGAGCCTGTATGTGATTGACCACATGTTTTTTGCGCTGGCGCTGGCCTTGAAAACCTATTTCCAGAAGATCGCCGATCCTGGTGATATCGCGCCCACTGCGGCGGTTGCCTTTACCATCAACCATATTGCGGCGGTGTTCCTGCCTGTCGGCCTTGGCCTGCTGTGGCTGGTGTCGCCCGCTGCGGTATTCGTGCTGGCCGCGGCGATGGCGGGGGTGTCGCTGATCCTGTCCTTGATGATCCCGCGCCACCCCATGCCGGGCAACGAGACGATATTTTCGCGACCACAGACCGTGGCCGCCCAATAGCCAAGCCTTGACCCGACCCGCGCCCCTGCTTTAGGCGACGCGAGCAACCTGCGGAGAGACCAATGCCCACATTCACAGCCCTGACGACCCTTGAAGGACGCACGCCAGCCTATGCTTTGGGCGAGGCGATGGAGAGTTTGACCCCGGAGCCAACAGGGGTTGGCGTGTTCGAGATGGAAGACGGATCGGGCCTGTGGGAAGTGGGCGGCTATTTCGAGGAAGCCCCGGACCAGACTGCCTTGGCAATTCTGGCGGCTGCGATGGGCGCAAAAGATTTCGTGGTTTCCGAACTGCCCGAGACCGATTGGGTGGCCCATGTGCGCCGCGAACTGTCCCCCGTCGAGGCGGGTCGGTTTTTCGTTTATGGCAGCCACGACGCCGACAAGGTGCCCGAGGGCTGTGAGCCGCTGTTGATCGAGGCCGCGATGGCATTCGGGACAGGGCATCACGGCACGACATTGGGCTGCCTGCGGGCGCTGGACCGCTTGGCCAATGGCGGTATGGTTGCGCAGAACGTGGCTGATATCGGCTGTGGCACTGCCGTTTTGGCGATGGCTGCCGCGCGGATATGGCCGAACCCCGTGTTGGCCAGCGATATCGACGAGGTTGCGGTTGACGTGGCGCGGGCGAATGCTGCGGCGAACGGGCTAAGCGATCGTTTGATCTGCGTAGAGGCAGCCGGGTTTGATCACCCCGATCTTGCCGCAAAGGCCCCCTTTGATCTGATCTTTGCAAATATCCTGAAAGGGCCGCTGGTTGCGCTGGCCCCGGATATGGCAGAGGCGCTGGCCCCGAACGGCATGGCGATTCTGTCTGGAATCCTGAACGAGCAAGCAGATGACGTGGTTGAGGTTTATGCACGATCTGGCATCAATCTGGTTAACAGAGAGATGATTGGCGACTGGACAACGTTAACGGTCCAGAAATCGACACAATAACAGCCGCTTTTGCGCCGCATTTGGTGCGATTTTGTGGAAAATGGCGTTTTTTTCCTGTATTGTATGTTTTGTGAAAGGTGGGGGCCTTAAGCAATCCGAGGCGACCATGGTTGAGACACATCAACAATTTGGGAAGCGCGTTAATAATTTGAACCGCAAGCACAAAGCTTTGGCGAATGGTTATTATACAACAATTCGTAACGACGGACTGGTCATTGCAAGGCCACGTCGTCGGGACACAGGCCTGCCCGTCAAATATATTCTGGCACTGGTGGTTCTGTTTGTCTTGCTCAAGGCATTTATGCTGTCGGCAAACGGGCCGGGCACATATCAGATCCGGCTCAATGCCCTGAGCGAGGGGACGGCAATTGAGCGGGCCGGTGCTTGGATTTTGCAAGTGGATCCGGTGACGCAAGCGCTGGCCAACAAGATCGGTCCGGTCTTGCGGGGCGATGTTGCAAAGCTTTAACCGCACCTGATCTGCTATTTAGAAAAAAATTTAGCCACGCTACCGTCTGGTAGGCGTGGCTATTTTTTGTCCGATGGACTGCCCTTGGGGCATGGGTCTGTCATTGCGCGTTAGCGAATGAAGTGGTTCAGCGCGACATTTTCGATATCGCCACGTGTCAGGCCGATATCATCAAGTTCGCGGTCTGTCAGTGAAGACAAAGCGTTGCGTGTTACGCGTGCATCGTTCCAGGCAATAACGCTGGCAACAATGTCACCCAGATGGGAGAAAGCGCGGTTGACTGTGGAAGCCGTCGCGTAGTTGGTTGTTGGTGTGTAGAACATAGCCATGAGAGCCATCCTTGAATTTCAAATAAACTGGTAGTCGCGTCGTTGTGCCCAGCAACTAGGCAGTTTGAAAACACGCCACAACACGCAGACTTGCATGTGTGATCTGCGTTTGCTGCATAGCAGCATAATCCGCCGGAGCCGTAGTAAAATATGGCGAATCCAAGGCACAGCGATTGCCGTGAACAGATGTCCGAGCGTCGCTTTCGCGCAGTTAAGCGCGGCAAATGCGCCAATTGTGTCCATTTCAAGGCATATGGGAAAAGGCCTTGGTGGATGTTCGTGTTTTGTGCTAATTGTCGAAAAAGATAAAAACTGAGGTAAAAAAGCACATGATACGGGTAATCGGGATTGATCCGGGGCTGCGCAACATGGGGTGGGGGGTCATTGATGTGGCCGGAAGCCGGATAAGTCATGTTGCAAACGGGGTTTGTGTGTCCGAAGGGCCGGATCTGGCTTCGCGGCTTTTGTCGCTTCATGCACAGCTGACCAGAATAATGGTGACCTACCGCCCGCAATCCGCTGCGGTCGAGCAAACATTCGTGAACAAGGACGGTGCTGGCACGCTAAAGCTGGGCCAGGCGCGCGGAATCGCGATGCTCGTGCCTGCGCAGGCGGGGTTGGCGGTGGGTGAATATGCGCCCAACACCGTCAAGAAAACCGTCGTGGGCGTCGGCCACGCGGATAAGGGGCAGGTGTTGCACATGGTGCGTATGCAACTGCCGGGGATCGAGATCGCAGGCCCGGATGCCGCCGATGCATTGGCGATTGCGATTTGTCATGCGCATCACGGCGGGGCCAGCACCTTGGCCCAGGCGGTCGCAAGGGCAAGCGCATGATTGGCAAGATTACAGGCCGTATTGATTACCGCGCCCCCGATCATGTGCTGATTGATGTGCGCGGTGTCGGGTATCTGGTCTATTGTTCAGACCGCACATTGGCAGCGCTTCCGGGTGTCGGGGAGGCAGTCGCCCTGTTCACCGACTTGGTCGTGCGCGAAGATTTGATGCAGTTGTTCGGCTTCCAGACCCTTGTTGAAAAGGAATGGCACCGCCTGCTGACCTCGGTTCAAGGCGTCGGTGCCAAGGCATCGCTGGCGATTCTGGGCGCGCTTGGCCCTGATGGCGTCAGCCGTGCCATTGCGCTTGGTGACTGGAATGCCGTCAAAGCGGCCAAAGGCGTTGGCCCGAAAATTGCGCAGCGGGTTGTTCTTGACCTCAAGGACAAGGCACCGGGTGTGATGGCGATGACTGGCACGCTGGCCGAAGCCCACGGCGAGGTTGAAGCGATGCAAGTGATCGAATCCCCCGCGCCCAAGCGCAAGCCAGTACCGGCCCCCAATCAATCGGCGCAATCGGAGGCGCTGTCTGCACTTGGCAACCTTGGCTATGGTCCGGGGGATGCCGCAGGGGCGGTGGCGCAAGCCGCCGGCGAAAACCCCGATGCGGAAACACCGGCCCTGATCCGCGCGGCGTTGAAACTTCTGGCCCCCAAGGGGTAGAGTAGCCGCATCGGCATAAAGCGCCCCAAAGTTTTGGAAATTGAATGATCGACAGCGACCCCACCTTGCGGCCCGATCCGCTGCCAGAGGATTTTGACCGCGCCTTGCGGCCTCAGATGCTGGATGAATTCGTGGGCCAGGCCGAGGCGCGTTCGAACCTCAAGGTATTTATCCAATCCGCCAAGCAACGCAAAGAGGCGATGGACCACACGCTGTTCCACGGCCCCCCCGGTTTGGGCAAGACGACGCTGGCACAGATTATGGCGCGCGAATTGGGTGTCGGGTTTCGCATGACATCTGGGCCGGTGCTGGCCAAAGCCGGTGATCTGGCGGCGATCCTGACCAACCTTGAAGCCCGCGATGTCTTGTTTATCGACGAAATCCACCGTCTGAACCCCGCCGTCGAAGAAGTGCTGTACCCCGCACTTGAAGATTTTGAGCTGGATCTGGTGATTGGCGAAGGACCCGCCGCGCGCACCGTGCGGATTGAATTGCAGCCCTTTACGCTGGTGGGGGCCACCACGCGGATGGGCCTGCTGACCACGCCGCTGCGCGACCGCTTTGGCATCCCGACCCGGCTGGAGTTCTATACAGAGGATGAGTTGTTCATCATCGTGGACCGCAATGCCCGCAAGCTGGGCGCACCGGCGGATGAGGGCGGCGCGCGCGAAATCGCCAAACGCGCCCGTGGTACGCCGCGGATCGCAGGGCGTCTGTTGCGCCGCGTCGTGGATTTCGCGGTGGTCGAAGGCAACGGCCGTGTAACGCAGGAACTGGCCGATATGGCACTGACGCGGTTGGGTGTTGACCGTTTGGGTCTGGACAGTGCCGACCGCCGCTATCTGCGGCTGATTGCCGAGAATTACCAAGGCGGGCCGGTCGGGATCGAAACGCTGTCAGCAGCCCTGTCGGAATCACGCGATGCGCTGGAAGAGGTGATCGAGCCGTTCTTGTTGCAGCAGGGCTTGATCCAGCGCACACCGCGCGGCCGGATGCTGGCGCAAAAGGCATGGACCCATTTGGGAATGGCACCGCCAAAACCACGGGCGGACCTGTTTGGCTGACGTCGCGCAGCCTTCGGCGAGGATTTTAGACCATTTGGAAAATGTGATGACACCACAAGATATCGAAAAACTGTTTACGCGGGACAGTGGGGATTTTGTCTTTGCGCGGTGGGGGCGGCCCCTTTCGCCTGTTGTGTTCGGCGTGGACGATGCGACCCTGTCTGTCATCAAGGGCGCGCTGGAGGCGGTTTGTGTTTTGTCGGGTCACAAGATGGCCGAGACGGACCCGGAACTGGGCAGCAATCTGATGATGTTCTTCTTCAAGGAATGGGCCGAACTGCCAGAGGTGCCGGGGCTGGATCGTCTGGTGCCGGATTTGGGGCCTTTGGTCGAGAAGCTGGAGGCGGTGGATGCCAATCAGTACCGGTTGTTCCGGTTTGACGAGGCCGGTGCGATCAAGGCCTGCTTTGTGTTTTTGCGCATGGACGAACATCTAAGTTCGGTGCCTGCGCAGACCTTGGCGCTAAGCCAGATTGTGCAGTCCTTTCTGCTTTGGTCTGATGTGGCCTTCAAGGACCGGTCGCCTTTGGCTGTTGCGGATCAAACCACCATCCTGCGCCCCGACATAGCAGAGCTTTTGCGGGCGGCGTATGATCCGGTGCTGCCATCTGCTGCGCAGGATGCGTCCCATGCGCTGCGTCTTTTTGCGAGGTTAAACAAACCCCAATGACCCATACCCTGCCGATCCGCGTCTATTACGAAGATACCGATATGGCGGGTATCGTCTATTACGCCAATTATCTGCGCTATATTGAACGGGCGCGCAGCGATTGGGTCCGCGAGATCGGGATCGACCAGCTTGAGATGAAAGCGGATGGCGTTGTTTTCGCGGTGCGCAGGGTCGAAGCAGACTATATCGCGCCCGCAGTTTTCGACGATCTGCTTGAGGTGCGGACATGGGCGACGTCCATCGGGCCTGCGCGCATGAAGATGGCCCAGGAGGTCTGGCGCGGCGATACGGTGCTGTTTCGCGCCGCAGTCACGATTGTGTGTATCAGCGCCAGCGGGAAACCGTGCCGATTGCCAGCGAAACTTCGCTCAATCCCTCTGTGACGCGCGGATTGACGCCATAATCCTAGCAATCGACATTGCACTCGGCTAAGCTTGTGCCAAATAGCGCCTTGGAAAACAGGGCCGTTGAGGCAGAACAGCCCCGAGAGGGGCCCTTAGTAAAGAGCAGAACCGATGGAAGCAGAAACGCTGGCGGCGGCGAGCGAGATTGATTTCTCGCTCTTGGGTCTATTCCTGCGCGCGACATTCACCGTTAAATTAGTGATGATCAGTTTGATCGTTGCATCGTTCTGGTCATGGTCGATCATTGTGCAGAAGATGCTGCAATATCGTCGGGCCAAGGCCGAGGCCGATGCTTTTGATCAGGCGTTCTGGTCGGGCGAACCTTTGGACGGGTTGTATGACACCATCGGGTCGGACCCTGACGGGGCCGCGCAAAAGATATTTGCCGCTGGCATGACCGAATGGCGCAGATCGCACCGCGAGGATGGTGATCTGATACCCGGTGCCACTGCGCGCATTGACCGGTCGATGGACGTGGCCATCGCCAAGGAAGCGGAAAAGCTGCAAAAGGGCTTGCCCGTCCTGGCGACCACCGGATCGACAGCGCCTTTTGTCGGGCTGTTCGGGACGGTCTTTGGGATCATGCATTCGTTTATCGAAATCGCTTCGCAGCAAAATACCAGTCTTGTGGTTGTGGCCCCCGGCATCGCCGAGGCGCTGCTGGCGACCGGCATTGGTCTGCTGGCTGCGATTCCGGCGGTGATCTTCTATAACAAGCTGAGCGCGGATTCAGATCGTATCCTTGGCGGTTACGAAGCATTCGCCGATGAATTCGCCACCATCCTTAGCCGCCAGTTGGATAGCTGACCGATGGGGGCTGGTATCGCAAAAAAATCGGGCGGTGGCGGACGCGGACGGCGTCGCGGCCGCGCGCAGCCGATGGCCGAGATCAACATTACGCCTTTCGTGGACGTGATGCTGGTGTTGTTGATCATCTTTATGGTCGCGGCACCGCTGCTGACGGTCGGTGTGCCGGTCGAATTGCCGAAGACCGCGGCGACCGCATTGCCATCCGAGCAGGAAGAGCCTTTGACCATTACGCTGTTGGCGGACGGGTCGGTGCAGATTCAAAAGACCGAAACCGCGCGCGGCGACCTGATTGCCAAGCTGCGAGCCATTGCGACAGAGCGGGCAAGTGATCGGGTGTTCCTGCGTGCTGACGGGGCTGTGTCATATGCGATGGTCATGGAAGTCATGGGCGCGCTGAACGCCGGCGGCTTTTCCAACATCGGTTTGGTGACTGAAACGGGTGGCCCAAAGCTGGACGGCACTGGGACGTCGGGCGGTTAACCATGCACACGGGGCATTACATTTCTGGGGCAGGGCATCTGGGGCTGATCGCCTTTTTGCTGTTTGGCGGCGTTTTCAGGCCGGACCCTGAACCCTTTGAGATGCAAGAAGTATCGGTGCTGTCGGCAGCCGAGTTTGACGCGCTTGTTGCCGCGTCGCAATCGGCAGAACCGCCGAGCGAAGCGGTGCAGTCCGAGACACCACCAGCCCCCGCAGAAACACCCGAGCCCGAAATCCAGCAGCCCGAACTGATCGAGCCTGAGGCACCAGAGCCCGATCCTGTACCAGAGCAACCCGCACCAACGCCGCCACCCGTGCCAGAGGTCAGCGAAGCAGCACCCGAATTGCCCGAACCACCGGCAGAGGTCGCCGTGATTGCGCCCGAAGTGGCACCTGTCGCTGTGCCGCGTCCGGTGGACCGTGTCGCCCCCGAAGCCGTGGCCCAGCCCGACCCCGAGGCACGCCCCGATGTGGTCGAGCAGGAAGCCGCAACGCCCGATGCGCCCGCCGAGAAAGTCGTGGACGAAGCGCAAGAGGCGACCGCGCCGGAAGAAGCGACAACCGAGATCGTGACCGAAGCTGCCGAGGCCCCCAAGGCCGCGCCGAACCAGTCGGCCCGCCCGCCTGCGCGCAGGCCAACGCCCCCTGCGCCGCAGGTGGCCGAAGCGGTTGAAACGCCTGATCCGACCCCGAAACCCGATCCGAAACCAACGCCAAAACCCGATCCAAAGCCAGCCGAACCCAAGGTTGACACGGATGCGGTTGCCGCGGCCCTGGCCGAAGCATTGGGCGGTGAAGATAAGCCCGCCAAACCTGCGCCCGCAGCCCCCACCGGACCGCCTTTGTCGAGCGGCGAAAAAGAATCGCTGCGGCTTGCGGTTTCTGCCTGTTGGAACGTCGGCTCGTTGTCGTCAGAAGCGTTGCGCACCACCGTTGTTGTCAGCGTTCAGATGAACCAGGATGGCACGCCGCAAACCAATACGATCACCCTGACGGGCAGTTCAGGTGGCTCACAGGCGGCCGCAGGACAGGCGTTTGAGGCGGCCAGACGGGCGATTATCCGCTGCGGGTCGCGCGGATACCAGCTTCCTGTAGATAAATTTGGCCAATGGCAGAATATTGAGATGACCTTCAATCCTGAAAGGATGCGCATCAAATGATTTTAAGAGTAGTGAGCATATGTCTGGCGCTGATCTGTGCCGTCGCGGGAACCGCTCAGGCCCAGCAGGGCCCGTTGCGGATCGAAATCACCGAAGGCGTGATCGAACCTTTGCCCTTTGCGGTGCCCAGCTTTCAGCCCGAAAGCGGCGATGCGGGGCAGATGGCCGTTGATCTGGCGCGCGTGGTTTCCGAAGATCTGGTCGGCTCCGGCCTGTTCCGCGAAATCCCGGCAAGCGCATTCATTTCCACGGTCAGCGATTTCAACGCGCCTGTGCAATATGCCGACTGGAAAGCGATCAACGCCCAAGCGCTGATTACCGGCGCGGTCAGCGTTTCGGGCAACACATTGAACGTGAAATTCCGCCTGTATGATGTGTTCTCGGGGGCCGAGCTTGGTTCGGGGTTGCAATTTTCGGGTACCGTTGATGGCTGGCGTCGCATGGCGCACAAGGTCTCCGATGCGGTTTACTCCCGGATCACAGGCGAGGGCGGATATTTCGACAGCCGCGTCGTCTATGTGTCCGAGACCGGGCCGAAAGATAACCGTCAAAAGCGGTTGGCCGTGATGGATTATGATGGCGCGAATGTCCGTTATCTGACGGATAGTGCGTCCATCGTGTTGGCACCGCGTTTCTCGCCCACCGGTGATCGCATCCTTTATACCAGCTATGAAAGCGGTTTCCCCCGTATCTATGTTCTGGATATCGGATCGGTGCAGCGCCGCGTGTTGGAAAGCGCGGATGGCACGATGAGCTTTGCGCCGCGTTTCTCTCCCTCAGGTAACACGGTTATTTATTCGCTGACCCAAGGCGGCAATACCGACATCTACACAATGGATATCGGCAGCGGGCAATCCGTGCGTCTGACAAATACACCGGCGATCGAAACGGCGCCCAGCTATTCACCCGACGGCAGCCGGATCGTGTTTGAAAGCGACCGTTCGGGCAGCCAACAGCTGTATGTGATGTCGGCCAGCGGCGGCGAAGCGCAGCGTATTTCCTTTGGCGAAGGCCGTTATGGCACGCCTGTCTGGTCCCCGCGTGGCGATCTGGTGGCGTTCACCAAGCAGAACAAGGGCCGTTTTCATATCGGTGTCATGCGTCTGGACGGGTCCGAAGAGCGTCTGCTCACCGCATCGTTTCTGGACGAAGGTCCGACATGGGCCCCCAATGGCCGCGTCATCATGTTTGCGCGCGAAACCCAAGGGACCGGCGGGTCATCCTCGCTGTATTCCGTGGATATTTCGGGCCGGAACCTGAAACCCGTACGCACCCAAGAAGGCGGGTCCGACCCGTCGTGGTCGCCGCTTCAGAACTGATCACCGCAGCGCCTTGGTGATTCCCAAGGCCACGGCGCTGTGTTAACACCAAAGAAACCAGAATTAACGCCAGCTTTATAAAGGCAGCCCTATGAACCGCATCCTGACCAGCACTCTTTTGATCGCCGCCCTCGCCGTATCGGCCTGTACCAACCCCAACCGCTTTGGCGCGGACGGTATGGACGGATCGGGCAACATGGCAAACCTGAACGGCGGGATCATCCCCGGCAGCGCCAATGACCCTGCATCGACGGCCTATTTCCAGCAGTCCATCGGCGACCGTGTGTTGTTCGAGGTCGACCAGTCGACATTGACCCCGGCAGGTCAGGCGACGTTGGACGGTCAGGCCAACTGGCTGAACCAGAACACCGACTATCAGGCCATCATCGAAGGCCATGCGGACGAGCAAGGCACACGTGAATACAACGTCGCCCTTGGTGCCCGTCGCGCAAACGCGGCGCGCGAATATCTGGTGTCGCGCGGCATTTCCGGCAACCGTCTGCGCACCGTCAGCTATGGCAAGGAACGCCCGATCGAAGTGTGTTCGCAAGAAGCATGCTATGCCAAAAACCGCCGTGCGGTCACCGTACTGGCTGGCGGTCTGTCGAGCTAAGAAAGAACGAAACGGTTAGGAATGTTATGATGCGGTTTGCAATGATGATGGTACTGGGGCTGGCCTTTGGGCCGGTCGCCGTACAGGCGCAGGATGCGCAAACTCTGGCGGATGTGCGTCAGGAACTGACCGTGTTGAACGTCGAAGTGCAAAAGCTGCGGCGTGAACTGTCGACAACGGGTGGTGCGTCCTTGAACCTGAGCGGCAATTCCGTTTTGGACCGTATGAACGCAATGGAAAGCGAATTGCAGCGCCTGACATCGAAAACCGAAGAGCTTGAGAACCGGATCAACCGTGTTGTCACCGATGGCACCAACCGCATCGGCGATCTTGAGTTCCGCCTTGTGGAGCTTGAGGGTGGCGATGTGGGCGCTATTGGCGAAACCTCGACGCTTGGCGGCGGTGATATGCCCGCCACCAACACCGCCCCGATTGCCCCGACGGCCCCTTCCACCAACACGGCCGAACTTGCCATCGGTGAAGCGGATGATTTTGAGCGGGCGAAGGCGGCGCTCGCCACCGGTGACTTTCGCACCGCCGCTGACCAGTTTGCGACCTTTAATCAGACCTACCCTGGTGGCCCGCTAGGCCCCGAGGCAGAACTGCGGCGCGGTGATGCCCTCAGCGGTCTGGGCGACACCCGCGAAGCGGCGCGTGCCTATCTTGCCAGCTTCAGCTCTGATCCGGTTGGCCCGGTGGCCCCCGAAGCCTTGTACCAGCTGGGCAAATCCCTTGGTGCGCTTGAACAACGCCAAGAGGCATGTGTGACCTTGGGCGAGGTCGCAACCCGTTTCCCGACCAGCCCCTTTGTGCCGCAAGCCGCAAACGAGCGTGCTGCGCTGAACTGCCAGTAAGTCGATGACGGCTGATCTGGCGCGGCTGATTGCTGACCAGTTTCCGGCTGATCCCCCGAAAACCATGGGCGTTGCCGTTTCCGGCGGCAGCGATTCCATGGCTTTGCTGCATTTACTGCACGCGTTTGCACAAACCCGTGACGTCACGCTTGCGGTCGCGACAGTCAATCATGGCCTGCGCCCCGAGGCCGCAGACGAGGCCGCAATGGTAGCTTCCGTTTGCGCAGGCCTTGGGGTGGGTCACAGCATTCTCGACTGGAAAAACTGGGATCATAGCGGCAATCTGCAGGATGAAGCCCGCAAGGCGCGCTATGGGTTGTTGGCGCAATGGGGGCGCGATCTGGGCGTGGACTGCATCGCCCTTGGACACACCATGGACGATCAGGCCGAAAGTTTTCTGATGCGCGTCGGGCGGCGTGCGGGCGTTGACGGTTTGGCCGCCATGCCCCGCCGGTTTGACCGCGAAGGAATGCAGTGGGTCAGGCCGCTTTTGCAGGCCCGCAGGGCCGGGCTGCGCGATTATCTGACCGCGCGGAATGTCACTTGGGTCGATGACCCCAGCAATGAGGACGACCGTTTTGCCCGTGTCCGGACCCGCAAGGCGCTTGCGATTCTGTCGGATCTGGGGATCGACGCAGAGGCCATAAGCGATGTTTCGCACAACCTTTCCGCTGCAAAAGACGCATTGAACCATCAGATGCTGGAGATTGCGCGAAACATTGTCACGCTGCGTGCCGGTGCCATCGCAATCGACGCCGAAGGCTTGGCCGCCCAGCATCCCGAATTGCGCCGCCGTCTGGTCGTACATGCGCTGAAATGGCTGAACGGTGCCTATTACGCCCCCCGCAGCAGCGCCATTGCATCCGTATTCGAGGCGCTTGAACATGGCCCTTCTGCGACCTTGCAGGGCTGCGAATTGCGCCGAAAGGGGAAAACCCTCTGGATTTTCAGAGAGTTGAACGCCATCGCAGACCTAAAGGCCGCTGTGGGCGATATCTGGGATGGCCGTTGGGTTCTGACGCCACCACCTGATCAAACCGGTGAAACGGGGCATCTGACCGTTCAGGCCCTGGGTGCCAAAGGATTAAGCCAATGCAAAGACTGGCGGGCCTTGGATATCCCGCGCGGCGCGCTTTTATCGACACCTGCTGTCTGGAATGGCACGCACCTGGTCGCTGCCCCCCTTGCTGGTTGGCCGCAAAACTGGCAAGCACGGCTTAATCGCGGTGAAGATACCTTTTTTGCCGCACACATAACGCATTGAACATACGCCCATCGTCTCTATCTTATAGGCAACGGGCACATTGTCTTGATGTCGTCCCCCGGATTTAGGAGAGTTTCCTTGGGTAATATGCGTAATCTCGCCTTTTGGGTCGTTTTGATGCTGCTGGTATTGGCGCTGTTCAATCTGTTCAGCGGGTCAACCAACGGTCTGCAAAGCCGCGAAATCAGCTATTCCGAATTTGTAACAGCGGTTGAGGCGGGCGATGTTCGCAACGTCACGCTGGATGGTGAACAGGTTCGTTTCCGTCGCGCTGATGGCTCCGACTATGTCACGATCATGCCGCAAGACGCCGAAGTGACTGCGATGCTGATGGCCAATGACGTGCCCGTGCGCGCCGAGCCGCAGCAGCAGTCCGGTTTCCAGACCTTTCTGATGTCGCTGTTGCCAATCCTGCTGCTGATCGGTGTGTGGATTTATTTCATGAACCGGATGCAAGGTGGCGGCAAAGGCGGTGCCATGGGCTTTGGCAAATCCAAGGCCAAGATGCTGACCGAAAAGCACGGTCGTGTGACGTTTGATGACGTTGCAGGCATCGACGAGGCCAAGGAAGAACTGGAAGAGATCGTTGAATTCCTGCGCAACCCGCAAAAGTTCAGCCGTCTTGGTGGCAAGATCCCCAAAGGCGCGTTGCTTGAGGGCCCTCCCGGTACCGGTAAAACCCTGCTGGCGCGTGCTATCGCGGGCGAAGCGGGTGTTCCGTTCTTTACCATCTCGGGCTCCGACTTTGTTGAAATGTTCGTAGGTGTTGGTGCATCGCGTGTGCGCGACATGTTCGAGCAAGCCAAAAAGAACGCACCGTGTATTGTGTTTATCGACGAAATCGACGCCGTGGGCCGCTCGCGTGGGGCCGGCTATGGTGGCGGCAACGATGAACGCGAACAGACGCTAAACCAGTTGCTGGTCGAAATGGACGGCTTTGAAGCCAACGAAGGTGTCATCATCATCGCGGCCACAAACCGCAAAGATGTGTTGGACCCTGCCTTGCTTCGTCCGGGCCGTTTTGACCGTCAGGTGACTGTCGGCAACCCCGACATCAAAGGCCGCGAGAAAATCCTGGGCGTGCATGCGCGCAAGACACCGCTGGGCCCCGACGTTGATCTGCGCATCATCGCCCGTGGTACACCCGGTTTCTCGGGTGCCGATCTGGCGAACCTGGTAAACGAGGCCGCGTTGACGGCTGCGCGTGTCGGCCGTCGTTTCGTCGCGATGATGGATTTCGAATCTGCCAAGGACAAGATCATGATGGGGGCCGAGCGGCGTTCGATGGTTCTGACCCAGGACCAGAAAGAAAAGACCGCCTATCACGAAGCGGGCCATGCCATCGTTGGTATGAAGCTCGACAAATGTGACCCCGTCTACAAGGCCACAATCATCCCGCGCGGTGGTGCCTTGGGCATGGTGATGAGCCTGCCTGAAATGGACAAGCTGCAAATGTTCAAGGACGAAGCCGAACAAAAGATCGCCATGACCATGGCGGGCAAAGCGGCTGAAATCTTTAAATACGGCCCTGACAGTGTGTCTTCCGGCCCAATGGGTGACATCATGCAAGCCAGCCAACTGGCGCGCGGTATGGTGATGCGCATGGGCATGTCGGACAAGGTCGGCAACATCGACTATTCCGAAGCGGCTGCCGGGTATCAGGCCAATGGCGGGGCAGGAGGCTTTAGCGTCTCCGCCGCGACCAAGGAACTGATCGAAAGCGAAGTCAAAGCCATCATCGACACCGGCTATGATGTGGCCTTCAAGATGATTTCCGAACATGAGGTCGAATTCGAGCGTCTGGCCCAAGGTCTGCTGGAATATGAAACCCTCACCGGTGAAGAAATCCAGCGCATCATGGATGGCAAGCCACCCCAGGACCCCGATGGTGAAGACACCAGCGGGATGGACAAGCCAAGTGTAACGGCGATCCCCAAGGCAAAGGGCAAGAAATCGCCCCCCTCTGGTGATATGGAACCGGAGCCAATGGCCTGATCAGCATCGCTGATGGACCCATCAAAATAAATCACAAGGCCCTGCATCTGCGGGGCCTTTTCTTTTTGGGCGGTTTTGCGCAAGTTGCCGCAACAAGGAGAAAACCTATGCCAGCCCTCGTCCCGACCGACCATTACGCCACGATCACCTGGCTTGGTACCGTACCCGACCGCGCAGCCGGGCTCAAAGCCCACGCGAGACAGTCCCTTGCCCTAAGCTTTGCCGGTGCCGAAGGCGAAACCCATGGCGGGTTGACGCGCCCGTCTTGCAGCCGCGTGCTGTCACAATACCCGCGCGACACGGTGATCCGGAACACCCGTCAGCTGTGCGTGATGAGCGCCGAGGAAATCGCCGCCATCGCCGCCACTATGGGCATTGACGCGCTGGACCCCAGCTATTTGGGGGCAAGTCTGGTGATTGAAGGGATTTCTGATTTCACCCATGTGCCGCCGTCCTCGCGGCTTCAGGCTGAATCGGGTGCGACCCTTGTGATCGACATGGAAAACCGCCCCTGCACCTTGCCCGCGCGCGAGATCGAAGCCGATATGCCGGGGCGCGGCAAAGCGTTCAAACCGGCAGCCAAAGACCGCCGCGGCGTGACCGCATGGGTAGAGCGTGAAGGCATCCTGACGCTGGGAGAGCGGATGCGCCTGCATGTGCCCGATCAGCGCCCTTGGGCACCGGGGATGATCTGAGCCGAGAGACTGCCGACAGATTTGGCCCGCTTCGCTTTCTTCGAATGAAAAAGAACGGGCAGTTACGCGGTTCAAGCTGACGCTGCCGGTTCGTTTGTCCCGCGCGCATTCGTGGATGTGAGGTCTGCGTCGCGCAGGGCCGTCCTCTATCAGGAACCCCGCCGTATCTTAAAAGAAAGCTGCGTGTCGGGGCTACGCCGCAAGGCGCGTTGGAAATGTCGTAAATCTGACCCGGATTAGCAGTGCATCGCTGTATGAATCCGCTACAACATGCCGCAGCGGCACTGAATGGGGGATACCATGGCTTTTAAAACTGACATCCAAATCGCACGCGAAGCGTCCAAGAAACCCATTCAAGAGATTGGTGCAAAGCTGGGCATCAGCAGCGACGATCTGCTGCCCTATGGCCACGACAAAGCGAAAGTGTCGCAGTCCTTCATCAACTCGGTACAGGACCGCCCTGATGGCAAGCTGATCCTTGTGACCGCGATCAACCCGACACCTGCGGGCGAAGGCAAGACAACCACCACCGTCGGTCTGGGTGACGGTCTGAACCGCATCGGCAAGAACGCCGCCGTGTGTATCCGCGAGGCATCGCTGGGGCCTAACTTTGGCATGAAGGGCGGTGCCGCTGGCGGTGGCTATGCGCAGATCGTGCCGATGGAAGAAATGAACCTGCATTTCACCGGCGACTTTCACGCGATCACCTCGGCGCATAACCTGCTAAGCGCGATGATCGACAACCACATCTACTGGGGCAACGAGCTTGAGATCGACCTGCGCCGTGTCGTGTGGCGCCGTGTCGTTGACATGAACGACCGCGCGCTGCGCCAGATCACGGCGTCGCTGGGCGGCGTATCCAACGGTTTCCCGCGCGAAGCAGGGTTCGACATTACCGTAGCATCCGAGGTCATGGCGATCTTGTGTCTGGCCCGCAATCTGACCGATCTGCAAAAGCGTCTTGGCGATATGATCGTCGCCTATACCCGCGAGCGCAAACCGATCTATGCCCGCGACATCAAGGCAGACGGCGCGATGACCGTGCTGCTGAAAGACGCGATGCAGCCGAACCTGGTGCAGACGCTTGAAAACAACCCCGCCTTTGTACACGGTGGCCCGTTCGCGAATATCGCGCATGGCTGCAACTCGGTTATTGCGACGACGACAGCGCTGAAACTGGCGGATTATGTCGTGACCGAAGCGGGCTTTGGTGCCGATCTAGGGGCCGAGAAGTTCCTGAACATCAAATGCCGCAAGGCCGGTCTGGCACCGTCTTGCGTGGTCGTTGTGGCCACCGTGCGCGCCATGAAGATGAACGGTGGTGTGGCCAAGGCCGATCTGGGGGCCGAGAATGTCGAGGCGGTTCAGGCGGGCTGTCCCAACCTTGGCCGTCATATCGAGAACCTGAAATCCTTTGGCGTGCCAGTGGTCGTGGCGATTAACCATTTTGTCACCGATACGGATGCCGAAGTGCAGGCGGTAAAGGATTATGTCGCCTCTCAGGGGTCCGAAGCGGTCCTGTCCCGGCATTGGGAACTGGGCAGCGAAGGCTCTGCCGATCTGGCAACCAAGGTTGTGGAAGTGATCGAAAAGGGTGAGGCGAATTTTGCACCGATCTATCCGGATGAAATGAGCCTTGCCGATAAGATCAACACCATTGCGACCAAGATCTACCGCGCGGATGCTGCGATGATTGATCAGAAAATCCTGAACCAGTTGAAGGATTGGGAAGATCAGGGCTACGGCAATTTGCCGGTCTGTATGGCCAAGACGCAATACAGCTTTACCACCGATCCGGAACGCCGTGGCGCGCCCACGGGCTTTAACATCCCTGTGCGCGAGGTGCGTTTGTCAGCGGGCGCAGGGTTCGTCGTGGCGATCTGCGGTGAAATCATGACCATGCCGGGCCTGCCACGGGTGCCATCGGCTGAAAATATTCGCCTGAATGCCAATGGGGATGTTGAAGGTCTGTTCTAAGGGCGTATGAAAAGGGCGCGGGGGAAGACCCCCGCGCCCTTTCCTGCCTCTGGCAGGGATATTTAAGAGCCAGAGAAGATGAAGGACGGAACCCATGACAGCGACAATCATTGACGGCAAAGCGTTTGCAGCCCGCGTGCGGGGGCAGGTAGCTGAGCATGTGGCCCGATTGAAGGCGGAGCACGGCATTACGCCAGGGCTGGCCGTTGTGCTGGTCGGGGCTGATCCTGCATCCGAGGTCTATGTCCGTTCCAAGGGGAAGATGACGGTCGAGGTTGGCATGAAATCGGTGGAGCACCGGTTGCAGGCGGATACATCCGAGGCCGATTTGCTGACGTTGATTGCTGATCTGAACGCTGATCCGGAAATTCACGGTATATTGGTGCAACTGCCTTTGCCCCAGCATCTGAACGAGGATCTGGTGATCAATGCGATTGATCCCGGCAAGGATGTCGACGGGTTTCATATCTCGAACGTCGGGTTGTTGGGGACCGGGCAAAAATCGATGGTGCCCTGCACGCCGCTGGGATGTCTGATGATGTTGCGGGATCATCACGGCAGTCTGTCCGGCATGGACGCGGTCATCATCGGCCGCAGCAATATTGTCGGCAAGCCTATGGCGCAGCTGCTGTTGAATGACAGCTGTACCGTGACGATTGCCCATTCGCGGACCAAGGATCTGGCAGATGTCGTGCGCCGCGCCGACATTGTTGTCGCCGCAGTCGGACGCCCAGAGATGGTGCCGGGCGATTGGATCAAGCCCGGTGCAACCGTGATTGACGTCGGTATCAACCGCTTGGATGCGCCTGAAAACGGCGAGGGCAAGACCCGCCTTGTGGGCGATGTGGATTTCGCCAGCTGTTCGGAAGTTGCCGGGGCGATTACACCGGTGCCTGGCGGCGTGGGGCCGATGACCATTGCCTGTCTGTTGGCCAACACGGTCACCGCCTGCTGTCGCGCCAATGGGCTGGACGAGCCTGAGGGGCTAACGGCCTAACCCCCCGTCACCACCTGATACATGATGCGACCGGGCAGGAAGGTGAACGCACCTGCCCCGACAAGTGCGCCCAACGTCAGCAGCTTCATGTTGCGGGCGTGGGTGTGGATGCGTTTCGACCGGGCCGCGCGGATATTCACCACAAGTTGGAACAGAACAAAGGCCGATAAAAGGTGGATGGGGCTGAAGGTGCCAAACATCGCGATCCCGTGAATGCCAAAACTGCTAAGCGCTACGACCGCCATAAGGATGACCCATGACCACCCCATCCAGCGATGGGCGATGGTCCCGCGTCGCAGGGTGAAGATGGCGATGGTCAAAATGGAGGCGGCAATCGCCATGAAAGCGTGAATCTGGATGATCGGGGCGGCATTCAAAAGCGGGGAAAGGGACATGGGGAAACTCCGTTGTGTTTACCGCCCAATGCGTGCCAAACTTTGGTGGTTGCCCCCAAGTGGGTTTACGCGAATGCCGCCGGGGCTTCGTGAATAACAGGTTGGATCAGGGGTCGGATCAGGGAATGTCATCGACGCTTCGTGAACGAAAACGCGGGTTGGTCTTGCTGGCGGTCTGGCTGCTGGCGACTGTGTTCTGCACCTTTGCGGGCCCGTTTGGCACCCATGATGCGTTGACGATAGTGCCGAGGTTTTTCTATTGGGCGGGCATCATAGCGCTGTCAGTGTTTGGCACGACGTTAAGCCTGCGTCTGGCAAAAAAGGCGGATGTCTGGAAGGCCCTGCTGTTTTGGGTCGGTTTCACACTCGTTCTGTCTGGCATCATCCATGGCGTAAACAGCTGGCTGTTTCCGGGCTGGCAGGGCGTTGGGCAATTGCTCTATCTGATCGGGATCATCGCCATGACGGTGGTCGTTGTGCATGGAACGCTGGCGCTTGCCCGCACTGTATTCGTGCCGCCTGCTGAAATATCGACAGAGGATACAGAGGCAAGCTTCCTGCGACGGCTTCCCCTGGACCGGCGTGGAAAACTGATCAGGCTCGAGGCGCAGGATCACTATTTGAATGTGGTTACGCAGAACGGGAGCACGCTTGTTCTGCTGCGCCTTCAGGATGCTGTCGAGGCGCTGAAGGACTTGGATGGCTTGCAGGTTCACCGCTCGCATTGGGTTGCAACGGGGGCTGTGGTCCGGCACCGGCGGGTGCAGGGGCGCGATTTCCTGATACTTGCCTCGGGGGAGGAGGTTCCTGTCAGCCGGAGTTACCGGCCCTTGGTCCAAGAGGCCGGATTGATCTAGGCAGGGACCGGCACCATCGTGCCTTGCAGGATCGCGATCAGTTTTTCCTCGCCATTTTCGACCGCAAACACTTCGGATGTGACGACACACAGCCTTTTGCCGGGTTTGACCAGCTTGCCAACCGCGATCAGTTTCTCACCGCGGGCGGGGGCCATCAGGTTGATCTTGATCTCGGCTGTGACAACTTCCATGTCCAGCGACAGACAGGTCAAAGCCGCATACCCTGCCGCACTGTCGCCAATGGAAAACGTCAGGCCGGCGTGGCCGAACCCCTGTTGTTGCAGCGCCCCCGGCAGAATAGGGGCTTCGATCCTGACGCTGCCATCTGAAACATCGCACAACTTGGCCCCCAAGGTCGCCATCATCGATTGCGCCGCAAAGCTGTCGTATATCCGGATCCGTTTCGCTTCGTCCATGGGGCGCTCCTTGTTTTGGTCAGGCTGGCACATTTCAAAACACATGAAAATGCCTAGCGCGGCATCGGGACGACAACAGGGGCTGGTCCAGTCAAGATTGCACACGCCTGGGGGGACATGAGCGACCGGATGGGTTCCGAACTTGTCCGCAAGCCCCCCGTATAGGTGCCATAGGCCGGCAGGATCAGCCGTGCGTGGTCATAGATAAAAGCCGGACGCGATATCGTACGCCCCTTCAGGGAAACGGATGCTTTGGGGTGATAATGCCCAGAAACCTCCCCCTGTGCGCCGGGCTGCGCGATGTGTCGAAAGGTTAAGGCATCGCATGCGATTTCGCCCAGATGCACGCCCCCAAGGCCAACAGGGCCGGGATCGTGATTGCCTTCTATCCAAACCCATTTTCGACCCGCCTGCAGCTTTGCAATCCACAGACGCGCCGCCTCCGGCAATGCTTGGGCCGCCCCAAGGTCATCAAAACTATCGCCCAAAGCGACCACTGTCTGCGCATTACACCGTTCAAGATCATGCGCCAACCGTGTCAGAGTATCCTGGCTCTCGTAAGGCGGTAACGGGGTGCCGCCGCAGCGGGCGATGCGCTCTGATTTTCCCAAATGCAGGTCAGAAACACAAAGCAAACGGTGTTCGGCCCACCATAGCGCGCCAGAGCCAAGCGCGGTAAGCCGCGCCCCGAACAATGTGAAGTTATGGCCTAAGTTCATGTTTCGTTCATGGGGTATAGAGGCATGGACTGCAAGAGGTTTGCAGGCGCTTCATTCGCAGAGATGTTCGAATTTTGAGTATTTTTAAAAGGGTGAAGAACGGAAGACGTCCCAGCAGAAGTCTTTGAACCAGCCGGAACGCCTTCACCCTTTACGGCCATCGGCTCTCCAGCCTGTACCGCCTTAACGTTGTACGGCTCACCTGGTTAACAAGGGATGAACGACTTTGGCTTCACCCTTTTAAAAATACTCAAAAAGACCGCGATCGAAACCAAAGGCGACGGATGTGGTTACCAGCCTACCCTCCACCGTGGGGTATTGGAGGGGGCGGGCGTTATGTTGGCCAATCCGGAGGCTTCCATCAGACGCGCCGCTTCTTGCGCCAGCAATCGTTCCTCGGCGTCGCCTTTGACGGGGACACGCCCTGCTTCCAGAAAAAGCGGTGCCGAAAGGGGGGTGACTTTATCTAAGACGCGGTGGTCGATCCGGCTGCCAATACGTGACAACATTTCTTCGATCCGCCCAAAATCAACCAACCCGCGCAGGGCCTCTTGGCGGGTGATGTCGAGCATCAGGTGGTCGGGGTCGTATTTCATGAGCGTGTCGTAAAGAATGTCAGAGCTGAAGGTCGCTTGTCTGCCGGATTTCCGGGCCTGTGGCGTGTTGCGTTCAATCAGTCCGGCGATTGTGGCTGACGCGCGGAAGGTACGTTTCATCACGGCGTTTCCGGCCAACCAAAGATCCAGCCCGTCGTGTAATGCGATTGGGTCAAAAAGCGGTGCCGGATCTTGCACGGGGTCCAGGCCCCAGATCAATGTGGCATAATCGGTTGCCACAAATCCAAGCGGGTTGAGCCCAAGTTCTTCCATGCGTTTGGTCAAAAGAAGCCCGAGGGTTTGCTGGCCGTTGCGCCCTGCGAAGCCGTAAATCACGGTTTGCGCGCGCCCGTCGTGGGGAAAGCTTTCGACCAGTAGGCGGCCGGGTTGGGGCAGTTGGCTGACCTCGCGTTGCAGGGCCAGCCACTGCGCTGTGTGCTCGGGCAAGTCGGGCCAGCTTTCTTGGGTGAACATCCGTTGCACCCGTTCTGATAGCTGCGTCGAGGTCGCGAATTTCGTGCCCATGAAAGATGCGATGCGCGGCTTTTTCGCGGAATCGCGGCTGACTTCAACAGTCATTTCGCGCAGGCCTTCGTATTTGACGATCTGCCCGCCGATCAGAAACGTATCGCCTGCCGTTAGGGTCGCGGCGAAGGCTTCTTCGATTTCGCCCAGAGGTTTGCCGCCCCGGTTGCGTTTCATGCGGACCTTGAGTGTATCGGTGTCCTGGATCGTGCCGATGTTCATGCGGATGCGTTGGCTGCTGCGCGGGTCGCGCAGGGTCCAGAGCCCGTCCCGCAGCATCAGGCGTTGCCATTTGTCATAGGCCCGCAGAGCGTAGCCACCGGTCGCGCAGAAATCGAGGCAGGCGTCGAACTCGGGGCGGGTCAGTGCCGCATATGCGCCGGCGGAGGTGACTTCGGCAAAGAGCGTGTCTGCATCAAACGGGCCGGCGCAGGCCGTGATCAGGATGTGCTGGCACAGCACGTCGCGGGGGCCGGGGCCGCGCGGGTCGCCGTCCAGCTCTCCGGCCAAGACCGCTTCGAGAGCCGCCACGCATTCGACGACTTCGAAGCGGTTGGCGGGGACCAGCAGGGCCTTGGACGGGGCGTTGTAGCGATGATTGGCGCGGCCAATGCGTTGAACAAGGCGTTTCACATTCTTGGGCGCGCCGATCTGGATGACCAGATCCACATCGCCCCAGTCGATGCCCAGATCAAGGCTGCCGGTACAGACGATCGCCCGCAGGTCGCCACGCACCATTGCGGCTTCGACGCGTTCGCGTTGGGTGCGGTCCAGCGACCCGTGATGGATGCCGATGGGCAAGCTGTCGTCATTCGCCAGCCACAGGTTGTGAAAGAAAATCTCGGCCTGGGCGCGGGTGTTGTGGAAAATCAGCGTCGTTTTATGCTGCTGGATTTGATCAAGAACTGCCGGAATTGCATAGGCCGCGCCGCCGCCCGACCACGGCGGGGCCTCAGCAGTGCGCAGCATCTGGATGTCGGGGGGCGGGCCGGGATCGGCCAGAAGGATCGGGCAGGGGTCAGGGTGACGCGCCATGAAATGCGCGATGGCGGCCGGGTCTTCGACCGTGGCAGACAGGCCAACCCGTTTGAGATCGGGGCAAAGGGTTTGCAGCCGCGCCAGCGCCAGCATCAACTGGTCGCCACGTTTGCTTTCTGCCAAGGCGTGGATTTCATCAATCACAACCCGTTTGAGGCCTTTGAACATGCGCGGCGCGTCCTCGTAAGAGGTCAGCAGGGCCAGGCTTTCGGGGGTGGTCAGCAGGATATGGGGCGGGTCGGCCCGTTGGCGGCGTTTGCGGGTTTGTGAGGTGTCGCCCGTGCGGTCTTCGATCCGGATTGGCAGGTCCATTTCGGTGACCGGCGTCGTGAGATTGCGTTTGATGTCGGCGGCAAGGGCTTTGAGCGGGGAAATATAAAGCGTGTGCATCCCCTTGTGGTCACCATCGGCCAGATCGACCAGCGTGGGCAGGAAGCCGGACAGGGTTTTACCACCGCCTGTGGGGGCGATCAGCAGAAGGGCGGGGGCGTCTGCGCGGTCCAGCATGGCTTGCTGGTGCGGATGGACTGTCCAGCCTTTGCTGTCGAACCATGTGGTGAATTGGGGCGGAAGGATGTGCATGGGAGGTAAGATAGGGTGCGATTGCGCAGGAAACAGCCCCGGGCCCGGCAATAAGATTGGGGGCCAGCCCCCAAACCCCCGGAGTTTACATGGCAAAATGAAATCAGGGGCGGGGTGTCAGGCTTCTAATCGCGGATTGAACGAGTTCGGGCAGCGCTGTGTCGGCATTCGTCGGGGCGGCATCGAGGGCGCTGGCAACGTCTTTGACAAGAATACCGATGGTGTTATCGGCGGCAAAACCGTCGCGGGCGAATTCGATGTCATTGAAGCCCGAGGCCAGCCAGTTCTGGCCGGAGGATGTGTGAATGAGCTTGAGGAGTTTTCTTTCATCCAGTCCGGCCTGATCGGCCCAATCCAGCACGAGGCGGGTCATGGCGGTGTTTGAGGCGGCTAGCAGGTTGTTGAGAACCTTGGCCTGCATGCCTGCACCGAAGTCGCCCATATGGTGGAAATGTTTGCCCATGGCGTTGAGCAGGGGTTGCGCGTTTTCCAGATCATCGCTGTCCCCGCCCAGCATGAAGCTGAGGCGCGCCTGTTCGGCCGCGATCTGGGCACCGGACATGGGGGCGTCGATCAGGGTGATATGAGGTGGCACTCGGTCGCGCAGGCCAAGCACGTAGCGCGGGCTGAGGGTCGAGCAGACGATGATCCGGCGCAGGCTGGGAATGGCGGTGAAATTCTGATCGCCGAATAGCACCGCATCGGTCTGGTCGATGTCACGCACGACGGTGATCAGCGTATGGAGGTCTTCGGAGAAGACGGCGATGTCGTCGGTGATGTGTGCCAGATCGGAGGGCACCACGTCATAGCCCCGCGCGGGCAGGTCAGCCGCCCGCAGCGCGGCCAGCATAGGCGCGCCCATGCGGCCACAGCCTGCGACACCGATCAAAGACCGCATTGCATCATTTCACGATGTGTTCGTCTTTGACGAACATGTTGGCCCAGGCGCGGTCCATCAATTCGGGGGTCATTTGGTAGGGTATTCCTTCGAATTCGCAGATTGCGATGATCTGGTCGATCAGGAAGATCGGCTGATAGTTCGCGAATGTATTGTCGATCGTGGGGTATTTATTCTTGAGCAGGTGGATCAGGGTTGGTTCATCCAAGGGCATCTTGCGCTTTTTTGCAACCATCGCAAAGATCTTGAGGAAGTTTTTCTGGTTCGGCCCGTCGATCTTGATCTTGAAGAAGATGCGGCGCAAGGCGGCTTGGTCAAAGATTTCGTTCGGGTGGAAGTTGGTCGAGAAGATCACCAGCGTGTCAAAAGGCACCTCGAATTTCTCGCCCGATTGCAGGGCCAGGATATCCTTGCTTTCCTCAAGCGGAACGATCCAGCGGTTGACGATGCTTTGGGGTGGTTCCTTCTGGCGGCCAAGGTCATCGACGATGAAGATGCCACCTGTCGATTTCAGCTGAAGCGGGGCCTGATAGGTGCGCGCCGTGGGGTTGTAGACCAGATCGAGCATATCAAGGGACAATTCGCCACCCGTGATGACCGTGGGGCGTTCGCATTTGACATAGCGGCTGTCATAGCGGGTCACGCGGCGCAGGGAATTGGGGTCTTGTTCCTCGTCCGAGGCGGCGGAATGCACGATGGGATCATAGACGGTGATGACCTGCGACGCATATTCGATCGCGCGGGGGACGAATATCTTGTCGCCAAGCGCGTCGCGGATGCCATTCGAGATGCTGGATTTACCGTTGCCGGGTGGGCCGTACATCAGGATCGAGCGGCCGGCAGACACGGCAGGCCCGAGGTTGCCGATCAATGCGTCGGGCAATACCAGATGGCCCATTGCCCCTTCGAGCTGGGCGCGGGTGATTTGCATGTTGCGCACCGACTGGCGCTCAACCTGCTCGCGGTAGACCTCGAGCGGGACCTGCATGGGGCCGAAATATTCGGACTGGGCAAGGGCATCAAGCGCGCGCGCCTTGCCCAAATCGGTCAGTTGATAGCCCATTTCATTGCCGTTATTGGCGTTCAGCGTGCCTGTTGCCTCCAGAAGGCGTTGGTCGCGGGCCATGTCGACCAGTTCCTGGGTGACCTGAATGGGCAGACAAATCGCTTTTGCGACTTCGCTGACCATCGTGACATTCTTGCGGTACATGGTTTTGATCATGATATCGCGCATCATGACGACGGGCAGTTTCATGTCTTCGATGGTGCGCGGTGGCGGCGGTGCCAGCACGGTAGAGTTTTGCATGTTCATGAAAAGGCCCTCTGGGTCGAATGATCGTTGACTGGAGATCAAACTAGCAGGCGAATATGGCGTAATTCAGGCTCCGAACAGCGCGCCGAGGATCAAATATATGGCAAGAGCAGGACCGAGCGCCAGCCCCATGGGGAATTTCCTGGTTTGATCCCAGCTGGTCCAATCGGGTGCTAGTTTGCGCAGGGGGGTATATTTTACACCGCGGTGCGTGACGGCTGCCGCCAATAGCGTCGCCATGAACAATGCCATCATCAGCCGCAAATCACCCAAGGCAATGAAAGGCACGCCGGCGGCAATGAATTTCGCGTCACCCGCCCCCATCGCCCCGACGGCATTCAAGAAGATGCCGATGATCAAGGTGACGACCATGGCGAGCAGATGCCAGAGGTACGTTTCGAGCGGCAGGGCAATCGGGCCGATGATCAAGAAGACGGCACCCAATGCCAGCACTGTCGGGTTGGTGATCCGCATGGATGCCAAATCGGTGTAGGCTGCATAAAGGCACAGTGGCAGGACAAAGGGTAAGAACCAAACCGCGGCATAGACGGTGATCGACATCCCCCGTCAGCCCGCGTTTTCCAGCGCACGAAGCGACCGGACGGCTGTTTCAAAATGCTGCGGATGGGTGTTGATTGCGTCTTGAAGCAACCCCTTGCCGGTTTCCAC